>ERZ772940.554-NODE-554-length-16585-cov-3.38536_pt1 | contig 16585 bp, 20 predicted proteins | sample MGYA00511682_ERZ772940 | MGnify/ENA primary metagenome ERZ772940 (study PRJEB29015, sample SAMEA2737922) | human oral metagenome | biome: human oral; feature: human-associated habitat; material: dental | place: China | collected 2031 ... | reverse complement strand
GGGTCGCAGCCTTATTGTCGGTCGGCTCGTTTATCGACTACCTTGTTTCATACCGGAAAAATATTCGCACCCTATAGAAGATTTAAAAATACCAGGAAACTCAATAATATAATAACATCATCTTCTAGGAGAATATCATGAATGAAAATGAAGCCGTGGAAAAGCCAAGACAGACACTGCAAGACATTGATATACCGAAATATATTCAAATCGCCAGCGTTATTTTTATCGCTCTTTCTGTTTTTGCTGCAGCTCTTAATCTAGTTATTGATATTTTAACGCAAGGTCATGCAACGTTACAGCAATTAGCATATCTGGAAAAGACCGTATCGAATGTAACACTCGGATTGGTATTCTGGGGTACAGGTCAAGTTTTTGCGAAATTACTGTGCAAGGACAAAAACGCATGAAATTCCTATTAAAATATTTTAAATTGTATTTCGGGATTTCTCTTGTTTTTGTAGTGTTGGGTGTGATTGTTATAGTGATGTCTGCAGTGGCGGATTTTCATGAGTATACCGCATATCCAATCTTCAAACAACAGCCGTATTTTCTAGTGATTCTGCAATTTATTGCTCAAACGACAAGCTCACTTAAAACAATGTTTGGCTCATTGACAATTTGTCTTATCGGTCTTTTTATCGCTGTACACTTCCGGCGACTATATGGGAAGTTACGAGAAATGGTATAAAGTCACTATCAGCCGATCATCGCCAGAGACAACCGACTTTTTAGAGATGTCCTACCCGCTGATGAGAAGAGGATGCATGAAAATGCCGAAACGTAAAACACTTTTAAAAACGACACTTATTATATGCAGTGCACTCGTTTTTGTTGCTCTTTGGATCAATTACGATATGGTACGGTTTGCAAAGCCGTATATCAAAAATGCGGATGATGCGAGCCTTATGGAAGCGGATTGCATTTTGGTATTGGGCGCCCGTGTTTTAAAAAACGGGTATCCGAGCCATATCTTAGAAGATAGAATTATAACCGGTATCGATTTATACCGTGCCGGTATTTCTCCGGCGCTTCAGATGAGCGGCGATCATGGTACAAAAGCCTACGATGAAGTAAAGGCGATGAAGCAGTATGCTGTAGCACAAGCTGTCCCAGCAGATTACGTGTTTACGGATCACGCGGGATTTTCCACTTATGATAGCTGCTATCGAGCGCGGGATATTTTTTGTGCAAAAAAGGTTGTGATCGTAACGCAGCGGTATCATTTATATCGAGCTGTGTATATTGCACGCTGTTTAGGGCTTGACGCTTACGGAGTTGCAAGCGATCGGCGGTTTATCTACGGAAAAAACAGCCGCCATCTGCGGGAATTTTTTGCTCGGATAAAAGCAGTCGGCGCAGTATTTATCAAAGTGCGTCCCCGCTATTTAGGCGAACAAATTCCCATACAAACTTTACCGGGGAGCGTGACGGACGGTTAAACGTGGAATTACCTTATAAAACTGCTGCGGATGTGGTATAATGACCAATGAGGGAGGTTCGTTATGCCTACAATGACTATGCCAAATAAATTGTATCAACAATTGGAAAAGGCAGCACAAATGATCGGAATGTCCAAAGATATCGTCTTAGAAAATGCGTTAAGCCGCTATCTTGCCGAATTGCAAGAAGACGCCGAAGATACTGAACGTGCCGAAAAAGCGTGGAATGACTTTGAAAACAGCGGAGAAGCTGCAATACCTGCCGAAGCTCTATATAAAGCGCTTGGATTATAACTAAAATGAAAATCGAATACGCTCCGGCAGCAAGTAAACAGTTTGCACGGCTTGATAAACCCATACAAAGGCGAATCAAAAAATATATGAGCGAAATTGCCATACTTGATAATACTCTAACAAGGGTACCCGTGTGCTGAATTTTCAACGACCGCTTTCTTTTTTCCTCTTGCTGTTACTGCCGACTTTTGTACTGCTCCGGCGGACGGGGAGATTGCAAGGGGTATCAATATCGCTGCCGCTTGGAAATTGGAACGGGTTTGTTCCTGAAAAAAATCTGCGGGTGTATCTTGTGCACCGTATCTCCCAGTACGTTCTTGCGGCAGCCTTTGTATTCGCCGTTGCTGCGCTTGCGGAACCGGTACGGCAAACTTCCGAAGCGATGTATGCCGGTTCGGGACAGGCGCTGATGTTTGTCATCGATACCAGTCCCTCGATGGCGGCACAGGACATGGGAACACAGACACGGCTTGAGGCGGCGAAGCAGATTATCAAGTCCTTTGCGGAAAAGTATGAAGGTGATTCGTTGGGGCTTACCGCGCTGGGAAGTTCCGCCGCCGTACTCATTCCGCCGACAATCGATCGGCACACGTTTCTGACTCGGTTGGATCAACTGCAAGTCGGTGAATTCGGTGACGGAACGGCAATCGGTATGGGGCTTGCCTCTGCCGTGCTGCATCTGACGCAGTATTCCGCGATCCCCTCACATATCATTCTCTTTACCGACGGAGATAACAACACCGGCGAGGTACATCCCCGCGCGGCCGCGGATATCATCAAGCATAAAAAAATCGGGTTTTACATTATCGGGTTGGGAAAGTCGGGATATGCGCCGGTTAAATATATTGATCCCATTCAAAAAAAAGAAATTTCCGGTACGCTCAACACCGTGTTCAATGAAGCGGAGTTACAAAAAATTGCCGGTTACGGTAACGGCCGCTATTTTTCGGCACAGTTCCCCGAACTGTTGACGGATATTTTTAATCGATTTATTCAAAAAATACCGGCGACGCCTCCTTCAATGACGATGCGTAAATACGCGTACCTTGACGGGCTGTTTTTATTGATTGCAATGAGTTGCGCGGTAGGAGCATGGCTGCTTCGCAGAATCGGAATGCAGGCGGTGTCATAATGATTGAATTTGAAAAACCGTTTTTCCTGTTGTGCATCATTGCTATTCTGCCTGCCTGCGCCGTTACGCTGTATCGCATAAAAAAATTAAAAGAAAGCTACGCTGCGGCGGGAGAGATTCAAACCATTATACGGACACTGCGAATCCGAACGGCGCTTTGGAGTATCGGCTGGTTGTTTCTCAGTATTGCCGCAGCCGTACCGCTCTGGGGCACAAAACAAACCACCGTAGTTAAACACGGGAATGCGGTTATCTTTGCCGTCGATATTTCGCGCAGTATGACTGTTGCCGACATCGCACCGAACCGGCTCGAATTTGCAAAGCGGTATGTTTCCTTTTTGATAGAACGCTTACCGGAAACTGCTTGCGGATTGGTAACGATAAAGGGATTGGGTACGCTTGCCGTACCGTTGAGTTTTAATCATCAGAGTGTACTGACCGCAGCGGAAACACTGTCACCGTTCAATGCAACCTCGGCGGGCAGCAATCTTGAACACGGGCTGCGTGTCGCATTGGAGGCTTTCCCCGAAAATCGATTAACCGGAAAAACGGTTGTGCTGTGTACCGACGGCGGTGAAACAATCGGTTCGATGCCGCGTATTCTTTCGCGGTATCGGCAAGAAAATGTTCAACTGATTATCATCGGCTTTGGAACGGAAACAGGCGGTACGCTCTCAATCCTGAATGAAAAACACGAATCGGTCGTGCAAAAAAGTGCGTTGGAGGAATCTATTCTTAAACGCTATGCGGAGCAAGCCTTAAACGGAAGTTTTTATATTTCCGCGGCCGACCTCGGTTCGGCACAGAAGGTGTTGCAATCGCTGACGGAAGGTGATGCCGAAAGCGAGAAAATACGATATGTGCAAAAACCGGTACGGCGGACATTTGAGTGTACGGCGATGGCGCTCCTCTTTTTTTGTATCGGTCTTTGTGCGGGAGGTATCCGTGCTAAAAAAATGTAGACGTCCGGCTGCCGTCATATCACCCATATCATCACGTTCAACATTATTATCATCGTTATGTAGATCATCATTTTTGTCGGTGAGTGTTATTTTTTTACTGATGACGATGGTCGGTCTATCAGGATGCAGCGCAGAACAGCAAACCAAACTTGCACACGTAAAAGGAACACTCGCATGGATGCGGAGCGATTGGAACGATGCCGTGTTGTATTTTTATGAGGCTGAAAGCTTAGCGGCGGAATTATCCGATGAGACCATAAAACCGTACACGGATTTTGCGCTTGCCTCTTCATATCTGATGCAGGGAGAGGATGAGGCTGCATCCGGAAAATTACAAAATATTTCCGAAACGGCGCCTGATATTTTACGGGCGCATCGATTTTATCAACAAGGCATTATTGCGTTTCACTCAAAGGATTATGCGGAAGCGGCGGCATTGTTCCGAAAATCATTGGAGCTGTCCGGCCGCGATACGGCAGCTAAAATTAATTACGAGTTGAGCAAAAAGTTGAGCGACACACAGCGGGAGATGCAGCATCAAGCTCCGCAACAGACGTCCGAAGATCCCGAAGCCGATCTGACGGATTCGATTATCTTAGATATTATTCGCAAAAGAGAGCAAACCGAATGGAAAAAAACACAGCGCGAATCGGAACCGGCGATAAACGATTATTAGGTTTCTTACTATGCAGGCAATTAGCGAGACCGGCAGCAATTTTTTTGTTCTTTTGTGCAGCTGCAATCCTCTATGGACAGCAAAGCGATTATGCTAAGCATTTTATTGAACTCAAAATAGACGGTACCGAACTATCAATTGATCGTGAATTTGAAATTGAAGTTATCATTAAACGAGAGGCTCCGTATTTGCAGAAGAATAATGGCAATACGCCGCGATTTATCCTCGAGCGGGAGAACGAGACGGCAGAGGTGATACAAAGCAGTGCAATTCCCGAACGGGACGGCCTGCATTTGCGCTATCGGTATCGTTTTAACAAAACAGGCCGGTTCCGGTTCGAGCCGGAGCTGCAATGGAAACGGCAAACGCTCGAGCTGACACCGCTGGGTATAACCGTACACCGGCCGCGGCTTTCGGAGCATACGCCGTTTGTGTGGACGCTGTATTCTGCAAGCGGTCTGCCGGTTGCGGAGGGCACAGCCCTTGAACAAGGCTCCGAATACATCCTGTGTTTAACCGCAGCCTTTTATTCGGCAGGATATACCGAGCGCTACCGGCATGCTTTACAAACCGCTTCCGCTCAAATCGAAGCCGCCCGCCTCGAAGCATCCGGCTCCCAAGAGAACCGCGACAACGCTGCTGTTCGGGATATGCACAGTGAGCTGCCGTTACCGGCTGAAATAGGCCGTATCGAATGCGCTCCTTCCGAAAGCGCCGCGCTGAAACCGCTCACTCTTGCCGAACTGCCGTTCGATGCGGCTGTTTTAATAAGCCCGTCAGCCTTCCCGGATACCGGTGTTTTCAGCGCCGGCGTACCGGCTGCGTCCAATCCATACGAAGATTCGGATGACGAGCATTACGTGCTTGCAATGTTCAGCTTAATACCTCTGCGGATAGGTGTTCAAAGCCTTCCCCAAGCGCAGATATTTTTTACAGCAGGCGGAAAAGCATTCAGCGCTCCTGCTGCGTACCGCATCGATCGGCAGGAAATTACCGAGGCTGCCGATAAAAGCGGCGCGGACGGCTTCACCTCCACTGCGTTTCAGGCGCTCCCGCCTGAAACGCAGTACAGCGGCAGCACTATGACCGAGCAAGAAAAAAGCGCCGCGGCAAAGCAGATAGCCGACTATCGTAAGCAGGAAGCCGCGGTGCTTTTTTCTCCCGCAATCCGTCGTGAACGCAGAAAACTGGAAGCTGCGTTGGAGATTGCGCATCCGTTGCCGCTGTATCCGCGCCTACTCGGCATTCTAACGGCGGTAATGTCCGGCATACTGCTGATCGGTGCAGCGGTGTGCGGTTTTCGCAATAAAAAGCGGTTTATGCTGCTTTGTATCATCATCGCATTGTGCAGCGGAAGTCTCACCGCCGTACTGTTCCGGCTCATACTGCGGCCGCAGGGCGTGTGCATTGAGGATGCCGGCGAAATAGCGGTGCGGCGTATACCGGAAAATACCGGCAGTATTATACACCGGCTTTCGGCAGGTGAGAGCGTCATTATCATACGCAGGGCGCCGCAATGGTACTACATTAAAACCGTCGGCGGAGTTACCGGCTGGGTACTCTCGCAATCGATTGTGCAGTACAATTAACGTGATTCGTGCGGTTTAATATCCGCCGTTCCTCTACCGCCACGGACGAAGAAGAAGGCATCATATAGGGGGGGGCATTATGCCACGGTTAAATTCTTAACCCACCGCTCTTTTTTTAATTGATGCTTTGCAATAAGTAGCTTGAGGAAGTCGCTGAGCTTTGCAAGGCCGAACATCGTGACGGGCGAAAGTGCGGTAAAGTAGGTGAGAATAAGCATCACCGGTAGGAATACTACAGAGTTGACACTGATGTCTACCCATGCACCGAGTTGAGCATCGCCACCTGCACGGGAAATCGCAAGTTGAGTATTAAGGTACGACCACAGCGGCATATAAAGGGCGATAACCCATATAAGATTCCGCGTAATAATGTGCGAGGCGGGCGAAAGCCTGATAAACACCACGGGAATAAGAAAGACCGTCAGCGCTTCACAGATGCCGACAAAGATACCGAAGAGAAAAAAGCCGGAAAGAAACCACCGTGCCTGCTTGCGAGCTTCATCTAATTTGTTCTGCCCGAGCGAGCTACCGACAATGATACGCACACAGGTAAAGATAACCGGAAAGATTAAAAAGAAGATGTTCGCAATTGTCCATCCGGCAGCCATACCCGCAACGACCTCCGCCCCGCCGCGGCTGTTGTACAGTGCTGCGACAATCGTTTCGGTGCCAACCCACGAAATATCCGAAGCAAACACAAGCCCAAGTTTTTTAAACATCTGCATGAACAATGCCCATCGAACTTTCCAAAGCAACAAAATCCTCACGTAGAACGCAGGCCTTTTAATACGCACATATACAAGCAAAATACACAGTTCTATACAACGGGCTATCAGCGTTGCATACGCTGCTCCTTTTACTTCCAGCCGCGGCGCTCCGAAATTTCCGTAAATTAGAATGTAGTTTCCGCAAGTGTTGATCAAAGTAGAGATAATGGCACCGTACATAATAATCTTTACCTTGCCAATGTCACGCAAAGAAGAGGCAATCGCCGTTGAAAAAGCTATCGGAATAAAGGTTAAAAGGATAATATGCAGATAGTATTGACCTTCTGCAATGATTTCCGGCGCCTGCTGATTGCCGTGTACCAAAAAACCGAGGATATGTCCGGAAAAAAAGAAAGCGAAAACCGTAAACAGCGCGGCGCAGGCAAGCATCATAATCTGCTTGAATCGGTATACCTGCTGCATTCCGCCTGCATCTTTTGCACCGTTAAACTGAGACATAAACATGCCGCCGGTTTCGGCAAATGTTCCTACCGTTACCAAAAAGAGAAAGGTAAATTGGTTAGTGATATTGACCGCGCTCATTTTTATGTCGCCCAATCCTCCGACCATAAAATTATCGATCAGAGAAACGAGGCTTTGTACAAAAGTCTGAATCATTACCGGTATGGCAAATCCGAGCGCCTGGCGGTAAAAATGAACCGGCCCAAGCAAAAATCTTTTATGTTGCATATTTAAAAACTTCAAATTTTTTTAGAAGCTGCTTCCCATATATCAAAAAAGTTATACCACTGCAGCGGATATTCTAACACCTTTTCTTCCAATAACTCAACATATTCATGCATTAACGCATGTATCATATCATCTTTCTTCTTTTTCTCCATTATTGCCGAAGATTTATACAGGAAAAAATCATACTTCGAAACGAAAGTATCGTGTTCTCGTAATGCAAAAAAATAATACAACGGAGCTTTCAGTATAATGGGTAATAAAAAAGCTCCATAAGGTAATGCAATCATATCTCCTAAAAATGGGACGAGAACAGTTCTTTGACTATGTTCGGAAGGCGTCCGATCTCCGGCCATGACGATTATTTCGCCATTGTCGAGTTTTTCCTGCAATAACAGTGCTGTTTCAAGACCGACAGTACGGGAATTGATAAGATTGATGCCGAACTGTTTTTGAATTGAGCGCATAAACGAATTGAATTGAGGCGACATTGCCGTATCGATGATGATGTTTACCTTAGTGTTATTTACGCCGTCTTTATTATCCTGTATTGCCAAAGCCCGCAGCAAATCGATATTGCCTAAATGGGAACATACAAAAAAACATCCTTTTTTTTCTTTTAGATTGGTGATTATCTCCTGATAAACATCACGGTTTTTTATGATGAGATCGGAAACCTTTATATCCTGCATCCACGCAGCAATGCGTTCAACAAGTGAAAGACTGAAAGAGTAAAAATGCTTGTACACTGTTTTGGCGGACGGTTTGGTGGCGGGCTTATATTGTGCAATACGTTTAAAAAATGCGGCGGAAACAGCCCGTTTAGCGGGAGAAAAACAATAATAAAAAAACGTGACCGGGCGGAGCAAAAGAGCAATATATTTAATGCGCAAAATGTTATAGATGAAAAAAAACAGACGCAGGGCAAATCCGTTACCGGATACTTCTTTCATCTTTGACCAATGCTTCATGGATGCACGCGTCTCCTAAGTGCGTAAAACAGAATAATCGGGAATCGGAAAAACATTTCGCAGCATAATAATGCGTGTTTTGCGCTCAAAATGACCGTATCGCGAAAAGCCTTGTAATGGGAGCTGCCGTCTTTAGGATAGGTTACTTCAACGGGCATATAAATAATCGACGTTCCGTTCCAATACAGGCGGGTTAAAAGCTCCATATCAATCGGCATCCTTTTACTGATGAATGGGTTGCGATATATTCTCCATGTTTCTGTAACGGGATAAATTCTAAAGCCGCATAACGAATCGCGCACATTCGGTGTGAGTGTTGTAATAGAAACAAAAAAATTTGAAACTTTTCGTCCGTCTTTGCGTATGGAGGGAACGGTATCGTCGTAAATAGGGTAACCGATAATAGCATGCTTGATTGTTGTTTGCATTTTGCTCCGATTTATAAACGCAGGAATCGTTGCAAGTCTGTGTTGATTGTCCGCATCAACTTGGAATGCAAAATCAATAGCGTGCTGTTTGCAATACTCAATGCCCTGTTTTATCGCCCATCCTTTACCGCTGTTTTTTGTATTGCTGATTAACACAATGTCAGGATGTCTGTCGACAATTTTTTTTAGGATAGCTTTATTTTCTTGGTTACTACCGTCATCGACAATGATAAGCGGTATACCGAATGTCAGAAAAGACGGTATTGCCTGTTCCAAAAGTGCGGCGTGATTATATACCGGTATTAAAAAACAATACGTCCATGTATCGGAAGCGCTATGCATCAAGCACCTTCTAAATGCAAAATACCGGAAGAATAATTTTTATCCGAATCGGAAAACGAAAAAGAAAGCTTTCTTCCTTGTGGAAAAAAATCAAGAGAAAGTATAAGCGGCGTATCGGGATGAATCATATTCGTATACTTTAATTTCTTTGCCGTCTTAATATATAAAGAATGAGAAAAAAGTTTTTTCGAAATATCAAACGCCGTTTTTACCTGTGCAACTGCTGGAAGGATATGAAAGCCGTCAAAATGCCCGCGAAAAAAGCGCGAATTTTCCGGAAAGTTGATGTTAATTTTTACGGAATAATGATCGCCGGTAAAATCAATGGGTTGTGCGGTGTACTCATACGGAGTAGATGTATGTAACAAGCTTTCCAATTGTGTATGGTTGATTTTTCCCATTGCATTTTTCGGTATGGTATCAACTATGTAGATTTTCTTCGGAGCCAATGTTTTATCAAAATATATGCTTTTTGGCTGCCTGCTCGTTTTCCGTATATAGCGTATAGAGGTCGGAGCCTTTTTTTAAGACGATAAAAGAAACAGTTTGTTCGCGGCGGCTGGTTTTATGATAGATCGTATGGCAATCTGCACAATCCGGCAATGCTAAAAGCTTTGTGTCTATGTCTTTTAAGTCGATACGGCGACCTTCAATCTTTACCGTAGAATCCACCCGTCCGAGCAAGGTAAACGAGCCGTTATCGTTACACGCAATTAAATCTCCGCCGACAACGGTCCCGTCAAAATATGGGGAACGTGCGGTAAAGGTATTATCCGGAGCCGCCGATAGACTGACGCATGGAAACGGACACCATAGCGGATTTGTTCTTTGCTTACGCCATGCAATACCGCCTGTTTCGGTACTACCGTATATTTCGATTGCTTCCGTTCCGAAAATGTCTGCACAATTTGAACTTCCCGCAGCATCAAGCGCACCTGCGGAAGAGAAAACCGTCCACTGTGTGGAAGTCGGCAAGGGGATTTTGACAACCCGTTTTAAGAAAGCGGGGCTGCTTACAAAAGTAATTTTTTTCCACGACGAAAAACCGGCGCATGTTTCCAGATAGTTAATGCGACTTGAGAAAATCGGGCATTGTACGGCAAATGGAAGTAAAACATAAAATAAAAAACCGTATACGTGATAATGAAATACGGATGTTAAGAACAAACTATCGGTTATGTCTTCTCCAAAGCACGTGAACAATTCTTCAACTTCCCGTTCAAGGTGAGAAAACTTTTTCTCGATAATCTTCGGTTTTCCGGTACTGCCGGAAGTATAAAAATGAATGTCTGCAGAAGGGCTGATCGTTAGTCCTTTTAACATTGAACAATCGAGACACTCCGTAGTCGCTGCATTCGCACTATTACATAGCAACAATTGTGAAACACTCAGTTGAGTCTCTGATGAATCGGAAACAAAAAACGCATCATCATTAAAAATATCTTTGATATACGCGTATTTATTTGTATTGAGTAAACAAACTTTCTTTTTTGCCAACAAGGCAGTAAAGAAAATAACCATAAACTCATAGATTTTTTCCGAAAAGATCAAAAAAGACGATTCCGAACGTGCAGAAAAATATGGATATACTGTTGCAATATCATGCACAAAATCGCCGACAGTTTTATTATCCGTATCCGAACTATCTATAAGAAAAGGCTCGGATGAATCCCGTAAGCTATAAAAATCCGTTTCACTTAGTAATTTAAGCATCGACCGTCCTTCATTAACAATATCGGCTCTCACTCTGTCGATGTTTTTTATACGGCGCTACAAATAACATCGAGAATTTCAGAAAGTGTTCTTTTGTCTTTAAAATCCGCCGCCGATACATTTAGCTTCAGCATATTATTCAACGTAACAATCAAATCGATAATATCGATACTGTCAAGATCAAGATCGGTAACGATATTTGAATCCATCGTAATTTTCGATTCTTCGATTTCAAATTTTTCCGTCATAATTTTTTTTACTTCTTCAAAGAGTTCCTCTTTTTTCATGTTCTACTCCTATCTTTATCATATTGAGCATCTGTGAACTAAAATTGATTTTTTGAGATGCCGTTTATTATTTTGCTAACCTGCGTTTGTACTTTTGCCGTCGCACTGAGCGTCTATACGGCGTTTTTACAGATAAAATCACTCAGCGTTGAAACCGAATAAAAATGCTTTTTATTGTCCTCTTCATTTTGAGAGAAACTGATGCCGAATTTCTTTTTCAGCGCAACACCCAGCTCCAGTGCATCGATTGAATCCAAGCCTAATCCCTCTCCTTCTACAAAAAGAGGCGCTTCCGCATCGATGTCTGCCGGTTTTACATCTTCCAAATCCAACGACTGAATAATGATATTCTTAATTTCGTTTTGGATATCTTCCTTAGTATTCACAACCATCCTCCGAAAAAATTGTATTACGTATTGCTTCTGTCAATGTCCTTGCCGCCTGAGAAAAAGGTTCACGTTTAAATGAATCTATTGCTATCATTGCATGAGGTTCCAATATCAATCGTGCATATCCTTGAATATGTACTTTAAATAAGGATTCATGTTTTCCTAATCCTACAAGATTTTCAGTTTTAATATGAATCGGTAATATATCGGTATCTGCACGCAAAGCAATTTGTGCCGCACCTCTTTTGAGAGGTTTTCCGGCAGTCTCAGGTCTGGTACGAGTCCCTTCCGGAAAGATTATCATATTATTACCATCATGTAAAGATTTTTTGCAGCGTTCCAATAATACTTCGGGGTCTGCAGAAGAGCTGACAAAGAGTTGTCCGACAATTGCCCGTACCCAAAAATTATTGAATAAGCGCCCTGCAACAACACAGTCGGGATGCGGCACCGCAGAAATAAGAACCACAACATCAATTAATGACGGATGATTTGCAACGATAACGGTAGAGTGTAGATCTTTATATTTTTGCAGAGCGGAGGTGTCGACTTTGACGTGTGCCCACCAATGCAATAGGCATATGAAAAAAGAAAAGTGTCCGCGAACAACGGCCATTTTTGCATTATATCGTGCTTTTTTTTTCCATATAAATACATGAATTAAAGGAAATATAATAAATGAAGCCAATACCGAACAAAGTCCGAAATATGCAAAACAGGCTAACTTTCCTACAATGTTTCTAAAAACCCGCAGTTTATCCATTCTTATATATCTCCAACCTGTTTACTTGAATGGATGCTGCTGGTTCTGTCGGGTTTTGCATAAAGCTGACGAAACGTTTGCACTGATCATAATTTTCCAATCGATCTTGCGGCGGCGTGGAAGAAAAACGTACCGTGTATCCGTTGCCTTGCAGTGAAAGTAAAAACGCTGCTATAAACGGTATGTTTTTTTCATCGGAAATTCTTTGGTACGCTTCCGGTAAATGTTCTTCTCCTACCAACAGCAGCAGTTTTTCTTCTTCGCTATGGGTCTCCAAAAATGAAAGTGCATGAATTAACCCTGCTTCCAGTTGGTATGACATAGTGCTAAACGCTTGAGCTGACGCATGATTCTTGAGCGAAATTCCCAGCAATCCGATTGCCGTATTAAACACCGATAAACTGAATGCTGTCGGCGATACTTCTTTTGTCTCAATTATTTTTTTTGAGATAGCATACTGGCGTTGGATCTCTCCGTATTTTGATACGGAAATAATCGGCAAGTCTTCACCTTCACGGATATGTTGATGAGAGGCGGCAAAGCACATTTTAGTTAATTGGCTGCACCGTCTCCGTAACATCATTGGTACAAACGAAACATCAACTTCTGCCGCATTTTCCGTCGGTTCCCAGAAAAAAACGTTCAGTATTGTACAATTCCAGCTTTTCATCATTTTTCCTATTAGGACACGTGAAATTGCAGCAGCGAATACGAGTTGATACCAAGGTTATGGTGTGCCCGTACCAGCGTACAGCCGACGGCTTCAATCGCACCGACTAAGTCCGAATATGAATACATTTTGCTGTTGCCGTTTGCCATTGCTGCAAAGTAAATCGACGTAGCCTGAATTGAATAGCTTGCCGCTTCAAACCGCTGCATATCCCACAAAGGTTCAAGCACGAAGATGTTGCAATCGGATGGAACACAGCGCTTTATCTTTTTTAAGATATTTTGAATTTCTTCAAGAGAGAAACAATCAAGGAACTGGCTCATCCAAACCGTATCGACATTGGACGGCAGCTGCTCATCATGATTCAAAATATTGGTAGGATAACTTTCGATTCGGTTTTTAAATGCTTCCAATTCGGGATTGTTTTGCGCCATTGCAATTTGCGGTGCTAAATCCACCATTGTTACTAAAACTTCATTATTATAAGAAAGAGCCGCTTTAGTGAACTTTCCGGTATTGCTGCCGATGTCCATTATATGCCGGGGGTTTTCTTTAAATACGATGGGCAATGCTGCACCGAAGATACTGTCGGAATAATAATGATCGAATGCAAACCAACTTTTCTGCACCTGTTCCGGCAACGCGGATAACCCTTGATAGATGGTATCCCAATCCCCAAAAACCTTTAAGCCGGCTGGTTTACCCGTTTTTAAGCTGTCTTGTAAATAAAAAAATCCCTGATAGCATACATCGTTGATAAAATTCATATTTGCTTTTGTCAACTCATCATTGAGCAAAAAGTAGCCGGTTTTTCCCAATACATAAGCCTGTGGCTCGGAATTCGGAACAATCTTTATGAGTTCCAAACCTAAGCTAAACTCCATCAACAGCTTTACGGCATAGGAAGAAAGCCCTGTTTTCTTGATGATAGCTTCTATCGTTAATCCGTCGGTTTTTGAATCCTCTATCGCTTTTAAGATATGCAGGTCAACCATTGCTTTTGCAGTTTGAAAAGCCGCCGGTGCAAAAGCTAATTTCTGAGCGGCAAATTTTGCCTCAAGGGCGGTAAGATTATCTTTGTAGTAGTATGAATGCATAGAGATATTATAGCCATCTTTTGAAAATATGCCTACCGTCTACGCATTGCTGCGCTTGCATAATAAAAAATTTTTTTCTATTATATCGCCATGACAGCAGTATTAGTGTATTTTGATAAAGAGAAAAAAACACAAACACAGCTTTTTCTGGAAGCCTTAAAAGAGACTGCCCGAAATCGATGCGATGATCTTCGCATCCTGGATGGATATGCACTAACCGATACGGATCGGCTTAATATGTACGGATATATTGTGATTTTTTGCGCCGAAAAACCGCTTTTTACGTCAAAACCTAATCTTGCCGTTGTAACTATTTTAAAAGATCATGGCCTTAAAGAAGGTTGTAAAGGCTGCGTTCTTACCGTAAGCCGTGGGCTATTTTCTGAAAAATTTACCCGAAATGTGATGAACGGATTAGAAAGCTGCGGCTTTATTATTGACTACTTCGATACTTTGCGAAATGCAGCGGATGCTCGCCGTGCGGGGGCAAATATTGGATAACAAGGCGGAAAACGGTCGGCAGGATAGCGAGGCAGGACGCAGAAATCGATCAGCTCATCAAGTTCCGGAAATAGAAGATTATTATAAGATTTTAGATATCTCTCCTTCTGCTTCGACCGCAGAAATAAAACGAGCATTTAGAAAAAAAGCTAAAGAATTGCATCCCGATATTCCGCATAATGTTCGGAATATCGGCGGCAAAAGAGCAAATGAGCAGGCTCTGATGCGGCTTATCCATGCGTATGAAGCCCTGCTCGATGTAAAACGGCGAGCGGAATTTGATTTTTTCTACAATAAAACCGTGAAAAAAGGCGAAAGTTTCGATTACCGTACGTGGTTGAAAGAGCAGGCGGATCCCGAAAGCAGAGCTACACTGATCTTTTTTGATCTTTTTCATAATGCGGAAGATGAAGCGGTACGGGAATTTTTACGTCTCTGCTCGGAACATCCTTCGTTTTCGCTTCGCCGTTACTTTAGCAGAGGAGACTTTATGGATTGCGGTTTTGTGCTTGCAGAAGAACTCTATTTCCGCAATCACTATTATGAATCTTTTTTGCTGCTTGAACAAATTATCCGAGAAGAACGGAAAGATGCCTATTTCCGCCATTTTTTTCCGGAAGTGCTTATCTTAGCCCGTAAGCTTATCCGAGAAAAACTCATTTACACGCTTGCCGATGATTTGTTGCTTGATTGTTGCGAAGCTGCACTGGATTTTGGGTTGAGTAAAGCGGATAATGCGGAAATATTAAAAAAGATGGCGGAAATTTATTATCGGATGGGTGATTTTACTACCGGTGACGGATGTGCAGCGGCGTCGGTGCGGATGAACCCTCGCATCCGCGGTATAACAAAGTTGAAGAAAAACTATCAGGAGCAGCTTTGGCGGTAAAGATGTGCCGATTGATTTAAATGCCGATGATCGGTATATCTTGAAGCTGATGAGCTGTTCTAAAAAGGTAAGGATTATATGATACGGATTAAGACAAAGGAACAGATAGACGGTATCCGCCTATCCTGCAAGGCATTGGCGCGGCTTTTTAAAGAGCTGACCCCTCGTGTGAAGCCGGGTGTAACGGCTAAGGAACTGGATGACTTCTGCGTTGAGTACATTAAGAGCATCGGCGGCATTCCCGCATGGTATGCGGAAGACTTTCCCGGTGCAGCGTGCGTGTCTATCAACGAAGAAGTTATCCACGGGCTTCCCGATAAAAAGAAAATCGTACGGGAAGGAGATCTCGTGTCGCTGGATATCGGTATTGACCTTAACGGATACATCAGTGATTCGTGCGTAACGGTGCCGGTTGGAAAGGTGAGCCCCGAACGTGCGCAGCTTTTGAAGGTTACCACCGACTGTCTCTATGCGGGTATCGCCGCCTGTCAGGCAGGTAAGCGTGTAAATGCGATATCCCGCGCGGTGTACGATTTGGCCCGGCAGTATAAATACGGCGTTGTATATGAATACTGCGGTCATGGGGTCGGGCTTAAAGTACATGAAGATCCGAATATCCCGAATGTACCGGAGAGGGGAGCGCCGAATCCGCGGCTGGTACCCGGCATGGTGATTGCGATTGAACCGATGATCAACCTCGGTACGGCGGATGTTAAAACCCGCGCCGACGGATGGACGGTTGTCAGCGCCGACAAGTCCTGTTCCTGCCACATGGAACACACGGTTGCCATCTTTGAAGATCACACCGAAATTTTAACTCAACTTGCTCCCGGTGAAGTGTAAGTAAACGCGGCGCATAGTTATCATACGTTAATTGTAAGTTAAACAGAAGAAAGGCCGCTAAAAGGTGAAATTTTTAGCGGCTACTATTCTACTATTTAAGGATAGTTTTGTTATTTTACCAATTCAAAGGCTGAGTATTCGTT
>ERZ772940.550-NODE-550-length-16639-cov-3.40605_pt1 | contig 16639 bp, 8 predicted proteins | sample MGYA00511682_ERZ772940 | MGnify/ENA primary metagenome ERZ772940 (study PRJEB29015, sample SAMEA2737922) | human oral metagenome | biome: human oral; feature: human-associated habitat; material: dental | place: China | collected 2031 ... | reverse complement strand
CAACTGGGCAAATGCGCTCGAGCAACCCCCCGCCAGGCTGCGGGGGGGTTGCGCCAGGGCCCGCAGGCCTCGGCCTGGGGCCCGGCTGCACGGAAAAGCGCAGTCTGGGCAGAGGGCCTCGCTGATGGCACGCCCTGGGCCAGGCCGGGACACCATCAGACTGCTGGTTGTGGGCTAAGGAGGTGCCGGGGACTCAGAGTAATGATGGTCTCGATGTCCTCGTTGAGGTTTCGGAAGCCCTCGATGCTCATGAGCGCCCGCATGGCATCCTCGTTGCCCATGATGCGTCGCAGGGTGTCGTTGTCCACGTTCACGAGCGGCGCGCTCTCCCAGCGTCGGGCCAGGAGCGTCGCCGGGGTTCCGGCCATAGCGATGTCCAGGATGCCGGTCGCGCTCACCGGTCGCATGGCGCTCCCGTCGTAGGCCAGTACCGACAGGAAGTTGATGAACTTGCTCACCTTCTCCTTGGGCCCCGCATTCTCGTCCACCTTGCGGATCTCATCGGGCATCTGGTAGGTGAGCATCACCATGCGGGGCAGCGCCTCGTAGGGGTTTGGCTTGCCGGGGTGCTCGGAGGGCCAGGCCTCCTTGGCCGACTGCTCGTCGGAGTAGGTCCAGTTGTAAATCTGCTCTTCGATGAACTCTCCGGAGTTGAGGGCCCGGAAGGGCGTGCCCGAGAGGTAGAGGTAGAACCGGGTCACGATGGGCAGGTCGCCCTCGTCTATCTCGTTGCCCGTGTTCACGTGCTCTGCGGGTGTCAACGTCCTCGGTGGTGTCGCGCTCGTCCTCGTCCTCCTGCTCGAAGAGGCTCTTAGAGTTCTCGTTCCAGGCCCCGAAGTGATACTCGTCGAAGATGACCAGGTCCCAGTCCTCTTCGCGCACCCACTCGTGCTGGGGCTTGATGCGCCCGTCGCGCCCGCGCCCCAGGAAGTCCTGGAACGATTCGAAACACACGATGGGGCGGGCCTTGTCGGCCGCCTCGGCCTCGTACCCTTGCGGCTCTTGCGGTTCGAGCCTGTCCTGCGAGCCCGCTGCCTGCGCGTCATCGCTCTCACCGTCCATGCATCGGCCTTTCTATCCGATGGGCCGACATAGAGAACGGCTTCCCAATCTGATGGATTCAGGCTAAGAGGCTGTCACAAGGCCATACTCGCTTATGTGATGGGCCACGCCAGCCCCCGTTCACTCTACGGTACTGAAAACTTGTAAGTGGTATTTATTTTACGTTTTTGGTAAAATTATTTTTATAATGGTTACTTTTTTGTACTTTCTAGTCATTTCTAAGGGAGAGTTGGTTATGCAGACAGAGGTCATATGCATCATTGAGGGGGGTCTCACAGGCGACAAGTCAAGGGTGGTCAACTATGCCCGCACCCTAGCTGCTAACTTGGAAAAGGATGGCGACAAGCGTTTTGCCCGCCGCATCAACTCTGTGCTGGCAAACAAGAAGTTCTCGGTTGCCTCTCTCGACGGGTTTTCTTCAAAGCCGGTTGACCAGGAAAGCCGCATGGACATAGTCGATGTGGAAGAGGTGCTTCCCGACGACGACTTTGTTTTTAGCCCTTTTCTGCAAGAGGAGACCGACGAGTTCGTCGCATTGCACGACCAACGGGAAAAGCTTCTACAGGCGGGGATGGAGCCGCAGAACAGGCTGCTGCTCTACGGTCCTCCGGGCTGTGGCAAGACGAGTCTTGCGCGATATATTGCTGCCGAGACCAGCCTTCCTCTCGTGACCGCCCGCCTGGACGGTCTGGTGTCATCCTTGCTGGGAAGCACAGCAAAGAATATCCGCAAGATATTCGACTATGCAGCCCGACAAGAGTGCGTGCTCTTCCTAGATGAGTTCGATGTCGTGGCTAAACGTCGCGATGACGAGAACGAGCTTGGAGAGTTGAAGCGCGTCGTGAACAGTCTCATCCAGAACGTAGATGCATTCCCTCTAGGGAGCATACTTATCGCAGCCACCAATCACCATGAGCTGCTAGACCCTGCCGTTTGGAGAAGGTTCAACAAAGTGATAGAGGTGCCTCTTCCTACACAACGCGAGATAGCACTCTACGTTGAGCGATTCGTGAGACCGCGTATGACGGAAAAGCTCACGAAGCGCTATCTCACAGCTTTTGCCGGTCTTAGCTACTCGGATTTGTCAACGGTGGCAAACAACGCCTACGCACGCGCGATCATCAACGGGCGTGAGGGTATCAGCAATTTTGACATGGTTCACGAGACCTATATGCTGAGAAACCATGGAATAGGGGACGAAAACGAGTACTTGCGCTACTTGATAAGCAGTGGTTGCACCCAGCAGGCGATTGTAGACAACACGAACATTCCAAGACGCACCATTCAACAAGTGCCCAAGCAAATACGGTCGGAGGTGAAGTAGCATGGCAGATTTCCTCCCCATCACCATGTTCAAGCAGCGTGCAGATGACAACCAAGTGGTCGAGGCCGGTGGCGACAATAGGCCTCGAAACTGGTTCCTTGAAGGCGACGCTCTTTCCGAGAGGTCTAGGACACTTATCGATGGCCTCCTTTCTGTTGCGGCGAGCGAACGCAAGAATAACAAGCTGCCGTATCTTCTTGACGTCCAGCTTGTGTCAGATGACACCTCGAAGACTAAGCGCAAGGCTGTAGCTAGCATGTTTGACATTCCCGCCGCAAAAGATGGTCCTCGCATCATCGCCATGCGTGGCTCCGAGAACCTTGTGGTACAAGCCTACGATGAAGCCGATCTCCACCGCATGGTGAAAAATGTGAGCGACATGACGCGTAACGTGGCGGGAATCTCATGCGTCAAACAAATTGCTCCGTTCGAGCCAAGCATCAATCTTAATGCGCCAGATGAAGTCTACAAAGTCAAGCTTGTTGACTATAAGGATGAGATTGCCAACCAAGAATGTAGGACGGATTTTGAGGAGGCCCTCGTTGGTCTCGGCATAGAGTTTGAGGTAGTCAGGTATACAGACAACCTAGTCATATACAAGATGGTGGCAACATCCGCCAAAGCAGCTGCCCTGACAGACGGCATCATGGGTGAGTCGATATTCTCGATCCAGCCGATGCCAAGGTGCCGCATGTCGCTCGACGCGCTTTCTGAGTCGTACGAGGAGCCGGAGCCGTTGGTTCCCAAAGAGGGCACCGAATATCCAAGGCTTGGTATTCTGGACTCGGGCATCGAGCCAATAGAGCCGCTGGCCCCATGGTTGATGGAAGAGAGGCGTTCACCGTATCCTCCCGAGGAGCAAGACCATGATCATGGGACTTTTGTGGCGGGCGTTGCCCAGTATGGCGACCAATTTGAACACGAGCGATGGGTGGGCGGGGAACCTATGAAGCTCTTTGATGCCAACGTGTTTCCCGACGAGAATGTGATGGGTGGTGGAGTCAATGAATCAGATGTCATCGCGAACATTGAAGAGGTACTTTTATACGCCCATGACAAGGCGAGCGTCTGGAACCTGTCGATAAGCGGACCGGATGCAGTAAGGGATAACGGCTTCTCCGACTTCGCAAAAGCCCTCGATGCGATTCAAGACAAGTATGGCATCCTCATCTGCAAGTCAGCGGGCAATACGTTCAGGATGCTCAGAGGCGGCAACAAGGAGAGGCTGTTCTCGGGGGCCGATTCGGTAAGAGCCCTGACAGTCGGCTCGGCCGCTCAGGACAAGGGCACTTATGACATCGCCGAGAAGGGAGCCGCATCTCCCTTCTCGTGCGTCGGTCCTGGTCCAGAGTTCATCATCAAACCTGAGGTTTCGCATTACGGTGGCAACGCAGGCGTTGATCCCAGGACGAACAAGTTTACGGCAACGCATGTCCATTCTTATACAACAGACGGTCATATCGCAACTGCGGTAGGCACAAGCTTCTCGACCCCGCGTGTATCCGCCTTGGCATCCAACCTCATCTTCGCGCTCGACTCAGAGCCAAGCCTACTCCTGGCCAAGACGCTTATAATCCATTCGGCTAGTTTTACTGATGGCAAGCTGATGCCTCCCGACGAAAGGGTCAAGGAATTGGGTTTTGGCATCCCTGAAAAGATTTCACAGATACTTTCTGACAATCTCTACGAGTCCACGCTGATCCTCCGAGGTACGTTGGCCAAGGGCGAGAAGATCAACATCCTCGATTTCCCGATGCCCCCATCCCTCGTTAGAGACGGTGTCTACACCGGTCAGATAGTCCTCACCTTGGTATACAATCCCATCCTCGACGAAAGCCAGGGTGGCGAGTACTGCCAGTCAGATATCAATGTCATGTTCGGGTCATTCGACAGCAAGCAGCAAAGGGATACAACCAAACGGAATATCATCAACCCCATTGGACGAAACGACGCCGTCAACCTCCTGCGCAATGACTACTACAGTAAGAAGCGCCTGAAGGAAGCCCAGACAGACTTTGCTCTAAAGGAACGTATGCTTGTGGAGTTTGCGGGCAAGTATGCACCAGTCAAGAAGTATGCTGTTGACTTGGCCGACCTCAGGCCCAGCATCCAGAAGAAGCTCGGGGAGGAGCGGCTCTGGTTCTTGGAGCTTGACCCGCTGTTCCGGTATAACGTAGAGGCACGTGCATCGGCAACGGGTGAGGTGTTGGAACAGCCGTTTTGTCTTGTAATCACGATTCGAGATCCCGAGCGCGAAGCGCCAGTCTACAACGAGGTGATACATCAGCTCGACGTGAACAACTTCCTTCACAAGCCGGTCAGGGTGAGGAGCCAGGTCAGGAACCTCATCAGCGGATGAGACCTGGCCCCTCAGCCTTCCTATCTCCCGAACCGATACTCCCGGATGTGCAACGTGTTGCAGTTCTCGCTGATCGTGCGCTGGGTGGATGCGGGGAAGCCTGCTTTGGCGTGCGCCCGCACCTCCAGCTTCAGCTCCACCTCGGCATCGTCGAGCGCCGTGAGCTGGCTCACAATCTCCTCCATGATGGAGCGCACGTCGCGGCTCACACGCGTGTTGTCCAGCCCCGCGCTCATGGCGAAGGAGACCGGCAGGCTCTCGGTCGCAGGGACGCTTCCGCCCCCGGCCTCGCCGCTGTCCGCACGGGCCTCCGAGCCGCCAATGCCGCCCAGCCCGTCGAGCGTCGCATGCCCGCCGCCAGACCCGCCGTCACCGCTCGCGGCACCAGCACCGCCCGCAGCCTGCTCCCGGCGTCTGCGCTCGGCCTCGGCCCGCTCCTCCTCCTCGCGCTCCAGCTGGTCAGCCGCCACGGCCCGCTTCACCAAAAGGTCGGTGAGGTTCACCCGCGCCCGGGCCTGGCCCAGCGTCAGGTCCAGGTAGCGCCCGTCAGTAAAGCCCGACGCCACCCCGAAGTACTCACGCGACTCGGCCCCCTGTCGTATCGCGTCCTCCAGCACCGAGAAGCCCGACAGCCTCGGCAGGTAGCAGTAGGTGCACAGGTACTCCCACAGTTGTTTCACCTGGATGTCCCGCTTCTCCGCGTCATGCCAGAGCACCCGGTCGAGCTCCATCGTCAGAAGCTGCGGTGCCCACTGCGTGATCACGCTCTCGTTGGAGAGCAGCTTGCGGGCCGCCTTGTGGGGCACGTCCTCGCCGCCGCCCGCGATCCGGTCGATCTCCCACGTCACATCCATCGACCCGCTTGCCAGGTCCACGGTGGGCGCGAGCAGCCAGCTGTAGGCCTCCTTGATGCGAGCGTCTACCGTCTCGTCGGCGCGGGAGAGGTTCTGCTCGGTCTCGCGTGCCTGGGCCATGTCCAGATTGAGCGCTTCCCGGTCGTCCGAGATGGACTGCCAGGCCAGGTAGGCTCGGGCCGCCCGCTCGAGCCCCGCCATGGCGGCGGAGTCCGCAGCAACGAAGACGAGCATATTCTTGTACTGCCTCGGAGCCGTCCCCCGCGTGTCCAGGATGGCCTGGGCGGTCGCCACAGCCCGGGAGGCGTCGTCGCTCGCCCGGTGCGCGGTAGAAGGCGCCAGCACCACCAGGCGCAGCCTCTGTTCGTCCGGCACGTCGAGTGAGCTCGCCGGGCACACGTGCAGACCTGCGAAGGGCTCACACCGCCGCAGCCTCTTCAGGCGCCGCTCCACCTCGTAGGCCGCGTCCTCATGGGCTACCTGCTGGGCCCGGTCCTCCATCACCTTGCGCAGGGTAGGCCGGGTGTCGTACCAGAAGCGGTTGCCCTGCCCGTCACTGTAGAGGAAGGAGCTGGAGTTCTGCAGGGTGGAGAGGGCGTCGTTGAAGACGGCGATGCTCTCGCCCGGCTGCACTATGCCCAGCCGGATGTGGGCACACTCGATGCCCCGTGCGCTCTGGCCCGCCACGTCGGGGGCCGACCCCAGCATGACGGTGCGTGACACCCGCCGGCAGGCCATGAGCCGCCCGTAGCGCGGGTTGGCCTGGTCCTCGCGGAAGGGCACCGACTTGCGCCCGTCTATCTCGGAGTCCACGACCCCGTTCCAGTTCTCGTCCAGGTAGCGCGTTAACTCGTCGCGCACGCCCGCCACGTCGAGCGGCAGCGACCCTGGCATGATCATGGGACTCTCGTCGCCGGCGACCCACAGCTCGTGGATCACGGCCGCCATGAGCCGGAGCACGCCGCGCGTCCGCTGGAAGGTCTCCAGCGTCGCCCAGTCCTCATAGAGGCGGTCGAACACCTCGGTGTGGATGGGGTAGCAGCTCACCATCCGATCGCGGTACTCCAGCTCACGCGCGTCCACGGGGAAGTCGGCCGCGTTGTCGCCATACATCCGGCTGAAGGCGTTGCATACAGCCTTGCGCTTGGCTGGGTCCTTGCAGTTGAGGAAGAGCCGCCTACGCACCACCTCGAAGCCCTCGCTCGCGGAGACGGGCTTCCATATGGACTCCATGCGGCCGAAGGTGTGCTCGATGGCCTCAAGCGCCCGCTGGCCTGAGTCACCCCCGATCTCGCGCTCGCTCTCGGGGATGGAGGCTACTACCAGGCTACGCTTGCTGGCACGCATCGCCTCGGTCAGCTCTTGGATGAAGGTGATGAAATTGTCGAAGGACCCGGCGGGCAGCTTTTCGGCCCCGTAGAGCTTCTTCGCATAAGCCACCAGCTCGTCCACCAGTACGAGGGCGTACCCGCAGGCGTCGAACATCTCGGCAAGGGCCTGAGACCCCGGCGAGACCCCCCGCCGGTCGGCGTCCCGCACGTACTCGTAGACGTCCTTGTCTCCGGTCGAGACGGCCAGCTGGTAAGCAATCTCGCCCCACACGGTGTTCACGGTCATGCCGGGCAGATCGGCCGGTCGGCGTGACTTTGCCGGGTTCAGGGCCGTACCCACGATCACGGCCACGTGCACCTTGGGCACGTCGAAGACGCCGGCCTCCTCCAGCATGGGCCGCACGTTGGGCAGGCTGGAGACCAGCTTGGGCGACCGCATCAGGTGGTAGAGGGCCAACATGCTGTGGGTCTTGCCGCCGCCGAAGGCCGTCTTCAGCTGGATCACGGGTTCCCCGTCGAGTCCTGCCACGCGTCGTAGAGCCTGCACGAGCAGGCCCTTCATGCCCTCAGTCACGTAGGTGCGCCCTAAGAACTCCACCGGGTCGCGGTACTCCAGCGTACCCTCGCCTCGGGCCACCTGGGCCAGGTCGGCGGCGAACTCGGCCTTGCGGTAGCGCCCCTCGGCCACGTCCTGGTGGGGCTCCATCACGTCCCGCCAGCTGGGCAGCCCCTCGGCCGCTATTGTCTCGGCCCGCCGCGCACGACCCGAGCCGGAGGCCTGTGCGGGTGCGCTCGCGTTGGTCGTCGCCGCCACGGACCCCTCGACCCTTCCATAGCGCGCCTCGCGCAAGAGAGCGTTGATCTCGGCCGCCCCGTCCGGGTCGATCTGCTCGCAGAGGCGGCTCATTGTGTCGAGTGCCCGCCAGGTGTCGTTGTCGCTAATGTCCTGGGCGCCCCGGTGCGCCCACCGGTTGCGCGTACCCTTGAGCTCGATGGCCCAGGTCCGGCAATCCCGGGGGAGCTTGCGGCGGAATACCTTGCCCCACTGGAAGTCCAGGATGCGCAGGGCCGCCATCACGTCGAGCGAGTTGCAGAGCTCGTTGAACTTGCCCATGGCGGGAAGGTCGCGTTTCTGGTCGTCGTGAAGGTCGCCGAGCACCCCCTGCTGCCACCAGTCGTTGTCCCCGTACTCCAGAATCAGCTCGCGCGCCTCGTAGGGCACGAGCGACTTCAGCAGGATATCAAAGCCTTTGGCCTCGCGCAAGTAGTTCTCCATGGCTATTCGTCGCCTTCCTCGTTTAGGAGCTCGTCGAGCGTACCCTGCTTGGGCTCGGAGGCCTGAAGCGCCGCTACCCGGTTCTCGATCTCGGGCCAGGCCACTACGAGCGAGTTGTAGGCAAAGGCCTCCTCGTTCCACCCCTTCTTGTCTGCCAGCTGGAAAAGCCGGTAGGCCAGAGCCCGGGCGCTCTCGCTCGCGCCGTCGAACATGTCCTTGAGCATCGTGGCGCAGGTCTCCACCCCGCCCATCTCCATGGCGTGCGCCAGCTGTTGGGTGAAGAGCCAGGTGAAGCCTGCCTCCGGCCGGTTACTGATCTCGTCGCGGCTCAGGAGTTGTACGACCCCCTTGTTCGCCACAAGCGCCCCCTTGGTGGCTAGCCCCTCGATGGAGGTGTTCTTGGCTCGGGCCAGCACGTCGGCCTCGCCGAACTTGATCTCGTTGAAGGCGCACTGGGTGTAGAGGCTCACGCAGAAGCGGCTGTCGCGGTCCAGGTCCGAGTCTTGGTCGGAGAAGTACAGGTCCAGCTCCTGGTTGATGATCTGCAGGGCCGAGCGCACCCCCATCTCCCGCCCGTTGCTCTCCAGCACCTTGGAGTAGCACGAGAAGGCCCCGATGCCCGGGCCTATGGCGCTCTGGGCCAGGTCCACGGGGGCGATGTTGCTCGTGCGCAGCTTGTCGAGGGCGGGCCGCAGCTCCCGCTTGAGGGCGGCCACGAACTGCCGCCGCGTGGCCATGGGGGCGTCGGCGGGCCGCTTGCGGCAGACGAGGACGATGGAGGAGGCGAGGGCGTTGGTGCCTTGGGCTATGGACCGGCTCGAATTCTCAGTTTTGATTGGCCAAGTGCCAACGATGGAAAAGCCCGCACGGATAATGGCAGAGAGCATGGTCTCCCAGCCGGTAGACACAGTGGTCTCAGCCTCGTTGGAGGTCTCGGTCTCGCTCTGCTTGAAGGCATAGTAGATAGTTACAGGTAGGTCTTCACGTGAACTGATGAACATTTGTTGAACTGCACGATACATGCCCTCCTCGAAGAAGTTGCGGGCGTCTTGTCTGCCTCGATTGTCACGGTAGGGTGTGGCCACCAGCTCCTCTTCTTTGGGCACGAGCATGGTGGAGAAGAGCTTGGAATAGGTGCGGCGGAGCGACTGGCGCAGCCAAACGTAGAAGAAGTCCGAAAGGTCGGCGTAGCCGATGTTGTCGTAGTAGGGCGGGTCGGTGGACACCATGATGCCCCGCAGACCGTTGTCACTCTGGGCGTCAAATTGACGAGCATGGCCCTCCTGATTTCGTCTGAAGTTGAATGAATCAGTGGTCAGTGCATCTATAAAACCCTTCATCAACGTTGACCATGAGCCAGAGCTGCTACTAAAAGGATTAGCCTCGGCATGATCCCAGATCATAGGAATTGCTTGCCGTGCAAATAATTGACGAGGGCACTGGGCAATTGATTCCCAACGATTCAGGGCGTTATTCAGGTCTGCCAGTTTGTCAATCACGAAAGCTAGGTACACACCCACGGCCTCGCCGTAGGCGGTGGCACCGGTACCGTGCGCGTCCAGGCCCACCCCGTCGTTGGCCCGTCCGGCCTTGATGGCGTCAGTGGTGGCCCGCTCCTGGGCCTCCCGCACCAGCCCCGAGAAGGTCGTGAGCGCTGTCAGCTGCCGGTTGGTGAAGAGCTGGCTGAGATATTCGAGCCCGTAGTTCGGCGTCTTGAAGTCGCGCGGATTGTCGGGGAGCTTGGCATCCGGGTAATCCTCCGGCTTCTCGCAGTTCGCCACATCGATGTGCTCCTGAAGGGGTCCGACATAGATACGACCGTGCTGTCCCTCAGCCACGATTGCCATAAGCCGAGCACCCATCCTGCCGGCCTTGCCCTCCTCGCGTATGTACGGGAAGGGAATCTTTGCCCCGCAGTGCAGGCAGGTCGCGCCCCGGCGGTTGACGGTGCCGACCCGTTTGCTCTTTCCCAGAGCTACGGCAAATCGCACCTCGCCACCCTCGCAGGAGGGTTCCACGTGCCACTCTTTCCCCCTCTTCTTGGACAGGTCGAAGGACCGCACGAGCGGGGTCTTGTGACCGCAGGCGGGGTTGGGGCACTTCACGGTCCGCGCCCAGATCCAGGCGATGACGGTAGCCTCGCCGCCGCCTTGGTCGGTGGGTACCTTCACCTTGGGGTAGAGCTTCCCGATACGCTTGTAGGCCTCGTCCCGCATCCACCTGCCGTAGTACTCCACGTCTGCTGCGAGCCCGTTGTTGCCCGACCAGACCTCCATGGCCTTGCGGCTTTGCGCCTCCGGGTTCACGGCCGCCTGCCCTGCGAAGAGGGGCGGAATCTCGATCATGGCCTTGTTGATGGTTACGGCCACGGGATTCAGGTCCTGGGCGTAGGCCTCAAGCCCCAGCCGCTGGGCCTCGAGCGGGATGGCGCCCCCGCCCGCAAAGGGGTCGAGCAGCTTTAGAGGCGTATCTCCCATGCTCTTGCGTATCTCGGCCTTGGCAGCGCCCAGCACGTCCTGGTTGTTGGAGTTCTCCCACACCACCAGGTTTTCGAGGATCTTGAAGAGGCGCTGGCGCTCGGCATTCTGCGCTTCCTCGGTGGGGAATTCCTCGGGATGGCTCGACGGGTCGTCCACGAGCGAGGCCCAGATCACGGCCCGGGCGGCAGCGAGTGGCCGACGCGCCCACCACAGGTGCAGGGTGGAGGGGTGCCCGTGCCGTATGGACTTCTCCCGGGCCGACGCTGCATTGATCGCGTCGAGCGGCAGAGCCACCTCGATGAGCTTCTTCACCGCCATATGTCGTTCCTTTCCAACACGACCTCGGCGGATGCCGTCAGCCGTCCTATGTCGTAGGTCACGCTCGTCTCCGTGAAGGCCGGGGTGCGCAGGTTGGGTCGCCGCAAGTAGGTGGCACGGGTGTTGTGCCCGTCCACCTCCACGATGGCGAGTAGCCAGCACTCGGGCTTGTTGAGGGCGGCCAGGACCTCGTTCTTGGAGAGGGCTACGGTGTCCGCGCCTTTGGCCCGCCCCTTCACCTCGATCAGGCGCAGGGCGCAGCCCTCCGCCTCCTGTCGCTCGCGGGGCACCTTGCTCTCTATGTCATAGCCGATGCCGCGTGTGGCGCTCACGTCGTGGGGGAAGTAGCCCAGCTCCTGTTCGATGAGCGTGACGGTGTCCATGGCCGCGAGCTCGACGCCCCGCCTGGCCTGAGCGTCTGCTACGGGGTCGTCCTGGTTGGGCTCGGGTGCGTCCTCATCCCGCAGCAGGGCTGCGGGCACCACGAGCGCCGCGCCCACCACGCGCGGAGGCACGGGTGAAAGCCGCCGCTGCTCGTCCAGTTGACGCACGCGGGTCTCCAGGCGCCCGGCAAGTTCACCCGCCCGCCGTTCGGCGTAGGCCGAACTTTGCTTGCGGTTGGGCTTGCCCGCGTCCTCACGCTGCTTCAGCTCCCAGGCCCGGTTGTCCCAGTACTCGACCTCCGCCTTGAGGCGTCGCTCCACGGCTCTTTGCACCTTGTCGGCGTGCGTCCTGATGCGCCGAGTCACCTCGCGCACGTGCCCGGGAATAATCTCGCGTATTGCGTAGTCCTTGGCCAGTCCCTCCGGGTCGCGCTCCAGAAAGCCCAGCTCCTCGGCAAGGGCCCCGTTCATGCGGGCTACCTCGTCCTTGGTGGGTGCCCGGTAGTCCAGGTAGGGGGCCCAGCCCGCGTCTCGCGCGTTGCCATCGTAGTCGCACTCCACGAAGTGCACCTGCCGGTCCACCACCCGCCGGCTCCCGTCGGCCGCCCGCGTCCCGTCTTCGACAGCGCTCTCCACCCAAAAGAGCAAGCGGGCCGTGTCGGCCGCCGGATCGTCGTCCACGAGCACAGCCCCCTGCCTAAGCGTCTTCTGGTCGCGGTCAAGTACCTCCGCGACAAGGGCGTCCAGGAGCGGGTGGCCCGGACACACGAGGTCTGCGGCTACGGTGTTACCCGGCAGGCGAACTCTGTCCTTCTCGAAGCACACCCGCTCGTAGGAGGCGAGCACTGGGTCGGGCACTCCCACTCGCATTCGACGGCTCCGCACGGAAAGCGGCACGTCCGCCACCTCGTAGCGGCCATGCTCGCGCTCCCCCATGCGCCCGCCAAGCCGCTGCATGGCTTCCAGGAAGAAGGCCTCGATGAAGTGGGGTTCAAGCTTGCGGGCCTCCATGCGCTCCATCTGCTCCTTGATGCCTGCCACGGTGGCGGCGTCCATGACGTCGCTCGTGAGCGCGTAGTCGGAAAGCAGCCTGCGTAGGGCGTCGGTGTCGAGCGAGCTGTCCACCACCTGGTTGAGGCGATCCCGCACCTCGGGGTCGTCGCCGTAGCGGATGGCCTTCATCAGAAGGTCGGAGAGCTTCTGCTCGCCGAAAGTCACTTGACCCAGGATGTCGAAGACCCGTCCGCCCAGGGCTTGCCGCTCCTCTTCGAGCTTCTGGAAGAGCCGCTCGAACACCTGGCCCTCGCGCGTCTCCTTGGCCACGAGGTTCCACAGGTGGCAGACCTCGATCTGGCCGATGCGGTGGATGCGGCCGAAGCGCTGCTCAATGCGATTGGGGTTCCAGGGAAGGTCGTAGTTCACCATCAGGTGCGCTCGCTGTAGGTTGATGCCCTCACCCGCCGCGTCGGTGGCCACGAGGACGCGCACCTCCTTGTCCTGGCGGAAGAGCTCCTCGACCCGGTGGCGCTCGTCGCGCGTCATGCCACCCCGGATGGTGATGACGGTGTCGTGGCTGCCTAGAAGCTGGCGGATGCGCGTTGCCAGGTACTCCAGCGTGTCCTTGTGCTCCGTGAATACGATGAGCTTCTCGCGCCGGCCCTCGGGGTCGAACATCTCAGCGTTGTCCTGCAGGAGCCGAGAGAGCTCTTCCCACTTGCGGTCCTCGCCACTCTGGCGTACGTCGTTGGCCTTGCGCTCTAGGCGGCGCAGGATGGCGATCTCGGTCTCGAGCTCGGAGGCCGTGGCAGAGGCCGTGGCGGAGTCCGCGAAGTTGTTCTCCATGCCCTCGAGCTCGTCGTCGGTGTAGTCATCTTCATCGAACTCGTCATCGATGTCCGGCACAGCACCGAAGAGGTCCGAATAGCGGCCCGCGCGGTTCTGCTTGTCGCGCACCTCGGAAAGCCGCCTCTCCAGTCGCTCCCGTCGGCGCTTGAGCGACTGGTAGATGGCCTCGGGTGAGGAGGCGAGCCTGCGCTGCAGGATGGTGAGGGCGAAGCCCACGCTGTTCTTGCGCCTGCCGTCCAGCTGGTCGGCCCGGTTGAACTCGTTGGTTACGTACTCGGTCACGTCGGCGTAGAGGTCGGCCTCGGCGCAGTTCAGCTCGTAGGTCACGGTATAGGCCCGCCGCTCGGGGAAGAGCGGCCGCCCGTCGAATTTCAGCAGCTCTTCCTTCACCAGCCGTCGTATCACGTCCGACAGGTCGCCCAGATCGGCCTGTACACCTGACAGCGCCTTCTGGGCCGTATTGTGCCGCCGTCTGCGGTGCGCGGCTCCCGCGAAGCGGTCGCGGTCCACGAGGGCCATGAAGAGCTGGAAGTCCTTGGGCTTGCCGTCGTGCGGGGTCGCGGTCATGAGCAGCAGGTTCTCGGTCGTGTCGCCCAGAAGCTGCCCCAGCCGGTAGCGCTTGGTGTACTTGACCTCCCCGCCGAAGACGGTGGCGCTCATCTTGTGCGCCTCGTCTACCACCACGAGGTCCCACCGCACCTGCCGCAGAAGTGCCTGCACGTCCTCGGAGCGCGAGAGCTTGTCCAGCCGCGCGATGCATAAGTCGTGCTCGGCGAAGGCGTTGCGCGTGACGGCCGCCTCCAAGAGATCATTCGTGAGGATGGTGAAGCGCAGGCGGAATTTGCGCCACAGCTCGTCCTGCCACTGCTCCGCGAGGTTTCCGGGGCTCACGATGAGGCAGCGTCTGAGGTCGCTGCGGGCCAGCATCTCCTTGATGAGGAGTCCCGCCATGATTGTCTTGCCCGCACCCGGGTCGTCGGCCAGCACACAGCGCAGCGGCAGCTTGGGCAGCATATACTGGTACACGGCCGATATCTGGTGGGGCAGGGGCTCGATGGCGCTGGTTCGTACGGCAAGGTAGGGGTCGAAGAGGTGGGCGAGGTGGATACGGTAGGCCTCGGCGGCGAGCTTCAGGGTGTCCGGGTCGGCGTCGAAGGTCCACTCGGAGCCGCCCGCAGCGAAGAGGTCCTGCTCCTGGTAGCTGTAGAGCATCGTGTCGCCCAGCGTCCCGGTCGTCGTGCGATAGGTCAGCATGAGCACGGCCTCTCCGTGCGGCTCCACCGCCACGACGGTCACCGGTTCCTGCCCAAGCGCGTCGCCGTAGATGCGCATGCCCTGGTAAATGTCCGAGAGGCGCAGCATGGGTTACCTGCCGTACTGCCCGGGGGCGACCGGCGCTGCCTCGGCCCGCTTCTGCAGGGCGGAGAAAGCCTCGGCGTCCATGAGCACGAGATGCTCGACGCCGTTCTTCGTGAGGTAGATGGGCTCCCCGGACTCCTTGGCGAGCCGCGTGAGCTTGCCGATCCTGCGCTGGAGGTGTGAGACGGGACGTATGATTGTCATGGTCGCACCGCGCCTTCCGAGGTTTACGTAAGATGACATGCTATATCATACATGAAGAATGCACAGAAGCAGGCTACGCCAACCAGGTGGCAACAAACTTGATGCTGAAGATACGTAAGCGATCCAGGTGGATGCAGGTTTGCCGTCACGCAAGAGCAGATCCTGCCGCCCTGCACGGTTTCTGTTTCCGGTACGCTTCACCCCGTGTCACACCAGCCCAGCGGCTCCACGCCCAGGCACGTTTCGCGCCAGCTGACGGAGCAAGATCATCCCGCGAGCGCTGTTAGTCCTAAGCCCGCACGTGCCTGCATATGTCGGTAGCGACGCTCACGAAGCCCCCAGAGACCATCATCCAGCCGATAGTACCCGGAACGTCTCCGGGCCCACTCATGTAATCAGCGCTAGGCGGCCGCCTGGGTGCTGGTGCCTTGACGCTCACGGGTGCTCGCGAAGGACGCGAACGCCTGCGGGGCTGCTGCTAAGGACGCGCACCCAGAGGCCATCAACATGGTTCTCGACCATGCCCTCTACGGATGCGGCGACATGCTCGGCCAGAGGGTGGCCATCGCAGACGGCAAGCATCGTCGAGCCCGAGCCGCTGATGAGAAACGCCGCCGCCCCTGCCGCAAGTGCGGTACGGCGCAGGGCCTCGTAGTCGGGGATCAGGCGTGCGCGGAAGGGCTCGTGGAGCCTGTCGCGCGAGGCCGCCGAGAAGAGCTCGAGGTCACCCTGCTCAAGGGCGTGTACAGCGGCCACGCAGTGCCCCACCTGCCACACCGTCGTCGCAAGCGAGACCTGCTCAGGCATGACCCTGCGCGCGTCGGCGGTGCGGACCTCGTAGGGAGGCGCGATCGCGACGAAACTCACGTTTTGTGCGACGTCCAGGTGCACGGGGTGGGCGCGACCCTGGTCCACAAACGAGCTTACAAGACCGCCGAGGATGGCCGGTGCGACATTGTCGGGGTGTCCCTCGAGCTCGCAGGCGATGTCAAGCGCCTGCCGGGCATCGAGGCCAGCCCCGTTCAGCTCCTGGGCCGCCACGACGCCCGCGACGACGCAGGCAGAGCTCGACCCAAGGCCGCCCGAGAGGGGGATGGGGGAGTCTATCGTGATGTGCGGCGTGAGAGGCCTGCTGCAGAGCCTGCGGCAGGCCTCCAGGTAGCTCGTCCAGACGAGGTTGTCTTGCCCCCTGAAGCGCTCGAGGCAGCCATCTATGAGAAGCTCGTCCGCCGGCTCGAAGCAGAAGCGGGCCATGAGGTCGAGCGCGAGGCCCAAGCAGTCAAAGCCCACGCCCACGTTGGCCGAGGTCGCCGGGACCTCGACGGTGAGCGTGTCGCGGGCGAGCTGTGCGCTCGACGTGCCGGTCGCGCCTTGGCGACTCACCGAAAGATCCTTGCCGTCGCGCTCTCGACAAAGGACGCCATCGCCTCTTTGGCGCAGATCGAGTCATGCATGACAGGAGCACCCCTGAGCGTCGAGAGCTGTCTTGGCGCCGCGATACCTGTGAGCCTCTGGAGCTCGTCCATGCAGGCGAAGTCGTCCTTACCCTGCGTGTCGTGGCCGAGCGCCGCAAGCACGTCTGCGGAGAACTTGTACGGGTTGGCGGTCGAGAGACACACGCGTATCCTCCCGTTGTGTCCATGCCGGTCGAGTATGCACTTCGCGACGGCGGTATGTGGGTCGATGAGGATGTGCTCCTCCTCCCAGGTCGTGCGGATGGTCTCTCGCGTCTCGTCGTCTGTCGCGAACTCGCCGTAGAAGGTCTCGCGCAGGCGCCCGAGAAGCTCGTCTCCTATGGAGTAGACGCCCTGCGTGGCCAGCTCGGCCATCCAGGCTCCCACACG
>ERZ772940.545-NODE-545-length-16740-cov-5.60917_pt1 | contig 16740 bp, 20 predicted proteins | sample MGYA00511682_ERZ772940 | MGnify/ENA primary metagenome ERZ772940 (study PRJEB29015, sample SAMEA2737922) | human oral metagenome | biome: human oral; feature: human-associated habitat; material: dental | place: China | collected 2031 ... | reverse complement strand
TAGCTTACTGATATATCAACAGCCTTCGTCAACCACACTGTACTACTCGTACCTAGGAATACTTACTTTAATCGAAGTTAGATTAAGTAATGAGACTAGGGAAATTACGTGCGTCAACGCTCTAGCCAGAGTAGCTCACCTAGCTTCCTCAGGCCCCAGCACGATACTTAACGTTACACTATGATAGGAGAGAAGAGCATAATATGATGCATTGTTGTATCCAGGTAGACTCAATTAGCATCAGCTGGACAGGCTGGCGACGTAGTAAGTACCACAGGCAATTGCTAGCCTACTGCTGTATCAACAGCCATCGGAAGCTTAGGTGAGTTACTCTGTCACACAACAACCATTAGTGTCTCAAAGGGTGTCTTTCGTCCTTCGTCTGCGTCAGTCATTTCCTGAAGACTGTGCACGCTTGAAGCTCAGCAGTGCACGAGCCAGCCAGGCGGGTCTGAAGGAAATGATGACGAGACGAAGAGTGAGGGCTGTAGTAACGAGTAATCCGGGGAAGAGGAGACTACCTGTACTACTCGTACCAACTCAAGCTATGTGTGGAGGGGAATTACAGACTTTACTTTGAGTTGCAGGTTAATTAAACGAAGAATGAAAGACTGAAATATATGAAGGATGCGGATGTAGGCAGCAGTTTTCCGGGCAGTGCAACTATTTTTTATTCCAGACAGTCCGGCTCATCGAAATCGACGGAGTGACTTCAAGTCGCCGAGGATCTGTCGGCTTGATCCGTTCAGCCTGGAAGCAACCTAGCCCCGCCACCATCGCCGCATTGTCGGTGCACAGATTAATCGGCGGAAAGATGATGGGGAAGGAGAGTCGCTCGGCTAGCTGACGACGTAACTCCTGATTTGCCGCTACGCCGCCGGCCACCACTACCGTACGAGGCGTATAGAACTTGGCTGCCTTGACCAACTTATCAACCAGAGTCTGACAAGCGATATTCTGGAAGCTGGCAGCGAAGTCACAGCGGGTCTGCTCATCAAGCAGGGGAGCGAGCCCGGTTGATGGGTAAGTATGGTCAACTCCGGCCGTCGCTTGAACCTGACGTAACACAGCCGTCTTAAGTCCCGAGAAAGAGAAGTCATATTTTCCCTTGAGGCGTGCCTTAGGGAACTTAAATCTGGTCGGATCGCCCTTGAGCGCCGCCCGGGCGACAGCCGGACCGCCGGGGTAGTCCAGCCCGATGATCTTAGCTACCTTGTCAAATGCTTCGCCGACAGCATCGTCAACCGTCTGTCCGATCAGCTCATAGTTACCATGGTCGTGAAACAATACGATCTGTGAGTGACCGCCACTGATAATCAGCGCCAACAAAGGAAACTCGGGGGTCTGTTCGGTCAAAAAGCCGGCATAGACATGCGCCTCGACATGGTGAATGGGGTAGTAAGGTTTCTTCTTCATCAGGGCTAGCATCCGAGCCGTCAGCGAGCCGATCAGCAGTGAGCCGATCAGTCCGGGCATCACGGTATTAGCGATAGCATCGACTTGCTCCCAGCCACCGGCTTCTTTAACTGCCCGATCAATTACCGGAATAACCACTTCTAAGTGAGACCGAGCCGCTACTTCAGGAACAACTCCGCCATAGACTCGATGGATATCGATCTGAGAATGAACCACATTACTGATAATCCGTCGGCCATCTTCAACCACGGCGGCGGCAGTTTCATCACACGAACTCTCTATTCCCAGTACTCTCACTAATGGCATTTTATCACAACTGGGCTGATGCTATAATTACCCTCATGAACCAGACGATGAAAAATCTGAAAAACTCTCTCGCTGTACCTTATCACCGGGTCAGGGGATTCATGGCGGCTAACCATTACGATTATCCGGCCAGCGGTATGACGGTGATTGGCGTGACAGGTACTAACGGCAAGACGTCAACCTGCTTTATGATACACAACATATTGCTGGAGGCCGGACTGAAAGTCGGCTTGATGACCACCATCGGTAATTCGGTCGACGGCAAGTTTGAAGAGTCACCTGATCATATGACTACTTCTGATGCCCGCACCCTTAATAAACGCCTGGCTGAGATGCGTAGTGTCGGAGTGCAGTACCTGGTCATCGAAGTATCCAGCCACGCTCTGGCGCAGGGGAGGGTCTTTGGCATACCGTTTGACATCGTAGTGATGACTAACGTTGCCTCGGAGCACCTTGATTACCATCGGACTTTCCAGCGGTATCTCCAGGCAAAGTGTCGCTTATTTAAGCTGGCTGCCGCTAATGCCAGGCAGGGCGGGCAAGGTGTCGGGATTATCAACGCTGATGATAAATCAGCCAAAGCTTTCGCTCGGCTCGTACCTAAGCCGGTCACTTACGGCATCAAGCAGGGTAAACTAAAAGCCACCCGGATCAAACGTCAAAACAGTGGCTCAAGTTATGAGGTAAAGGTAGATGGCGAGATATACCATATCAAGATCAATATCCCGGGTGAGTTCTACATCTATAACTCCTTAGCGGCTGTAGCTGCTTGCCATGCATTAGGGATGAGCCGTCAGCAAATTGAGAACGGACTGAAGAATCTGGCCGGAGTGGATGGACGGATGAACGTTATCCCCACCGGACTGGGCTTTGATGTGATCATTGATTTCGCTCACACTCCTGATGCCTATCAGAAGCTCTTACCGGACGTCAAGGCAAACACTAAGGGTAAAGTCATCGTCATCAGCGGGGCAGCCGGTGAACGAGACAAGACGAAGTTCCCGACCATGGGTAAGATCGCCGGCAAGTACAGCGACCTCATCATCCTGACAGAGGAAGATGCTCGAGGTCCGGTACGCCCTCAGTCAGAGTTAGTAGCTAAAGGGGCTCGCCAAGCGGGTAAGACTGAGGGGAAGGATCTGCTCTTTATCGACGACCGAGTCGAGGCGATTGAGACGGCTATCATGAAAGCACGCAAGAACGACGTGGTCTTGCTCCTAGGCATGGGTCATGAAAAGGCCATGGCTCGGGCGAACGGCGAGTATATTCCTTGGAATGAACGCCAAGTAGCCGAACAGGCGATCGCTAAGCGCCAAAAGAAGAAGGTGCGAGCGTGAAGAAAGTCATCGCCTTTGATATCGACGATACGCTCAATGTAGCTAAGACACCCATGACCAGCGAGATGGCGGGGGTGATGGCTGACCTATTAGACATCTACCCGGTCTGTGTCATATCCGGGCAGAAGCTAAGCCAGTTCATGATCCAGATCTTGGCACCGATGGGTCTCCTCGCCACCGGTCAGCGACTACGTAATCTCCACCTGATGGTGGCACAGGGAACGCAATACTACACCTACAGTGGACCTGACGGCGGTATGGCGGTAGATATGAATAATTGGCGACAGGTCTATTCCTTCCCCATGTCTGACGCTCAGACCGCCAAGATCACGGCGATCATTACTCAGGCTGCTCGGGAGCTAGGCTATTGGTGTGATAATACCGCCGGCGACATCATCGAGAATCGTAGCAGTCAAGTCACCTATAGCGCCCTCGGTCAACAAGCAGCACCGGAGGTAAAATACCCCTGGGATCCGAATCACCAAAAGCGCCAATCTATCGTTCAGCGAGCCAGACAATTAGCCCCGGAGTTTGAATATGAGATCGCCGGCACGACCAGCATCAATGTATTCCTACCCGGCATGAACAAGACTTTCGGCATGAGTAAGCTGATGGAGGAGCTCAGCGTCGAGCGACAAGACATTCTTTACTTCGGTGATATGACTCAGCCGGGCGGTAATGATTATCCGGTAATACAGATGGGGATAGAGACTATCACCGTTAAGAATTGGCAGGAGACAATGATGGCTGTCAAAGGTGTAATCGGTGTAAGTAGGTAGTAATGGCGGAGGAGATAGATACTAGCCCCATTAGCTGTATGCCCAACAAGCTCGGGCTTACTTCCGCTACTGACCTGGCTCGTGAAGAAGAGCGGATTAGTAAGAAGAAGGCCAAGGAGCTCTTTGAGCAAAACTTATTGGGTGAATTAGAGCCGGGCAAGTTCACTACGCTCCGGTTCATCCACCGGACACTCTTTGGCGATATTTATGATTTCGCCGGTCAGAAGCGCACCGTTAACCTAGCTAAAGGTAGCTTTCGTTTTGCGCCGGTAGCCTATCTTGATGCCGCCCTTGAAAATATTGATCGGATGCCTCAATCGACTTTCGATGAGATTATCGAAAAGTATGTCGAGATGAATGTCGCTCATCCTTTCCGAGAGGGAAACGGGCGCAGTATGCGCATCTGGCTGGATCACATCCTTAAGAATGAACTGGGCAAGATCATTGATTGGGCTAGGGTAGACAAGGAGGATTATCTACTCGCTATGGAACGTAGCCCGATCAAGGACACCGAGATCAAGGTGCTTTTAAGTAGGGCGCTAACTGATCAGACCGATAGTCGAGAAGTCTTCATGAAGGGCATTGACCATAGCTACTTCTACGAGGGCTATCATGCATTTAAGACTGCTGATCTGTGAACAATCGCCCGATATTTGTAACTAGAAAATACCATTTTCGATAGGCTCTTGGTCGGGGTGACAAGACTTGAAGGCTTCTTTGCTGACGCAAAGTCGCAAGTTCAGTAGTCTTATTGACTTAGTAAATCTTGATATTGAAAATAAGCTCTATATGGTCGGGGTGACAAGACTTGAAGGCTTCTTTGCTGGCGCAAAGTCGCAAGTTCAGCAATCTTACTTATCTAATAATGTTTACTGTTAGCAATTATTCCAACCTGGTCGGGGTGACAAGACTTGAACTTGCGACCTCACGGCCCCCAGCCGTGTGCGCTACCAACTGCGCTACACCCCGACAACTTCTGGCGGAGGGATGGGGATTCGAACCCCAGATAAACATCGCTGCCTATACACGCTTTCCAAGCGTGCTCCTTCAACCACTCGGACACCCCTCCAGCACTTGTATTCTAGCATATCAGCCTATAATTTAGTGATCATCTGTAAATAATTTGCCAATGCACCAACCTGTCGCTGATAATATTTGACATCAAAACTAACTGCAATCGTATTATCATGGTCAGCAACACCTCTGGCTGAGCTATCTATTATTTCTCTTTGACGACCTAAAATTAGTCCTGACCCAGGTAGAGCATTTCGTTCAGCTTGATAAACATATCGTGACCAGCTAGGTGATTCAAAAGCCACCATCAGGTCTATCAGAGCGTTACGTTCGACATCACCGGACTTATCCCAGCGCCGGGCGATCAAGTTTTTAATAAAGGCTTCATTTTGCATACATAGCTTATACCACTTTTAGGCTTAACGCATATCTGAGCGCAACATGCGGGGTAAAACAAGCTATAATTACACTATGCGGAAACTGTTCGGTAAGCTAAGTGCTTTCTTCTCTTCTAGACGGGGCGGGGTAGTGGCTCTGATCGTTGCCATTGGTAGCTTCCTGGGGCTAACTCTGACTAGGCTGACCGGCTCATCAATCTGGTTTGACGAGTCATTCAGCTCTTACCTGATGCGCTTCGACTGGGCGGGTATTACTCATTACACCGCCCTGGATGTTCACCCGCCATTTTATTATTACTGCCTCAAGCTGTGGACTAATCTCTTTGGTAATACTCCGGTAACTATCCGGCTACTTAGCGTCATCTTGGGGGTCATAGCCATTATCTTAGCCTGCCGGTTAGCCAGGCGGCTCTTTGGACAGCGAGTTGCCTCACTGGCGGCTATCCTCTTAGCTATCTCGCCCTTATTCGTCCGCTACGGTATCGAGGCTAGGATGTATATGTTAGTAGCGGTTATTGGACTCTTAGGGATAATGACTTACCTACGAGCTGAGACAAGCGGCAAACGACGCTGGTATCTGCTCTATGGTTTCATCATAGCTCTCGGTATGTGGACACACTATCTGATGATTACTGTTTGGCTGAGTGTTTGGGTTTATCGCTATCTGAAGCTCCGTCGGCAAGGTCTCAAGGGTGGAAAGCTGCTACGTAGTTTCTTTAGTGCCGATTGGCTGATATCTCACACTGTCGCCATTATCGCCTTTCTACCATGGATACCTCATGTACTACATCAGCTCCAGGGTATGTCTAGTGGCTACTGGATCCCGGCCGTGACCGTCAGTACTCCCGGTGACTACTGGTCAAGTCTCATCCTCTATAGCGAGGCTTATAAAACAGACGGTTGGTGGGCAGTACTAGCTTGGACAATTCTCACCCTGACGGTCGCAGTAAGCCAGCTAGTATACCGCAAATCTAAACAGGCTAGTCGGCCTCCTCTACTTCTAACTCTGGTTGTAGCAGTATCCCCCATACTGTGGCTTATACTGTTATCTCTCTATCCCCTTAAGTCTGTCTTCGTCGATCGCTACCTGATGGTGGCAGTGATCTTCACCGTGATCTGGCTAGCGGCAATCATCGTCCAGTCACCCAATCGACGGCTCGCTAGTCTACTACTCATCTTAGTGGTAGCCGCCTCCACTTGTGGCGTTTACAATGTTTATCGTCTCGGTAATTACAATCGCTACTTTAATGGTTCCGCTAAGAATACCATGACCGGCGAAGTAGTAGAGCGGATTAACGCCACTAAGGATAATACCCCAATCATCTTCACCGGAGCTTATAACTATTACGAAGCGGCTGTCTACGAGCAGAAGTCACACCCTGTCTACTATGTCTGGAATGAAGTCAGAGACCCTGAGGTTAACTCGCTCCAGATGCTCAAAGACAACCGACTGGGCAAGGGGATTACTAATCTACAACGGTTCTTAGCGACTGAGCAACAAGTCTGGCTAGCCGGTTACAGCACCGACCAAGCCACTATCGCTCCACTAAGTCAGATGACTGGTTGGCGAGCCACTAAGACCATCTCCATTCCCGACCCGATCACCGGTGAACACCATTACAAAGCGACACTATACGTCAAACAATAGATTAGTTCCATCCGTTGTATCTATGGGGGGTTAATTTGTCCCCCTTTTGACGAAGTGCCAGTACGTTAATGCAGGAACTTGAAACGTGTCTTTATTTAGCTTATCCTTTGCAGTTAAGGTGTTAATACAGAGAGGCATTTGACAAATCAACGTGCTTATGATATGGTATAGCCAGTTTAACGAAAGGAAAACCAAAATGATAGATCAGAAACGTAAAGCTTTCCGGGATGCTGACTTTAATAGCAACACCAAGCCGGAAGATATCAAGTACTACGTAGGTGAGAAGTTTGACCAAGCGGGCTTGCCTGATCCATACCTGGAGGATCATGACCAGGTTGACCAAGACAATGACGACCGTGATGGTCGGGGTATCCCGGCTAACTTTGCCACCTTAGCGAAGCCGGCTACCACGGCAGTCCGAGAACGAAAGCCTATCGAATCTCGTCTGCAGAAAGTTGATCAATCAGAGCAATCAAAGTAAATCACGCCGGCTCTTTATCCGACAGCTAGCAAAAATATCCCCGAGCGGGATATTTTTGTGTTATCATATCCCCGTAAGCTAAGTGAGGGACTTATGAAAAAAACAAATACCAAGTATATCTTTGTCACGGGAGGGGTGATCTCCGGGGTAGGTAAGGGGATAGCTGCCGCCAGCATGGGAGCGATCCTCAAAGGTAAAGGGCTCAAGGTCAGCATCCAGAAGTGCGACCCCTATCTCAACGTTGACGCGGGGCTACTTAACCCGGCCGAGCACGGCGAATGCTTCGTGACGAAAGATGGAGCAGAGACTGACCTTGACCTAGGTCATTACGAGCGATTTCTCGACGAAGAAACGACCAAGGACTCTATCACTCTATCCGGCAAACTCTACCAGGAACTGATCAAAAAGGAGCGCTCCGGGGGCTTTCACGGCAAGACCGTCCAGCTGGTTCCTCATCTGACAGATGCTATCCATCAGTCAATTCTCAGAGCTAGCCAAGGAAGCGATGTTCACCTGGTCGAGATCGGTGGCACGATCGGTGATTACGAGGGGCTAGCTTTCGTCGAAGCCATCCGCACTTTCTCTAGCCTCGTCGGACAGCAGAATTGTCTCTATGTCTCAGTTGTCTACGTACCGTGGCTCAAAATCAGCCAGGAGTTTAAGACTAAGCCGGCTCAGAACGCCCTGCAAGACCTCAGAGGCTTTGGTATCATCCCTGATATCGTCTTAGCCCGCACCGAGAAGATGGCGCCCCGAGCCATCGCCGATAAGATCGCCCGCTTCGCTAACATTCCTAAGCAGGCAGTGGTAATCTTGCCCGACATTAAGTCAGTCTACGATGTACCCTTTAATCTACTTAAGAGTGATATCGCAGAAGTATTAAACCAGTTTGTCAATATAGACAACCAGCCCGATATGTCGGCTTGGGAGAAGCTCCGCCGGATTAGCAGTCAGCGCTATGACCGGACGGTAACCGTCGGGCTGGTAGCTAAGTATACCGACAATACCGATACCTACATCTCGGTGACCGAGGCACTCAAAGCTGCTTCGTATGCTAACCAAGTCAATTTGGAGCTCAAGTGGCTCAACGCCGAGACGGTAACCGATGAGGAGCTAGCCTCAGTTGATGGCATCTTAGTGCCGGGTGGTTTCGGCACACGAGGGCTGGAAGGCAAGATCAAAGCAGCTGATTACGCCCTGGTTCACGACAAGCCATACCTTGGACTATGCCTAGGTCTCCAGATGGCAGCCATCGCCGCTGCCAGGCGAGGTGGACTGGAGAAGGCAACCAGCGCCGAGATTGACCCTGAGTCAAGAGATGACGTCATCTACATCATGGATGATCAGAAGGGTAAAGAATCGACCGGCGGCACAATGCGCCTGGGTAATTACCCGGCTAAACTGGTCGCCGGCAGTCAAGTAGCTCAGATCTACGGTACGACTACAGTGATAGAACGTCATCGTCATCGCTATGAAGTCAACCGAGCTTTCCTCGGCTATATTAATGACGGCGGACTGATCGTCTCCGGTACATCGCCGGATGGTCGTCTGGTTGAGTTCGTCGAAGCACCTCGGCATCGCTTCTTCGTCGCTACCCAGGCTCACCCCGAATTTCGCTCCCGCCCCATGCGACCACATCCGCTATTCACCGCCTTCATCCGGGCGCTGTCAATTTAAGCTGATCTCTGCTAGAATAGCTAACAGCTGGAGGAGTACCCAAGTGGCTGAAGGGGACGGTTCGCTAAACCGTTAGGTTGGAGAAATCTGGCGCGGGAGTTCGAATCTCCCCTCCTCCGCCAAGTAATTATTTAACTAGCTTATGCTATAATGAGTCTATGCAAGATAGTGGATCAGGCAATACGCCTCTTTCGCCTATAGAAGGCCAAGACAAACAAGCACCTCTGCCACCGATGGGGCAGGATAATACAACTCAACCGGCAAATAACACCTCGACGAGCGGTCAAGCACCGTCGGTCGCCGACCGGGTACCGGACTTACCACCGATCACCTGGACAGCCAGCAGCTCGATATCGCCTCAGCGGAGCAAGAAATGGTATCAGATCGCCGCTGCGATATTCAGCCTGGTGCTCGTCTTCGTCATAGTCATGGTCGCCATTAAGAGGATGGAGCTGGTCTCAGCGATTACCATCGCCGTCTTACTGATAGTGATGTACATCGCCCTGGTCAGCTCAGCTAAGCTGCCGAGCAGGGTGGTCAAATATACTATCTCCGGTAAAGGGATAGACATTAACGACAAATTGCACCCATATAGCGAGTTTCACTCTTTCGGCGTCCGCCGGAGTGACAAGCTGTGGCAACTGGTCTTGATACCCAACCGCCAGTTCGGCATGGAAGTCACGCCATATATTAGTGAGACTGACGGTGAAAGAATCGTCGATATGCTGGCCAACTTCCTACCCATGGAAGAAGTGCCCGAGCGGGGTATCGATAAGCTTATCCGCTACCTCAAACTGTAAGCATGCTATACTAACAGTCGGGGAAGGGTGCAGGAGTGGTTGATCTGGTCGCTCTCGAAAAGCGATAAGACCGCAAGGTCTTCGAGGGTTCGAATCCCTCCTCTTCCGCCAAACTATTGACATTATTCATTATGTCCCCCGAATGATTCTAGCGACTATCGAGGCTGAGTTAGGATGGCTACAGCAGTTATATGCCTAACACCGGCGCTTTTAAGGAGCCTAGCGGCTCTGATCATGGTTGAGCCGGTCGTCCAGATATCATCGAGCAGTAGAACATTCTTCGGGATATCATCATTAACTGGCTGGTCATAAGCAGGGGAGAGAACTAGCGACTTACTAATCAGACGCCGCCGCTCCGGAGCACTCAGCCGGTGCTGAGATAGATTGTCCGTCCTCATGAGAATACGGTCAGCTACTACCAGCTGACGCCTCCTAGCTAATTGCTTCGCTACTAAGAGCATATGGTCAAAACCTCGCTCTCTAATATGGCTAGCTACCGTAGGAATAGGAACGATTACCGTCTCTGCCGGTAAGCCACCCAGCCGCAGATCGATCAGCCCAGCTAAGACCTGCGCCGAGGCCACTTCGCTATGAAACTTATAGCCATCAACCAGGTGTTTTAGTGAGCCCTGCCTAGGAGCAATAGAGATCAACCTGGTGAAACAAGATAGTGCCTTGTGGCAATTAGGGCAGAGATTATCCGGTGAGCATTTACCACGGCAATTCAGGCAAACGGAGTACGACTGCTTAGCTACGTCATAAATACAACGCTTGCAATAAGTACTACCTACAACACCACAACGCTTACAAATATGGGGTGAAAGTAGCCCAAGCAAATCATCTAACAGTAGTAGCATTGTCTTTTTTACACTTCTAACAGCACTCCGGTAGTTGTCAATCAGTGGTAACTTAGTTATAATTATGCCATAAACGCTGACATTATGTAAGCGAATGTAAGGAGGAGAATGGCGAGAGGACAACAAGGCGATGATCTGCTGATTGATGGCTTGGATGGCGATTTAGCTAAAGCACTATTCAGCACTGATGATCCCGCCGATAATTCTAGTAACGGTAATCAGACTGTAGCGAGTAACAGCCGAGACGGTGAATACGACTCGGTGCCAGGTCAGCTGGCAGTAGACGTGTATGAGACACCGGAGCAGCTGATAGTTAAGGCTCGGACGGCCGGTGTCAATAAGAACGACCTGGACGTCAGCATCGCTGACGGTGTGCTAACCATTAGCGGTACACTGAGCAGTGGTGATGACAGCGATGCTACTCACTGGCATGTCCAAGAGTGCTACTGGGGGGAGTTCAGCCGAACGTTAGTTCTGCCTGTAGCGGTCAAAGAGGACGAGGTCAAGGCTGTGCTGAAAGATGGCGTGCTTACCATCGCCTTTAATAAGGTCAAGCAAGAGCAGGCTCGCAAGATCCAGATCCAGTAGCTTTTAAGCGTAGCTACACGAAATAAAGCGGTGAGATGATCACCGCTTTATTTTAATATCTTTCTCGCCCTTTTGATTCCAGTACTATTTAGTAGTACGAGTCTCAAACAGCCTTAAGCCAGTAGAGAAGTGATCAGCACCGTCACTGTAGCTGAGGAGCCATTAGCAGCTCCGCCGGCCCCAACTACCGAAACTACCCAGCCGACTACCGCATAACCAAGGATAGCTACTACCAAACCGACGATTGAGTACATGATAGTATGCATAGCATCTTTCACCTTAGCGTTATCGCCACCCGATAAGACATAGCGGATACCGCCATAGATGATCATAAAGATAGACAAGATACCGACGATGAAGAGCATCAGATTAATAATCCTCGGTATGATAGCTGACTGACCGTTAAATAGGTTCGATGGCTGACCCTCACCCCGGTACGGTCCGGAGAAGACATCAGTCAGAGAAAGTGCCGACGCCGTCAGAGAGCCCACCATCGACAGTACGCCAGCCAAAGCTAACCCTGCGGTAGATTTAGATGGTAGGCTTCTCGACATAGTTTAATTCCTCACTCTCTTAAACTTAATTCGTCTTAAACTGACTGAAGACCCAGTTGACCAGAGCGTAGGCCAGGATGGCAACGATCAAACCTACGACCGAGTAAATAATAGTCTGGCGAGCACTCTCGACCTGTTTCTCGTCGCCATGAGCGGTCACGAACCTGATACCGGCATAGATGATCATGATCACCGCCAGTAAACCGACGATGAAGAGCATGGTATTAATGATAGTAGTGATAACACCCTGATTGCCATCTAATTCCTTAGCTTGACCCGGACCTCGACTACAGTCATCCTGTAAAGCACCCTCCATGCCTTTCTTAGGGTCACAGACTGCCTGAGCAGGCAAGCTGGATAAAGCACCTAGCCCGGTCATCACTAGCGCCATGCTAGCTACTACGACGAAGCCCGCCATAACCTTCTTAAACATATTCTTCATTATCTTCCTTCCTCCTATTTTTTCATTTTATTTCCATCATTATAGAACAGTCAGCCCGTAATTACAATCACCGCCACTACTTAAATGTGTTGAAGATAAAGGTGACCAGAGCGTAGGCAAGGATAGCGATGATCAAGCCCGCTACCGAGTAGACGATGGTATCTTTGGCGACTTTAACCTGCTTCTCATCACCGTGGGCGGTAATATAGCGGATGCCACCATAGATGATCATGATCACCGCTAGAGCTGCAGCGATGAAGAGCATCACATTGATGATAGTGGTGATGATATCCGGCAAATCTTGCTTAGCAGAGCCGCCACCGTCAACCAGCTTGGCACCATTCTGCGCCTCTTCTCTAGAGCCAGCATATACCGGCAGGCTGACCGGTGATACTGCGGTAAGAACCATGGCTAGGCACATCAGCGCCATTAGTACTTTAGCTTTGCTTATCTGTTTCATCTTCCTCCTTATCCTTACAGATTACTCAGCACGAAATTAACTAGAGCATAGGCCAGGATAGCGATGATCAGTCCGATGACTGAATAGGTAACGATCAAGCGAGCACTCTCGACCTGCTTCTCATTACCATGTGCCGTCATAAAACGGATTGCGCCATAGATGATCATGATCACCGCTAGCGCCCCGGCAATGAAGAGTACGATATTGGTGGCATTCTTTAGTATATTAGATAGACCATCCGGCTTGCTCAAATCTTTACAAGCAGCACTGGAGCTATTGAGAGCACAGGGACAGCCGGCACTAGTCGGATCTGAGATGCAGTCAGCGAAAACCGGCTGACTGGTGACCAGTGGTAGCACCGCCAAGAGTAACACCCCGGCGACGAAGAAAGACTTGAGCCTGATGGCAAACCTCCGATTCATTAGCCGATATTCCCCAGTATGAAATTAACCAGAGCAGCAGCCAACACGATGACGATGAGCCCGATGACGGTAACCGTGAGAGCCTTCGTGGCTAGGGTAGCCTTCTTGGTATCGCCGCCGGCTGTCATGTACATGATACCCGAGACTATGATCATGATCACCGCTAACGCTCCCGCCACAAAGAAAGCGACATTAAAACCACCCGAGACGACCTTGTCCGGCTCAAGCTGTGGTAGGTTTATCTGACCATTAGGTACATTCTTGACTGTGGCTGCTATCAGTATATCTTTCGCCATTTACTTCATCCTGCTTACTATAAAAGATATCACAAAGGCAGCCGATACCGCTAAAACCAACCCGATAATCGCCGAGGTCAGGGCAGTGCGAGCCTTCTTCGTCTTCTCAGCCACACCCTCACCGGTCGATAACATGAAGAGATAGCCACTATAGACGATCATCACCGTGGCTATTATACCGACGATCCTCAGCCCCACATCTATCACATTCAGCCCGATGATCATCGCTACCTCGCCTAGCTTCTTGCCGTCCAGATTGACATGACCGTCGTTACAGTCCAGCCCCCGGTACCAGGTAGGGAAGCCCATCACCGCATCATCACAACTAGCATGAGCCTCACGGGCAGGCAGAGCTACACTTACACTGGTGACTACCAGCGCTAAGACGATGATACTCTTACATAATCTCCTGAGCATTAGTTAAATAGCCCTCCCGGCACGATGTACTGTAAGAATGCCCACATCAGGAAGTATAGGATCAGAGCGATGAAAGCGTTCCTGATGATCTCCGTGGCACTCTTTGCCTTCGACGCATCACCGGCCGAGGTGGCATACATGATCGCCCCATAGATGATACCCCCGATCACTGCTATCACCACGCCGGCCGCCAGCCAGTTGGAAATAGTGACCAGCACCGTCAGGATGGAGTCCTTGTCGTCAACGCCGTTGCAACCCCAGTCGAAGAAGGTATGGGCCGAGCCACAAGTGCTACCTCCGCCGGAGCCACCGCCTCCACCATTGCTACTACCGTTGCTATTGCCGTTACCGCCATTCTGATTTTGGTTGTTACCACCTTGGTTCTGGTTTTGGTTGTTATTGTTACCCTGATTCTGATTATTGCCTTGATTTTGATTCTGATTGTTACTATTGCCTTGATTTTGATTATTATTCTCTTTACCTGAATTCGGATTCTTCTTATTTTTTAGAACTGCATCAAGTTTTTCTTTGGTTCTTTTAGTCGCATTCACCTGATTGGGATAGCTTAACCCTAATGTGAAAGATAGCAATAAGACCAGACAACCGAGAAATACAAAATTAAGAATTCGTCCTCGCACTACTATGCCACGATGTAAACAGGACGATCTTGTGTTACTATTATTTTTGTTTTTTAGATTTACTAGTTTCATACCAGTAATTTATACTAAGGTAACGATTAGTGTCAACCCCTAATACCTTAAGGTTGTGCAGTTGGTTCATTAGAGCAAATCGTCTCAATTATTTCTTTCAATATCCTCCGAGCTACACTGAGCGGATGATTGGGGAAAAGATCGTCGTATTCTCTCCGTTCGGACAGGTTCATTAGAATTCCTTTGGTAAAATTAGAGTCATACGGGTCGTAAGACCATCCAGTTGTGATGTTTAATTGCTTTTGATCGCCAGAAATAAGGCTTATCCCTTTGTCTTCCATAAATTGCTGTCTAACTGCACTATTCCGTACATCAAGCAAATTGCTAGAAGCTGTCATAACTTGAATTCGCCAGATATCTCTATTATCCCCATAGATATCTATAGTTAGTATGTATGACATATTATTGCCCACATTGCCAGAGATTAAACGCTTGACCAAGCGGTACACTATGTTTATCCCATGACTAGTCGTCAATGACTGTAGCTCCAGTAGACCACTGTTACCGTCAAGTCCCGCCTTATGTATCTCTGATATCGTTCTCTCATCCTGATTAAACTGCATAACATCATTTTGAGGAGAAGCATACATAGACATAAGTGTAAAATACCCTTCTCCTTTCATACTCAGCGCAGAAGAGTCTGCGGTCTGAACTGACCCAGCTGGTAAATCAGACCATTCACCATTAAGTACAAAGCTAACATTGACGCCTGGTAAGAAGATTTTTTTATCATTTGCCATTATCACCCTCCGTCTTATCTATTTCTGGTAGTCCTAGCGCTTTCCGCTTTTCTAGTTTTTTATTGTAATGTCGTTGAATCGATTCATCAGCCCACTCGTCAGTTATTTTCTGGCTTTCCGGTGAAGAGCCGGCTAGCTCCGGTAATGAATGTATATCAGCACCACCTTCTTCATCCACGGACATTGTATACAACGGACGATAGCCACCAGTTAGTTCATAATATCGATTAATATTAATACCGGCAAATACACTCTCACCCTTCTCATTTAATGCATCTGGCATCCCCAAACCGAACGTTGGATCATAAATTGCATATTTATCATCAGTTATCTCAGCTATCACAGCCGCATGATTATCTATCACTTGTTCCTGACCGTCAATATACTCCTTCTTCGCTACAATGACCATACTCGCATTAACGCCAACTCTTTTTAATATCTCACTCATCTCTGCGGCAAAACTAGAACAGACACCTTTCTTTTCAACCAAAGCCATATGCAGATCACGTTCATAAGTTTCGTTAGAAAAATACGATATTTTACGTTCCATCTGACTAATATCGTATTGGTTGTTCTCTACTATGTAATTAAAGACCTTCTTACTATTATGAATACGTGCAAAAAAATTATCCGTATCATCGCCGTTGATGTTATCTACTTGCTCTAAGCCAAGTTCATTCACAATTGACTCTATTCTCAATTCATTCTGCTCTCTAATTTGTTCCATCTCCATGCAGAAATACTGGTAATACCGAAAAGCGTCAGGATCCTTATCCCAACCGATATATGGAGATTCCTTTTGCTCGGACACTTGATTACTAGTAACATTAACATTAGTAGCAGTGTCATTTCTCGGAGTATTGTCTAATACATCTTTATCAGCATTATCTAGTCTTACAGATGTATCGTCAGATTCATATTGTATTTGATCTAATTGCCGAATCTCAATCCCAGTGTTATCATCTGTTGGTTCATCCGACTGATTAGCTGTCTGAGACTCTTCCATCAGTGGATTAAAGTTGTTTAGTAAATTAGTATGTCGATCTAGTTCCAAACTTTGACTCTCCGTACCATTATCAAGCCACGGATTAGATTCTGAAATTTGGCTCTCTACGTCATTATTATCCAACCATGGATTAGACTCTAAGGATTGATTTTCTGCATCATTATTAACTAGCCATGGATTAGACTCTGGAGTCTGATCTGCTGACAGAGAAGTACTTGATGCGTTATTATGATTTGTCATTTTGTGTATCTTTTAATTCAATATCTATGTTTGAACTGTAACATATTTACTATCATAAGTCAAGTCTTGGTCTACACTAACACCTTAACTGCAAAGGATAAGCTAAATAAAGACACGTTTCAATTTTAGCCCCGTGGTTTAATGGATTTTTG
>ERZ772940.544-NODE-544-length-16746-cov-8.44407_pt1 | contig 16746 bp, 19 predicted proteins | sample MGYA00511682_ERZ772940 | MGnify/ENA primary metagenome ERZ772940 (study PRJEB29015, sample SAMEA2737922) | human oral metagenome | biome: human oral; feature: human-associated habitat; material: dental | place: China | collected 2031 ... | reverse complement strand
AAGCCTCATATAAGGCATCTGACTGGGCCATATAACCAATATCTCCTAAAATATGGCGATTGGGCATAGTGTGATTTAACACTAAAGCTACGCCTCCATCAGCCTTTTCCATTCCTAACGCAGTCTTAATCATAGTTGATTTACCAGCACCAGACGGACCAATTAATCCTATAATTTCTCCTGTCTGCAATTCAAAGCTGACATGATTCAGAACTATTTGATGGTCAAAAGATTTTACTAAATCTTGTAAATGTAGTAATGTTTTCATTTACTTCCTCCTTGGTGAGTGATTACTCACTTACTAAATATAAACCTATTATAGTGAGTAATCACTCACTTGTCAAGAAAAAAATCTAAATTCTTTAAAAAATAAAGCACCAGATATTATTATCTGATGCTTATAATGGATAGCTATTGCTTTTAGAGCTGTTTCTAAATTTCTTCACGATACTCTGAAATTGTCTGTCCTGTCCACTTTTTAAAGGCCTATTCTTCCTCTACTTTTCTCAGCCAATCCAACCATCGTCATTGCTGTCACAACCTTGATGATTTTAGCAATGGAAATTCATTTTACTCATTTTTATATGAAACAGACTAAGAAATTTTCAAGACCTAATTGAAACCAAATTAGTCCTTGGAAGTCAAAAAATCCTCGAACTCTACGCTGACCGTCTAGCAGAATCAGACCAAATGCGGCATGGCATTTCTAAGAATTCGGTTAAGGGACGTAACCTACAAGCTGCTTACGTGGATGGATTGACTTTGGGAAACTTCTTCGCCTTCAACCAAGGACTAAATAAAATGGGCGACCAAGCGCTTCCTTTTAAAATTCACCCTGAACATTTTGTATTCACTGGGGTGCACAGTGGACAGGAAATGATGGAGTTGATTGGAGAGTACGGACAACCAACTTATCAAAAAATCTTTATCAGTCTAGATGCTGAAACCCAGTCGTTCCTGATACTGCTACTCTCATGTCCGATCCAAGCTTTGATATCAAGATGTATGGCATGCACCAGTTCAAAATGAAAAAAGGTGGACTTCGCATCAAATTAGGTGTCTTTTCCCCAGAAGCAGCCCCAAGCGAGATGGTGCTCGGTCACCAAGAACACCTAGCAGTTGAATTCTTTAATTTCCTCACAATCGCCTATCAAAACAAAACATTTAAAGGAAAACTACTCAATACCCTCTTAAAATTCAAGAAATTTAAGTAAACAAAAACGGGTGACTGAACAATTTAGCCTTTGAAAGCTACGATTATAAAACCACTCGTAACATATGAATCTATCACTCATATAAAAAGATAGCCATTCTAATTGAATGCTATCTTTTTTGCTTATCCTTGTCCGCCAGGGGCTGGACCGCCGCCTTGAGGACCTCCATTTGGGTCACCGCCTCCAGGCATGGAGTTGACAATTTCCGTTTGTTTTTCGCCGTTGAGATAGATATCCCCGCCTGTGTAGGTCGCTGTTCCATCAAAGTCAAAACCTGTTTGACCAATCATTTTAATGGTTCCACCTGTGACCGTGATATTGCCGTTTGAATCGATTGGGTCTGTATCCCCTTGACCAACTTCTACTGTCAGGTTACCACCGTTCATAGTGAAGAAAATTTCACTCTGTTGGGCATTTTTGTTGGCTGCATTGACTCCATCATCTGTTGAATAGATGTTAATATCCCCTCCATTGATAGTGACTGACTTACCTTCAAGTCCTTCTGTCGAATTCTTGACGGTGTAGGTCCCACTATCGATGACGAGGTCTCCAGAAGCGTGGATGCCATCATCCCCTGCTGTAACGGTAATCTTGTTGTTAGATAGGTACATGGTTCCGACTGAAGTATCTTCATCATTATCCACCTTGACTCCATCTTCTTTGGCATCGATAGTCATGGTCGTACCAGTGATGTTGAGCTCATCATTGACATTAAAGGCATCGCCAACTGCTGTGATGTTATAGGTTCCACCCGTGATGTGGAGGGTGTCGTTGGCCTTAATACCATTATTTTTCTTTCCTTCTACATTAAGAGTTCCTTTCCCGTTGATGGTTAAATCCGCCTTAGAAAAGAGAGCTGCGTCGGCTTTTTCGTCACTGTTCGAGCTTGAGTCAGAAAGATTATTGATGGTTCCCTCTGCCAGAGTTAGGTAGACATGCCCAGCTGATGTCGCAGATATCGCTGCATTGGTATTGGTCATGGCCGCACCTTTTAGGACTAGGTGAACATCTGCAGACTTATCTGCCTCGATCTTGATCTGCACTCCGTCAGACTGACCTGAAATCACATAGGTCCCAGCTTTTGTAATGGTCACTGTTGATTCAGAGACTGTCACCCCATCTCCAGAGACGTTTGCTGATGAGCCAGATAACTCAATCTTAGAAGCTGTGCTTTCATCATAAGCAGTATCATTGTCCTTTTCTGTAAAATAGGAAGTTTGGTTTGTCTTTGTTGAAGTTGTTGCATTATTTGTCGTTGCCTTGGTATTAGATGTAGTGGTTGACTGGGCACATGCTGCCATCAGCACCATTGCCGTTAAACTCGTTGCGAGTAGGGTCCATTTTTTTGATTTCATACCTTTTTCCTCTCCTTCGTATGATATAGCTAGACAGTCTACTGAAGATCCCTGAAACAAAACTAAAACTTTTCTGAAAGTTTCCTTAAATTTAGTTTCAGTTAAGATTCACTTAATAAAACTTTTAGAAATGTCCTCTAGACTTGTTCCAAGCAAGTTTACCTTGTTTAATCTATGATCTATATAAAGGAGAATTGCTTATGAAACCCCTAGAAACAAGCTTTGAACGGATCGAAACCAAGTACGTGGTTTCTAAAACAGACTTACACGATTTGATAGAAGATTTGAAAGACTACCTCGTCGAAGACGACTATCCGACTTCTACCATTTCCAATATCTACTTTGATACAGAAGATTTTCAGCTCATCCAAGACTCCTTGCAGAATCAGCACAAGAAGGAAAAAATTCGTATGCGGACCTATCTTGCGCAGCCAAGTACTAACAGCCCCGCCTTTCTAGAAATCAAGTCAAAAGACGAAGCCGGTATCGGTCACAAGCACCGCGTCCTAGCCCAGTCAGATACCATCACCCAGCTCATCACCAAAGGTTGGGGAGCAGACCTGATCAAGGATAGCTTTCTGGTAGCAGAGGTTCAAAAGCTACGCCAACGCTACAACAAAGCTCTCAAACCGCGCATCTATATCTCTTATGATCGTTTTTCACTAAAAGAAAAAAAGAAAATCCAAGGATTTCCCTACCAGAAAATTCGTGTCACTCTTGACCAAAACCTGACCTATCGCGATAAAGATGTCAGCCTATTCGCAGACAAGGAAGGACTTCCTCTCTTAGAAGACGAACTGGTCATCATGGAAATCAAGGTGCCTGGTGATAAACCTCAATGGCTACAGGATATCCTTGATAAGTATGGTCTGTTAGAGCAAAAATTCTCCAAATACTCCTGTGCCTACCATAAATCTCAAGGACTGGCCTATGCCCCACAAGCAATCGAAGAAAGTGTAGGTAACACTTATGTCCAACCTATTTAACTCTGTTTTCAATAACACAACCGCCACTGCTGACCCCATTCAACTCTTACTCGCTATCATCGTCAGCCTTTTTCTAGGCTTGGCACTCAGCTGGTCCTACAAGCAACGGACACTTTACACACGTGAATTTGTCGTTAGTTTGACCCTCTTACCTTGTTTGATGACACTGGTCATCTTCCTCGTCAACGGCAGTCTTGGAACATCGATTGCAGTGGCAGGGACCTTTAGTCTTATTCGTTTCCGTTCTGCTACGAGTGGTTCGCGAGAGTTAATCGCTATTTTTCTAGCCATGATTATCGGTCTGGCGACCGGGACAGGCTACCTTCTCTTAGCTGTTCTCTTCACAGCCTTTATCCTAGGTATTTGGCTTCTTTTGGAAAAACAACAGAGCAAGAGCAATCACCAACGTCGTAGACTCTTGACCATCACACTTCCCAATAATGAAGGCCGTCTAGATACTATCCAGAGCGCGCTGGATCAATTTTGCACCGAGTCTGACCTCATCTCGGTAGATACCAGTAACGCTGGTGAATCCTTGCAGACAGTCTACGAAGTCGATCTCCATACTCAAGTAGACGACTTTCAACTGACGAGCTACTTGACAAGCAAGATTCCTCAGTGCGATGTCTCCTTGACCAAGAAAGCCAAAAAGAAGAAAAATCTATAAGACTAAGATAAAGATTACAAAAAGAACAGCCCAGCTGTTCTTTTTAATATTCTTTCACAGGGATTTCCTTGATAACTCGCGCAGGATTGCCACCTAGGACAACATTGTCTCCAAAGGATTTGGTAATCACGGCCCCTGCTCCTGCCACTACGTTATTGCCCAGTGTCACTCCAGGAAGGACAATGACGCCACCTCCAGCCCAGAAATTGTCACCGATAGTGATGGGCTTGCCGTATTCGACCCCTAAATTTCGTTCATGCGGATCCAGTGGATGGAGTGGGGTTAAAAACTGACAGTTGGGGCCAATCATGGCATTGTTACCGATGCGAATCGGACAAACATCCAGCATGGTCAAATTCCAATTAGAATAAAAATTTTCCCCTAGATGGATATTGACTCCATAATCGACCACCAGGCGTGGATTGACATAGAGATTTTCCCCAGTTGAACCAAACCAAGTCTTGATAATCTCTGCCCCTTTCAAGGGATCTAACTCCTGGTTGAAGGCAAACTGCTTCTGACGTGCTGTCTGAGCCAAGGCCCGCAACTCGGGGTCAAACGGATGATAGGGCTCTCCTGCTATCATTTTCTGGTATTCACTGGTCATCTTAATACCTCACACTTAGTTTGAGGCCATCATATCAAAAAGACTTTGAAAGTTCAAGAATAAGCCGGTCTAGGACTTCTTTCTAGACTCTCGAAACCATTCCCCATCCCAACTCAAAACAACTTGCTTGACAAAAGCTTAACTTCATGGTTTAATATACCCCATAAGGGTATATTTGGAGGTGCCTATGTTTCACTTATTATTTACAAAAATTGACAGTATTTCGACCAGCGAGTTAGAAGCTAAACTCAGAGAACCGATTCAGCTACTGGATGTTCGGACGCCTATGGAATTCCATAGAGGTCATATCAAAAATGCCAAGAATGTCCCTCTATCCGAAATCGGATCTTACACACCAGCGACAAAAGAAACGCTTTATGTCATTTGTCATTCTGGTGTGCGAAGCAAACTAGCTGCAAAGAAGCTAAAGAAAAAAGGCTACGATGTCATCAACGTCCGAGGCGGTATGAGCGCTTGGACAGGCAAGGTCATCTAGAAGCATAAAGGAGAAAATCAATGAAAATTATCATTGTCGGGGGAGTTGCAGGCGGTATGTCAGCAGCAACCCGCCTCAGACGTCTCATGGAAGACGCTGAAATCACTATTTTTGAGAAAGGTCCCTTTGTTTCCTTTGCAAACTGCGGACTTCCTTACTATGTTTCAGGAGAGATTGCAAACCGTGATAGTTTATTAGTCCAAACTCCTGAAAGTCTCAAAGCACGCTTTAATCTCGGTGTGCGACCATTTCACGAGGTTATCCAGATTTCGCCAGAAGAACACACTGTGACCGTACGCCATGATGGACAGGAATTCACAGAAAGCTACGACAAGTTGATCCTCTCCCCAGGAGCTAAACCATTTGTTCCTACCATTGAAGGTTTGGCAGAAGCTAAGAATGCCTACACGCTCCGCAATGTTCCCGATCTTGATGAAATTATGGCGGCCTTGGACAATCATCCAAAAGAAGCTGTCGTCATCGGTGCAGGCTTTATCGGGCTTGAAATGGCTGAAAACCTGGCGAAACGTGGATTACAAGTTACCATCGTTGAGAAAGCACCCCATGTCTTGCCACCATTAGATCAGGAAATGGCGGCCTTTGTCCAAGCAGAATTGCTGGCAAATGGTGTCCGCGTTATCACTTCCCAGTCTGCAACTCGATTTGAAGACCAAGGAAAAGTCATCGCTCTCGAAAACGGTCAAAAGATCACTTCTGACCTCACCATCCTTTCTGTCGGTGTTGAACCTGAAAATGGACTAGCTAAGGCTGCAGGGATTGAACTGGGACTTCGTAGTGGGATCCTGGTCGATGAACATTATGAAACCAGTCAAAAAGATATTTTTGCAGTTGGGGATGCCATCGTCGTCAAGCAAGAGATTACGGGCCAAGACGCTCTCATCTCTCTTGCTTCTCCTGCCAATCGTCAGGGACGCCAAGTGGCGGACGTCATCGCAGGACTCGGTCGTACAAACAAGGGCAGCATCGGCACTGCTATCGTTCGTGCCTTTGATATGACAGCCGCTTCGACTGGTCTCAGCGAACGTATCCTTCGCATGAATCAACTCCCTTACAAGGTACTTCATGTCAGTGGAAAAGATCACGCTGGTTATTATCCAGGCGCTACTGATATGACCTTAAAACTCCTCTTTGACCCAACCACTGGAAAAATCTACGGTGCCCAAGGTGTTGGGAAGAAAGGTGTTGACAAGCGAATCGATATCCTGGCAACTGCTATCAAGGGAAATCTCACCGTCTTTGACTTACCAGAATTGGAGTTCACCTATGCGCCACCATTTGGCTCTGCTAAGGATCCCGTCAACATGCTGGGCTACGCGGCCTTGAACCTAATTGAAGGTTTAAGCGACAATATTCAATGGTACCAGCTCGAAGACGAACTGGCTGCTGGTAAGAAATTCTTAGATGTACGGACAAGTGGCGAATTCCAGAGTGGTCGACTCAAAGTCGATACCATTCATATCCCCCTAAACGAACTACGGGAACGCTTGGATGAACTGGATAAGAACCAAGCCTACATCGTTAGCTGCCACAGTGGTTTGCGCAGCTATATCGCAGAGCGTATACTCAAACAAGCAGGATTTACCGTCCAAAACCTTGACGGCGCTTATTCACTATACAAAATGGCGAAACCAGAAGGAGTCGAATATGGAAACTAGTATCAGCATGGCTGACTTTTATGAAAAATATCAACATGAAAATCTAAATCTTATTGATGTACGTGAAATACATGAATTCCAAGCAGGACATGCGCCAGGTGCAAAAAATCTTCCGTTAAGTAGCTTGGAGCAAGGCTACAAAGAACTCAATCCTGACCATGCATACCATGTTATCTGTCAAGGTGGAGTACGTTCTGCATCTGCCTGTCAATTTCTTAGAGCTCAAGGCCTCACCGTTACCAATGTAGAAGGTGGTATGAATGCTTGGCCTGGGCAAGTAGAATAAGCAAATGAAACTGGGAAGCAACTCAATTTCTGGAGAAAATGAAGTAATACTCAATGAAAATCAAAGTGCAAACTAGGAAGCTAGCCGCAGGCTGTACTTGAGTACGGCAAGGTGAAGCTGACGTGGTTTGAATTTGATTTTCGAAGAGTATAAATCTCCCCACAATAAAACGCATACTATCAAGGCTTTTCAACGCCTGATAGTATGCGTTTTTTAATTTTAAGGGCTTTTTACCCAGCCTCTTTTTTCAAATTAAACTATTCTATTGATAGTAGATATGCCTTTGCAACTATCGTTTCAAAAATTTAGTTTATTTCCGTTTAATCAAGTATCGGATGGCCTTTTCTAGGCGTTCCTTTTGAGCCTCAGGGTCATCTAGTGGTTGGTTGATGCAGGCGGTGAGATTTTCCGTAATCATCATCTCAATCACGCGCTCCACACTCGATTTCACTGCTGTCAATTGCGTCACAATATCAGCACAGTCACGATCTTCTTCAATCATCTTTTGAATCCCACGCAACTGACCCTCTGAACGTTTCAAGCGTGTTATATACTTTGAGTTTGTCATTTCTTTTTCCTTGCTCGATTTTTCTTCATTATATCTCGAATAAGGGGCTTTGTCAAAATTCTCATCCCATCTGTCTTTGTAGGAACTTATCTCATATCTGCGTTTTCATGATATAATAGTAAAAAAACTGTTCAGAATGGACGTTCTTATGAATTCTATCTATGATAGCTGTGAGGCCTATTTACCCACCATCTTGCAAACCTTTATTCAAGACATAGAAGAGGCCGCAGCCAATTACAAAAAAGAAACCAACCTCAAACTATATGAGCATTTGCATGCGCGCATCAAAACAGAAAAAAGCATGCGTGAAAAATGCCAACGCAAGGGCCTTCCTCAGACAAGTCAATCTGCTCTTAAAGAAATACGAGATGCTATTGGCGTTCGAATCATCACAGGCTTTACAGATGATATCTATCGCATCGTAGAGTATATTCGCCAGATGCCAAGCATCCATATTTTCAAAGAGAAAGACTATATCCGTCAGGTCAAACCCAACGGCTACCGTTCCTATCATCTGATTCTAGAGGTAACCACTCCCTACCCAGACTGTCTGGGAAATGACCAGGGTACCTATTTTATCGAGATTCAACTGCGCACAATTGCCATGGACTCCTGGGCTAGCCTCGAACACCAGATGAAATACAAGAAAAACATCCAAAATCCTGAGCGAATCACGCGCGAGCTCAAACGTTGTGCCGATGAGCTTGCTTCTTGTGACTTGACCATGCAGACCATCCGTGATTTGATTCAGCGCTCTGATCAAGACTAAGGAGAACCTATGAAAATCCTACTTGCCGAAGATGAAACCCAACTAAACCGTGTTATCACTGTTGCTTTAGAACGCGAAGGCTACAGCGTTGATTCTGTTTTTAACGGACAAGATGCTGTCGAAAAGGCTGAATCTAACCACTATCACCTCATGATTTTTGACATCATGATGCCAATTAAAACTGGAATCGAAGCCCTCAAAGAAATTCGCCAGGCAGGCAATACGACTCACGTCATCATGTTGACAGCCATGGCCGAAGTGGATGACCGCGTAACTGGACTTGATGCAGGTGCTGACGACTACTTGACCAAACCTTTCTCGCTCAAGGAACTCTTGGCTAGACTCCGTTCTACTGCACGCCGCCTGGAAGACTACACCCCGGATACAGTCCAATTAGGAAATACCCGTTTGGATATTGACGAACAAGAATTAGCAGCTACAAACAGCATTCGTTTAGGGAAAAAGGAGACCCAACTCTTGACTCTCCTCATCCAGCACGCTAACCAACCCCTCAGTTGTCAACAACTTCTAGAGCAGGTTTGGCCAGACGAGCTGGAAGAACAGGATCACGAGCTCGTCTTTCTCTATATCTCCTACCTACGCCAAAAACTCCAAAGTGTCCAGTCTAGCTTACAAATACTTGGGGCTGCAGAAGGACCCTTCCAATTGACAGGAGGTGACTAGATGTTTCGAAAACTTCGTATCAAATTTATCGCAACGGCCACTCTTGCCATTGCTCTGATTCTAACCTTCTTTCTAGTCTTGATGAATAGTATCGTCTACACTCAGACGGAGGGTAACATCCACACCGTCCTCTCTATCTTAACCAAGAATGAGGGCGAACTTCCTATTACAGACGAAATCAAGGAAAGTCTGACTGAGAAAAATATCCAAGAAGGAATTGTCTACAATTTTCAATACTTCTCCGTCAGAGAAAAGGAAAATGACTACGCCATCTCCCTTACAAATGTCCAGTCCTTAACTGAGGCTGAAGTCAAAAGTTTTCTCCCAAACATCCTCAAAAAGCAAGAAACTTATGGTTCTATTACTCATAAGGGACGCTATTTTACCTACCAAGTGAGCCAATCTACGACTGGGAAACTACTGGTCTTCTTTGAGACAACTAACTATATCCGAGAACGAGATACCTTACTTCAGGTCTCTATCTGGCTGGCCTTGGCTAGCTTACTCCTCCTCATACTGCTCTTCACCTTGATTTCAGGGATTGTCATTCGTCCTTTTATCAAAAACTATGAAAAACAACGGATGTTTATCACCAATGCAGGACACGAACTCAAAACGCCTCTAGCCATCATTTCGGCCAATACCGAGCTACAGGAGTTAATGGAGGGAGAGACTGAGTGGAGTATTAGCACTAAAGAACAGACGGAACGACTCAACCACCTGATTGGAAGACTCATCCGACTTGCTCGGCTCGAGGAGCAAGAGGATATCAAACTAGCTCCTCAAAATATCTCCGTTATCGCTGAAAAGGTTGCCTCAGATTTTGCTCCTCTCTTTACCAAAGAAGATAAAAAATTTGAAAGTTCTATTGAAGCAGACGTTGTAGAAAAAGTAGCCCAAGAAGAATTTTATGAGCTTCTTAGCATCCTTCTTGACAATGCCCGAAAATACTGCGATCCCGCTGGAACAATTCGCTTGACACTCCAACGCAAAAATTACCTACTACGCAAACGAACTTGCATCACTATTTCTAATGATTATAAGGATGGACAAGCAGCTAATATTAAGCGTTTCTTTGATCGCTTTTATCGTGCGGAGACCTCTCACAACAACCAAACCATATCTGGACACGGAATTGGTCTCTCTATGGCTCAGCATCTCGTCAGCCTATTTAGAGGTAAAATATTTGTCACCTACAAAAAACAGGTGATTACCTTTACAGTCTGGTTATAGCTATAGCTCTTTTACTCTTTATCATTTCATAAAAAGCGAACAAGTTCCCATTCTAAAAACAGAATACGAGCTTGTCCGCCTTTTTCTATGTCTCTAAAATAAATAATGTGTTTTCCTCGTCTCATCGTGCCAAGCGAATGCGGGTCACAATCCCATCTGGATCTACCAAATCCAACTCACTCAAATTTAACCACTTAATCGGTGCTTCTAGCTCTTGTGCCTGCTTAGCGATGCCCAAGAGTTCTTCCTTGCTTTCGACCTCAAGGGCATAGTAAGCCAAGCCTGGCAAGCCTTGCTCACGCGGAGCCAGACCTTTTCCAGCCCATTCGTTGACAGCCAGGTGGTGATGGTACTGACCAGCCGCTATCCAACTAGCACTAGGAATGCTAAATTTATCTTCTAGCCCTAACACCTTTTGATAAAACTGGCTCGCCGCGTGGCTATCCTTCACCGATAGATGGATATGCCCCATTCTCGTCCCTTCAGCTAGGATAAAGGGATCCACCTTTTCTCCCAACTCATAGATGTCCTGTGCCGCAAGGGCTTCGGTCACACCGATAATGCGACCGTCTTCTCGAATATCCCATGAAGACACTGGCTTATCACGGTAGAGTTCAATACCATTCCCTTCCAAATCCTCTAGATAAATAGCCTCGCTGTATCCATGATCTGCACCCCCAACCAGAGGAATCTGCAAGTCACTTAGGTGTTTCAAGACATCTGCCAAGGCTTTTCGTGTCGGCAACAAAATCGCCAGATGGTAGAGCCCATAATGCTCCCTTACTTCCCCAGCTTTTTCTGCCTGAATCAAATGAACCAAGGCTTTTCGACCAAGTCCCAAAATCGCTTCTGTCTCTGTTTGAGATAAAATCTCCAAGCCAATAATCTGGTGATAAAAAGCCGTTTGACGCGTCAAATCCTTGACATTTAAAACTACCTCGGCTAGATAAATGTGGCTTTGGTATGCATAAGTCATAGGGTGTCTCCTTTTGTTGTAACTTTATTGATTACATCAATTATACACTATTGAGATAAAATGTCAACGAAGACAACTCAAAAGAGCTGGAAACCAGCTCTTCTTTTTATTTAACAACAAGCTCGTAACGAGTTTTGCTGGTGAAAATTCCCCCTGCTTTGAGAATGACTTGGTCTTTGAGATCACTGTGAATGGCATCTGGTAAAGCTTGCGCTTCAAAGGCAATCCCATTGTGCTGTACCATTGGCTGGCCTCCGATGATGACACTCTCATCCACAAAGTTTGCTGTGTAGACCACAAAGCAAGGAGCCTCTGTCTTGAAAAGTAGGAAGCGACCTGAGTTTTGGTCATAAAGAAAACCAGCATTGTCATGACCTGCAGGAAGGGCAAATGGGTGATCCAAACCAGATACCAGCTGGATTTGCTCATCGTCCTCTGCAAAAATATCCTTGAGCAAAGCACCATTGTAGATGTGTTTCACTACATCACGATCAGCATCTGGAGTCTTAGCTGGAATACCGTCTGGAGCGATTGGGTAAATGCCCTCCGTATTTAGCTGAAAGACATGGCGATCAACTGTCTGCGTGAAATCACCAGACAAGTTGAAGTAGCTATGATTAGTTGGATTGACCAGCGTATCCTGATCTGTCGTCACCTTATAGCTGACTTCGTAGGCACCAGTTTCTTCCAAGTGATAGCTGATCCAGATCTTGAGATTACCAGGAAATCCTCCTGTCCCGTCTGTACGCTCTGTGTAGAGGGTCAAGCCATGGTCGCTCACCTCGACCAATTCAAACAAGCTCGAATCCCAACCTGTTGAACCACTGTGGTTACAGTTGCTAGCGTTGTTGACTTCAAGATTATAGGTCTGACCATTGAACTCAAATGTTGCACCTGCAATACGACCCGCTACAGGACCTACACTTGCTCCATGCTTGGGACTATTGCCTATATAACTATCAAAATCATCAAAGCCCAAAATCACATTGGCAAAATTTCCAGCCTTGTCAGGGGTGACATAGCGCAAGATAGTCGCACCATAGGTCATGATCTCTAGTTGATAGCCACCGTCAGTCTCAAAGCGATAGGCCAAGACATCCTTGCCCTCATGATTTCCAAATACACGCTCTGTGTATGCTTTCATTTTCATCTCCTTTTTTCTATTTCTATTAAGTAAACAAACCATAGAAAGTGTACTCACCATCTATGGTTGTAGTTTCTATTTTCAGAATCCTTTGTCAGAAAACCTTAAGTATCTTCCTAACAAAAAGGGATTCTTCTATTCTTGTTTTTATGCTTCTACACGTTCAGTCCATGAAGTCGCTGTTGTTTGAAGAACCTTGTTGAGTTCGTCAATGTTCTCAAATCCAGTTGTGCGTAACCATTCACGAGCTGCTGCTTCACCGTCTTTGATGTAAGCTTCAACTGATCCTGCCCAGGTTGCACGGCCGCAAAGAACTCCGTTGAAGTTTGCACCTGATTCGTGGGCAAAGACAAGGGTTTCTTGGAAAAGTTTAGCTGACACACCAGCACTCAAGTAGATGTATGGCAAGTTAGTTGCTTCATCTTGTGCTTTGAAGAAGGCTGCTGCTTCTTCGCGAGTATGAACAATTTCACCATCGCCAAAGCCTTCAACGTATTTAACGTTGACTGGAACTTCCACTTTTAAGACATCGATGTTGAAGCGTGGGTCTGAGAAGACCTTCATGGCACCGATAACCTTGTGTGGTTTCACTTTTGCGTATTCTGCAGAGCCAGCATCAGCGATTTTTTCATCGTAAGCAAGGATTTCAAGGAAGAATGGAATGTCTTCCGCCACACATTCAGAACCGATACGTTCGATGTAGGCTTGTTTTTCTTGGTTGAGTTCGTCAGAACTGTCTACGTCATAGTAAAGCAAGAATTTGACTGCATCCGCACCTTGTTCTTTAATGCGTTTTGCAGACCAAACATCCAAGCAGTCAGGCAAGCGTTTGGTGCTAGTTGTGTCGTAGCCAGTTTTCTCATAAGCAAGGAGAAGACCAGCATTTGGATCAAGCGCTTTTGTAGCTGGAAGTCCATACTCAGGGTCGAGAAGCATAGAGGATGCGTATTTTGTCAATTCATCTGCAACCAAGACTTTGAGTTCTTCCATTTGAGCCACTGTTGGCTCTTCTGTTTGGTATTGAGCCATGAGGCGTTTCAAAGCACCACGTTGGTCAAAGGCAAGAGCTGAGATAATGCCGTTCTCGTCAGAGAGTTTTTGTAAGCAAGCTACTTTTTTGGGACTTAATTGTAATTTACTCATAAACACTTCCTTATTTTTGATAGTCATGAATGATAACACCTTGTACCACACGGTTTACTGTACCTGTAGGAGATGGTGTATCTGGTTTGTTTTCTACCTTGAGTGAAGTCAAAAGGGCAAAGAGTTGGGCATATACGATGTAAGGGAAGACACGGTAAATATCATTCAAGACACCGCCACAACCAAGGGCCACTTCCTTGACATTTTCAAGACCGAAGGCTTGATCACTCAAGAGCACGACACGACGGGCGATGTGATCACCAGCCACTTCACGAACCAAGTCCAAGTCGTACTTGCGAGTGTAGTCTGTCGTTGTACCAAAGACCAAAACAATGGTATCTTCGTTGATCAGTGATTTTGGACCGTGACGGAAGCCGACTGGGCTTTCATACATGGTCGCAACTTGACCAGCTGTTAATTCCAAAATCTTGAGCTGAGCTTCATGAGCAAGACCGAAGAAAGGACCAGCGCCCAGGTAGATAACACGGTTAAAGTCGAGGTCAACAAGCTCTTTGACATCTTCTGTATTGTCTAGAACCTTACGCGCAAGGCTAGTCACAACTTCAAAACGTTCAGCTTTCACAGCAAATTCTGTAGGATCAAAAACCAAGAGAGCTGTTAGCATCATGGACGTAAAGCTAGAAGTCATGGCAAATCCAGCATCATTGGAAGCAGCTGGTTGCAAGAGCAAGAGATTGCGATCATCGCCGTGAGCTTGAAGAGCCAATTTCCCTTCTGTAGCACATGTAATGGTCACTTGATAGAGGTCATCAACCAAGGCTTTGGCCAAATCAACCGTCGCCACACTTTCAGGTGAATTTCCGCTACGAGCAAAGGATACAAGGACAGTTGCCACATCTTTTTTCAGATAGGTTTCTGGATTGGCTACAATATCTGTTGTCGCAATGGCATTGAAATTCCATTTGCGTTCGTCATAGACTTCCTTAAAGTAAGGCACCAAGGTATCTCCCACATAAGCGGAAGTACCCGCACCTGTCAAGATGACCTTGATATAGTCATGTTTATCAGCAATTCCTTGCAGGAAGGCTGCAATTTCTTCACGTTTCGCTTGATAGGCTTCAAAAGCTTCTTTCCATACATCAGGCTGTTGGTAGATTTCACGAGTCGTGATTTCTGCACCCAGTTCAAGTAATTCTTCTTTTGTGTAATTTAGCATAGAGTTCCTCTAATCTATTGTTGTTTCATTCCTATTGAAAATATGGGAATGGGAGTGACTCCCATTCCCATGTATATTCTATACAAGGTGTTCTAACGATTTTCACGTTGTCACATCGTATACTCAATGAAAATCAAAGAGCAAACTAGGAAGCTAGCCGCAGGCTGTACTTGAGTACGACAAGGCGACGCTGACGTAGTTTGAATTTGATTTTCGAAGAGTATTATTCATCTTCGTCATCATCGAAGCCCGCTAACAAATCATTGACTTTTACAATGCTTTCTGCAGCACGGCTCTTGTAGTCCGCATCTGCACCTGTAAGGCTGGCATTGATAAATTCAATCACCATTGGAAGATTCATTCCTGCGTAGAGTTCAATGTCGCGACCTTCCATAATCAAACGGCTTACCACGTTACAAGGTGTCCCACCGAGAAGGTCCGCAAAAACTAGGAAATCATCCAATCCTTCGATAGCAGCTTCAAATTTTGCAGTAAATTCTTCTGGGCCATCTTCTGGAAGAAGAGCCACTGCATGAATGTTGTCTTGTGGACCCATAATCATTTCCGTGCTACCTTTCAGTTCTTCACAGAAACGACCATGACTCACCAAAATTAACGATTTCACCATAAATTATGCGCCCATTCCAAGCAAGAATTTACCGATGAATGAAAGACCTACTGCAAGAACGATAATGATACCGATCGCTTTAGTAGAGTTCATACCTTTCTTACCAAGCAACCAGAAGATAAAGGCAGTAAAGATTGCTGGAAGCAAGCGTGGGAAGATTGAGTTCAAGATGTCTTGGAAATCAATCATCTTTTCACCGATTGGCAATTTGTAAGAAATGTCAAAGTTGATCATTGTTGCTACAAGAGCACCCATCATGAAGACACCAAGTACAGATGCAGCATCAATCAAAGCTGTCAAGGTACTTTGCATGTTATTGATAAGGTTAACCCCTTCTTTGTAGGCAAATTCCAATTGTTTCCAACGGAAGATGTCGTAAGCAACTGCAACTGCGATCCAAAGGAAGATACCCCATGGTTGGCCAGCGATAGCCATAGTTGCTGCTATAGATCCCATGATAGCAGGTACAAGTGAACCAAAGATTGTGTCTCCAAGAGGAGCGAATGGTCCCATCAAACCTGTCTTGATACCGTTAACGGCATCTTTTGAACCTACACCATCTTTTTCTTCCATGGCAAGGTCAAAACCAGCGATAATTGTGTGGAAGAATGGAGAAGTATTGAAGAATTGAGTATGAACTTTCATCATTTCTTTCAATTCAGGAGTTCCATCCCCATACATTTTACGCAATTGAGGCAAGATCATGTAAAGGTAACCAGAAGCCTGCATACGTTCGTAGTTCCAACCTAATTGGAAAGTAAACAAGCTACGTTTGTTGATTTGATTAAAATCTTCTTTTGTAAGTTTGTAATTAGAATTCGTCATCTTCGATTTCCCCACTTTCTGATGGTGTAGAAGGTGCTGCTACAGCTACTTTTTGGCTGTTCTTAAAGTGAACAACTGCAAGGAAGATACCTACGATAGAAACACCGATCATAGACAAACCTTTGAAGTTATTAGCAAAGCCAATCTTTTCAGCAACATCAGCAGGAAGAGTACCAAGGATACCCGCAACAGCTCCACCAAGACCTGTTACATATGAGTAAAGAACAGTCAACATAGCTGTCAAACCAAATCCCATTGCAAGGTAGTGAAGGTTACGTTTAACTGGAAGGTAACGAAGCAAGATTGCAAATC
>ERZ772940.539-NODE-539-length-16803-cov-29.6486_pt1 | contig 16803 bp, 8 predicted proteins | sample MGYA00511682_ERZ772940 | MGnify/ENA primary metagenome ERZ772940 (study PRJEB29015, sample SAMEA2737922) | human oral metagenome | biome: human oral; feature: human-associated habitat; material: dental | place: China | collected 2031 ... | reverse complement strand
TCTCCTTAGTCAGCAGCAGGTGGCGCAGCACCCGCAGCAGCGCCCCGTTACCCAGACCCACCTCGTCAATGAGGGCGGTCGCCACCGGGCGGAAGAGGTCGGCGCGCATCGGCCGGAAGACCAGGCCATCAAAGCTGCCCTCGTCGGCGGCAGGCACCTGCTCGTTGTGGCCCTCATCGACCAGGCGGAACAGGCGGTCCAAGGACTCATAGATGTGCGTGCCCGCCTGGGACGACTCCTCATGCAGCTCCCTCAAGGCCAGCTCGCGCAGACGATCCAGGCCGTAGCCGGCGTCGTACTCGGCGGCGCCCACCGGCAGGACCCCCAGCTCGGGGCTCGCCTCCGCATACAGCAGGAAGATGATCCGGTAGATGTAGCGCAGTGACTGCAGGGCCAGGTCCTGCGCCCGCTCCTGGGGCAGCGGCTCCAGCCCCCGCGCGGCGCGACGGCGCACCACCTCATTAGCGATGATCTCAATCGAAGAGCGCACGCCCTCACGCAGATCCTTCGAGACCCCCACCGTGTGGGCCGCCGAGTCCTCCAAGGTCGCCGCCCACCACGTCTCGCCCTCCGCCGTCGGCAGCAGAGAACGGGCCTCCAAGCAGGTCAGCGCCCGCTCCACCTCGCCGCCGCGCGCCGTCTCATAGCGTTCGACGACGAGCTGCACGTTGACCGCCAGCCAGCGGCCCTCCGGCCACCGCTCCCGCTCTGCCACCAGCGCCCACTGGCCCGCCAGGACCAGGGCGAAGGCCGGACCGTGACCATCCGTCATGAGCGTCGACAGCGCCCGAGACACCGACTCGATCGGCTCAGCCCCTTCCAGCACCGGGGCGTCGGGGTCCCCCAGGTCCACGGGCTGCCACTCCTCAGCGAGCGTGGGGGCGTCCTTGACCAGCAGGTCCTCCACGGTGGTCACCGGGCGGGCGCGCAGCAGCGCCAGCGGCGCCGGGCCCTCATCACCCACCGGCCTCACCAGGGTCACCGGGCCCCGCTCGGTCAGCCGGTACTCCGACGACGTGAAGCCCAGGATCTCGCGCAGGAGCGCATCGAGCTCGCCGGCCGCCTCCAGAGCCGCGCCGGTCAGGGAGCCTGCGTCGTCGGCGGGCAGGGCCGCCAGCAGCTCCTCCAGGCGGGAACGCTCGGAACGGAACCGGGAACGGGGCGTCGGCGTCGGGGCAGTGCCGGGATCGGCCGGCTTCTCCAGGGCCTCCCACTCCTTGCGGCGCTCCAGCACCCGCGCCAGGAAGGACTCCTTGGTGGCGTCCGTCGTGAAGTAGTGCTCGCTGATCCAGTCCTCGCCGACGACCAGCGCATCCGACACCGCCATCAGAGATCCCCTTCCATCCCGAAGTCCTGCGGCACCACCACCAGCAGTGGGCGCACCAGCGTGTGTGCGGGCCGGTGCTGTTTCCTGAGCTCGCGCTCCTGAGCCACCGTGATCCGCTGCTCGCGCAGGTGGCGGTTCTGGATGAGGCGACCGGCCTCGTCATCCCAGGCATTCGCGCGCTCCGCCCAGGCCTCAACCCGAGCCGTCGCCTGTTCCTCCGCTGCGTCGAGGGTCAGCGCCATGTGGTCCTTAGCCGTATCCACCGCCGGAGGGATGAGCGCCTCCAGCAGACTGGTCTGCGTCACCGGCCCGGAGTTCCGCAGCTCCCGGGAGATGCCCACCGCCTCGAACATGGCGTTGGGGGAGTCATGCACCTGCCCGATCGGCACCGCCTCGACCGGCCGGCCCGCATCCAGCTCCGACTGCGCGGCCTCCAGGTCCAAGTAGGGGAAGGCGATACTGACACACACCATCGACACCGTCCGGCCCGCCTGGTTCGTCAGAGTCCCCAGCAACAGGACGGTCGGCGAGTCGACGTCGCCGCGCACCGCGAACACTGAGGATCGGCCGAGCTTGGCCAGCACCCGGTCGCCGGCCCAGTCCAGCACCGGGTGCAGCGGCCCCAAATAGTGGGCCTCCGGCCAGGAGGAGTCCGAGGAGTCACTCAGGGCCTCGGTGAGAAGGCGCGCGCCCTTCGTCTGCGTCGTCGCCAGCTTGAGGTGCTCCTGGACACGGCGCTCACGCAGGTAGGACTGCGGCAGCACCGACAGGCGATGACGCAGCCCCGCCGGGGGCACCATCTCCACCACGTGCTGCGTGCCGTGCTCGCGCCACGAGACGCCCCCACCGCCGGTCTGGCGCTGCTCGGGCTCCTCCGGGCGCTCATAAAGCTCGGTGAGGGCCTGGCGCAGATAGTCCAGCTGGGTCTCGTACAGCGTCGACGTCGCCAGCGGGGCAGCGGGCTGGGTGGCCGGACCGGCCGGGTCGCCGGGAGCGCTCGGATTAGCAGGGGAGTCCTCGGTGCCGGTGGGGGCAGCAGCGCCGTCGCCCCGGGCCTCGGCCGTGCCCGTCAGCTTCGCGAACAGGGCCGCCATGGGATCCAGGTTGAGGGTGTCGTCGGCGTCGGGGACGACGTCGTCAATGTCCTGCCCGGCCGCCAGCGCCTGGCGGATCGCCTCCTCCTCCTTCTCGCCCGAGTACAGGCCCATGAGGGAGGCGGCGTCGCCCAGGGCCCGGTGCGCCTGATCCTCCTTCTCCATCAAGCGCGTGAGCACGCGGACATCGCCGGAGAAGCGCGGGTCCGACGGGCTCAGCAGCAGGGTCGTGATCTGCGGTGAGACGGACTGGCCGTAGCGGTCGATGCGGCCGTTGCGCTGCTCGATGCGGATGAGCGACCAGGGGATGTCGTAGTGGATGAGCTCATGGCACTGGGCGTGCAGGTTGACGCCCTCCGAGGCGACGTCGCCAGTCACCAGGACGCGCACCGGCGTGTGGGCCTGGCGGAACTGCTCCACGATCTCCTGCTGCTCCACGTCGGACAGGCTCCCGTGCATGACCCGCACCGCGTCGGCGGGCAGGCGCAGATCCTCACGCAGGTGCTCGGCCAGCCAGGTCAGCGTCGCGATGCGCTCGGCGAAGACGACGACGCGCTCGGGCGACCTGGGGCCGATCCCGATGCGACGCAGCTCGGCCAGTAGCGCCTGGTACTTCCCCGACGCCGTCGTGTTGGCCTCCACGGCCAGCTCGCGCAGGCGGGTCAGCGCCTCGGACTGCTCCGAGGGCTCCGGGGTGGAGCCGGCTGCTGCTGCCCGGCTGCGGCGTCGGGCCAGGCGCTCGTCGATCGTCTGGATGAGGGCCGCCGGCGAGGACAGGAAGGACTTGGCCAGGGTCCAGGCGAACAGGGAGTCGCCGCCGCGGGCGGCGGGCCTGCGGCCGCCCGGTGCCAAGGCGCCGTCGGTCCGGTGCAGCCAGGTGCGCGACAGCTCGCCGGCCACCGCGTCCTCAGCCGGGGAGGGCTTCACCAGCTTGTTGACCGGAGTCAGGCGCTCCTTCCAGCGGCCGCCCACGACGTCGCACACCTCGTCGGAGTGACGGTGACGGCGTATGACGAGACGACGCACCGCCTCCTCGTCAAGGGAGCCGTCCGCGCGCACCGCCGTCGGCTCCAGCAGACGGATGAGCTCGGCGAAGGACTTCGGGTTGCCGTTGTGGGGCGTGGCCGAGGCCAGGATGAGGGCGTCGGTCTGGCGGGCCAGAGTGTCCGCGAGCCGGTTGTTGAGCGTGCCCTTGTTGGTGACGTTGTGCGACTCGTCGATGACGACCGCATCCCAGCGCTGCTTGCGCAGATGATTGAGATAGCGGTCCGACTTCAGCGTGTCGATGGAGATGATCGCGCGGTGGAACACCGAGAACGGGTTGCGTGAGGCCGGCACCGAACGGCGCACCCGCTGGATGCCCACCGAGTCCAGGCGCACGAAGGGCAGGGCGAAGCGCGACCACATCTCGTGCTGCATCTGCTCGAGCACGTGACGGGGCGTGACGATGAGAATGCGGTCGCCCCGGCCACGGCGCACGAGCTCGGCCAGAATCATGCCGATCTCCAGGGTCTTGCCCAGGCCCACGGTGTCAGCCAAGAGGATGCGCGGGCGCAGGTTCGCCGGGTCCAGGGCCTGGCGAACCGCCGTCAGCTGGTAGGCCAGCGGGTCAGCGAGGACGTCACTGACTACGGCCAGGTCAGTGGAGGTCGCCGGGAGCGCCGTCTTGCGCAGCGTCGCCTCCAGCCACAGGCGCGAGAGCCGGTGACGGGTGGAGGTGTCCGCGATGACCCGGGTTCGGCGCGGATCCACCGGGACGATGTGGTCAAGGCCGGCGGAGAACTGCGCCGTCGTGTCCCGAACCAGCTCGGACAGGCCCTGCACCGTCACCAGCATGCCGTCAGACGTGGTGGAAACCTGGGTGACCAGCCAGTCCTCGTCACGCACCCGGACCACAGAGCCCGGAGCGACATCAAGAGAAGGGAGGGAAGGGGCAGGATCCGTCACCGCATCCGGGGGAGTCGTGGGCGCCGTTGTCACGGAGACGATCTTAGGACGCCGGCGCAGGTGGTCGAGACCAATTCGGGCCGGTGACCGATCTGTGACCTGCGAGCCGGTGCGGGCCCAGGGCGAGGGGGCCTTGGGGCAGGCGCCGTGGGGCTGTATTGGGGGTGGGAAGACGGATTTTGTCCATGAGGGACGACTTTGAAGCTGCCTCGGACGGGGCAAGCCGCACCAAATCGCTCTGACCAGTACAGATGTAAGTGACGCTCGCAGGCCTCGTCGTTAAAGTCGTCCCTCCCGGACACTTTGAGGTTCATTCGTGGGATCCGCACTCGGATCTGTTCTTCCCCTGCGGTGCGCATCGGACGCCGCCGCCCCTATCGACAATCACCACGGCAGACTCGCGAGGTTCTCGAGACCCTGGCTCAGACATGTCGTTGCGGCTACGTGACGGGGGCTCGCATCTGGTCATCTGGGATGGCGCGGGTTGAGCGCTGGTCAACGGGGGCTGCGTTCTGTGTCGGGGACGTACTTTGTGATCGAGGACTGCGTTTTCCTCCAGGTCACTGAGGTTTGAATGCAGTTATCTGGAGGAGAAGTACGTTCCCGGCGGACATCGCAGTCCTCGATGTGGACGGTTGGCTCCTGGTGCTGGAGTTCGCGGAGTGCCGATGCGAAGCGAGGACGCACCATAGGGGCTGAGGACTAACCCTGGAGGTGCAGTCCGCGAGCCTGATGGTGCGTCCTCGACGGGCGGTTCTGTGTCAGCGGCGGGCGAGGCGGGCCAGGACGACGCCGGCGGTCACCACGCCCCCGGCGACGGCGGCCGCCTTGGCGAGCGTGGAAGTCGCCTCGGAGTCGCCCTGCTTGGCGCGCTCCCAGGTCTCCTCCGCCTGCTCGGCCCAGCGTCGGGCCCCCTCGCGCAGTCGGCCGGCGCCGGCCTCCGCCTGCTCACGCAAACGGTCGGCCCCGGCGACGGCCTGCTCACGCAGGTGCTCGGCCTTGGCGCTCGCCTGCTCGCGCAGATGCTCCCCGGCCTCCCTCGCCTGCGTGCGCGGGTCGACCCGGGAGGCGAACTCATCGACGCTCGCCGCCAGGGCCTCGCGCTGGGCGCGCAGCCGCTCCTCGATCTGCTCGGGGCTCAGCGACCCGGACCCGGCGGCCCCGGCACCCCCAGCGCCGGAGGCACCGGCCTGCTGTCCGCTGGTCATGCCCGACCTGCCCGGGCGCGCAAGGCCCTGACCGCGGCGACGGTCGCCGTCACGCTCAGGCCCGCCAGGGCGAGCCCCGCAACCGTGACGATCCCCAAGGAGGCGGGGTCGCCGTCGCGGGCGTCGTCGAACAGGCGGGAGACGCGCTGGCCGAGGGTCAGCGTGCCGGGCTCGTAGCTGTCGACCCCGCCCTCGGGGTCGGTGCCGCCGCCGGCCAGGGAGACCAGGCGGTTCTTGACCTGCCTGGCCGTGTCCTGGGCCTTGCTGACGGCCTGGCTGCGCAGCTCCTGAACCTTCTCGCGGGCCTTGAGCTTGGCGACCTTGGCCAGGTTGTTCGGGGCCAGGCGCGCGGCGAGCTCGTCGACGTCGGCGGCCAGCGCCAGACGCCGGGCCGCCAGGTCGGACAGGACCTCGTCAGCCGACGGCGCCGCCTGCGTGGCCGGTGCAGCCGGCGCGGCGGGGACGGGCGTGGGTGCGGCGTTGGTGCTCACCGGGCGTTCCCCCTCTGCAGGCCGGAGGTCACGGCCCCCTTGACGGCGTTGACGGACTCCTTCAGCCCCTCCTGCGGCGTCGGCGTGTCGGCCTTGGCTGCCTTGAGCCGCTTGACGCCGATCAGGGCCATCGGCACGGCGACGAGGGTGAGAATCAGCGCCACCACGAGGAAGGCGGCCCACAGCGGCATGACGTGGGACAGGCCGGTCGTCATGGCCCCCAGCACCAGCCCGAAGATGAACAGGGCCAGCACCCCGGCGGCGGCGAGTAGCCCGGCACCCAGTCCCATCTCCTTGGCCATGCGCTGGCCCTTGGCCTTGGCCAGGTCGATCTCGCCGCGCACCAGTGCGGAGATGTTCTCCGAGATGCGGGCGATGAGCTCGCCGAGCGTGGGCTGGGCGCTGCCGGTAGCCCTGCGAGGAGGCGTGGTGGAGGCCGACGGCGTCGCCTGCGACGGCGGGGGAGGTGGCTGGTTGTTGGGCATGAACGAACCTTCTTGTGTGAGGCACGGCGTTGGACGCAGTCAACTGACTGCGAGGAGGCGGGATCGCGACAGTGGGACGACCCGCCGCCCTAAGAATCTCACAGCCTGCGCCTTCGTGGAACAACGCAGGCCCGAGTGGGTTTGTAGGTGTGGACGATAGGGGCCGGCTTTCGCCACCGGCGATCTGTGAAGGGCCGCTGCCAGCATGGGGCGGGACGCCCGGGTCGGCAGGCCGGCCGGAGGGCGTGGAGGGCTCAGACCGGCAGGTTGGTCGGGAGGGCGTGGAGGGCTCGGACCGGCAGGCCGGCCTGATCGGCAGCGCGGCCCTAACTGCGCCGACGGCGCGGATCGAGCCGACGGCGCGAGCGTCGGCACGGCCGCCCCGCCGCACCTTCCGCCCGGCTACTCCTGGTTCCAGGCCTGCCAGAGGCTCGCGTACTCCCCGCCGAGGGCCACGAGCTCGTCGTGGGTGCCCAGCTCCACGATCCGCCCGTCCATGACGACGGCGACCCGGTCGGCGTCGGCGGCCGTGTAGAGGCGGTGGGCCACCTCGATGACGGTGCGCCCAGCCAGCGCCGTGGACAGGGTCCGCTCCAGGGTGCGGGCGGCGCGCGGGTCCAGCAGCGAGGTGGCCTCATCCAGGATGAGCGTGTGCGGGTCCAGCAGCACCAGCCGGGCCAGCGCCACCTCCTGGGCCTGGGCGGGGCTGAGCTCGAGGTGCCCTGAGCCGACCATCGTGTTCATCCCCTCGGGCAGCCCGTCCACCCAGGCATCGGCTCCGATGGCCTCAATGGCCTCGCGGATCGTCTCATCGGAGGCGCCCGGGCGCCCCAGGCGCACGTTGTCCGCCACGGTGCCGACGAACACGTGGTGCTCCTGGGTCACCAGGGCCACGTGGCGGCGCAGCTCGTCCTCGGTCAGGTCCGTCAGCGCCACCCCGCCCACGGTGACGCTTCCGGAGGTGGGCGGGTTGATGCCCGCCAGCATCCGCCCCAGCGTGGACTTGCCCGACCCCGAGGGGCCGACGACGGCCAGCCGCTCCCCGGGCACGAGCTCCAGGTCGATCCCGTGGAGCACCTCGACGCCCTCCCGGTAGGAGAAGCGCACGTCGTCGAGCACGATCCGCGTGCCTTGGGGCTCCTGGCCGGTGGGGGTGCGGTCGTCGGGGACCTCCTCCACCCCCAGGATGCGGGACAGGGAGGCCTGGGCGATCTGGACCTGGTCGACCCAGAACATGAGCTGGCCCACCGGCTTGCGCAGCTCCATGGAGTAGAGGGCCACCGTGGTGATCGCCCCCAGGGTCGCGTAGCCGCGGGCGGCCAGGAACCCGCCCCACAGGAGGATGACGACGACGGGCGCCCGCCAGGCGACGTCGAGCACCATGAACAGACGCACCCGCAGCGCGGCCGTGTAGCGCTCCAGGGACCAGGCCTCCTTGATGGAGGCCATGATGGCCCGCTCGCGGCGCGCCCCGATGCCCAGGGCGTCCACGGTCTCGGCGTGCTCGACCGTCTCGGAGACCGCCCCGTTGAGGCGGGCCTGGGCGGCCGACTCGGCCCGGTAGGCGGGGATGGAGATCGGCAGGTACCAGCGCATCATCGACCACACGGGCGGGGCGATGACGAGCAGCCCGAGCGCCAGGAGAGGGTCGGCGACGGCGGCGGCCAGGAGGGTGAAGACGATCGTCACCACGCACACGAGGATCTGGGGGATCCCCACCCGCACGAGGAACTCGATGCGGGAGACGTCGGTGGTGGTGCGCCCCACGAGGTCACCGGTGCCGGCGGACTCCACGGCGCTCAGCGGCAGGTGCACCACCCGGTTCATCATGCGCTCGCGCAGGTCGGCGAAGACCGACTCACCCAGGGTGCGGGCGTACTTCTGGGCGAAGCGGTTGATGACCGCTCCCACGAGCGTGACCGCGATGATGGTCAGCACGATCCGGTCCACGTAGCCGGCGTCGGCCCGCCCGGCCGAGACCCGCCCGACCAGCCGCCCCAGCAGCTGCGGGGCTACGAGCGTGGCCAGGACCGCCGTGATCTGGAGGGCCAGGACGACGGCGAAGCGCCCCCGGTAGGAGGCCATGATCCGGAAGGTCTTGCGCAAGGCGACGGGCCCGGGTGCGACGGGAAGCGCCATCAGCAGCTCACCTCCGCGTCCTCACCCATGGCCCGTGAGACGACGGCGCGGTAGTCGGCCGCCTGCGCGTGGCCGTCGCGGGCCATGGCCATGAGCTCGCGGTGTGTGGAGCGCAGCAGCTCGGCCCCGTCGGAGTCGAGGAGGACGACCTCGTCGCAGGCCTCCAGGACCAGCGGTGAGGCGGTGACGACGACGGTCGTGCGCCCGGCGCGGGCCCGGTGCACCTGGGCGGCTACGCGGGCCTCGGTGTGGGAGTCCAGGGCGGAGGTCGGCTCGATGAGCACGAGCGTGGGCGCCTCGGTCAGCAGCGCCCGGGCCAGGGCCACGCGCTGACGCTGCCCGCCGGACAGGGACCGGCCCTTCTCGGTGATCATCCCGGCCAGGCCCTCGCTCAGGGAGGTCAGGACATCGCCGGCGTCGGCGATCTCGATGGCCTCGATGAGCCGGTCGTCGCCGGGGGCCTCGCGCTCCTGGGGGCGGACCTGCTGGTCGACGTCGGCCCCGGTGGTGCGCTCGGCCTCGGCGCGTACGAGGTCCTCCAGGCCCGCCGGCTGCGGGTCGGGGCCGCCGCGCACGTCGAGGGCCTCGCGCAGGGTCCCGGTGAAGAGCTGGGCGGTGGCGCCGGAGACGACGACGCTGGCGCGCACCTGCTCCAGGGGCATGGTGGTCAGTGGCCGGCCCGCCAGGGTCACGGTGGGGCCGGCGTCGGTGAAGCGCCCCAGGCGCGTGGCCAGGTCGGCGGAGACCTGCGGGTCGGGGCACACGAGGGCCGTCATGCGGCCCTCCTTGAGGCGCAGGCCGCTGCCGGTGTCCACCAGGTCGCCGCTGACGGGGTGGGCGGCGGCCGGGTCCAGGTTGAGGCGCTCCACGAGGCTGCCGGCGGCCGGCGCCACCTCCAGCAGGCGGCTCAGGCGCCGGGCGCCGACGACGGCCCGGGTGTAGTCCTGCACGGAGCTGGTGAACACCCACAGCGGCCAGGACAGGTAGGCGGTGTAGCCGTAGAAGGTGATGAGCCCGCCGGGGGTGAGGCTGCCGGCCACGGCCATGCGCGCCGCCACCCACACGACGATCGCGGCGAAGAGCCCGGGCAGCAGCACCTGGAGGGTCATGAGGGTGGCCTGGGAGGAGGCCACCTCGACGCCGCGGCGCCGCAGCTCCTGGGAGGCGTCCCGGTAGCGGCGGGCGAAGACGTCCTCCCCGCCGATGCCCCGCAGGATCCGCAGGCCCGCCACCGTGTCCGTGGTGATCGTGGTGACCGCGGACTGGGCCTCGCGCTGGACGGCCTGACGCTTCTGCAGGGGACGGATGACCAGGGTGACGATGGCCGCCACCAGCGGCATGCCCAGGATGACGATGAGCCCCAGGCTCATCGAGGTGCGCAGCATGAGGACGGCCACGACGAGGAAGCTGGCCGCCGCCCCCAGCAGGGCCGGCAGGTACTCGATGAGATTGCCCAGGTAGTCGGCGTCGGAGGCGATGATGGTGGCGACCTCACCGGTGGAGACCTGTCGGGACAGGTCCTTGCCCGTGGCGGAGATCTGGCGGCCCACGAGCCGGTCGACGTCGAAGCCGGTGCGCATCCAGGCCATCATCCCGAAGTAGGACAGCATCGTGTCCCCGACGGCGTAGACGACGAACAGCACCAGCAGCAGGGCGCCGATGCCCCAGACGCGGCCGTTGAGGCCGTTCTCGATGCCGGCGTCCAGGGCCTGCCCCAGGAAGGCCGGCACGATCGCCTGAATGATGTTGGAGGTACAGGCCGCCAGGGTCGCCAGGGTGACCGGGACGGCGGCGCGTCGCAGCAGCCAGCGCAGAAGCGCCCCGGCCCCCAGGGACGGGGGATGGGGCAGCGGGGCGTCGGGAGTCATGGACTGCAGGGGCCGTGCAGTCAGGGCGGACAGCGCTGCCGGGACGGTCGGGAACGACCGGGAGGACGATTCGGGCATGATCGCACGAGGCTATCGGAGGGGAAGCCGGCGCGGCAGGGGCAGAGGCGGTGACAAGGAAGATACCGGGCGCGGGAATACCCGCCGGGCATGGCTCGGGCGGCCGCCGGGCCGGGGTACGCAGACGTGCCGGCGCCCCGGTCCGCCCCCGTCGCGGGGGTCGGCCGGGGCACCGGGTGAAGTGGGGCCCGCCTGACGCGGACGCCTCACCGTGCGCGCCGGGCTCACTCGGCTCACACTGCTCACTCGGTGGCGATGGCGTCCAGGACCGGAATCCGGGAGGCGCGCAGCGCCGGCCACAGGGCCGCGATGACGCCGACCACCACGGAGAGCACGAGCATGCCCACCATCTGGCCCCAGGGGATGCTGAGGCTCGTCAGCCCCCGATCCTCCAGGACCTCCTTGAGGGCGGCGGCCAGGACCACCCCGGTCGCCCCGCCCAGCACGGTGCCGTACAGGGAGGTGAGGACCGACTCGGTGATGATCTCCCCGGACAGCTGGGCCTTGCCCAGGCCGACGGCGCGCATGAGCCCGATCTCCCGGGTGCGCTCGGAGACCGAGAGCACCAGGGTGTTGACGATGCCCAGGATGGCGATGGCGATGCTCAGCCCCAGCAGGCCGTAGAGGACGGCGAGCATCCGGTTGATCTGCTGGCCGACCTGGTCGGAGATCTCGCTGGCGTCGCGCACCGCGTACTGGTAGGTGTCGGCCACGATGTCGCGGGCCTTGTTCCGCACCGTGTCGAGGTCGGTGCCCTCCTTGAGGGTCAGGAGCATGCCCTGCGGGGAGTCCAGGACGTGGGCCGGGTCCGTGCTGGTGCTCGGCGAGTTCCAGGAGCCCACTGCTGCCGCCAGCTCGGGGGAGACGTAGTAGTTGCCGCCGGTTCCCTTCGGGTCGACGACGGCGCTGACCGTGGCCTCAACCGACCCGGTGGGGCCGGTGACGGAGACCTTGTCCCCGAGCTTGAGGCCCTCGTCCTTCTTCGCGGCCACGTGGGTGGCGTCCAGGTCGTTCATGGACCCGGCGCTCGCGGAGACGTCGTAGGCCGTGGAGTAGGTGCCGGGATCGACGACGATGACGGTGGCGGCGGCGTTCTGGCTGCCGTCCGGCTTGGCGACGGAGTCGGCGTAGATGGAGTAGGAGGAGGTCTCCTTGACCCCGTCGATGGCGGCGATCTCCTTGGCCTTGTCGGCCGAGAGCCGGGTGCTCAGGCTGCCGATGGTGGCGGGCTGGACCACGAGGTCGGCCTTGAGGGACTTGTCGATCTCGTCGGAGGTCGAGGACTGGAAGGAGGCCGCCAGCGTGGCGCCGGCGCACACCAGGGCCATGCCCACCATGAGGGCGCCGGAGGTGTTGGCCGTACGGCGCGGGTTGTGGACGATGTTGCGCACCGCCAGGCGCCCGGCGGGCCGCAGCAGCCGGAAGGGCAGACCCAGCACGGCCACCACTGGGCGGGCCAGGGTCGGGGAGACGATGAGCAGTCCCAGGACCGTGCCGCCCGCGCCCAGCCCCATGATGAGGCCGCGTTGCGACAGGTCCGCGTTCACCCACGCGGCGGCGATCGCGGCCGCCCCGGCCGCCAGCAGCAGCCCGCCCAGGATCGTGCGCAGCACCAGGGACTTCTCCCGGGATCCCGACACGCCGCGCATGGCCTCCACCGGGTGGGTCAGAGCGGCCTCCCGAGCCGGCAGCAGAGCGCCGACGACGGTGACGGCCAGCCCCACCGCCAGCGAGACCGCGATGATCGTCCCGCTCAGGCCCGTGCCCTCCAGCAGCGGCATGCCCGCGGCGTCGAGCAGTGCGGACAGCCCGGCCAGGAGGCCCGCGCCCGCGGCCACGCCCAGGGCGGAACCGACGACGCCGATGACGACCGCCTGCAGGAAGACCACGCCGAACACGGAGGCCGGCGAGGCCCCGACCGCCCGCAGCAGGGCGAACTCCTTGACCCGCTGACGCACGCTCATCGCGAAGGAGTTCATGATGATGAAGGAGCCCACGAACATCGCGACGACGACGAAGACCAGCAGGAAGACCTGGACGAAGCCCAGCTGCTCCTCAATGGCCCGGTTCTGCTCCTTGATGACCTCGGCGCGGGTCTGGACCCGGGCGCCGTCGGGAAGGACCTTGGCGATCTCGGACTTGACCGCCTCCACCGAGGTGCCCTGGGCGACGTCGACGGAGATGTTCGATACCTTGCCGTTCGGGGCGGCGATGGGCATGAGCCAGCTCGGGTCCACGCCCACGACCGTCGCGCTGGCCATGGAGGACTCGTAGTGGAACTCGCCGACCACGGTGACCTCGGTGGGTGAGCCCTGCACCACGATGTGCGTCTTGTCCCCGACCTTGAGGCCGGAGTTCTTCAGGGCTCCCGACTCCAGGGTGATCTCACCGGCCCCTTGAGGCTTGTGGCCCTGGACCCAGGTCAGGCCCTTTTCGTTGTCGTACAGCGGTATGAAGAGCGTGGGGGCGCCGGTGGTGGTGACCGGGGCGTTGTTGGAGCCGACGAGGACCCCGACCATCTGGACGCCGGGGTTGGCGGCCTCGACGCCGTCGATCTGCTTGATCTGCTCGGTCAGGGAGCTGTCGATGGGCTGGGTGAGCAGGGACTTCGATGAGCTGTCGTCGCCGCTGCCGGCGAGCTTGGGGCCCTGGACGTACAGGTCGGAGGTGATGGTGGATGAGGTCAGCTTGGAGAAGGTCTCCGACATGGAGGCGCGCAGGGCGAGCGTGCCCGACAGGAACGCCACCCCAAGCATGACGGCGAAGGTGGTCAGGAAGAACTGTTTGGCGTGGGCGCGCACGGAGCGCCAGGCGACTCGTCTCACGGCTCAGGCCCCCTCGGCGGCCGAGCCGGCGCTCTGAGCGGTGGCTGCGGGGGCGGGCTCGGTCTCGCTCAGCTCGCGCAGGGCGTCCAGGACTCGGTCGCGGTCGGGCTCGTCCAGCTGAGCGACGACGTGCCCGTCGCGCAGGAAGATGACGGTGTCGGCCCAGGCGGCCGCCTCCGGCTCGTGGGTCACCATGACCACCGACTGCCGCAGGTCGTCGACGCTGCGGCGCAGGATCTCCAGGACCTGGTCGGTGGAGTGGGAGTCCAGGTTCCCGGTGGGCTCATCGGCGAAGACGACCGCAGGCTCGCCCACGAGCGCCCGGGCGCAGGCCACGCGCTGGACCTGGCCGCCGGAGAGCTCGGCGGGCCGGTGGGACAGACGCTCCCTGAGGCCGACGGCGTCGATCACCTGGTCGAAGCGCTGCGGGTTGACCTTCTTGCGGGCGATATCCAGGGGCAGGGTGATGTTCTCCGCCGCCGTGAGGGTGGGGACCAGGTTGAAGGACTGGAAGATGAAGCCGATGCGCTCGCGGCGCAGGCGGGTGAGGCGACGCTGGTTCATGGAGGAGACCATGTCGCCGTCGAGCATGATCTCCCCGGAGGTGATCGAGTCCAGGCCGGCCAGGCAGTGCATGAGCGTGGACTTGCCGGAGCCGGACGGCCCCATGATGGCGGTGAAGCGGGCTCGGGCGATGTCGACGTTGACGGAGTCGAGCGCTGTGACGGCGCCCGATCCGCGGCCGTAGACCTTGGTGAGGTTGCGCGCGGAGACCACGGGGTCGTCCACCGGCTGGTGGGGCGTGAGGACGGAGGATATGGCGACTGGGGTGGAGTTACTCATAGGTTCAGTCTGGCAGTGGTATGGGACGGGTAAATCCTCCTGGCGGAGGACAGATCCCCTGAGCGCGTGGAGGCTCGACCCTGAGCCGGGGTCGGGGAGGTCCCTGACGTGAGGGCGGAAGGGGGTACAGCGGCGTCGAGGATGAGAGCGTTTCTCCAGGCTTGTTCCGTTTTTTGAACCTTGCAGCCGATTCATGGCTACCATCGGGGATGATCGGAGCCTGGTGAAGGACCCGGGATGGGTTGGCTGTGTGCCCGATCAGTCGAGGTCACCCATACGTTCTCCCGGAAAGGCCCTGCATGGATCCGGTTCAGCTCATGATGGCGGCGCACCAGGCCAATGCGGCGGTCGCCGCTCAGACTCCGGACCAGGCTCTGCAGGCCGCGATTGCGCAGAGCCGGCCCGACCTGTGGGCGCCGCTGTCAACCAACCCGGCCGCCTATCCCGACCTGCTCGGCTGGCTGGCCAGTACCGGCAACGTCGAGGTCCTCGCCAACCTCCGTGCGCGCGGCTACCTGACCGACGACGCAGCCGCCAATGCTGCTGGTGGCGTGGGTGACGCGGGGGCTGTGGCTGCGCCTGATAGTGCGGCCGGCGAGCCCACCGTGGATCCTGCTCTCGCTCAGGAGGACCAGGCTGAGTCGGCGGAGCCGGTCGAGTCAGCAGAGGCGGCTGACGACGGCGTCGCGCCGGTGGACGAGGACGAGTCCGCCGATGAGTCCGGGCCGGTTGACGGCGATGAGGCAGAGGATGTGCAGGCCACGGAGTCGGCGGCTGAGGCTGTCACCGAACCCGATACGGAGGACTCCGCCGAGGAGGCCACGGATGCCGACGACTCTGGCGAGGCCGGTGACGAACAGGAGGCGGACGAGCCTGCCGAGGACGCCACCGCCGACGAGGTTGAGAGCCAGGCGTCGCAGGACCAGTCCGCCGAGGACGCCGCTGGCGAGGCCGGTGACGCCGATGACGACTCTGGCACGGCCGGTGACGAACAGGAGGCAGAGGAGTCTACCGAGGCTGCCGATGAGGCTGAGGGCGAGGAAGCCGCGGAGTCGGCGGCTGAGGCTGTCACCGAGCCCGATACGGAGGACTCCGCCGAGGAGGCCACGGATGCCGACGACTCTGGCGAGGCCGGTGACGAGCAGGAGGCAGAGGAGTCTACCGAGGACGCCGAGGACTCTGACGCGGCTGAGACTGCCGTCGAGCCCGATGCAGAGACTGCAACCCGCGAGGCTCAGGAGTCGGGGACCGATGAGCCTGATGATGAGGCTGAGGATGATGTCGAGGACGCCGCTGCCGACGCGGCTGCGGACTCCGACAACAACGACACGACCGTCCTCGCCCCCGCCTCGCAGCGGCACGAGGTCGACTCGGCTGACACGACTGATTTCACGGCTTCAGCCCAGTCCGTGGCTGTGGTCAGCGGCTGGACAGCGGGCTCGGCAGCTCCTGCCGCGGGCTCAGCCGAGTCAGCGGCCCTTCCCGTACCCCCGCCGCCGTCGGCCGAGGATATCGCTGCTTGGGCCGAGACCCCCAGCGGGGCGCCGTCGGGCTTCTCCGCCGGTCAGCCGGCCGTGGAGCTGGACATGTTCGGCCCCCAGATGATGGCCCAGATGCCACCCCCTCAGCGGAATCAGCCGTCGACATCCAGCACCGGGCGCCTGATCGCGATCATCGTGGCCCTCCTGCTCGTCATCGTCGGCGGAGGCGGCCTGTGGGCCGGCAACTACTTCGCCAACAAGGGCAAGGACGGAGACTCCTCCGACACCTCCCAGGACAAGGCCGACAGCAACGGCGACAAGGACGGCAAGCAGAACGGCCACGCCGACGCCGCAGCAACGTCCACCGCGTCAGCCCTGCCCTCGGGCGCGGTCAAGGCCTGCTCCAGCATGCCAACCTTCACGATCACCTCAGTGGAGGACGGCCAGGGCGAGCTCAAGGTCCAGGGCACCATGGTGACCTCCTGCGCCGAGGGCGACTTCCTGGCCGGATCGTCCAACCAGGTCCTCGTCTACAGCTCCACCAGCCCCACCGGCGGCGCCGACGTCGATCACCTCGTGGCCTCGGGAACCTTCGACCTCTCCAGCGACCCGCTCATCATCCCCAACGGCGGGCGGACAGTGACGCTGCGCTTCGGCGAGGAGCACTACTTCCGCACCGCCAAGGACCTCGACCTCAAGGGCCTGTCGGTCAGGCCCTCCTTCGACCGCGGCACCTCAACCAGCGTCACCGCGAAGAGCTCGACGAACTCCCCGATGACCATCGCCTCCTCAGCGAGCGCCAACGCCAACCAGGAGGCGCAGGACGAGCAGGCCGCCGGGGACGCCATCCAGTGGCAGATCAAGCACGACTACCCCATCGTCATGAACAGCATGCGGGGCAAGTGGACCCCGCAGCTGTCCTCCAAGAAGGTCGGCCTGGTGGCCGAGGGGCAGACCTGGAACAACCGCTCGATCCTCGCGGAGTTCCTGAAGACTCGGCAGTCCAATCCGAAGGCC
>ERZ772940.532-NODE-532-length-16917-cov-25.6826_pt1 | contig 16917 bp, 14 predicted proteins | sample MGYA00511682_ERZ772940 | MGnify/ENA primary metagenome ERZ772940 (study PRJEB29015, sample SAMEA2737922) | human oral metagenome | biome: human oral; feature: human-associated habitat; material: dental | place: China | collected 2031 ... | reverse complement strand
GCGGCCTGGATGCCCCGGCCCGCCAGCTCGATGGCGACGTCCTCGGCCGTGGACTTGGTCCGCACGAAGACGATGGCGGCCTCGGCGTCGGTGACGGCCAGGACTCGGGACACGGCGCCGATCTTGTGGCGGAACGGAACCACCGCGTAGGTCTGGTGGACGGTGGCGACCGTGGAGGCCGGCCTGGAGACCTCGACCTGAACGGGCTCGTGAAGGTGCTGGCGTGCCACGGCCTGGATGGCCGGAGGCATTGTTGCTGAGAACAGGGCGGTGCGTCGATCGGCGGGGAGGGACTGCGCAATCGTCTCGACGTCCTCGGCGAAGCCCATGCGCAGCATCTCGTCGGCCTCGTCCAGGACGAAGTAGCGCACGTCGTCGAGCTGGAGCGCGCCCTTGTCAATGAGGTCGATGACGCGGCCGGGAGTGCCGACGACGACCTGGGCACCGCCCTTGAGCGCGCCGATCTGGGGGCCGTAGGGGGCACCGCCGTAGACGGCCACCACCTCCAGGCCGCGGGAGCGGGCGGCCATGTCGGTGATGGCCTCGGCGCTCTGGAGCGCGAGCTCGCGGGTGGGGGCCAGGACGAGTGCCTGAACCACGCTGTCGCGCGAGTCGACGGCGTCGAGCAGCGGCAGCCCGAAGGCCGCCGTCTTGCCGGTGCCGGTCTGGGCGACGCCGACGACATCGCGGCCGGCCAGCAGGACCGGGATCGCCTCCTTCTGGATCGCGGTGGGGGTCACGAAGCCCATGTCGGTGACGGCCTTGAGCAGGTCCGAAGGAAGACCCAGGTCGGCGAAGGTGATCTCCTCGTCCTCCTGAGCGGTCCTCACCTCGATCTTGTCCCGGTTGCGCGGGGAGGCGGTGTGCTCGGCGTCGTGCCGGTGGCCGTCAGAATCAGTGTCGGAATCGGCGTCGGTGTCGATGAAGGGGGCATGGCCGTCGACCTCATCCTCATCAATGTCGACGCCGTCGTCCTCGTCGGAGTTGTCGATCCCGTCCTCCGGGTCGGCCTCGGGGCGGTTTCGGTCGACGTCGTCCGCCTCGTCGTCGTGGTCGACGTCCTCAGGGTCCTCGGGGGAGTCGGAGGAGGCGGGGGTGGCGAAGTCCGCGGGGGAGGAGGTGGTGTCGTCGGACTGGTGCGGCGCGGCAACGGCGCCGTTCTCGTCGTTCTCGCCGTTCTTAGCCGGGTCGGCCGGCTCGCCGCCGGAGAGCTCGGCGGAGAAGAGCGCGTCAAGGCTGAGAGGGCCGTTGCTGTCGGCGCTCTGAGCGTCGGAGGCGCCGGGCGCAGTGCTGCTGGAGTGAGTCATGAAGTTTTCCCATATCTGTCCCCATGAAGATGGTGGGGACCGCGGCGGAGTGTGGGGGAGGACCTTTTGTCCTCCGCTCTTTGCCGTACCTGGCCCACCACACTCGCCCCGCACCCGGACTGGCCGGGTGACTCATGGGCTAACACGCACAGACTCACGGGATGCTCGTGCCGCACACCGGGTGCGGCAGAACCCGAACGGGGTCAACAGGGCACGGATCGCTCCTGTGTCCAGGCTACGGGAGAATCGGCGGAACTCCGCGCTCCACGGGCTGGATCACAGGTGAGGTCGGTCTCGTGGCCCGATCACCGGCCCAGTAGGCTGAGGATCTCCCGACGCAGCTCGCGGACCTCCTCACTTGAGTCGTCATGCTCGGGCACCTCGATGTCGGCGACGATGTGCGCGGGGCGCTCGGACAGGACGACCACTCGGTTGGACAGGCGCAGGGCCTCGTCCACGTCGTGGGTGACCAGGACGGCGGTGAAGCGTTGGGACTCCCACAGCTTGAGGATCTCGTCCTGGAGCTGCAGGCGTGTCAGGGCGTCGAGCTTGCCCAGGGGCTCATCCAGGAGGAAGAGCCGGGGCCGGTTGACCAGGGCTCGGGCCAGCGAGGCTCGTTGAGCCATACCGCCTGAGAGCGTGGCGGGGTAGGAATCGGCGAAGTCCCGCAGCCCCACGATCTGCAGGGCCGCCTCCACCCGGCGCCGGTCGCGCTCCATCCGGCCTCTCGCCTCAGGGCCCAGGGCGACATTGTCCCGCACGGTCCTCCACGGCAGCAGCGTGGCGTCCTGGAACGCGAGCGCGCGCAGAGGCGAGGGCCCGGTCACCTGCTTGGAGTCGACGGTGACGCCGCCCTCGACGGGCTGCTCCAGCCCGGCCAACAGTCTCAGGATCGTGGACTTGCCGCACCCGGAGGGCCCCACGAGCGAGACGAACTCGCCGGGTGCAACCGTCAGGTCGATGTTATTGAGGACGGGAAGCTGATCCGGCTTGGCAGCCTCTGCCTCATAACGAGCCCTCGCAGCGGGGGAGAACTGGCGCAGCAGCAGATGGAGCCACCCGTGCTCCAGGTCATGGGACAAGGGATAGCTGTGGGAGACACCAACGAGATCGACCTGTGCGCCACGGGGGGCGGACGGAGTTGAAACCTGCGGCGCGCCAGCAGCCGTTGGAGAACTAGCAGACATCGGTTCACCACCTCACAAGGTTCTGCTGCCATGCCAGCAGCGAGGAGCGGATCTTGAACAGCATGACCATGAGCGTGCGGCAGAAGGTCACCAGAATGATGAGGCCCACGTACATCCGGGGGTAGTCCGCCCAGCCCTTAACCCAGTTGATGTACCAGGCCAGGCCCTTGTCGACGCCGGTCAGCTCGGCGGTCATGAGGGCGGCGAGCGAGGTGCCCAGGCCTGTGAACAGGCCGGTGAGCATGTCCGGTAACGCTGAGGGCACGGCCACCCGCCTGATGAGGAAGAGCTCGTCGGCTCCCAGCGTGCGGGCCATGTCGATGTAGTCGCGGCGCACGGAGCGTACGCCCGCGCGGGTCATGGTCGCCATGGGGAACCAGGCGCCGAAGCCGACGATGAAGGCTGCTGAGGCGTACGTCGTCGGAAGCAGCAGCAGCGCCAGCGGAAGGAGCGAGGCCGCTGGAACTGGGCCGATGGTCTGAAGGAGCGGATGGAGCCAGTAGTCGGCGCGCCTCGACCAGCCCATGAGCAGGCCTGTGAAGAACCCCAGCACCGATCCGGCCGTGTACCCGATGATGAACAGCAGCGCCGAGGCGCCCAGGCAGCTGAGCAGCAGCCTCCAGTCACCGAGGAAGGAGGCGATGAGTACCTCTGGGGCGGCGAAGTACGGGGGCGTGAGCAGTCCGAGCTTGGATGTTGTCAGCTGCCAGACGATGAACCATGCGCCGGTGGCGTTGATCCAGGGCAGGAAGTGCGTCAGTGACCTCGCTGCCGGACAGGCCGGTCGGACCCGTGCCGTGAGTGTCCACGCGATCAGGGCGATCAGCCATGTCCCGGCAAGGACTGTGACTGGAGTGGTTGACTCCTTGCGGAGAAGGTCTGCCTGCGGCAGGGCAACGACGATGACCAGGTAGGCCAGCCACAGGAACAGTGCCGTGGTGCTCACAAGAGGGCCTGCGCTGGAACGGTGATCGCTTGGTGCGCTCTGCCTGGCTGTGGAGGAGGGCGGTTGTGGAAGCCGATCGTCGATGGGCTTGGAGGATGTGGTCGATGCGGTCGTGGGACTCACCTCAGTGGGCATGGTCACTCAGTCCTTGATGCCGAGGTCGGCGACGACGGTGTCGGTCAGCTTCCGGGCGGAGACGTCGGATGCGATGAAACCGGTCCCCTTGAACTTCTCGATGCCGGGCTCGATCGCGGCCCGGAACCTGGAGGCCGAGGCCTTGAACCCGTATGTCTTGAGCACCCGGACGACGACGTCCTGGTCCGCGGCGACGTAGTCGTTGTCGACCTCGATCTTGGCGATCTCCTCGATGTGGCCCGGTACGTAGGCCGAGCCCTTCAGCCAGGCCTCGGTCAGAGCCTTCGCCTCCTTGGGTTGCCGACGTACGAAGTCCCCGTTGAGTGCCACCGAGCAGCAGAACTCCTCAGCGTCGTTGTTGGCCAGCTCACGGGCCGTCCCGTTGAAGACGGGAAGCAGCGGTCCGGGGTCGGAGCCCATGATGGCGTCCACCTGACCGTCGCTCAGCGCGGTCCCCAAGGAGTCCGCATCGACTGTGCGCCATGTGATGTCGCCTCCATCCGGCTTGACGTTGATGCCGGCCTCCGACAGCCCGATCGCGAAGTAGGCGAAAGCGGATGACGACAGTGACGGCACGCCGATGGTGGCGCCTTTCAGGTCAGCCAGCTTTTGATACGGAGAGTCCTTGCGCACCACCAGGCGCAGGCAGCCGGCGTGGAGCCCTGCGGTGAGCCTGGCGTTGAGGCCGTTGTAGATCGGCTCCAGCCAGGAGAAGAAGATCCCAGGAGCGCCAATGTACTTGCCGGCGCCCACGCCGTCCTTGGTGTCCTCGGTCTGCTGGGTGCGCGCCAGCGTGACCTTCAGCCCCGCGTCGTCGAAGAAACCCTGATGGTAGGCGGCGTACAGCGGTGCGGCGCAGATGTCGCCGCCAATCACCAGGGGGAGTGCCTCGTGGGCCCCGATGACTCCTTGGTTGGTGCGCCGAATCGTCAGGTACGCGCCGGTGCCGACCACGGCAGCGGCTGCGAGCCCCCCAAACGTGAGCAGCGTGCGCCGTGACGGCTTGCCGTGATGCGACCGGTCCGACTCATTGGTGCCAAGATCGTCGATGTCGTCATCGGCTGCCAGAATCGCGGCGGCGTTGTCAGCCGTGACCTCCTGAGACTCGACGACCTCGGCCTCCGATGGACCGGAGGTCAAGGAGTCGGAGGACTGGGACGGATGGGAGGAAGAAGAGGACGACGAGGACGTGGACATGGTTTCTCCTGTGGTGGTGGGAACGGACCGCGATGCGCAAGACGCTGAGGCGTCCCTGTGAAAACGGTGGGGGAGGAGCACGAGAAGCCCGAGCAGAGTGAGCTGGGTAGGAGCGGACGCAGCCTCAGGCCATCAGCGCTTGTGGAAGGGCGTCCCCGTACTGACGAGCGGAATACGCGGCACGGGAGCCCTGAAGGTCATGGCCGGTCATCGTTCTCGGCCGGCGTCAGAGCTGTAATGAGGCGTCGTCGCGATCCCCGGGCAGGTGCAGCACTGGGGGAGGGGAAGGGATCAACAGGCCCGACAGCAACACATCTGCGCACCACACATGACCGCGAGCGCCTGTGCGCCTCGAGCGGTTGTGGTCGTCAGAACGATGTGCGTCATGAAGGCCACCCTACGCCACCCTCCCCGGAACAATGCAAGCCTGCCATTCGTCTCATGATGGGAGCGTCCCATCGCCGGATCGCTGCAGAACTGGTAGCGGGCTGTGTGACCGGCTCACCTTCGGACGGTGCCGGTCAGTCTCCATGGTGTACGCAGCGGATCGTGGGGGCTCGATGCTCACGAGCAGGACCTGGGGTCCTGCGGCTGGGCCACCTGAGGTGCTTCGTGTGCGACCGCCGTCGGCGAAAGCGCGCTGCGGGAGCCGGATCTACTGCGCAAATAAAACCGTGACACAAAAGAAATCTTGGCTACAAAAAGATCACGTACCCCAATTTATCGTTACCAATGCTCGAGTTTCCTCAAGGCTCCCGGTTCTGAACGGTCTCAGCCCGACCGGTTGACGGGTTACCGCTGTGTATACTTAACCCGGAATCGACAACACGGACGATGCTTTCGGGTGATAGCGGATTCTTAGAAGGGAGGCGTCCGTCTATCATCGTTCGCGAAAGGCCGTCGCGCCTGCTTCGTGGCGCCTCCTTTCCTCGTGCATCTCGGTTGTCAGCCATTCGCTGTACGAGTAAGTCCACCTGTCCCCGCCCGTGAACGAGACCACGTCATGCAATACGCTCAGCGGCTGCTCGCCGCCCTCCCTTCTACCCGGGGTGGCCTGCGATCGATTCTTGCTGTTCTGACAGCCTTCGGCATTGTTCTGGCCACCGCTGGTGTGGCCGCCATGCCCCTCCTGAACGAAGGCAAAGCCGTTGAGGACACGGAGAACAGCTCGGCCTGCCACCCCGCTGCCAGAATGGTCTACCCCGAGGGCCAGTCGGCACCCGAGTACGTGGTGCCGGTCTATGAGACCGGGTTCGGCGTAGGGGTTGAGTCGATCCTGTCGGACTGGTGCAGTACCGCAGGGAAGGTCCTGGAGGACCCCACCATCACGCTCAACGTCGTCGAGGGCAAGACCGTCACCCCCTACCTGCTCCCCGGCATCAAGGCCGAGCTTGAGCGTCAGGCTCCCGCCAACGGCGAGCAGAACGTGTTCATCCCGACTGACTACCTCGTCAAGGGTGTGCGTGAGGTCACCGGCGACAGCGGCTGGGAGGTCGGCACGAAGGTCTTCAGCCTCACCTACACCAGCGGAACGGTGAGCGCGACGACGGGCCTATTCTCCTTCGTCAAGCAGGACCCGGACATCATCAACCCCCCGGCCCCCGAGCCCACGCCGGAGCCGGCCCCCGAACCGACTGCGGAGCCCACCTCAGAACCGAGCGCTGCGCCCGCACCCGAACCGGCTCCCGAGCCGACGGCCGCACCTACCGCAGAACCGACTCCTCAAGCCACGACTGAACCGTCGGCGGCGCCTTCGGCTTCCCCCACACCGGAACCTGCACCAACACCTTCACCGACTCCCTCTGCGGCGCCCAGCCCGTCGGCCAGTCCTTCCACGACTGCCTCGCCCAGCTCATCGCCCTCGCCTTCCCAGTCTCCCAAGCCCGAGCCGACTGCCTCCGCTCAGCCGAGCGTCTCCCCGAGCGCCACCGCTAAGACGTGCCAGGACAAGCCCGCCGTCCAGGTGCTCAGCTCCGATGGCTCAGACCTTCAGGGGGCAGAGCCCGCCTACGAGCCGGATACTGCCGTCAAGGTCCGCGGCACGGGCTGGTGCTCCCAGGGGACGATGCTCGACGGCGAGAAGCCGGTCGAGATCAAGGTCGCGGCCTACGGCGGGTACGTGGTTCCGGGAACGCTCTCGGTTCCCGTCACCTTCCATCACGGGTCCTTCGAGGCCCAGCTCAACCTGTCGGCCCTCTACACCAGGGGGAACGTCGACAAGGGGCGCTACTACCTGCAGCTCTCGCTCATCGATTCCGGGCTGGCGGCCGCCACCAACATCTTCGCCCTCAACAAGGCCGTCACTCCGCAGCCCAAGCCGGAGCCGTCCCCCGCGCCGAGCCCTGCTCCCACGCCTTCTGCTGCACCGTCGTCGGATCCCTCCGCCTCACCCCGGCCCTCTGAGACGGCGTCTCCGGTTCCCGCGCCGCACACCACCGGCCCCGATCAGAACGCTCAGAGGCCGAACCCCAATGGCGGCGGACGCCCCGGAACGGACAATGCCCCTGGCAACAACCCAGGTGGCAACCCGGGCTCCGGCGCGGGTTCAGGCTCAGGCGCGGGCGCAGAAGGTCAGGACGACTCCTCGGAGCAACAGACAACCGATGCCGAATCGGACTCCCGCTCCTCGACCTCGCAGGACGACTCCGCCCGCCAGCGGACCGACACAGATGCGGTGCCCGCCCCGAACGCCGGAGACTCAGGAGCCGAAGGCGCCCATGCCCCGGAAGACTCCGCGGCCTCGGCGCAGGACTCACCTGAGGCCGACGCGGCCTCTCAGCGCACCACCCGTCCCGACCGGAGCCCGGTGGCCCCAGTGACCAGCGCAGCGCACCTGAGCGCAGACAACGCCGGCTCGCTGTCCGGGTCCCGCCAGGGCAACATCGTCAACCTCGTCCTGCCCAAGTCCAAGGTGCAGGCGGGCGAGTGGGTCTCGGTGTTCGTCTTCCCCGGAGCCACCACCAAGGGCTGGGTACAGGTTGATGATGCCAACAGCGTCTCCATCGATATCTCGACATTCAACTCCGGCTCCTACGAGCTGGCGGTGGCCGATCGAGACAACAGCCTCCTGGGGTGGGCGAAGCTGGAGATCTCCTCTGCCTCCTTCGATCCTCGCAACCCGGCACAGGCCCAGCTGCTGACCTTCCCGGACACGGCGGCCGCGCCCACCAAGGGCCTCAGCGCCAACGACATGCTCCTGGGGACCGCTGGGGGACTACTGGTCGTCGGAGCCGTGAGCCTGCTGGTCGCCGCGTTCTCCGGAATGCCGCTGCGCGCACCACGGACCACCCAGCAGCTGCGGCTCCCGCGCAGGCACTGAGCCGGAGTGGTAGGAGAACGTCAATGACATCGTCAAGGGGCCGGAGCACGCGGCCGTGGAAAGGAGGTGGGAGCAGATGATCCGGATGTTCCGGAATGCTGAGCGCATACGGCGTGAGCGGCATCCTGCGCCGGCTCGGCATCGGACCGGCTTCCAGCGCCTCCAGGGATCACCGCGCGTGCTCGTCATCGTCTGCTCTGTCCTCCTGGCCTCCCTGGCGGCGCTGGTCTCCACGAGCCCCGCTGCCAGGGCGGACACCAAGACCGGTCCCTCCACCACAGGAACCGCCTCAACGGTCAGCCCTTCGACGGTCGCCGTGGGAGGAACGATCATGTACACGCTCTCAGGATTTCCCAGTGGTGTGACGGTCCAGGTCCTCATCGACGACGGCGCGCTGGTCGCCTCGCGCCCCTCGGAGTCCGAGGTGGTCGCCACGATCACCGTTAAGAAGGACGGCACTGCGGCAGGCTCCTTCGAGCTTCCTGAGTACGTCGAGCAGGGAAACCACTGGCTGCGATTCCGGGTCTCCGGGGCGCAGGGGGAGAGCGGCCAGGAGGGCAACGCGGCGGACTACACCAACAAGAGCCCCTACTTCACAGTATCGGGCGTCACGGTCATTGGCGGGTCTGCCCCTCCCACCGTTCCACCGGCTCCCACGCCGCCGCCCCGTCAGGTCGCGGCAATGGGGCAGTCCAACGCAGCCGCGGCCTCCGGCATCCAAGCCGCTGGGGCGGCTGGTGAGTCGACCGGGTTTCCGATCATCGGTGCCTCCGTCCTCGCGCTCAGCGTGATCCTGGTGGTGCTGTCGGTACTTGTAGCGATCAACCGTCGCAGGATGGCGGCCTATCAACGTCGTCGGGCCATGGCCTGAGGCCTGAGAGCCGAGGTCCTTGTAAACTGCCGCCGGCGCCCACCCGTCTCGTGGTGCGCCCCGACGGGCACCGGCTCAGTGCCCCACACGGAAGGAACCCAGCACCGTGCTGCGAACCCGTACCGCAGGCTCTCTGCGCACCTCAGACATCGGCCAGGTCGTGACCCTCGCCGGATGGGTGGATCGACGTCGTGACCATGGAGGCGTGGCCTTCATCGACTTGCGGGACGCTTCGGGGATCGCCCAGGTCGTCATCCGCGAGGAGGTCGCCCACGACCTGCGCGCCGAGTATGTCCTGGCCGTCACCGGGGAGGTGAGCGCCAGGCCCGAGGGCAACGCCAACCCGAACCTGCCCACTGGCGAGATCGAGGTCGTCGTCTCCGACGTCGAGATCCTCAACGCCTCCGCGCCGCTGCCCTTCCAGGTCTCCGACCACGCCGAGGACGCCGGACAGGTCGGCGAGGAGGCGCGACTGCGCTACCGCTACCTCGACCTGCGGCGCAGCGCCATGCAGCACGCCATCCGCCTGCGCGCCAAGGTCAGCCAGGCCGCCCGCAGGGTCCTGGACTCCCACGACTTCGTGGAGATCGAGACCCCCACCCTGACCCGCTCCACCCCGGAGGGGGCCCGTGACTTCCTGGTCCCGGCTCGTCTGGCACCGGGCTGCTGGTACGCCCTGCCGCAGAGCCCGCAGCTGTTCAAGCAGCTCCTCATGGTCGCCGGCATGGAGCGCTACTACCAGATCGCCCGCTGCTACCGCGACGAGGACTTCCGCGCCGACCGCCAGCCCGAGTTCACCCAGCTCGACGTGGAGATGAGCTTCGTCGAGCAGGACGACGTCATCGCCGTCGCCGAGGACGTGCTGCGCGAGGTGTGGGCCCTCATCGACTACGAGCTGCCCACACCCATCGCCCGCATGACCTACCGCGACGCCATGGAGAGGTACGGTTCGGACAAGCCCGACCTGCGCTTCGGCTGCGAGCTGGTGGACCTGACCGACTACTTCAGGGACACCACCTTCCGGGTCTTCCAGAACCCCTACGTGGGCGCCGTCGTCATGCCCGGCGGGGCCTCCCAGTCCCGACGCACCTTCGACGCCTGGCAGGAGTGGGCCAAGCAGCGCGGCGCCAAGGGGCTGGCCTATGTCACCGTCGCCGAGGACGGGACCCTCGGCGGGCCCGTCGCCAAGAACATCACCGACGCCGAGCGGGGGGGCCTGGCCCAGGCGGCCGGGGCCGAGCCTGGCGACTGCATCTTCTTCGCCGCGGGTCCCGTGGACTCCTCGCGCGCACTGCTGGGCGCCGCCCGCCTGGAGATCGGCAAGCGCTGCGGCCTCATTGACGACGACGAGTGGTCCTTCGTGTGGGTCGTGGACGCCCCCCTGTTCAAACCCTCCGCCGAGGCCAAGGCCGACGGCGACGTGGCCCTGGGCAAGTCCGCCTGGACCGCGGTCCACCACGCCTTCACCTCGCCCAAGCCCGAGTGCCTGGAGACCTTTGACACCGACCCGGGAAGTGCCCTGGCCTACGCCTACGACATCGTGTGCAACGGCAACGAGATCGGTGGCGGCTCCATCCGTATCCACCGCCGCGACGTCCAGGAGCGTGTCTTCAACGTCATGGGGATCGGCGAGCAGGAGGCCCAGGAGAAGTTCGGCTTCCTGCTGGACGCCTTCAAGTTCGGAGCCCCGCCGCACGGCGGCATCGCCTTCGGCTGGGACCGCATCGTCTCCCTGCTGACCCGGGCCGACTCCATCCGCGACGTCATCGCCTTCCCCAAGTCCGGCGGCGGCTTCGACCCGCTGACCGAGGCGCCCGCCCCGATCACGCCCGAGCAGCGCAAGGAGGCCGGGGTCGACGCCGTCCCGGACAACGAGTCCGGCTCTGCGGCGCAGGGCAAAGAAGGCGGGATGAAGCAGAGCTGAGTTCGCCGGTCGCGTCCGCTCATCGCCTACACTCGATGAGGTGACGATGCTTGCGCTGCACGAGTGGGGCGCCCGGGCGGATCCGCCGCTGCTCTTAGTCCACGGCCTGACCGAATCGGCTACGGCCTGGCCCGACGCCGTAGCCCGCTGGTCCTCCCGGTATCACGTCCTCGCGATCGATCAGCGGGGGCACGGGGCATCCCCGCGGTGGGACGACGAGACCCTGGCCCGGGCGCCCCAGACCATGCAAGAGGACCTTGAGAAGACACTGGTCCTGTTCTCGGAGCCGCCGGTCGTCGTGGCGCACAGTCTGGGAGGGCTCATGTCGCTGCGGGTGAGCGTCGCCCGGCCCGAGCTCGTTCGGGCACTGGTCCTGGAGGACGCCGCGCGTCCCACCGGGCACTGGGTCCCGGCCCCCTGGTTCGTGGAGCACCAGGAGCGCTTCCTGGACGCCTTCGCCGACGGAGGCGCGGCCGAGCGGGAACGCATGAGGCGCGAGACCTCATGGAGCGAATCCGAGATCGAGGCCTGGGCCGCGTGCAAGAGGCAGGTCGACCGCCGTTACATCCGCGAGGGCACCTATCTCGGCGAAGCCGACCTCATCAGCGCGATCAACCGGCTGAGGATGCCGACGCTCTACCTGGCACCCCGCCGCGGCAACATGGCTCCTGACCCCTCTGAGGTGACCAATCCGCTTGTGCGCCTGGTGCTGCTCGACGGCGTCGGCCACTGCGTGCGGCGGGACGCCCCGGAGGCCTACCACGGGCTGGTCGATCCCTTCATCGAGGAAGTCTTCGCCAGCACCGGCCGGTGACCCGCCCCTGTCTTGCTCCGTCCCCGCGCACGGCGGGGCACGTGAGACCATTGCAGACTTATAACCGGCCCAGGACGCAGGCGAAACCGCGACTGCCCGCGGCCCACTCCTTATCATTGGGACCGAGCGTGTTGATCGTGTAGCTGGTGGACAGATCGAGTCCATAGCGCTCCGCGTAGACGCTGGTGCATGCGGCTTTGACCTGAGGGTCGTTCGTCATGGCCTCGGTGGCACTGGAAGCGGTCGTGGCCAGATCGAAGGTTCCGCCGGCGAAGACGATCCAGTCGGCCTGGGAGCAGTCGACCTGGCTGACGCTCGTGCCTCCCACGACCGAGGTCGTCCGGCTCAGGCAGGTTCCCAGAGGCCACGGCATGTCGTCGGAGTAGGGGATTCCCTGGGCGTTGACCTGCGCGGGAGTCGGGGCGGTTGTCGGAGACGGCGAGGTCTTCTGGGAGCCGGGGAAGGTCGCCCGTACCGTGGCCGTGGGGCGGCTGCCGGCGCCCTGGTCCGCCTGGGCGCCGGCGTGCGAGACGGGAGAGGTTGAGGCCCGCTGGGCCGCCCGGTCCACTGAGGACACCGAGTCGATGAGCCTCACGGCTCCCAGCGTGCCGGCGGAGATGGCAACGCCCGCTGTCACACCGAGTATCAGGAGCGTCAACGCCCTGCCTGAGCGCCGTGAGCCCGCGGCCGCTCGCCGTCGGTTCGAGGCGCCGGTCAAAAAAGTATCAGAATCGGGCATGGGCCCCCGTCGTGCGGTTCAGCAGATCAAGGCAACCTGGATACGTCCTTGCGATGCTGCGGATCTGGACGTAGCACGAACACGATGGAGTGTGCCGATGAAGAACCTCTTACCACCTCGGATCCTGATTCCAGGACTCGTTGCTATCGCGGTGTTCATGACCGGTGACGGCTTCGAGCTGACCTTCCTGTCCAAATACCTCGTCTCTCAGGGGCTCGCGGCCACGCAGGCCTCCAGCATCATCACGGCCTACGGGCTGATGGCCGCCCTGGCCGGATGGGCCTCGGGCGTGCTGGCTGAGACTTTCGGGGTCCGACGCATCATGCTCATCGGCGCAGGACTGTGGATCTCAGTTCATCTACTCCTTCTCCTCGTGGCCATTCCCAGCGGCACGTACTCGCTCATTCTCTTCACCTACGGGGTGCGAGGACTCGCCTACCCATTGTTCATCTACTCCTTCGTCGTCCACATCACGCAGAAGATCCCGGCAGCCACGAGGGCCTCTGCGATGGGGTGGTTCTGGACCTCCTACTCCGTGGGCATCGGATGCCTGGGGTCCTGGATTCCCGCACGTACCGTTCCTGCGTTCGGCGAGTACCGCACCTTGTGGTTCTCACTGGCCTGGACTGTTTCTGGTGCGCTCATCTGCCTGCTCCTGGTGGCCAAGGACGAGCCCAGACGCAACTCGAAAGGTCTGCGTGACACGCTCGTGGAGCTCTCCGCCGGCGTCAGCATCCTTGGACGCAACCGTCAGATTGTGCTGACCGCCATCGTTCGTGTGATCTGCAACCTCAGTCTCTACGGATTCCCAGTCATTATGCCGCTCTACCTCACTGACAGGCGCTACGGCGAAGGATGGTTCACGATGAGCCAGTGGATGACGATCTGGGGAATCCAGTTCGCAGTCACAGTCTTCGGCAACCTCTTCTGGGGATGGATCGGTGACCGCTTCGGCTGGATGCGGCAGATGCGCTGGTACGGCTGCTGGTTCTGCGCGGCGGCCACCCTCGGTTTCTACTATGTGCCCCAGTTGCTCGGTGCCAACATCGTCGCTCTGGCTACCGCGGCCGTCCTTCTAGGAATGGGAGTGACCGCCTTCGTGCCGATGGGTGCTGTATTCCCGGCTCTGGCGCCGAAGGAACAGGGAGCGGCCATCTCGATCAACAACCTCGCTTCCGGGCTGACCACGTTCGCCGGTCCGGGACTGGTCACGCTGATCATGCCGTTCGGGGGCATCGGCGCAGTGTGCTGGGCCTACGCCGCCCTCTACCTCGCCGGCTCACTTATCACCGTCTGGATCCGTCCGTCACAGCCCGGATTCGATGAAAACGGTCATCGTCTTCCAGGAATCGGCTCCCGTGCGCCGTCCACGATATCTACCGTCCCAAGGATGGCAGAAGCCACTGCGTGACATCAGCAGCGGCGCCTTCGATCACCATCCGCACGCATTGACTCTCACAACCACCAAGGAGAAGAACCATGAAAGCCGTCGTCCTTGACAAGCAGCACGAGATCAACATCCGAGAGATTCCCGGAGACCTCTCCTGTGGGCCCGGACAGCTACGCATCGCTCCCCACACCGTCGGCATCTGCGGCTCCGACGTCCACTACTACACACACGGACGTATCGGCAGGTACGTCGTGGAGTCACCCATGATTCTCGGCCACGAAGCATCCGGAGTCGTACTCGAGGTGGGGCAGGATGTCGAGGGCTTCGCCGTCGGCGACCGCGTTGCCATGGAGCCCGGAGTTCCGGATACCAGCTCGCGCGCAGCACTCGCGGGCATGTACAACGTTGACCCGGCTGTCTCCTTCTGGGCCACTCCGCCGGTTGACGGGTGCCTCGTTGAGGAGGTCATCCACCCTGCCGCCTTCACCTACCGTCTGCCCGACGGGGTGTCCTTCGCCGAAGGCGCACTGATGGAGCCCCTTGCCGTCGGTATGCACGCCGCCACGAAGGCTCGCATCAGTCCCGGTGACGTCGTGGCCGTCTGTGGTGCGGGAACGATCGGTCTGCTCACCGCTGCGTCGGCGCTGGCGGGAGGTGCTTCCAAAGTCATCATTTCCGACTTCTCCTCGGCCAAGCTTGAGGTAGCGGCCCGCATTCCCGGAACTCTGTGCGTCCACGGACGAGAGCAACGTCTGCTCGATGTCGTCAGTGAGCAGACTGCGGGCTGGGGAGCCGACGTCGTCTTCGAGTGCTCCGGTCACCCAAGCGCCTACAACGACCTGTGGAAGATCGGTGCGCCCGGTAACCGGACCGTTCTTGTAGGAATTCCCGTCGACCCGGTCTCCATCGATGTCACGGAGGTTCAGGCGCGTGAGACAACCATTGAGAATGTCTTCCGTTACGCCAACGTGTACCAGCGGGCCATTGATCTTGTCGCGGCCGGTAAGATCGATCTGAAGCCCTTCATCACGGAGACCTTCGACATGGACCACGCCGTCGAGGCCTTCGAACGAGTGGCTGAAGGCCGTCCCGGTGACATCAAGATCCAGATCACAGTCGGCTGACCTCCTTGAAGCTGTCGCGCGGGGAAACTCAGGAGGTCATCATGGAATCCATGACAGGGACTCCAGCCTCAGCGCCCCGCTCCGGCCCTTCAGCCGTTGTTGCTGAAAGCCTGCTCACGACGTCGCTGACTTCGCGAGCAGGTGAGGTCAACACCGGGGTCGGTGATCTCGAGGTGGTACTCCCTGACCTCGAGTCGACGGTTCGGTGGTTCCAACACGGTTATCCCACGCCGCTAGCCCGTTGGCACCACCACCCTGAGATCGAGTTTCACCTCATCGTGGCCTCTCACGGACAGATGATGGCAGGGGACCGTACCGTCGACTTCGCTCCGGGGCAGGTCACGCTGATGGGGCCCGATCTACCCCATAACTGGCTTTCCGACCTGGGGCCGGGTGAGCGTCTGGAGGAGCGTGATGTCCTGTGCCAGGTGCTACCGGATCGCGTTGCCAGGGCGGCGCAGATTCTTCCGGAGCTCTCGGACTTTGCCGCGCTAGTTAAGAGGTCCAGGCGGGGCGTCATTCTCAGCGGAAGGAGCGCCGCTCGCGCCGGCGAGCTGCTCACCGCCATGGGAGATCAAGAGGGGATGGAACGGCTTGCCACGCTTCTGTCTCTGGCGGGGGTCTTCCTCAAGGCGCCGGATGACGAGTGGTGCCATATCGTCTCTGAGGGATATGTCCCCAGCCTTGATGGCGTGACCGCTCGCCGTGTCAATGAGGGCTCTCCTATATCGAAGACAGTCTCGACGGAGAGGTGTCGATGGAAGTCGCGGCCTCCCGGGTGGCCATGAGTCCGTCCGCCTTCTCCCGCTTCTTCCACGCCACCGCAGGTATCACTTTCTCCGCCCTCGTGCGCCGTCGAAGGATCGCTCGTGCCTGCCACCTGCTGCGGCGCACGGATCTTCCCGTCTCACACATTGCAGACCTCAGCGGATACACCAACCTGGCGAACTTCAATCGACGGTTTCGCGATGAAACTGGAACGACACCGTCAGGTTATCGGAAGACGTTACAGGAGGCTCCCACTGGTTCAGTCGCGCTTCAGAGCTGAGAACACCGTGTCGTGAGCGTGTGGCCCGAGTCCCTCAATCAGGACTCGGGCCACACGCTGACGGATCAAACGGGCTCCGGCAGCACGTCAGGCGGCGTGCGTGCAGGTCGGGCAGGAGCAGTCCTCGCAGGTGCACGAGGAACAGGAGTCCGAGCAGTGCTCGCACGAGCAGGTGTTGTGGTTGCAGGTCGGGCAGGAGCAGTCCTCACACTCGCACACGGCGCAGGAGTCCGAGCAGTGCTCGCACGAGCAGACGTCGCACTCGTCGTAGTGACCGTTGTCCTCGTGGTGGGCGTGACCGTTGTGAATGTAGTCCACGTGGTCGCCATGGATGACGGCGGGGTGCCCGCAGTCCGGGCCGTGGGTGTGCTGGTGGGCCTCAGCGGGGCGGTGCTCAGTGGTGGCAGTCATGATCGTGCTCCTTCGTGTGCTCGAGGGTGTCGATGAAGATCGATGCGACGTGGTCGTCAATGAGGGAGTAGCTCTGGCGCCTGCCATCGCGGATCGACTCAACCAGGTGGGCGTTGCGCAGGACCCGCAGGTGATGGGAGACCAGAGGCTGGGAGACGCCGAGGAACGCCACCAGCTCGGTGACGTCGGCCGGCGAGCTGATGAGGCGGTAGACGATGCTCGCCCTCATGGGGTGAGCCAGCGCCTTGAACAGCTGCACCACGGCCGAGTCCTCTCCGAGAGGGGCCTCCGGGGGTGTGGCGACCTTTCGCATGCAAAAGATTTTATATCAATGTGTCTTGATGTCAAAGCGGCCTTCCGCGGAGCGTGCTCGTGCGGCCCGTGTAGCATTCCGTCCATGTCATCAGTGACCTCAAGCAGTGGTGGACGCACGTGTGGTGACGAGCGCATGATCTTCGGGCACCGAGGCCTGAGCTCGCTCGCCCCGGAGAACACCATGGCCGCC
>ERZ772940.531-NODE-531-length-16960-cov-4.73043_pt1 | contig 16960 bp, 17 predicted proteins | sample MGYA00511682_ERZ772940 | MGnify/ENA primary metagenome ERZ772940 (study PRJEB29015, sample SAMEA2737922) | human oral metagenome | biome: human oral; feature: human-associated habitat; material: dental | place: China | collected 2031 ... | reverse complement strand
AATTTCGATTTGGCGTTGCGAAAGCGTAGGTTTTGCAACGCAAAAGAGCCACTTTTACCGTGCAAAACAGCCGCTTTTGGATTGTAAAACAATAGGTTTTGCAATGCGTTGATAACGAGGTGGTTATGTAGTAATTATGCTTGTGAAAAATATTTACACTTTTATTGCCTGCTTTTCGTCTGTAGAACGAGTTCTTTCCGCCTATGAAACGAGGGGTGCAGGCGGAGCAGGGGTAGTGGAAATGGATAATGAAGTATCTGCGAAAACCACCGTTTCAGATTATGAATTTTACTACGAACAGCCATATTTTGAACAGAAAAACAAAGAAAAATTAGTTTTCTATTCAAAATTTAGCTATCTTTGTGGAAAATATAGCTGCATTCGGCAAATTGAAAGTAAGTTTTCGTTGCGCTCGTTTGCAAAACTTATGTAACATAGCTATGGATTTAGAACATATTGGTAATATTCCTGTAAGCACAGCTGCTATTGCTTCTTTGTTTTCGGAAATGAAAGCAAGCAGACAGAAAGTGCGTAATCTTGAGTTAGGTGGCAAAATCATTCGACTCAAGAAGGGACTTTATGTGGTTGCCCCGTCTGTATCGGGTGTGGCTCTGTCCACAGAATTGATTGCCAACCATCTCTATGCTCCGTCATACATATCTATGTCTTCGGCATTAAGATATTATGGTCTTATACCCGAAGCGGTCTATACCACGCAGTCGATGACGGTTAAGCATTCACGCAGTTTCGATACTCCTGTTGGTCGTTTTGACTACTTGTTCATAAACCGTGAGGCATTTCATATTGGCGTTACCAGCATCAGTAAGCAACGCTATACATTCTTAATGGCTACTCCGGAAAAGGCACTTTGCGACCTTATTGCCAATTCGTCGTTGGTAAATCTGCGATATTTGAAAGATGTTGAAGCATATTTGGCAGATGACATACGAATGGATATTGCCGATTTTCGTAATATGGACGTCAGCATTTTCGAACGTTATGTAGAGGTTGGCAAGAAAGCAAGGTCTATTCAAACACTCATTAATTATCTGAAACGATGAACGAAATATACAGTCAGATGCTGTCTGCTTACGAGCAGACAACCGAACAGCAAAAACGAAATGCAACATTTGAAGTAAATCAGCAAATCATTCTTGCTGGTCTATACAATGCTGGCTTCTTTGACGTGGCAGCCTTCTATGGTGGAACTTGTCTTCGCATATTCCATAATCTTCAGCGTTTTTCTGAAGATATGGATTTTTCACTTCTTGCACCAAACGATGAGTTCGACTTTACGCAATACTTTCAGCCAATTGTTGATGAGTTTGCTATGGTTGGTCGGGAAGTTGAAATAAAGAAGAAAGATAAGAAGAGTTTTGCCAAGGTTGAGTCGGCTTTCCTGAAAGATAACACCGATGTGTATGATGTTACCTTTCAAACTGAGAAGTCTGTAAAGATAAAAATAGAAGTTGATACCCAACCTCCGTTAAAGTTCGATACAGAACAGAAGTTGCTCTTGCTGCCAAGGTCGTTTATGGTTCGTTGTTTTACTTTGCCCGACTTGTTCGCAGGAAAGATGCACGCTTTAGTTTATCGTGCCTGGAAGAACAGAGTAAAAGGTCGCGATTGGTACGACTTTGAATGGTATGTACGCCATGGCATACCACTCGATTTCACTCATCTGCATGAGCGTGCCCTTCAGTTCAATCAAGAAGATATTAGCGAGGAGTCGTTCCTTGAGAAATTGAAGGGACGCCTCTCTACAGCCGACCTCAATCAAGTAAAGTCTGACGTTCTGCCATTTGTTCGCAATCCAAAGGAACTCGATATTTGGTCGAACAACTACTTCCTTCAGTTGGCAGATATGATTAAATTTGAGTAATGTAGAGTTTGCAAGTAAAGAAAATAAAAAAGCACCAAATGATTGCTCAAATGGTGCTTTATTCGTTTTGTTTATTCGTGATTCCGTTGGGGTTCGAACCCAAGACCCACAGCTTAGAAGGCTGTTGCTCTAATCCAACTGAGCTACGGAACCGCTGAATTTGCGTGCAAAATTACTGCTTTTATTCGTTCTGACCAAATTATCCGTTAAGTTTTTCTCCGAATTGGTTCAAGTTTGGGTGCATTGTTGGTTATGACTTTCTCTGAATTGGTTCAAGTTGGGGCGTATTGCTGACAATGTCTTTGTCTGAATTAACTCAATATGGGGCGTATTGTTGGTTACTTTTTACTTGAATTGGTTCAGGAAAGTGTCGGCTTGAGGATTGCCTAAGCTTTTTGCTTTCTCTATGTTGGCAATGCCTTCTTGCTTTTGGTTGTTTCTGCACTGGGCTATTCCGAGTATCAGATAGGCTTCGGCATAGTCTGCCTTCAGTGCTACGGCTTGCTGGGCGGCTAAGATGGCTTCTTCGAGTTTGTTGAGTCGGAGGAGCAGGCTGCCTGCTTCGGCACAATAGATGGGTTCGGCTGGGTCGAGTCGGGCAGCTATCAAGATGTCTTGCAGGGCTTGTTGCCACAGCTTTCCTTTTACTTCGCATTGTTCGCGAATGTAGTAGAAGTTGGCTTCCAAGATGCTACCATAAAGGTATTCGTAGGCGTAAAAGTCTTTTATTGCTTCGCGATATTTGCCCATTTTGTCTAATTGCTGGGCACGTGCAAGGAAGTATGGGGCTGCAGTTTGCGTGTAGTGCGTGTCGCAAAGTTCGATGCTCTTGTTCAGAAGCGATAGTATTTCTTCGTCGTTGCCGTTGAGATTTTCCTGACACTGTGCCATTTCTAAATAGAGTTCGGGGTTCTTTAGTTGTGTTTTTGTGAGTGCCTCGAAGTCTTGATACGCTTTTTGATAGTCGCCTTTTGCGTATGTAATCTGTGCCTGAAGATGCTTGTAGATGGGCGTAGGGTTCAGTTTGTAGGCTTCGTTGGCTTGGCTCATCGCCTTGTCTAACGTCCAGCCTTGCGCCTTTGCCTTTTCTGTCAGTGCCGCCGTTACGGCTCCTTGATACATAAGGCGTGCATAGTTGTAGTGGGCTTCGTCCTTTGCCTTCACCTTCGCAATGGCTTGGAGCAGCACCTTTTCTGCCTCGCTGATGTCGCCTTTGCCGAACAAGTTGGTTGCCAAGGCGATGTAGCCGTTGTTCAGTGCAGGAAATTTTTGAAGGAAATCGTTTATGGTGGCTGTTCTTATTTCATCGTTCTTTGCAGCCGACAGCATCAGTGCGAGAATGGCTTCGTCGGCGGATTGGGGCAGTCCGATTCTGATTCCACATTGCAATAGGGTGGGGTCGTTCTGCGAAAGCCCTACCAATGCGAAGTCGTTGGCATAGCGGGCGTCGGTTGCGCTTTGCAATGTGCCCGAATTGTTGTATATGCCTACGAGCTGTCCCTTGTCGTTCAGCAGGGGCGCACCGTTGTTTTTCTCGGGTGCAGAGGTGGTGAGTACGCAGTAGTTGTATTTCTCCATAAACTTTTCCACCTTGCTTACGCTGGCTTTTATTGGGTCGCCCGCCTTGGCAGGTATCACCACCCACGCGGTTGTGTTTGCATCAATGGAAGGCGCGAATGGGGCAGCAGTGGTTTTTGCACTTACCTTGAATTTCGCCAAGTCGTATATCTCGTTGGCACCGAGCATTGCTTCCACATCGTATTTCTGTCCGTTGTTGTCGATGATTACGGCTTTGGCAGCTCCTGCAAATGGTTTCCACGTGCTGATGCCGATACCATCGGTAGAAACGAAGACACCGTTTGTGGTAGAGAGGATAGAACCTTTAGAGTCGAAGGTGGTAAGTGTGAAGGTGGCGTTGGCAGCCTTCTTCACTGCTGAGGGCTGTGCTTTTGCCGTTGTGGCGATGCCGAGACAGAGGGTGAGAAGTAGGAAAAATATCTTTGTTCTTTTCATTATTCTATGGTTGTTTACGAGGGTTTGTTGCTGTTTAATAGTTCGCGGGCATTCTGCAAGGCTGCTTCCGAAATGTCGGAACCAGAGAGCATCTGTGCTATTTCAGCCACTCTTTCGTCGGCTGTCAGTTCTCTTAGCTGACTGGTGGTGCCTGTTGGAGTGTCGCATTTTTCCACTTTATAGTGCGTTGTGCCCAATGCTGCAATCTGCGGAAGGTGTGTTATGGAGATTACCTGCTTGTTGTTGCTGCCCATCTGCCGCATTACGAAAGCCATTTGCTGGGCAATCTTGCCGCTTACGCCTGTGTCTATCTCATCGAAAATGATGGTTGGCAGCTTTACAGCACCGCTTATCATCGCCTTGAGCGAGAGCATGACGCGGGCAATTTCGCCACCCGAAGCCACTTGCGCAATGGGTTGCAGCGGACTGTTGCGGTTGGCAGAGAAAAGGAATTGTACCTTGTCGGCACCATCGGCAGCCAGTGGCTTTGGCTCGAACTGAATATCGAACTGCACGTTGGGTATGCCCATAGGCACAAGCTTCTCTTTCATCTCCTTCTGGATAGCCTTTGCAGCCTTCTCTCTGCCCTTGGTCAGTAGGGCTGCCTGCTTGGTGCAGTCGGCTTGTTTCGCAGCAAGTTCCTGCTCGGCTTCCTTCAGAAGTTCGTCGCTGTTATCTATTCCGTCTAACTTTTGCTTCAATTCGGCTTGTATTGCGAGTAGCTCGGCGATGGTTTCGACGTGGAATTTCTTTTCAAGATGATAGATTTTATCCAACTGCTCGTTGATGTAATCCAACCTGCTGGGGTCGAAATCAATGTCGCCTGTCGCCCTGCTCACCTCCTCGGCAATGTCCTTCACCTCTATATAAGCGGTGTCGAGGCGGTTGCAAAGTTCTTCGGCTTTAGGAAAAACAGTGGCTATGCTTGCTATGGCTTCGGCGGCAGACTTTAGTTGTTTCACCGCTCCAGTCTCGTCGTCGTTCAGTGCGTTGTTGGCATTGTAGAGCGATGCCTTGATGTCTTCTGCGTGCGAGAGGGTCTTGCTTTCGGTTTCGAGTTCCTCTTGCTGCCCTTCCTGCAGTTTCGCACTTGACAGTTCTTCGTGCTGAAAGCGCATAAACTCTTCGTTTTCAGCGTTCTCTTTCAGTTGATTTCTTATCTGTTCCAACCTTTTTTCAGCATCTTTATACGCCTTGAAGGTGTCTTTGTAGGCTGCCATGTCCTTGTTGTTGGCAGCCAATATGTCGATAACGTTGAGCTGGAAGTCTTCTTTCTGCAAAAGCAAATTCTGGTGTTGCGAATGTATATCCACCAATTGGTCGCCCACTTCGCGCATCAGGTTCAGTGCAACAGGCGTGTCGTTGATGAATGCACGCGATTTTCCGTTGCTGCCAACTTCGCGTCGGAGAATGGTTTCATCGGCATCGAAGTCGATGTTGTTGTCGGTAAAGAACGTGTCGAACGCACCTTTGGGCAGACTGAACGTAGCTTCGATGACGCATTTTTTCTCGCCTTGCTTTATCTGTTTGCTGTCGGCTCTGTTGCCTAAGAGCAAGCCGATAGCCCCAAGAATAATGCTCTTTCCTGCACCTGTTTCGCCACTGATAACGGAGAAACCGTTGCGAAAGTCGATGTTTAATTGGTCGATGAGCGTGAAGTTCTTTATATAAAGATGCTTGAGCATAGTTGTGTGTCTTATTGTTTAATCTTGTCCCACGATGCGTTCTGGCTTGCATTGATGCCGAAAAGAATTTCGTAGACAGCCTCTTTTTCCTTTTGCGTGCCCTTTTTGTAGTATATATTGGCAAGCTCGTCCTTCTTGTAGTCTGTCCAAATCTGTGGAAGCATACTCATAGGCTTGTCTTCGTGTGCCTTTTTCAGGTCGTTTTGCAACGCCGTTGTTATGTTTGTTCTGCCTCGTTCGGGACTGTTTGCCATTTCGTCCAAGCCCGTTCGGTAGTAGTCGTATTGCAATTGGCGGAAAGGTTTCATACCTCCGTCAAGGTAATCGTTGATGATGGCGAAGCGGTTTTTCGAGTTTTCAAATGCTTTCCAACCTGTAAAGCTAAGATTCTGTGCGTTGTTGGTAAGGTTCATACAGCGTTGCAGAATGTCTTCGCCGCCCATAGGCGCAAACGAATCGAGGTTTAAGCCGATGATGAGGTAAGCGTAATAGCCGAAGAGGGCAGTGAGTTGGTTGTCGATGTTCTCTTCGTTGAATTCTATTTGGTCGAACTGTGCAAACTCGAAGTTGAAGTCGCCGTCCTTAATGTTGAACAATGTAGAGGTGTATGCCGAGTTGTAGACAGGTCGGTTCGCCTGTATGAGTGCCGTACAGGTGAAGGCGTTGCTGCTTTGGTCGTATTTTGTAACGGTGATGTTGAAGTTGCAAACAATTCGTTCGTTCTTCTGGAACTTGAGGTTTGTCCACTGTCGTTCGTTCACAAACTGTTCGAGGGTTTGCTGCAAGTTCTCGAACACCGACTTGTCGGTACCCTGTATCTGGTTGTGGTTGATGGTTATCTTTGCTTGCAACTCCTGCGCTGTGGCGTGGTTGTTAAAGAATAGAAACCAGCTCGTCAATAATGTCGCGAGCCACCAAGTGTTTACGCTTCTTTTCATATTCTTTCTTTCCTCCTTTTGAAATAATCGTTATTTGGTTGTCGTCCGTTTGGAAGGTCGTGCCGGCATTGCGTGTGGAGTTCAGCACGATAAAGTCGGCATTCTTTTTCACCAACTTTGCCGAAGCATTTGTTTCCTCGTTGTTTGTTTCCAATGCGAAAGCGACGATGCGTTGTTGGCTTGTTTTCTGTTGTCCCAAAGCGGCTGCAATGTCGTGAGTGGGCTGCAGGTCGATGTGCAGGTTGTCCTTTTCGCGCTTAATCTTCGTGTCGGAGAAGCTCAGAGGCTTGAAATCAGCCACGGCAGCGCACAGTATGGCGGCGTCGGTAGCTGGAAAGGCTTGCTGACAGGCATTGTACATCTGCTCGCAGCTTTCTACATCTATGCGGTTGATGCCTTCCGAGCACACTATGTGTACAGGTCCAGCCACGAGTGTAACGTTGGCACCGCGCTTGAAACACTCTTCGGCAAGGGCAAAGCCCATCTTTCCCGACGAGTAGTTACCTATAAAACGTACAGGGTCTATCTTTTCGTATGTAGGTCCTGCTGTTATCAGCACGTTTTTCCCCTTCAAATCTTGTGTAGCAGCAGTGTTGTTGTCGAAGTATTGGTCTAAAAAAGCTACAATGGCTTCGGGTTCTTCCATGCGCCCCTTGCCTTCCAAACCGCTTGCCAAGAAGCCACTACCTGCTTCTATAATGTGGTTTCCTCTGCGTTTCAGCGTGTCGATATTCTCTTGCGTAGAAGAATGTTTGTACATATCGAGGTCCATTGCGGGGGCGATGAACACAGGAGCCTTCATGGAAAGGTAGGTCGTAACGAGCATATTGTCGGCTATTCCGTGGCACATCTTGCCCAATGTTGCGGCTGTGCAGGGTGCAACGAGCATAGTATCAGCCCATAAGCCGAGGTTTACGTGCGAGTGCCACGTGCCGTCGCGTTGAGAAAAGAAATCGCTGATGACTGGTTTCTGTGTCAGTGCCGACAGTGTAATAGGGGTGATGAACTCTTTTCCACTGGGCGTTATGACCACTTGAACCTCTGCACCCTGCCTTACAAGTTGGCGAATGATAAGACAACTTTTATACGCGGCAATAGAACCCGTGATGCCGAGAACGATTTTCTTTCCTTTGAGCATAACTATCGATTGTTAAATTCGCGAAGACGAATGCGTGTAAGCACTTGTTTGGTGTTGTAGGTGAAGTCGTTTGCCAATATCCAGCTGTAGAAACCTGGGTCTCTGCGCAGCACTTCTGCCACGTCCCAACCACGGTATTTGCCGAAGTTGAACACTTCGTGGCGACGTGGCTGTCCGTGTTCGTCGAGCAAGGTGTTGCCGTCTTTGTCGGTAACATCTTTCCAAACGATGCGCCCTGCAAAGTCTACATTGTCGTTCATACGCGAGAACTCTGCCAGTTCGCCCATGTCGTTGTTCAGTATGCGTTCTGGTTCGTCTTGGTTTTCAGCAGAATACATCTTAATCTGTCCTTGCAGTACACGCCACGTTGCTTCGGTGTCTTCGTCGGCTTTGTGGGCTGTGAAGTCGTCTTCCATCTTTCTGCCACAGTAGAATTCGTAGGCAGCGGCAAGGTTGCGGCGTTCCATTTTGTGGTAAATGTTCTGTGCATCGATAAGTCGGCACTTCGAGAAATCGAAGTCTACGCCTGCCCGCAGAAATTCTTCTGCCAACAATGGAATGTCGAAACGATTGGAATTGAAGCCTGCAAAGTCGCAGCCCGTGAACTTGTTTGCCAGTTCGGCTGCCTTTTCCTTGAACGTTGGTGCGGCAGCCACGTCGTCGTTGGTGATGCCTGTAAGTTCTTCTACCTCTTGCGGAATTTCTTTCTCAGGGTTGATGAAAAGGTTTTCTCTTTCTTCTTTCCCATCGGGGAACACCTTTATATACGATAATTGTATGATGCGGTCTTTTACAAGGTCGAGCCCTGTCGTTTCCAAGTCGAAAACAATCAAGGGCTTTGTTAAGTTCAGTAACATTCTGCTATTATTTATAATGTATGTGGGCAGACTTCTGTTGAAAATCTGCCCACACATTTAATTATATCTTATTAATCGTTGAGCAATACAGGCATAACGAGCATAAGCACGTTTTCGCCTTCTGGCTGCTCTGCAGGAACAACGAGCCCTGCACGTGATGGGTCTGCCAGCTGTATGTTTACTTCGTCGCTTTGCAGGTTGCTCAGTATTTCCAAGATGCTGCTGCCCTTGAAGCCAATGTTCATTGGGTTGCCTTCGTACGTGCAAGTCATACTTTCCTTTGCGCTTGTTGCGAAGTCGATGTCTTCTGCGCTGAGGTCTAACTGTCCGTTTGCAATGTGGAAGCGAATGAGCTGTGAAGAATCGCTTGCGAATGGCAGCACACGGCGGATAGCACCAATGAGCGACTTGCGGTCGATGGTGATTTGGTAAGGGTTGTTTTCTGGAATCACGCTGTTGTAGTTCGGATACTTTCCATCAATGAGTCGGCAAATCAAAATGCCCTCTCCGAACGAAAATTCAGCCGAACGAGCGTCGAAGCGAACCACCACGTCGCCACCGTCTTTTGCTATGAAGCCCTTCAGCAATGCTGCAGGTTTCTTTGGCAAGATGAAAGCTGCGGGAACATCACTCTTCACAGAGAACACACGGTTGCGCACCAACTTGTGTCCGTCGGTAGCCACAACAGCCAGGCTGTCAGCCGTGAGGTCGAAGTAAACGCCGTTCATCACAGGGTGAAGCTCGTCTTGCGCAGTAGCGAAAAGCGAGCGTGTAATGTTGTCCACCAACACTTCTGCACTCAGCGTAATGTTTGTTGCGTCAGCAGAAATCGGCTGTGGAATAGGAAACTCGTCTGCCTCCAAGATAGGGAAATTGTATGAACCATTCTGATAGCTGATGTAAATGGTGTGTTCGTCCATATTCACATCTACTGTGAGTGGCTGCTCGGGAAGTTCCTTTACGGCATCAAGAATATTGTGGTTGTTTACTGCAAATTTGCCCTCGCCCTCGAGTGCGTCAAGATTCATCGACATACGTACAACGTTCTCGCTATCCGAAGCAGTGATTGCGAGCTGCCCATTCTGCGCGTCAAATATGAAACAGTTTAATATTGGCAAAGAATTTTTGCTGTTGATAACACGTGAAAGCGACAGCAATCTACTGCTCAAGGCAGTGCTTGAAATAGTAAATCTCATTAGTTCCTATATATTTTTAGTTATAACTCATTTTATGCAAGATGTTCCGATAAGCCCATAGGCTCAAAACCGAAATATTCTTCTTCATCGTACAAAAATACGAAAAAGTCGTGTGAAAAACAAAATTTACAGATAAAAGTTTTTGTTTTTAGAACTATTTTAGTAATTTCGCCAAAGTAATGCCAGCGAGTGGTACGAGTGCTTGCACCCGAATGCCCAACCATAGCATTACTAATGCAAGGTATTTAAAGAAACAAATTTATTAATAACACCGCAAAATATAACATGGAATTACAAGGAAGAGTCATTGCAGTATTAGAGCCACGCGAAGGAACATCGGCACGTGGTCCGTGGAAATCACAAGAGTATGTAATCGAAACACACGACCAATATCCAAGAAAAATGGTCTTCAACATCTTTGGTGCCGACCGTATCGACCAGTTTGCCATCAAGGCAGGCGAAGAAATCATCGTAAGTTTCGACATCGATGCCCACGAATACAACGGCAGATGGTTCAACAACATACGTGCGTGGAACATTCAGAGAGTTGATGCCGCAGCTGCACAGGCTGCCAGTGTGCCACCCGCTGCTGCACCACAAGCACCAGCAGGCGGAAGTCAGGAACCATTCCCACCCGCTGCATCAGACAGCGCAGCCGACGACCTACCGTTCTAAAACTCGGTAAAGGCAGCGTCAGTTACGCCTTTCAATAGACAAACAAAAGGGGCTGAAACCACATTTTGCTGGTTTCAGCCCCTTTTTGATGAACGAAAGATGGGCGATTTTTTGGCTGTTTGATACTTTTTTCTTATCTTTGTAAAACAACAACTTACAGACTGAAAGCTAACAATCAGGTAACAAATCAATTTTTGAACTATGAAAAGAGCAATTGTAATAGGTGCCAGCAGCGGCATCGGGCATGAGGTGGCAAGGCTTCTCATCATGCAAGGGTGGACGGTAGGTGTGGCAGCACGCCGCACGGAGAAGTTGGAAGACTTGAAGAACTGTGCGCCAGAACGCGTATTCACAGCACAGATTGATGTAACCAACGAGAAGGCAGACGAGGCTCTTTACCAGCTCATAGAGCAGATGGGAGGGCTGAACCTCTATTTCCACTCAGCAGGAATCGGGTGGAAAAATCCGACTTTAGAACCCGAAAAAGAAATGAAAACAATGCAAACCAATGGTCTTGGTTTTGTGCGTATGGTGGGCGAAGCCTATCGCTATTTTGCCACACACGGAGGCGGACATATTGTCTGCATCACTTCCGTGGCTGGCACAAAGGGCTTGGGAGCCATTCCTGCCTACAGTGCCACGAAAGCTATGCAGAACACCTACCTGCAAGCCTTGGAGCAGTTGGCTAATAATCATCGTTATAACATACGCTTCACGGATATTCGCCCCGGTTTCGTAGACACTCCGTTGTTGTCCGATTCCTCTCACTTCCCTATGCTGATGAAGACCGAGAATGTGGCGAAAAGCATTATGAAAGCCATAGAAAAGAAGCGGCACGTCAGTGTAATCGATGGTCGCTGGCGAATCTTCACAGCCGTGTGGCGACGTATTCCGAACTGGATTTGGAGGCGAATGAAGCTGAACAACTAACTGGAAATAAACAAGAAAAGGAATGTTGATATAAGAATAAAGAAGAGTGCAGACTAGTAGAAAAGGTTATTTCTGCCGAGAAAGCTGCATTCGGAGGTTGGTTTAAAGGTATATATGGATATAGAAGAACTGCGCGAATACTGCCTTTCGCTCTCGCCCGAAGTTGTAGAAAAGTTCCCCTTTCAGCAGTTCAAGGCTGCAAAAGATGTACTTGCTTTCTACATTAGTGGGCATATCTTCTGCTACTTCGACATCAACGATCTCACGCACGTAACGGTGAAGTGCCAAAAGGAAAAGGTTGTTGAACTCATAGAACGGTACGATTACATTGACCACCCCTATAATGGGAATGCCAAATATTGGGTTGGCATTGATGTAGACCGAGCAGAAACAGATATTATAAAGAAGCTTATAAAAGGCTCGTTTGAAATTATAAAGACGCAGAAACGAAGATGATACTTTGGAATCTCGTACACGGTTGCCACCGAAAGAGCGAGGGCTGCAAGCATTGCTACGTATTTACGCGCGATGCGCAGCACGATACAGATACCAATATTGTGCGCAAAACATCGTCTTTCTATCTGCCAATGAAACGCAATAGGAAGGGAGAATGGAAGATTCCTGCAGGCTCTATGGTGATGACGTGCTTCTCGTCAGACTTCTTTATCGAAGAAATAGACGTATGCGAGAGGAGGCTTGGCAGATGATGCGGGAACGAAAGGACTTGTATTTCTATATGGTTACCAAACGTCCTGAGCGCATTGCCGAATGTCTGCCTCGCTTTTGGGACGAACTAAAGGCGCGCATCTACATCTGTTGTACGATGGAGAACCAACGGCGTACCGACGAACGCCTCCCAATATTCCAAGCTGCGCCGCTCGTTCATCGCGAAATCATAGTAGAGCCAATGCTCGAAATGATAGATTTCCATAGTTCGCTGGGCGGTATCGACCGCATTACCGTAGGTGGCGAGTCGGGAAAATACGCCCGTCCCTGCCATTATGAATGGGTATTAGATGTGCGCCGACAATGTCAAGAAGCTGGCATCGGTTTCTATTTTATGCAGACTGGAGGCAATTTCTATAAGGACGGAAAGAATTATAAACTTACGCACAGACTGTAAATTTCGCAGGCTGCCCGTGCAAATATCAACATCAAATGAATATAGAAGAGTTTCGTAACCACTGCCTTTCATTGAAAGGAGTTACAGAGAAGATGCCTTTCGAAAAGGCAAACAACGACTACGACCGCAACCTGCTGGTATTCTCTATCGGCGACAAATGGTTCTGCTTTGTCAATATCGAGGTGTTCGACTTTTGCAATCTGAAGTCTGCACCCGATGTTTCGGTAGCCCTGCAAGCTGAATACGATGCCGTGCGCCCTGGCTACCATATGAATCACAAGCACTGGATATCTGTCTACTTCAACCAAGATATGCCCGACAGTCGTATATTTGAACTTGTAGACGAAGCCTACCACCGTGTACTTTCGTCGTTACCGAAATGCGAGCAGGCAAAATATGTGTAGCCATAAGGAAGCCATATTTCTTAACGGACACCACAACGATAATCTTATTTTATGATGAGGTTATCACGATGTGAAATCTATAGAACCTCCCTTGTTTTGTAAAGATTATTTCGCCGAAAAACGAGAATTTCGATTTGGCATTGCAAAAGCGGCTGTTTTGCATCGCAAAACAGCCGCTTTTACCGTGCAAAACCTACGCTTTTGGATTGCAAAACAATAGGTTTTGCAAAGTGTTGATAATGAAATAGTTATGCAATCGTTTAGCTTGTGAAAAATATTTACAGCTTTCTTTGGTGTTTTTAAGGTATCTAGCGAGTTTTTGCAGCGTGGTATTTCCCCTACAAATATTGATTGTTCTGCTCTGTTTGTGGTTGTTTGATGATATTCAGCAGTAATGCGTTGTTGCTAAAGCTGCTTCATTGATGCTAAGAAAGAAAGGCGGTGGAGTAGTATAAAGAAAAAGCCAACCCCACTAATAATGGGGTTGGCTTTTGTATTTTCTATGATGCTGCGGAGCGTTTTACTCTGCTGGCTTCATATTTGTGTAAACATTCTGTACGTCGTCGAAGTCTTCGAGCTTTTCAATCATCTTGTCGATGGTTTCGCGTTCTTCGTCGGTAACGTCCTTTAGGTCGTTCGGAATGCGGGTGAATTCGGCAGAGGTGATTTCAAAACCGTTGTCTTCCAAGTGCTTTTGTATTTCGCCAAAGCTGGTAGGCTCGCCGTAAATGGTGATTTCGCCTTCTTCATCGTCTTGGTCGAACTCGTCTTCTACACCGTAGTCGATGAGGTCGAGAATGAGTTCTTCCATATCAATGCCTTCCTTAATCTTGAAAGAGAATACGGCTTTGTGGTCGAAAAGGAATGCCAACGAGCCTTGTGTGCCGAGTGTTCCGTTGAATTTGTTGAAGACAGAGCGGACATCGCCCACGGTGCGGGTGGTGTTGTCGGTGAGTGTGTCTACGAAGATGGCTATTCCGTGAGGGCCGTATCCTTCGTATGGCACCTCTTTATAGTCGCTCGTGTCCTTACCCATTGCGTTCTTAATGGCGCGCTGGATATTGTCTTTTGGCATATTCTCGCGTTTGCAGGTTGCGATGATAGCACGCAAGCGCGGGTTGGTTTCAGGTTCTGGGCCGCCTGCCTTTACGGCAATGGCAATTTCTTTACCTAATTTTGTAAACGTGCGAGCCATGTGGCCCCATCTCTTTAGCTTTGCAGCCTTGCGGTATTCAAATGCTCTTCCCATTGGAATTGTGTTTTATCGGAGTTCTGCTCCGAGTTTTGTTGTTATGTTTTTAATTAATTTCTGCATAATGGCGTCAATGGCTTTGTCGTTCAAAGTCTTCGTCTCGTCTTGAAGTATGAAGTTCACGGCGTAGCTCTTTTTGCCTTCGGGGAGGTTCTTGCCCTCGTAAACGTCGAAGAGTTCTACTTTCTTCAGAAGTTTCTTTTCGGTCTGGCGGGCAATTTCTTCTATCTGTGCAAACTCGATGTTGGAATCCAACAAGAGTGCCAAGTCGCGGCTGACGCTTGGATATTTCGATATTTCCTGGAACTGTAGCTTGTTCTTGCGAATGGCTTTCATTAGCTCTGTCCAGTTCACATCGGCATAGAAAACAGCCTGTGCGATGTCCATTTTCTTCAATAGCTTGTGGCTCAAAATACCCATTTCGACGATGGTTTTACCACCGCGGGTCTTCAGTTCCATACCTTTGTCGAAGATGTTGTTATGAGATGTTTCTGCAACAAGTGCGTTTTGTGCCATTCCAACACGGCGTAGAATGTTCTCAACGTTTGCTTTCAGTTCGTAGAAAGTGCTTTCCTCGTCGGCGTGTGCCCACGAACCCTGTATGCGTTTGCCCGTTATCCAAAGTGCCAAATGGTATTCTTGGCGGTATGCCTTGATAGGGCTTTCCTCGCTCCACTTGTCTTGTTCGTATCTGTAAGTGTTGCCGACTTCAAAGAATCGTAGGTTTTGCGCCTTGCGGTTCACGTTGCGGCGAATGCTTTCCAAGCCACCAAAGAGAAGTGTCTGGCGCATTACACCCAAATCGCTCGATAGCGGATTCATTATCTTTACGGTCTGTTCCCACGGATAGGCATTGAGTTCTGCACCCTCGTAGTAAGCCTGTGCGGTAAGCGAGTTGTTGAGAATCTCGTTGAAACCTGCCCCGACAAGCTGCTCGCTCACAATGTCTTCCCTATGGAAGTTCTTGTCTGCCTCTTCGGCGATGGTGAGAGAAGACTTCAGTTCGGTTGGAATTTCAACGTTGTTGTAGCCGTAAATGCGGAGAATATCCTCGATAACGTCGCACGGACGCTTTACATCTACACGGTAGGGAGGCACGATAAGGTCGAGTCCTTCGGCATCTTCCTTCACGATTTCCATTTCAAGACTTGTTGCAATGCTCTTAATCGTGTCGGATCCGAGCTGTTTTCCGATAAGGCGGTCGGCATATTCGTAGTTCAAACGAACAGGGAAACCTTCCATTTTCGTAGGATATACGTCGCAAACTTCCATACTTACCTTGCCGCCTGCAAGCTCCTTGCAGAGAATGGCTGCCTGCTTGAGGGCATAAATGGTTCCGTTGGGGTCGATTCCACGCTCGAAACGGAAGCTCGAATCGGTAGAAAGACCGTGGCGACGCGCACTCTTGCGAATCCAAGTAGGGTGGAAGTAGGCACTTTCCAACACTACGTTGCGTGTGTTTTCGTATGTTCCGCTGCCTTTTCCGCCGAATACTCCAGCAATGCACATTGGTTCTTCGGCGTTGCAAATAGCAAGGTCGTGCTCGCCAAGCGTGTGTTCCTCGCCGTCGAGCGTGATGAACTTCTTGCCTTCGTTCTTGTCTTTTACGATGATTTGCCTACCTGTTACCATGTCTGCATCGAAGCAGTGCATAGGTTGTCCGTAAGCCATCATAACGTAGTTGGTAATGTCTACAATGTTGTTGATGGGGCGAACGCCAATTACGTTGAGCCTGTCTTTCAGCCATTGTGGGCTTTCCTTTACCTCGCAATCGGTGATGCTGAGGCACGCATAGCGGCGGCAGGCGTCAGGGTTCTCTATCTTTACTTCGATAGGAAGGTCGTTGTTGTCTACCACAAACTTGTCGCAGTCGGGGCGGTGCAACGATGTTTCGTATCCGTTTTGCTTCAACCACGCATAAAGGTCGCGCGCTACGCCGTAATGGCTCAACGCATCGGCACGGTTGGCAGTAATGTCTATTTCAATGAGCCAGTCGCTGTCGAGCTGGTAATACTCTGCTGCAGGCATACCCACTTGTGCATCTTCGGGCAGAACAATGATGCCGTCGTGGCTTGTTCCTACACCGATTTCGTCTTCAGCACAAATCATTCCCAAGCTCTCGACGCCTCTCAGCTTGCTTCTCTTGATAGTAAAAGAGTCGTCGCCATCGTACAGTACACAGCCTAAATCTGCTACAATAACTTTCTGTCCTGCTGCTATATTGGCTGCACCGCATACTATTTGCTGTGGCTCGCCTTTGCCAAGGTCTACCGTTGTAACGTGTAAGTGGTCAGAATTGGGGTGTTCCTCGCAGGTAAGCACCTTACCTACAAAGAGTCCTTTCAGTCCGCCACGGATAGTTTCAACCTCTTCTACGCTTCCAACTTCCAATCCTGTTGAGGTCAGCGCAGCCGCTAAATCCTGTGGTTCAAGGTCGAAATCAACGTATTCCTTTAGCCATTTATATGAAATATTCATTTATGTTGTTGTTTTTTATTTATCTATGTAAATTGAATGTTGCATTAAGTTAAGTGCAAAAGTACTAATTTTCATCAATATACACAAATCATATAACAAGCATTTTCATTATAACTACGTGAGTGCGGTATGAGAACTGCGCCAACATCTTATTTATAAGATACTTTAAGAAGGAATCGACAATGATTTAATAGGCTTATAATCAAAAAGAAATGGAGTTTCTTTGTCCTCGAACTATTACCCCAAACTCGCCTTGTTTTATGAATGGAAAGAAGGCAATAGAAGTGTAAATATTTTTCACAAGCTCCGCTATTGTATAACTATCTCTGCATCAGCGCATTATAAAACCTATTGTTTTGCATTCCAAAAGCGTAGGTTTTGCACGGTAA
>ERZ772940.528-NODE-528-length-16982-cov-4.12548_pt1 | contig 16982 bp, 16 predicted proteins | sample MGYA00511682_ERZ772940 | MGnify/ENA primary metagenome ERZ772940 (study PRJEB29015, sample SAMEA2737922) | human oral metagenome | biome: human oral; feature: human-associated habitat; material: dental | place: China | collected 2031 ... | reverse complement strand
ATGCGTCACGCAGCGACGGCCACCACGTGCTCGCCAATCTTTGCAACAGGGCTGAGCACCGCTATCACGAGGCAACGACGAGCGCCCCCCACGTGGGATCGACAACCGCCCCCCAACCCTACATCCCAGACCTTGACGCGGACCAAAGTCGCTCCCATAATTCCCTCAGTGGGATTTCCCACCACAAAGCAGGCAACACCGACATCCTAGAGGAGGCTCCCATGGATACCGTGAAGGAGTACGACGTCCACGTGGACGGCAAGCACCGCGTCACGCTACCTGGAGTCCGCTACGACTAGTATAACGTGAAGGAGCTCGCCAGAGGCTGCTACATCTTGGAGTCCCGTGAGCTCGCTGCCCCGGAGGGCATATCGTCCGCGACCCTCGCCGATATGGACGCCACCATCGCCAACGTGCGCACAGGGGTGGTCTTTACCCCCATCGACCTCTCTGATTTCTAGGGAGGGTCCGTGCTGTTCGACATCCGCATGGGTATTCCGGAGATGGAGCGTCTCTGGAACAATCTGCAAACCAAGCACCGCACGAGCAAGGCCAGCAAGCAGGAGGACCAGCTCTACGAGAGGCGGGGCAAGCCCCGTCGAGGGGTTGATCACCATCGTTGGCCTAGAGTCCCACCCCGAGGGCGGCAAGCGGGGTGCCTATGACCGCATTAGCTTCTTTGACCCTGCGGGGCTGGCGTCGGGCGCCCCGGTAGTCTCGGTCGACCGCGAGAAGAAGGAGGCCGTGGACAGGTTCGCCAACGGCGGTCGCGAGTGGCGGACCACAGGTGAGCCCACCGAGGTCCTCGGCCACGACCTCTCCCTGCCGGGGCTCGGGAAGGTCGTCCCCCTACGGAGCCCGCGACGTGGGCGCCGACGAGGGCTGGGTGAGCGTGGGCGTGTCCCGCGACACGGCGCACCTCGCCGTCGCCTCTCCACGGTCGTGGTGGGACCAGATGGGGAGCGAGAGGTGCGCCGGGACAGCCAGACTCCTCCCGGCCTGCGACGGCGGCGGGTCCAACGGCAGCCGCGACAGGCTCCGGGAACGCGAGCTGCAGCTCCTCTGCGACCGCAACTGCATGGAGGCGGGGCCCGCCACCTGCCTCCCGGCACCTCAAAGTGGAACAAGGTCGAGCACCGCATCTTCACCCAGATCACCCGCAACTGGCGCGGCGGGCCTCCGGGGTCGCTTGAGGTGATCGCCGGCCCTGTCGCCTCGACGACGACCTCAAGGGGCCTCAGGGTCATGCGCGAGGTCGACCCCCGCTCGTACGAGGCCGGATCAGGGTCACCGACGAGGAAACGGGCACCCTCGACATCTCCAAGGAGGACTTCCACGGCGAGTGGAACTACGTCATAAGGGAGGCTTCGTGAGTTCGTGTGAGTGGGTGGTTGCGTTACCGCTAGGGCGGCGTGGGCGTCACCGCCGGGGCGACGACGCAGGAGTGTACACAGATCGATGGAAATGGCCTCTCGGATCCGTTTCGGGGCGTTTGTGTACACTGTTGCGACTCGCGAGGATCGTGCGAACAGCCGTGGTGACGCAGGAGTGTACACAGATCGGCGGAAATGGCCTCTCCGCGCCGGATTGGGGCGTTTGTGTACACTGTTGCGACGCGAGTCGCGACACGAATCGCGACGCGAGCTGCGCCAGGCGGCATGAGTGCCTCGACCGCCACGGCGTGCCGGCGGCGCCCCCTCGCTGGTCCCTCTCGCTTGGTCGGGAAGACAGGCTCTGAGCGAGTGGCGCCGCTGCCAGGTTGGCATCTTCGCCGAGGCGTCAACCCACACGAACCCCCGAAGAGCCTCATAAGGCCCCATAATACGGATTAGAAATTATCTTACAGTTCCTTAGGAGATTGACATTACTATGGAAATGATCTCACGCAGCCCGAACAATCATGCTGCAGGTCTCATAGCTAGCGGGCAGGTCGACGCTGCCGAGGAGCATGCCCTCTCGGTCGCGCGCGGCGATTGATACCGCGCGCGGCGAGATGACGCACGCGGTCAACTCCGCTATGGTCGAGGCTTATTGGACCATCGGCAGGGAGATCGCCGAGACGGTGGGAGACAGGGCCGAATATGGGAGTCACCTCATCACGTACCTCGCGCGCAATCTGATCACCGAATACGGCAAAGGCTTCAGCGAGCCTAACTTGCGTAACATGCGGCAGTTCTACCGTGCCTTCCCAATTCGCTACACACTGTCTAGCGAATTGAGCTGGTCCCACTATCAGCGCATCATGCGCGTTGACTCTCCCGCAGCGCGTGAGTTCTACGTTCGCGAAGCGGCCACCGCAAATTGGGGAGTGCGAGAGCTCAAGCGCCAGATCGATACACACCTCTACGAGCGCTTGCTGCGCACCCAGGAGGCCGAGGTCCTAGACGGCGTGACCGACACAGAGCGGGCCTTGACGGTTCCGCACGACCTAGGCGGCATAAAGGACGCCGAGACCAACACAGCCATGAGCCCGTTCAAGGACCCGTACGTCTTCGAGTTCGCCGACATCCCCAGGAACCAGCACGTGCTTGAGACCGACCTCGAGTCCGTCCTCATCGACAGCCTGGAGGAGTTCCTTCTGGAGCTGGGGCGCGGCTTCTCATTCGTGAAACGCCAACGGAGGCTCTCGGACGACGGAGAGAACTGGTGTGTCGACCTCGTCTTCTACAACTACTACCTCAGGCGCTTTGTACTCTTCGACCTTAAGACCGGTAAGCTCGACCCGCGCGACGTGGGTCAGATGAACTTCTACCTGAGCTTCTTCGACGACAAGTATAAGCTGCCAGAAGACGAGCCTTCCATCGGCATCCTCCTCTGCTCGGAGAAAGATAAGGTCGTGGCCAAGTACTCCGCACTTGCACGCAACGAGAACCTGCGAGCGGCTCAGTACTTCACCTACCTCCCCACGGAGGAGGAGCTTGCCAAGGTGCTCAGGCGCAACCGCGCAGAATTCGAGGAGCGCGTATCGCGGGAGCTGCAGGGGGCGGACGCGAACCTGTCCGTGCTGCCAGATGCCAGACTCGAGGAAGAGTAGGGAGCTAACATGGACTCCAACAGGATCAGTAGCCTCGCGACGCGCTGCGCGCAGAGGCATCGGCACGAACTACGCAGCGCTTGCCGAGGGCAGCAGCAAGAGACTCGAGACGCCACAGCAGGTTCACACCATCGAGGCGGGTGTCCGCAACCACGGGCGAGACGAGGTTGTGGACCGCGCTTCCTACACGTGGTTCAACCACCTCTGCGCCGCAATCGTGCTCGTCGTGCTGTGGGACAGGTATGAGGCGTACTCCGCGAACACAGGGACCACCCGGCGAGCAAAGATAAGAGGCACCCTTATCGCCATAGGCTTGTATTCCATGCTCGTCCTTACGGTGATCGAGTCGATCTCGGTCATTCGAGGACGGGACCCCTTGGAGTCGGAGCTCATCATCGAGCTCAGCGAATGGCTTTCCCTCGTCGAGTTCGCATGCTTTGCCCTCTCTGCTCTGGAATGGGTGCTCGCCTCCGATGATGCGAACCATGAGGACCCCCTGTCCCGGTCGCACAGACCAACACTCTTCTGCATGGGCGCAATCCTGCCGAATGCTCCTGCGAGACACAGGCTTGACAACCTAAATTCAAATTGCATCCCGTCAGATAACAGACAACGACGCCCGCATCTGGGATACTACAGTCAACAAGTTGGCCTTCCTGTAAGGGATTATACGAAAGGATGAGCTCTCATGGGCCGCAAAGCGTTGATTTCCAGCCTTCTCGTGAGTGTTCTCGCCTCGTTCATGGCATGGGCCGTCATCTGGACGCTTCAAGATAGCGCGGAGACGGTCCGTGGGGTTGGCGACGATGCCGTCGCGCTCAGCATCCTCAACGTAGGTACGGGCGAGAAGGCAGATACCACTTCCAACGGTAGCGTGGGACGCCTTGCGGACCTGCTCTCAAGGTACGGGGTGGCCGCCATCATGGATGGTAACGAAGACGGTCACCCCGTCCTGTGGGCGCTGGACTCAGAGGGCATCGTCCCTTGGCTCTCACAGTACGCAGGAAAGCTGGTGCCAAGCGACAGGCCACAGGTCATCCTGTTCAAGGGCAGCTACTCGGAGGGCAGATGGGAGGCCGGGCTGCCGCTCACGCTCCTTCCGGAGGGATCCGACGTTATCGACACCATCAACCCGACGCACGACAACAACGGGACCCTGCAGGGCGTCTGCGTGCCGTCGAGGCAAAGTCGGCTCATCCCCGGGACCTACGTGCTTTCCTCCATGCCAAAGGGGCTGCTCGACGAGCTGCGACCCCTGCTGCTCTCAACGGACCTTGAGCTGGGAGGCCTGGAGGAACGGCCGCTGTGGCTCGATTTGGTGAGTAGCCCGATGTTCGTGATAGCCTCCTTTCTGCTCGTCTTTGGGCTCATGTCCACTGGCGTCTTTTGGAGGGTCTCTGCGACAGGCAGGCGCGACGACATCAGGCTCGTCTACCTGGCAGGCGGGACCGCCCGCACCATGGTCAGGAGGGACTTTGTCGGTTGCATGGTTCCCATCCTGGTCGGCGTGCTTGGAGGCGCAGCAGCATCGGCCGTCCTCACGGGGGCAGTGAGCCAGGCCCCGCCTCCCGAGGGGCTCCTCGAATGCCTCTGCCTCACGACGGGTCTCTCGGCTTTGGTCCTTCTTGTCCTCATGTACCTGGTACTTCGCTGGGCAATAGTAAGCGCGCTAAGGGGGTGCGACTGATGGAGGAGGTCACGGGCGGGATGCGGTTGGCGCTGCGCCATTGGCGCGAGCTTGCGGGAACGACCCTCATCTTTGCGCTCGTCTGTTTTGCGTTGTCCTTCATCTTGGGGGATGTCATCGTGGAAGTGGGAGTGTTGAGGGGTGGGGCCACCGTGAGGAGGGAGGGGGCGACCACCTTCGCCTGCTTCTATCCTCCCCTCAGGCCAGTAAGCGACACGAGCCCTCGTCTGCTCGATATGCTTGCAGAGAAGATCGAGGAGGGTAGGGCCTACTCATCGGTAATCGGAAACCTTGAGGCGGACAGCCCGGAGGACTTCGGCGCAAAAACTATCCTGGTGGTTGGCGGAAGGGCTCGGAGCCTGTTTTCCGACCTGGGCCTTACGTCCACCACCCCCGGTGCCTTCCTTGGGGTCAAGGTCGAGCAGACCTCCCCATTCGTGAGGCTAAGGGGCAAGGAGATCCCCGTCGCAGGCAGGCTCAGAGGTGGCGCCGTGTGGTTTGACCCCTCTTCTGCCGGCATGGACCTCGACAGCTGCCAGGTGCTGCAGGTGACACCGGCAGAGTTCTCTGGGCTTGGCACGATCGCCCAGGAGGAGCTCGTGCTGCGTGCGGTGTTCTTTGACGTGTCGGACGACTTCATCGAGGAGTACATCGCCGAGGCGGCAAAGGGCGAGCTCTACCTTGTGCCACAACACATAGCCGTCGTGCAGCCCCGGGGGTTCGCGGCACTGATGGTACGGGCGAGCCTCTACCTCATCTCGACGGTTGCCTTCTTCGCCCTTGCACTCTTCTCGTTCTGCGCCTCCACGAACGAGATCCTAAGGCAAGAGAGGAGGGCCTTCGCCATCAGGCGCATGTGTGGGGCCACAAAAGTTGCACTTGCCGTCAGGCTGGCGTCGTTTCTCGCGGTGGGCGTTCTGGCGCTTCCCGTGCCCTCGTGCCTCGCGCTGACGCTCCTTGGGCCGCCGGTGGGCACCGGGGCGCTCGCGGCGCTCCTCAGCATCCTGTTAGTCTATGTTGCGCTCCTCTGCGTCTTCATGCGCAGGGTGTTCCCAGGAAGGGAGTGATCGAGGTGAGCTGTCTTCTCAGGCTGGAGGGCGTCACGAAGTCCTTCCGAGCCAACCCCAACCCCGTCGAGGCCCTTCGCGGAGTCACGCTTGAGATCAAGGCGGCAGAGATGGTGGCGCTCATGGGGCCGTCGGGCTCCGGGAAGTCCACGGCCCTCTCCCTCGCGGGACTCATGCTGCGCCCAACGGGCGGGACCGTCTTTCTCTCGGGCGAGCCCGCACCGGATGACGAGAAGGGTCGGGCAAGGCTGCGCAACTCCTTCGTGGGGACCGTCCACCAGAGCTACGCTGTGATAGGCGACATCAGCGGCATCGCCAACGTCGAGATCCCCTTGGAGTACGCCTCGCCGCGACTGCCGAAGGGACGAAGGCGCGAGCTGGCACGAGAGGCGCTGGGCAAGGTGGGACTGAGTGAGGACGTCTACTCCAGAAGAGCCTCGAGCATGTCCGGAGGCCAGCAGCAGCGCGTCGCCATCGCGCGGGCACTCGTCGTCGGCCCAAGGCTGATCCTTGCCGACGAGCCCACGGCCGCCCTCGACGGGAAGCTGATAGATGTCATCATGGGCCTGCTGAGGGACGCCTGCAAAGGTGGCGCCGGAGCCCTCATCGCAACACACGACGAGCGCGTGGCGTCATGCTGCGACCGAAGCCTCACGCTCGTAGACGGCACCATCGTCTGAGGGCGAGAGTCCCAGTCTTGTCAGACCCCGAACCCCGCCAGCCCTGTCAGGATCCGAACCCCCCCTCAGATTGAGGGGTACCGAGTTTTGGCTGCCAACTGGGCAAACGCCCACGGGATAGTGCCCGGCAGATTCCGGGGCACGCTGCACCGCCTCCCTGCGGCGCCTGCCTCCCTGCGGCGCCCAATGTCGCGTGCGATTGTCGCCTGCCTGTCGCCCCTCAGGCGCCGACAACGGTAAGCTCGCTCGCAAAGCCGTTGAGCTCGATGACGTGACATGCGTCCTCGTCCTCCTCGACGCCCTCGAGAACGATCCTGTTGCGGATGCCTCGCGTGCGCGTGGTAAACTCGGCTCCCTTTGGAACTACGATCCTGGATGCTGCACCATGCTGGTTGAGGTCGAGTTTGTCGGGCAGTAAGGCGCAGCTGACGTCCACGTCTCCGTTAGCGTCCAGCTCCACGTGGCCGACAAGCCCATCGATGACAACGGTGCTCACCCTACCGCCAAACTCCACGTGTGGGCAGTCAAGATCCCGAAGGACGAGCTCAGTCGTGTTGCCCGTAAGCTCAACGCCGCGATCGGTCTGTGGCAGGCGCACGATGACGTCGAGGCCCTCCCGGCACTCCGCATCCGTCACGCCCTCCAGACGAGTCACGTCCACATCAAAGTTGCGACCCTGGTCCAGATACACCCTCAGTTTGTCAATAAGGCCGATGCTGTCACTGCCCAGAAGCACGCAGACGCGACCGTCAGGGCTCGGCTCCGCCACGATGCGGCGCGACCCGCAGACGTTGATATCAAAGCTCCTCGCGTCCTTCACATCGCACTGCGTAAGGCTCGTGAAAAGGTAGCCTTTCTCGTCCGCCCTGGCAAGCGGTGTGTTTTCGAGTAGCTCGTCGACCGAGACCTCGAAGAGGTGCGCAAGCGCCGTCAGATTGCTGATATCAGGCAGACCAGCGTTCGTCTCCCACTTTGTGACGGCTTGCCGAGAGACGCCAATCCTCTCGGCAAGCGCGTCCTGGGAAAACCCAGCCCTCTTACGAAGTTCTCTGATTCTGTCGGAAAGCATGTCGCTCCTTACCGCATCGGTGGTTGTTGGGCCCGCCTGCGGGTCCGTCTGAAACGTGTACTCGACTGCGTCCATTCCTTGTCCTCTCATTGGGTGTGACCGAACGAGCACAAGGTATCGGCTGAGGGCGAGATTGGCCAGCAACAAGGGCTTGCACGGGGCGTATTGACTGCCACGCTTCGTGGCATATGGCCCTGAGCTGGCAAGACGCTGCGCCCTCGCCCCCTGCAGGCTTTGGGGTGCGAGGGCATCCGACCCGCGCGGCACCACATGGCGAGCAGGCCGGCACGAGCGGGGCAGACGTTCCGCCAAGACGGACGGGGCGAGCGGCAGCGGACGGGACATCTACAACGACTACTCGCCGTGCGCACTGATGAGCTCGGAGATCCTCCTCGAGAGTTCGTCTAGGTTCATGCCAGAGCGCTCCGCCATCATGCGAACGGTGGCCTTGGGAATCATCACCCGCGCGAGCGGGGAGTTGAGCAGCGCAAACTTCTCGTTCACCTGCGGCAGCGCGTCTTTGAGCCAGGGATGGGCTGCAAGGAGATCACGCAGGCGCGTGTCACCATTGATCGAGCTCGTCGCCTGGGCGGATGGGACGGGTGCCTCATCTTCTTCAGGTGACGACTCCTTGGTGGAAGACGACCCCTCAGCGGGCGCCGCAGCCTGCTTGTCCGGACGGGCGGCAGATCCCTCCGCTTTCGAGTCCCGCGCCTGCTCACCATCGCCGTCCGCAGGCTCACCACCGTGCTCCTTCGCGCTCCACGTGAGTAGCGTCTGGGAGCCCTCAAGGCTGCGGATGTGGGTGCAGTCCTGCATCATCTCGAGGATGCCCCTAAAGGTGCCGTCCTCGTCGCGCACTGCCAGGTAGGTGATGTAGATGAACAGGTTTGGCTTGTTGATCCAGAACTCGGCGGATTCCTGCTCGCCGCTACGGAACTTGTCGATGATCTCGCGCACGATGTGGGCAGACTTGCGCGGGTGGCAGTTCATGATGTCGCGGCCGATCACATTCTTGCTTCTGGGGAAGACGCGATGCTTGGTGTCACTGTAGAAGCACACAAGCTCGTTCTCGTCCACATAGGAGAGATCGACCGGCAGATGCTTGTAGATGAGGTTGATCTGCTCCAGCGTGAGCGAGCCTTCGGCAACATGAAGCTTGGAGGAGGCGCTCACACCGCCCAGACCATGCTTGCCGAGCAGCTCCAGAAGGTCCTGCGAGAGATCGGACGTGGTGCCCTCCCCCTTGGCGCCATCGTCTTTCGCGGGCTTCTCTCCCGCATCAATCCACGCGAAGCCTATCTCGTGGTCGCCTGCAGCCATGTCTCGAAACTCGTCAGGTGTAAGCAGGATGAGCGAGGTGGGGTACAGGACGTTCTGCTCCTTCGAGATGAGGTCGCGAATGTCGGCGACGAGCGTCGGCTGCATGTCGATGAACCTCTCCTCGTCCGTATCGAGGAGCTTACGAGCCGTGCCGATCTCCTCCCAGATAAAGTCATCCAGGGTCCACATCGTCGTGGTGGGCCGGTCGAAGCCCTTCTTCTCGAGCATGGAATAGAGCTGGTTCTGTTTTCTGGACAGGTGTTTCTTATACTCTTTCAGCCTATCGTATATGCTGAGCCACTGGTTCTTGATGAGGGGATACTGGACAAGATCCTCGATGGACAGGCAGATCTTCTCCAGCTCGTCGTTCTCTGCGTAGTAGCGCGCGATGGGGTGGTCGTCCGGAAGCTCTGGGCGCGAGCGATCGATGAGGCCATCGAAGAGGGCGAGCATGCTTTGGATGTCCTCCTTCTGGCACTGCCCCTCCTCGAACTCCTCGAGCTCCTGCTCCGCCAGGGCGACCTCGTACGGCTTGATGGAGTCCACCCGCTCGCGTAGGCGCCTTTGACCCTCCTCAAGGGTGATCGAGCCGCTATTGTAGGCATCCTTTACCTCGAGGATGAACTTGAGCTTATCCATGTCATGCTCGGGAACGTGATCCATCATGCTCTCGGTCTTGCGCTTCATCTGCGACTCCTTCTCTTGAGGCAGACCTGCCCCTCGGGACATGTTGCCACATCAACAATTGTCGAGGCGTACTGTAACAGAGATGCTGCACCCCCATCAGAGGGTGCAGTTAATCCCTACTAATTATATAGCAATTACGCGCTAAAGATCTCCCAAAAAAGTCGATAAGCCCATAAGATTCTGCACCCCAAGGCCTCATGCCGCCTACCTGCCATACTCCTCCTCGACACGTAGTTACGCGTCGGACTCAGGATGACGCTCTTCTCACTGCCGAGAAAGACCTAAAGAACCGGGCTCTATGTATCAGAACCAATCTTTTTGGGATTGCACGTAGATTCGCTGGAACTCTTCATCGCTTTTCGTGAGATACATAACGCCCTCAATGATGCTCACGAGAAACATGGCGAGAGGCACCACAATGGTCCACCAAAGAAAGAAGGTCAGCAAAAACATGATGATACCTGCACTTATGTATCCTAAATAAAACTTGTGAAAACCGAGTATCCCACAGAATATCGCTAGCAATCCTGCCGCCACTCTGCTCTTGCGAGATACTGGCCGAGTGGAGTATGGGGGCTGCGTGAACACCTGTACCTGCGTATATGATGTTGGTTGCTGCGGGTATGCCTGCGTAGTCGATGCTCCGGGCTGATCATATGTCTGTCCCTGCGGCTGGGCGTAGGTGGCGTAGGGTCCCTGCCGCGCGTCCTGCCCCTGCGGCTGGGCGTAGGTGGCGTAGGGTCCCTGCCGCGCGTCCTGCCCCTGCGGCTGGGCGTAGGTGGCGTAGGGTCCCTGCTGCGCGTCCTGCCCCCGAGGATGTGGTCCCTGTGACTGTGGATTTAGCTGTGCCTGGTAGTCATCCTCCTGGGATTGGGAAAAGGCCACCTCATGTGTCGGGTTGAAACGCGTTTCCTGAGTAACCGCCTCTGAGAGCGGTGGCCCCTCATCCTCTTGCCCCTCACCCAAGCTCTCGTTCGCCCCTTTGTCTATGGACTTGGAATCATCGGGCACAAAGAACGACGTACCACGTGAATCTGCCCGATCCGTGGGCGACTCCACCTCCCTGGCAACCCCCTCATCCACTGAGCTAATGACATCGCCTGTCGTAACGTCCTGGACGCCCCCCTCTTCTGTATCCCCCTGTGAGTCTTGCGTCACCACGGTAGCTGTCTCTGTGAGTGTGGGCGTGGTGTCTGTTGCGGAGGATGTGTTCGTAGGTGTCGCGATCCCCGCAGCAGGCTGTGCAGTAGGGATGGAGCTGCCGCATTCTGGGCAGATTTGCACCGCATTCGGAACAGAACCTCCATCGTGTGTATGGGTTGACATACTTCCCTCCTTGTCTCGACTCTTATGGTTGAACTGGTTGTAGCCATATGGAGAACAGATAATGGAAACCCATGTAGAACTATCTTGAGGTAGTGTACCCACCCAGAAAGAGATCAAAGCTCTGAATCGCAGTCCCGAAAGACAGCGACGAAGTCCTCAACGAGCGACTCATGAGCAGGCGACTACAAGCTCACATACCAGATGTCGAGAAATCCGGTAAGGGCACAGGAGAGACATCTAAGGGGGCACGCCGTCATGACTGACCATACAACCACAGCCGCATCACCGACAAGGAAGGGCAAAGGACTACGATGAGCCGAGCCACAGACCGCGCAAACGACGAGGCCATAGACTCTAGATAAGCTGCAGCAAAGCGGCACGACACCCCTGCCCGCCTGCCCCGATCCCGGGCTACAGCGCCATGTATGTCTTGTCACTCACCGGCTCGCACCACTCGTTCGAGAGGCCCTCTCCGGGAATCCCAAACGCAAGATGACTGAACCAGCTGTCGGCCTTCGCTCCGTGCCAGTGCTTGACCTCGGCAGGAATCTCGATGACGTCACCCGGCCTCAGGCCCTGGGCGGGCTTGCCCCACTCCTGGTACCAACCCTCGCCATCAACGCAGATGAGCACCTGCCCGCCCCCTGTGGTGGCGTGGTGGATGTGCCAGTTGTTGCGGCAACCCGGCTCGAAGGTCACGTTGTGGATGGCAATGGGATCATCTGGCGTCGTAAGCGCCTTTAGGTAGGAGTTCCTTATGAAGTACTGCGCGTAGGCGTCATTTGGCTCGCCCAGACCAAAGAAGCCGCCATGTCCCTCGACGTCCCCTCCCTCGGATTCCGCATCGGCGTAGACCTCCTTCGCCAACCTGAACGCCGCCCAGGCGTTTGGCCAGCCCGCATAGAAGGCCACATGCGTCAGGAGCTCGGCCATCTCCGTCTTGCTGACCCCGTTTTCGCGCGCCGACTGTAGGTGATACCTGAGCGAATCGTCGACGATCCCCTTTCCTATGAGCGCGCTGACCGTGACGATGGAGCGGAGTTTTAGGGGAAGCTCGCTCTCTCGCGACCACACCTGCCCAAAGAGCACGTCATCGTTGAGCTCTGCGAACTTTGGGGCAAAGTCTCCGAGCGCGTCGTGTCCTGCCGTCTGCGTAACCATGCCTGGCTTCCTTCCCACGGTACCGTCCCTGCCCGGCATGATATCGCTACAGCCTACCCCCATACACTGGGAAGAGAGAACTGGCCCCGTAATCCTTGATGCGCTCCATGGACTTCAGGCTCTGCATGTCGTCGTCAGAGATGGTGAAATCGACGTCCGCGTTATCCCTCAGATGCTCCACGCTCGTCGTCTTGGGAAGGGCCACCAGGCCAAGTTGGATGTCATAGCGCACGCAGAGCTGTGCGACTGACGCGTGGTACTTCTTGGCTACCTTCGCTATCTGTGGGTTCTTGAGCACCATGCCATGGGCGATCGGCGAATATGCCTCGACCTGGATGCCATGGTCCTGGCAGAAGCGGATGAGCTCGAAGGGTGTGTTGCTCACGTGCGCCAGCACCTGGTTGACCTGGGGCGTGGCATCAGAGTTATCGAGGATGTTTCTAAGGTCATGCTCGTTGAAGTTCGAGACACCGATGACGCGCACCTTGCCCGCCTGCCTCGCGTCGACCAGCGCCCTCCACACCTCCAGGTTTTCCGCCTCGTAGCGGTTGTCAGACTGGTTCACCTCGATCCAGGGCTGGGGACTGTGACTGATCATCTGGTCGAGATAGTCGAGCCCCATCATGGTCAAGGAGCGGTCTATGGACCTCAGTACGGTATCATAGTCCTTTCGCTCCGCCGCAACCTTGGACGCGACGAAGAGCTCCTCACGTGTGATCCCGCAGTTGCGCACACCCTCGCCCACGCCTCTCTCGTTCCCATAGGACTGGGCCGTGTCGATCATGCGGTAGCCCACCCCCGTCGCGTTCACGACGGCCTGGTACGCCTTGTCATCGCCCAGCAGCCACGTCCCCAGCCCAAGCTTGGGAATAGCCGTCCCGTCGACGAGCGTGTACCTCTCACTCAGCAGCATGCTTCTCCTCATCACCTTGCCAAACGATGCGGGCACGATGCCAGCTCAGGAGGCCACGTCCGTCACGACCTCTCTGCACCCGGCACCCGCCGGAAGCTCCTAGATGGCACGCTGACCGTGGCATGACGTCCCCTGGCTGACCTCGCGTCTTTTGACATGGCCCCCATCGTTATCCGTTTGTCAGAACTATCCTAATGGGTGTACGCCTAGGAAAGAGCCGAGATGTAAAATGTCTATATTAGATATATAGACATAGCTGAGTGCAATACCAACGGAGAGATACACTTTTACTGGTTGTCTTGGCTGCATCGAAGGTAGAAGGCTCGAACGAGGAAGGCGCAGTATGGAACTCAGGGCCCTCAGGTACTTTCTGGCCGTAGCCAGGAAGAGGAACATGACCGAGGCGGCGATCGCCCTGCATGTCACGCAGCCGACCCTCTCCAGGCAAATCTCCGAGCTAGAGGCGGAGCTTGGCACGAGGCTCTTCACGCGCACGAACCGAAGTACCATCCCAACCGAGGTAGGCCTGCGCCTGCGCCAGCGGGCAGAGGAGATCCTCTCCCTCGTGACTCGGATGGAGGACGAGGCGAAGGACGGTGAGGCCGAGCTCTCTGGCTGCATTCGCATCGGTACCGTCGAGACCTGTGCCACGAGGATGATCGCCGCGGCCTTCGCATCGCTACTACAGAGCCATCCCAAGGTGACCTGCGAACTCCTCAGTGGAGATGCCGACACGGTGGAGGAGAGACTCGAGCACGGCCTGCTTGATTTCGGGCTCTTACTCGGACCCGTCAAGTTCGAGCGCTACGAATGCCTGCGTCTGCCCACGACAGAGCTGGTCGGGATCGTCACCCGAAGCGACAGCGACTGGGCAGAAAGGTCGTGCGTCACCCCACGAGACCTGCAGGACATGCCACTGCTACGCTCGTCTCACATCAACAGGCAGCTTCTTGACCTCACAACATGGTCGGGTGGAACTCTAGATGTTGGGAGGATGAGGCTCGTGGGTCACTTTGACCTCATCGCAAACGCGACGCCCATCGTGAAAAGCGGTGCGGCAAATGCGCTTTGCATAGACGGCCTGCCGTCCCTCACTTCGGAAGACCTTGCGTTTGTGCCCTTGGAGCCCACAGTGCGCGTTGGCGCCTCCGTCATCTGGAAGCGGCATCGCAGCCTCTCGCGAGCCTCTGCGGCCCTTCTCGAGAGGCTGCGATCAATGGTGGCGCAGGATACGTGAGACACTCATGGCATCACGGCAGTCGGATCATAGCGGCACCCAGACGCGCCGTTGAGGCCACGCCCAGTGCCGGATCTAGACGATGCATGCCGTTGCGAGCAGATTGACGCCAGCGAAGAAGATACCGACACCGACCATGGTACCGATCGCGACAGCTGCGATGGCGGGGTTCATGAAGCTCATGACGCCAACGATGACCATCAGTATACCTGTGAGCATAACGACCCACCAATTCCTCGCCATCACCCGCGTATCGAACTCCTTATGGATGCGATGCAGGTGTGAGGAGCGCACGATGCGGAAAAGGCCGATCAAGAGAAGCCACAGGGCGGCCGTGTACGCGACGAAGAGCTCGACTGCGAGCTGCATCGTCCCGCTGACGATAAGAATGATGCCAAAGCACAGCGAGGCAATGGCACCTGCCAAGGTCCAGCCATCCGCAAGTCCAAGCTCCCGACGGCCTCCCCATGTGCAGATGTTACCGACAGCATCCAAGATCATGTTGAATCCGATAACCCACCCAAGGGCAAGAAACGTCAGCCCTGGGACTGCAATGCAGTACACACCTGAGGCAACCATCAGGACGCCCATCACTATCACTATGATCTTACCTGACGTCTTCATCACCACATCACCTTCCAAAACAGGCCGCGGCATCAAAAGATTGGTGCCAAAGGTGGCAAACCCAAGAGCTAAGACGTCACGTGAGTATCTAGGACTATACCCCATCCGCGCACGACATAGACGAGCTCTTTGATGCGACTGACCACTTCTGCTATCAGCACCAAGGCAGATACGTTACCTATAGGAGACATGGGCTTCATTGAATGATGTACTATAGTTTGCCAGGAATGGAACCTATGGCAGGAACAAAATTTGTTGATGAGATATGAGTCATGCTTCATCTAGAGAAGATAACCGCAAAGAACGTCTGGGACATCCTCAAATTGAAAGTATCGGAGTCACAAAGAGACTTTGTCGCAGCGAATGACGTCAGCATCATCGAGGCATACATCGCCATTACGGCAAACGGGCATGCGTTTTCATTTGGCATATATGACGGAGAGACCCCAGTAGGTTTCTTGATGATTGGTTTTGATGTTGACGATTGCTGGGACGGTACGCCGAGGATAGCCAAAGGAAACTATAGCCTTTGGCGCTTAATGATCGATCAAAAGTATCAGAAAAGGGGTTTCGGTAAGAAGGCTATCGCCCTTGGTTTGGATTTTGTTAGATCGTTCCCCTGTGGCAAGGCGAAGTACTGTTGGCTGTCCTATGAGCCAGAAAATGTTGTCGCCCGTCACTTGTATAGCTCATTTCGCTTTACTGAAACTGGTGATATGGATGGGGACGAAATCATTGCCGTATTAGAGCTTTGAGATAGCTTAATTTGAAACGTTCGGCTGTTCGCCTGGCATACCCGTCCGTCCTTTGGAAGTCTCACCCTCACGGAAAAGCGCATTCTGGATGGGCGACGTAACGGAAAAGCGCATTCTGCACGTTGGACCTCACGGGAAAGCGCATTCTGTGCGCGAGCAGTCACGCAGAGTGCGTCTTTCCGTGACGTCTCGGCTGCAGAGTGCGTCTTTCCGTGAGGGTCCGCAGCTAGAATGCGCCTTTCCGTAGAATGCACTTTTCCTCACCTGGGCAAACGTCGAGCCACCTCACGGAAAAGCGCATTCTGTCTCCGGCACCTCACGGAAAAGCGCATTCTGTGCCGGCGATGTGACGGGATAGGTCCGCGAGTCTACGTCGAGCTCCCTCGCGGAGGATACCGACCTTCCTCCTCTCTGGCGCCGCCTGCCACCCGAGCGAGGTTCTGCAGGCTTCAGGCTCACGCGGTTGGACCCATAGCGCACGCCGGCGTCTCCAGACGCGAGGGCCGCAAGCTTCTTTCCAGCCGTTATCGATCGTACAGCCACAGCTAGGGTCATCACCACAAGAACTAGCAGACCTATCCCCTAGACATGAGACTTCTCAGGATAATTAAGCTCTGAGAGGGAATACAATGACATGGTTTACGGGATAATGTATAGTATATCGGTTTTGTAGGTTATGGGGCACCTCAGAAGGAGTGTTCTTGAGCTATTCTGCTAATGCTGACAAGGGTGAGATGACTGCTGCCCAGAAGGGTCTCATGATCATCGCGATCGTCTACCTGATGGCAGGGATCCTTCTGCTTCTGTCATCTCTGTTTCTCCTTAACCCTTCCTCGCAGCCTGGGGTCATAAGCCAGCAAATTACGGCACTCACGCTCCTTGACCTCCCCCCTGAGCCGGATGCGAGCGTATACCAGTCTGGCATACATCAAACATCTCAGGTAACGTCAACCTTTGTGCTCTGCCTTGACCTCGGTCTGTTCACACTACTTGCAGGCATCTGTGGCATCCGGGCCTCGACTGATGTCGAGAGGATCGTTCCTTACTTGGTGCTCTCAAGCACCCTGTTCCTATGCAAGGCGGTAATAACGGTGACTTTGCTCCTCAGGGGCAACTTTGTTCCCAGTACATCGGACCTGGTTATCTTGATCTTAACGGCAGCTGCGGTCCTGCTCGGCATATCCGTCAACCAACAGAGAGAGAAGCCTGAGTCATCCGACCCTCACTCACTTGGGAGCTGAGGGAAGAGCCCCGCAAGACCCTACTCGAGCGGACCCGTGTAGTCCTTGATACCTCCTATGTCGCGCACGTTCGTGTACCCCCTGCGCCTGAGCCTGTCCGCCGCGCGGGCGGACCTCACGCCGCTCGCGCAATAGAGGAAGATGGGTGCCGACCTGTCCTCGACGAGCTCGCCAACAC
>ERZ772940.523-NODE-523-length-17109-cov-26.9882_pt1 | contig 17109 bp, 12 predicted proteins | sample MGYA00511682_ERZ772940 | MGnify/ENA primary metagenome ERZ772940 (study PRJEB29015, sample SAMEA2737922) | human oral metagenome | biome: human oral; feature: human-associated habitat; material: dental | place: China | collected 2031 ... | reverse complement strand
CCCGGGCCCGCCGCGAGGCCGTCCGCTCCGGCGTCGGCCCCGCCGCGCTCACGCCCCGCAACCAGGGGGCTCGTGGCAAGGGCCGGGGCCGGGTCGGCTCCGCTGCCGCCGAGTCCGGGGAGCCCAAGGACCAGGTGACCGGGATCCTCGACGCCGTCAACGAGCTCCTGGGTGAGTCCAGCGGCGACATCCTCATCTTCCTGGCCGGTGAGCGCGATATCCGCGACACCGAGGCGGCCCTCATCGACCACCTGGGGGCGCGCTACACGCCCGACAGTCGCTCGCGCACGCCGGGCGCCATCGAGGTCGTCCCCCTGTACTCTCGCCTGAGCGCCGCCGAGCAGCACCGGGTCTTCGAGGCCCACCGGGTGCGCCGCATCGTCCTGGCCACGAACGTGGCCGAGACCTCCCTGACGGTTCCCGGGATCCGCTACGTCATCGACCCGGGCCTGGCGCGCATCTCCCGCTACTCCAACCGCACCAAGGTCCAGCGCCTGCCGATCGAGCCGATCAGCCGGGCCAGCGCCAACCAGCGGGCGGGCCGCTGCGGGCGCGTGGCCGACGGCATCGCCATCCGCCTGTACTCGCAAGCCGACTTCGAGGCGCGCCCGGAGTACACCGAGCCGGAGATCCTGCGCACCTCACTGGCCAGCGTCATCCTGCAGATGGCGGCCCTGGGGCTGGGGGCGGTGGAGGACTTCCCCTTCCTGGACGCCCCCGACTCCCGCCAGGTCCGCTCCGGCCTGCAGCTGCTCACGGAGATCGGCGCCATCGAGCCGGCCGGGGCCGCCTCCGCCCGCTCCGACGACGCCCCCGGACAGGGCCGCAGGGGGCCGCGCCTGACGGAGGTCGGACGGCGCCTGGCGCGCCTGCCCATCGACCCGCGCCTGGGGCGCATGCTCCTGGAGGCCGGTGAGCTGGGCTGCGTCGGGGAGGTCATGGTCATTGTGGCGGCCCTGTCCATCCAGGACGTGCGCGAGCGCCCGGCGGACAAGCAGGAGGCCTCCGACGCCCTGCACCGGCGCTTCGCGGACCCGACGAGTGACTTCCTGACCTACCTGAACCTGTGGCGCTACCTGCGCACGCAGAGCCGCGAGCTGTCCGGCTCGGCCTTCCGGCGCATGTGCCGGGCCGAGTTCCTGCACTACCTGCGGGTGCGTGAGTGGCAGGACGTCCACACCCAGCTGCGTCAGCTGGCGCGCCCCCTGGGGCTGGACGCGGCCCCGGTGGAGCTGCCGACGGCTCGTTCGATCCGGGCGGCCACCGAGGCCCTGGAGCCTGGCAGCCACGCCGCCCAGATCGCCAACGGGGGTGTGGCGGCCGCCGTCGTGGCCCTGGGGCGCAGCGCGGACACTCCCGACGCCGACGCGATCCACCGCTCGCTGCTGGTGGGGCTGCTGTCCAATGTGGGCAACTGGGACGAGCGTCGTCGGGAGTACGCCGGCGCGCGCGGGACCCGTTTCACGATCTGGCCGGGCTCGGGCCTGCGCCGCAAGACCTACGACTGGGTGATGACCGCCGAGCTGGTGGAGACCTCCCGGCTCTTCGCCCGCACCGTGGCCAAGGTGGACTCCCGGTGGATCGAGCAGGTGGCGGACCGGGCGGGCCTGACCCGCCACGTCTTCGGTGAGCCGTACTGGTCGACCCGCCAGGGGGCGGCCATGGTTCACGAGAAGGTGCTGCTCTACGGGATGACGCTGGTGGCGGACCGGCCGGCGACGCTGGCGAGCGTGGGGACGGACTCGGCCCGCCAGGTCGCCCGGGAGATGTTCATCCGCTCGGGCCTGGTGGAGGGCGGCTGGCACGCCCGCCACGGCTTCGTGGAGCGCAACCGGGAGCTCATCGAGGAGCTGCAGGACGTGGAACGGCGTCGGCGCGAGCACGGGCTGCTGGCCGACGACGCCGCCCTGTTCGACTTCTACGACGACCGCGTCCCCGAGGAGGTGACCTCCGCGGCGGCCTTCGACGCCTGGTGGAAGGAGCAGCGGCGCACCACCCCGGACCTGCTGGACTTCACCCGCGAGCTGCTGCTGCCCGGCGGGGGCGACGCGAGCGGCTTCCCGGACACGTGGGTGCAGGGGGACCTGACCCTGGGCCTGGACTACGTCTTCGAGCCGGGCCACCCCGAGGACGGGGTCAGTGTCCAGGTGCCGGTGGAGGTGCTGGGGCGCCTGAGCCCGGAGGGCTTCGACTGGCTGGTGCCGGGGATGCGGGCCGAGCTGTGCGTGGCCACGATCCGGGCGCTGCCCAAGCGGGTGCGCCGCCAGCTGGTGCCGGCCCCGGACGTGGGCGCCCAGGTGTGGGCCCAGATCGCCCAGGAGTTCCCGACGCCGCCGGGCGCGAGCTGCCCCGAGGTGCCCTTCGAGGAGGCCTTCAGCCGGGTGGTGCTCCGCCTCAAGGGCGTGGAGATCACGGAGGAGGACTGGGCCGAGGCGGCCGAGCGGCTGCCGGATCACCTGGCGATGGGCTTCGCTGCCCTGGATGCGCGGGGCCGGGTCATTGGCCGTGGCCGGGACCTGGTTGCGCTCCAGCAGCGGCTGTCGGGCAAGACGGAGGCCGCTGTGCGCTCGGTGGTGCGCGGCGCGCTGGCCCAGGCCATGGCCGAGGCTCAGGAGCGTCAGGGCGCGCAGGGCGGGAAGTCGGGCCGCAAGGGTCGCAGGAAGAAGGCTGGGCGGCCGGCCACCGCCCAGCGTCCGGGAGGCGCCGCTGGGACCGCAGGAGGCTCGGGGGCCGGAACTGGGGCCGCTGCTGGAGGCGGCGCCGGTCTGGAGGAGCGCCGGGGTCTGACCGACTGGCCTCGGGGTGTGCCGGGCCTGGGCGACCCGGATGCCTCGACGATCCCGGCCTCGGTGGAGTCGGCGGGCCGGGCCGGCCTGGTGGTGCGCGGCTACCCGGCACTGGTGGCGAACGGGGCCAGGAGCGCGGACTTGAGGATCCTGCCCGACGCCGCCGCCCAGCTGGGTGCTCATGGCGCCGGGGTGACGGCGCTGGCCCTGGCGCGCACGGCCTTGCCGGCGGCCCGGGTGACGAGCCGGTGGAGCGCTCAGGAGTCGCTCATCCTGGCGGCCAGTCCCTACCGGACCACGGAGGCTCTTGTGGAGGACGTGCAGGCGGCCGCGGCACGGATCGTGGCCGGGCGCTGGGCGGCGTCGGCCTCCGGCTGCGCGCTGGCGGAGGTGCGCAGGCGGGAGGTCTTCGAGGCGCTGGTCGGTGTCATGCGCGATGAGCTCGAGGACGAGGTCTACCGGGTGGCCCGGTATGCGGCCGCGGCGCTCACGGCGGCCCGGGAGGTGGAGCGCGTGGTGGGTGAGCACACCTCCCTGACGCTGCTGAGCACGCTTCAGGAGGTGCGCGAGCACGCGGCCTCTCTGGTTCCGGAGGGTTTCATCACCGCCACCCCGCCGGAGCACCTGGCGCATCTGGAGCGCTACCTGCGGGCCCTGGTGATGCGGGTGGAGAAGGCGGCCTCCTCGCCGTCGGCCGCCTCCCAGGACGCGGCCCTGGCCTTCCAGGTCTCCCAGGCCCAGGAGGTGGTGGACAAGGCCCGCGCCAAGGCGGCCTCGCTGCCGGCCGACCCGCAGCGTGAGGCCCTCCTGGAGGAGGCCCGCTGGATGGTGGAGGAGCTGCGGGTGAGCCTGTTCGCCCAGACGCTGGGCACAAGCTGCAAGGTGAGCCTCCAACGCATCACCAAGCTCCTCAGCGCCATCTGACCCCGCTTCCGACGCCCGACTTATTGGCCGCCATGTCCACTAAAAGCCGTGGACCTCGGGAGGATTTCGTCGTCCATATGTCCCCCGCGGCCGCCGATTGTTGGTTATCGTGTGATCGGTCGGTTCGCTGTGGCGGCCGCGACTTGATAGCCATGAGGCGGTTTTCGCCGCAACAAGGAAGGACGAGGACAAGTGGCTGATCTGCAGACCTGCGAGGAGACGACGTCGAAGATCCGTTCGGAGGTGGAGAACTGCATCAGTGAGGTGAACGCGTCGGGAGGCGACAGTGATGTGCGTTCCTCGGCGAACGGCCTGACGGGAGCCGGACTGTCCAGCAACGCGTCAAAGGCGGCGGACGCGGTCTCCAAGGCCCGCACAACCTTCGCCAACAGGCTGACGAATCACCACAACGGAATCTACAACGCCACCAACCAGCTCAAGGCGGCCGACGGCGCAGTAGCAGCCTGCACCCCCAAGAACGGCGACAGCTGAGTCATACCAGACACTGTTAACTCATTCGACATACTTTCCCAACGATTCAAGTAGTTTACCCTTTTGGAGGATCCTGTGGTCACGTTCAATGACCTCCTGTCCTGGAGCGGCACCGACCTCTTTGAGGCAGGCGACGCCTTGGTGGCCGCCTCGCACAAGTACCAGCAAGTCAACGCCGACCTTCAAAAGAAAGACCTAGGTGACGGCCTGTCCGGAAAAACTTTCGAGGCCGAAGCTAAGGCGCGACGAATCCTCGCCGACGACGCCGAGGACCTCTGGACCGGACTGAGCAAAGCCGGAAACGACCTCAAGGACGCCTCCGAAACCGTAAACACGATCAAGAATAGTGCATCAAGTACCCAATCTAGCGTATCCGCGGCAGGGTTAGAAATCAAAGACGACAATACCGTCGCAGTCAAGGACCAACAAAGTGGCGCCAGCGCCAGCACATCCATTACTTCATACCAAAATGAAGTAGACCGTTTAGTAGAGCAGGCACGCGACACCGTCACCTTCATTTCATCCGTCTACGATGAAATCGTCAAACTGGACGATACGGCAAACGGCCCGAGCCCCGAGGTGGTCAACCATGGAGAGAGGCCTCCGAACCCGAAGTGGACACCCAGTCAGGTCAACGACTGGTGGACTTCACTGACTAAGGCGCAGCAAGAGAACATCATCCACAAGCACCCGGCCTGGATCGGCAACCTTGACGGCATCCCCTCAAATGAGCGACACCAAGCGAACTTGATTTGGCTCCCCATCATGCAAGCCGAGATAGACAAGAGTGTCAAAGACTACAAACCAAAGTATACAAGAGACGGCATCAACACTCCGGGGTACAAAGAAATGCTCCAGAGACAAAAGGACATTCACGCCCTGTCGACCATGTTCCTGGACAGCAGAGGAAAGCCCAAGTCCCTGGACAAGGAAGGCATGCCCGCGCCTGTAAATGGGCGCACCCTGCTAGTACTGGACAACAGTGGCGACCACTTCCGAGCCGCAGTCGCCTCCGGAGACGTCGACAACGCCGCCCACGTGGTGGTATCCACGCCGGGCATGGACTCAACGGTCGAAAACGGCCTCGCCAAGAGTAATGGTGATCCTGCGAAGTATGTGAACGGCACCGAGAACATTATGAAGGAAAGTGGATTGGGGTGGTCCACGGATAAAAATAAGGGCCAGGAAACCGTCGCAGGGGTAACCTGGCTGGGCTACGATGCTCCCCACGCAGAAAAAGTCTTCTCCTCAGGAGAAGCCAAGGAAGGCGGGAAGCACATGGCCGACTTCTATGATGGCCTTCAGGAGACCCACCATGGAGATCCACACCTGATGGCGACTGGCCACTCCTACGGCTCCCTAGCGACCGGATACGCCCTCAGGCAATCGACCGCACCAGACGATTTTTCCATCATGGGTTCACCAGGCCCCAGCTCAGTAGACGCTTCAGAATTCCACATGCTTCCTGACCACACATTCGCAGCAGCGAACAATTGGGATCCAATTGCAGCATCTGGATACTATGGAGGAAACCCCACCACCAACCCTAACTCTGATTTTACAGCACTAGACACAGACGCCAACGGCCCCTACAAATACTCGTCAGGACATTCACACTACACAGACAAAGGCAGTACCTCCCTGCACAGCCAAGGACAAATCTTGAAAGGCGTGAAACCCGACTATGTTGACCGGCCGTCAATTAAACACGGATAGTAATTCATGTGCAGGGCATCAGATTGAGTCGCCCCCGCGAAACGGACGGAGAAGTAGAGCAGCCGATTAGCCCACCACAACGGATCAGGAAGAATACGTCCAATCAGCTGATAAGGGAGCAGCCGATGCCTGACGAGCAGACCACACCTGAACACAGAGGAGGCGTCGGCGCAGACGAAGCCCCGGCCGTCAACTCGGGCAACGACGCCTCTGTCGGCAGGAGGAAACCGTCGTCAGGCAGGTCGGCGGGATGGTGGGCCATCCGGGTGATGCTGGTCGTCCTCGTGGTGATCATTGGTGGTTTCATCTATCTGATCGATATCACCGTGCACCCCGCCAGCGGCCCGGATGGCTTCCAAGTCCGGCGCGTTGCCAGCACAGCCTCCAAGCACCTCTCCAGCAGCCCGGACGTCATCTCCGCCAAGACCACTGAGGCCTCAGCCGACCTCGGAGGCAACGACGTCCGACTGGACGTGCGCCTCAAGGACAACACCAGTGCGGAGGCGGCCGCCAACCTGCTGGCCTCTACTCGCCAGAAGACACTCCAGCAGGTACCCCACTACAGCGGCGAATTCGTCATCTCCGTGTCCTGGAACGCCAAAGGCAGCACCATCGACATCGACGTCTCCTGTCAACGAGACCCCGAGGCCATCCGGACCGACATGAAGCGCGCACTCACCCCCGTCGGAGAAGCGAAGACCTTCACCGGCAACATCGACGAGTATCAGGGACCGACAATCGACTACGGAGAAGTCACCACAACCCCCACCACCCTGACCCAACCAGGCGTCAAGAGATCCTCCAAGACCTTCACCATGAACGGCTGGAAGGTCACCTCCACCAGCAACACCGACGGACAGTTCCCCACCACCGTCTCCTTCGAGCAGGTCATCACCGCCGCCAGACAGGCCAACGCCACCGGCACCATCGACCTCGACAATGGCACTCTGTCCGTCACCGGCCTGGTCACCGACAAGCGCAAAGGTCTCACCCCCGAGGCAGCAGCACCCGTCATCCACGCCGTCGCCGACTGCCGCACCGCAGGACTGACCACACTCCAGCTCAACGACGAAGCCAAGAAGGAACCCTCCAGCGACGACCTCTGGATAACCTTCACCTGCAACAACGGCACCTGGACACCCGACGACGACGGCAGCACCGGCCAAGACGAAGCCGCCATCCTCAACAAAGCCGCCGAACTCTAACCAACCCACCATTCGTCCTTCGCCTCTGCACCGTCGGACCAAACACCCCCACCACCACAACGGATCGGGAAGAATGAGGCTTATTCACAGCATCCGTCAAAGGCACTGTGACCTGCGCAGATGCCGGCGTCGGCTAGCCCTGTGAATAAGCCTCAATACCTCCAATGAGTCAGCAAGGGAGCAGCCGATGCCCGACGAGCAGACCGTACCAGCGCCAAGAGAAGGCGTCGGCGCAGACGAAGCCCCGGCCGTCAACTCGGGCAACGGAGCCTCTACAGGCTGGAGAGCAGCGCTGTCTGGCAGATCGTTTGAGTGGTGGCTGTCCCGGTTCGTGCTGGTCATACTCGCGGTGATCATTGGTGGATACGGTGGCTTACTCTACGTCAACCTGAACCCCGCCAGCGGCCCGGACGGCTTCCAAGTCCGGCGCGTTGCCAGCACAGCCTCCAAGCACCTCTCCAGCAGCCCAGACGTCACCTCCGCCGAAACCACTGACGCCTCAGCCGACCTCGGAGGCAACAACGTCCGACTGGACGTGCACCTCAAGGACAACACCAGCCCGGGCACAGCAGCCAACCTGCTGGCCTCAACCTGGCAGAAAACACTCCAGGAGGAACCCGACTACTCAGGCGAGTTCATCATCACCGTGTCCTGGAACGCCAAGGGCAGCACCATCGACATCGACGTCTATTCTCAACGAGATCCCGAGGCAATCCGGACCGACGTGAAACGAGCACTCACCCCCGTCGGAGAAGCGAAGACCTTCACCGGCAAGATCGACGAGTATCAGGGACCGACAATCGACTACGGAGACGTCACCACACTCCCCACCACCCTGACCCAACCAAGCGTCAAGAGATCCTCCAAGACCTTCACGATGAACGGCTGGAAGGTCACCTCCACTGCCAAAATCGACGGTCAGTTCAGCAACCCACCCTTTGACCAGCTCATCACCGCCGCCAGGCAAGCCAGCCCCACCGGCACCATCGACCTCAACGGCACCACCCTGTCCATCACCGGCCTGGCCACCGACGAGAACAAAGGCCTCACCCCCGAGGCAGCAGCACCCGTCATCCACACCGTCGCCGACTGCCAAGCAGCAGGACTCACCACACTCCAGCTCAACGGCAAACTTCAGAAAGGCCTCTCAACCGATAACGACTACTGGCTGACCTTCACCTGCAACAACGGCACCTGGACACCCCACCACGACAGCACAAGGGGCCAAGACGAAGCCACCATCATCAACAAAGCCGCCGAACTATAGCAGCCCCACCGTTCGTCCTTCGCCTCTACACCGTCGGACCAAACACCCCCACTATCAAGGCGGATCAGGAAGAATTACGTCCGACAAGCAGGAAGAAGGTACTGATGCCCGACAAGCAGTCCGATCTAGACCAGAGGGACTCCTCCACATCCTTGTCTTCTGCGCGGGATCAGCAGGTGGCGGGAGGCGACGAGGCCGCCACCCGCACCAGCTCTCAGTCGATCACCAGCGGCAAACGCCACAGCCCCTCAGAGCATCAGCAGACTGCTCCATCGCACAGTCGGGGCATCTTCAAGCCCAGCCGCATAGCACTGGTTGTCATCCTGTCTGCGTTGCTGGGGGTCATCGGGTACTTCGCATATAATCTCATGCTTATGTTCAATCCCGGCCTGGAACCGCACTCATTCGAAGAAAGGAGCGCAGCAAGAGCTGCCGCCAAGCACCTGCGCCACGATTCACGCGTCTCCTCCGTGCAAGTTTTTGAGGAAGAATCGTATAACTCGGGCGATGCTCCCACTGTGAGCGTGCATCTCAAGGACGGGACCAGCACTGACACCGCGACAGCACTGCTGTCCTCAACCCGCGACAAGGCCTTAGGCGACGATGACGGAAGCACCCAGATCGGCATCATACTGAAGTGGAGCGTTGAGGGCACCGACATCAACGTCTTCTTCCTCATCAGCGCCAGCTCTCACGACATAGCTACCAACGTCCAGCACGATCTATCACTAGTCGGGGAGGTCAAAAGCATTCAACGACCCGGCGAAACATTACCTCTCCAGATTGACTACGGAGACGTCACCACGCCCCCATCCTCACTGACCACTCCGTCCGGCTCACCAACCATCAAGACCTTTACCATGAACGGATGGAAGGTCACCTCCACCAGCAACACCGACGGTCAGTTCAGCAACCCACCCTTTGCCCAGATCATCACCGCCGCCAGCCAAACCAGCCCCACCGGCACCATCGACCTCGACGACGACACCCTGTCCGTCACCGGCCTGGTCACCGACGAGAAGAAAGGTCTCACCCCCGAGGCAGCAGCCCCCGTCGTCCACGCCGTCAACAACTGCCAAGCCGCAAAACTGACCACGCTCCAGCTCAACGGCAAACTGCAGAAAGGCCTCTCCAGCGACGACCTCTGGATAACCTTCGTGTGCAACAACGGAACCTGGGCGTCGCGGTTCGACTCCCCCAGCCCCAGCGACACCGAAATCCTCAACAAAGCCGCCGAACTCTAACCGACCTACCACCCCACCTTCACCTCTGCGCCGTCGGACCGCCCCCCCCCACCACCACAACGGATCGGGAAGAATACGTCCAGTCAACCAATTAGGGAGCAGCCGATGCCCGACGAGCAGACCCACAAGACCCAGCACGCACCAGGAAAGGGAGCCAGAAAGCAGAACGTTTCTGTCCGGCATGGTAGGGCTCGTCTCGGCTGGAGGAAGCTGCCGTCAGGCAGGTCCGTTCGAATCTGCGCTGCGTGGATCGCGGTACTCGTCACGGTGCTGGCCATCGGCTTGCTCGCCCGCATGACAGTCATTGGTCTGAACCCCGACCTCGGTCCCGAAGGCACCAAGGTCCGACGCATCGCCAGTGCGGCGGAGAAGCACCTCTCCAACAACCCCAACGTCGTCTCGACCACTATCACCGAGGCCAACGCCAGCACAGGAACAGAACTGATCGTGCGCCTCAAGGACGACACTAGCCCCGATGCCGTAACCAACCTGCTGACCTCCACCCACCAGGCCGCCTTCGACAAGAACGACCCCGACACCCACATCACCCTCAACATCGTCCTGATCTGGACACTGCACGGCACTGACGTCAAGTTCTTGTCCAGCAGCCCTCCGCCCCCAGAGCGCTCAATCATCAAACGCGACCTGGCCGCCGCGGGTGAAGCCATAACCATCGAGAACACCTATATCGACTACGGGCAAGTCACCGCACTCCCCTCCACCTTGGCGCAACCAGGTGCCCCAGACTCCTCCAAGGCCTTCACCATGAGCGGCTGGAAGGTCACCTCCACCAGCAACACCGAGGGACAGTTCCCCACCACCGTCTCCTTCGAGCAGGTCATCACCGCCGCCAAACAGGCCAGCCCCACCGGCACCATCGCCCTCGACGGCACCACCCTGTCCGTCACCGGCCTGGCCACCGACGAGCGCAAAGGCCTCACCCCCGAGGCAGCAGCGCCCGTCATCCACACCGTCAACAACTGCCGCACCGCCGGACTGACCACACTCCAACTCAACGACGGGGCCAAGAAGGAGCCCTCCAGCGACGACCTCTGGCTGACCTTCACCTGCAACAACGGCACCTGGACACCACAGCATGGCGGCAACACCGGCCAAGACGAAGCCGCCATCCTCAACAAAGCCGCCGAGCTGTAACCGGCCTGCCTCCCGCCTGCCCTGCTCCCAAATCAGTTGACCGCCCGGCCCTCGCCCCACGGCCACCGGGCACCTCGCGGGCCAAGCAACGACTCATCATCCCCGCAGAGGACCCCTCCTCCGTCAGGGGGAGGAGACCGTCCCTACCGCGTTCAGCCACCGGGACGATCACACCGGGACCCAACCCTCCTAACCTGGAGTCGTTCAGGAAGAACAAAGGCCACGAGCATCCCGAGGACTGACGCACTATGACCACCACTATCGACGCCGCAGCCGGCCCGGCCATGGGCGTCAACCGTTTCGAGGCCCCCCAGAAAACCACCCCCGTCTCTCGGACACCCCGCGCCAGACGGGAGCGGGTCCGGGAGGCCGCCATCTGGCCCAGTCGGTCCCGCGTGGATGGTCGACAGTCCTTCGCCGGCGCGGTGCGCGCCGAGTGGATCAAGCTGCGCACTTTGACCTCCACCTGGGTCACGTCGGTCATCACGATCGTCATCACGGTCATGTTCGGCGCAGGCCTGGCCATGAACTACGCCGGCTCCCCCGAGCAGGCCGACGAGGCCAAGACCATGATCACCATGGGCTCGGTACTGGGCATGGTCGTCGTCTCCGTCCTAGGGGCCCTGATGATCACCGGCGAGTACGCCTCGGGGCAGATCCGCTCCTCACTGATGGCCGTTCCCCGCCGCGGACGTCTTTTCGCAGCGAAGGCGCTCGTCGTATCGGGTTTCTCCTTCATCCTCGGGGTCCTCTGCGTGGCACTGTCCTACGCCGTCTCCTACCCGTTCATGAAGGGCCACGCCGGTTCTCTCACCGACGCCCACTACCTGGGGCTGTTCTGGGGCACCGGCCTGGTCTTCGCGTTCATCGCGCTCATGGCTCAGGGAGTCGGCTACCTCACTCGCTCGACGGCGGGAGCCATCACCGTGGTGGTGTCGGTGCTGTTCGTCGTCCCGATTCCCTTCAACCTCATAGCCAGCCACTGGAAGTGGGCGAACAAGGTCCTGGGACTCCTGCCGGACACCCTGTCCACCGCCGTCTCCGACCCCTTCAGCCTGGCTCACCAGTGGGGACAGGCCGGCACCGCCGTCTTCCTCCAGCACTGGCAGGCCATCGCCGTCTTCGCCGCCTGGGCCATCGTCCCGCTGGCGATCGCCGCAGTCGTCTTCACCCGCCGCGACGCCTGAGCCACCGGTTCACGCGTCCCATCAGACCCTTTCTCCGGTTCCACACAGTCGGCCCCCGCACCCTCTCCCGGTGCGGGGGCCGACGACGTCGATACTTGCTGATCTACTCGGATCAGCTCTGGGGCTGATCCTCCCGGTACTTGCGCATCCAGGAGCGTCTGGTCCGGTACAGACGGATCCCCGTTCCAATCGTGATGCTGACCCACATGAGCAACATGCCCCACATCCACTGCGGGATATCCACGGCGCACCCCCCTTCCCCACAGCCGGCCACCATGCTATGGCTTCTCACGCACCATGATATGACCGCCTGCACATTTTGTCCCGGCGCCTTGCTCACCGAGACGCCCGGCCTCGCCCCCGCTACAGCACGGCGGACATGAGGCGGCAGACGTTGTCCACGTAGCGGTTGTACCAGGGCTCGGTGGCCCACAGCTCGGGGGTCAGCTCGGTGCAGGTGGCCCGGTAGTCGGCGTCGTTGATGCGCAGCAGGTCGTCGAGGTCCCCACCGAAGGCCAACAGCATGACCTCATAGTTGAGGGCGAAGGAGCGGAAGTCCATGTTGGAGGACCCGATGACCCCGACCTCGTCGTCGACCGTCATGTACTTCGAGTGCAGGACAGTCGGCGAGGGGTAGAGGTAGATCCGCACCCCCGCCGCCAGGAGCGCCGAGTAGTAGGAGCGCTGGGCGTGGCTGACGATGAACTGGTCGGACTCCTTGCCCACGAACAGCTCGACCTCCACCCCCCGGTAGGCGGCCGAGGTCATCGCCGCCAGCAGCGCCTCGTCGGGGATGAAGTAGGGGCTGGTGATGGACACGCGCCGCTTGGCCCCGTGGATGAGGGCCAGGAACATCCGCAGGTTCGGCTCGGTGGGGTATCCCGGTCCGGAGGGGATGAGCTGCATGGCGTTGACGACGGCGCCCGGCCGCCCGGGTCTGGGGGCCGGCGTGCCCACTGGAATACCCGGCAGTCCCGCCATCTCCGGCAGGGTCTCGGCCGGCGTCCCCAGTGCCAGGTCGAAGGCCTCGAGCTGCTCGCCGGCCTCGAAGAACCAGTCCATGGCGAAGACGGCCTGGGCCTCCAGGACGATCTCGCCAGTGACCTCCACCGACAGGTCCTCCCAGCGGCGCCCGGCCCGCACATTGCGCCGGGTCCGGTAGGAGGGGTCGATGACGTTGTGACTCCCGATGAAGCCCTTCTCGCCGTCGATGACCAGGATCTTGCGGTGGTTGCGCAGGTCCGGGCGGCGCCAGCGGCGCTTGAGCGGCAGCAGCGGCATCATGAGGCGCCAGCGGATACCGGCGTCGGTCATGCGCTGGCAGAACTGCTTCCAGCCGGGGTACTTGCGGCTGCCCAGGTGGTCCAGGAGGAGTCGCACCGTGACCCCGCGGGCCACGGCGCGCTCCAGGGAGCTGAAGAAGACGTCGGTGACCTCGTCCCAGCTCATGATGTAGAACTCGACGTGCACGTGGTCGGTGGCGGCGTCGACGGCTCGGGCCATGGCCTCATAGGTGCTGCGGGGGTCGGCGTGGACGGCCACCACCTCACCGCTGACGCAGGGCAGGCCGGTCAACCGGCGGTTCATACGCACCGCCCCGGCCAGGTAGGTCGAGGGCCGGGCGCCCTTGGGCAGGTCCGGCATGGAGCGGGTGTAGTCGAGGGTGATCTCGTTGACGGTGTGCTGCTGGCGGCGCCGAGTGCCGTGCACCCACGGGCTGCCGATGAGCAGGTAGAGCGGGAGCCCCACGACGGGCAGCAGGAAGATGAGCAGCAGCCAGGCGGTCGACGACGACGGGCGGCGGTTCTCCGGAACCGTGCCCAGTGCGACGATCTTGATGAGGTACTCGATGACGACCCAGGTGGTCGCCAGTACCGGCGGCAGCGTCATACTCGCATCATGTCATGCCCACTGACAGGTCCCTGCAAACATGCCTGGGCGCGGACCGGATGGTCCTGCGCCCAGGCACTGCGAAGGCCCGCCCCGGTTGAACCACCGGGTCGGGCCCTTCGCAACGAGGTCGCTTACCGGTTCCCATTCGGCAGCGGGTCCTCCTTCACCGAAACGTCCGAGCACATTCCCTTGGCTGTGGCCCGGACTCAGTGATGGCCGGTCAGTGGTACTCCCCAGTACCTCACGGTCGCCACCGTTCAGCGGTGACTACGACTCTGCCGATGCTGTCTGAGAGAAGACTGGAAATCGCGCATCTAAATGGTGACGCTTGATGACGATACGGTCACGGTCTTCCGAACGTGCTGCCGCCCTCCCTCAAGCCCCTTGAAATACTGCGGAATCCGCCCCCCCCCCGCACTGGACACCCTCAGGCCGACGTCGGAGCGCCGAAGAGGGTCTTGAAGTAGCCGTAGAAGTTCCAGTTGCCCCACGAGGTGCACTGGTCCCCACCGTGTGCGGCGGCCTCATTGGGCTGGTAGGGCGTGTAGTTGTACAGGCCCGCAGTCGCCTGGTTGGCCACCGTCACCTCACCGCTGCCGCACCGCACATCGGGCGAGTAGGCGATGTGTCTGGGCTGCTGCGCCACGACGTCGTAGCTGCCCGGGTTGAGACGGTAGCGATGGAACTGGGAGGCCGCCCCGTAGAGCTGGGAGGGGAAGCCGGCCCACTGGGGGTCGCAGGTCCTGTGGTCGGGGCAGGCGTAACCAGCTGCGGCCTCATAGTCGCGAGCGCTCAGGTTCGCGCCGGAGGCGGTGAGCAGCCCCTGCTCCTTGTGAATGAGGACGAGGAGCACCTGGGGATTGATATCGCAGGCTTGGGAGACCTCCCAGATGACGTCGGCCGCACTGACACCGGAGGCGGCCTCAATGCCTCCGGGGCAGAAGGTGCTGGCCGGGCGGGCCTGCACGGAGAAGGTGGCGGTGGCCAGGCACTCGGTGCCGTCACTGCCCGGCTGGCAGCCGGCGTTGACCTTGGTGACGAAAGCGGCGATCTCCTCGCGCGTCATGGCCTGGGAGTCGTAGAAGACCTCATCATCAATGATGCGGGCGGCGTTGAAGCCGCTGGCGTCGGGCACCAGGGGTGCTGGCGCAGAAGTTGTTCCGGTATCGGAGGCCCGCCCCCACCCCAGAGCGAAGCCGCCCAGTGAGGAACCGGTTGCACGCAGCACAATGAGTCCCACCAGGAGCGTGACCAGGAAGGCGACCAGGGCGACGCCGATCGGGCTTCTCAGGAAGGGATGACGGACACCGCCCCTGCGCCCCCGCCTCCGTCTGGCACCGGCGCGCAGGAGCCCGAAGCGCCCACGGCCTCCTCGGCTCCTCTTCGCCCGCCCGGAACGGCGACTCGCATCCTCCCGCCGGGCGTGATCGGTACCGCGCTGCGCGGCTGGGCGGGCACTGCGCGGCGCTCGTGCGGGCTGAGGCGAGCCGGATCCTGCGGTGCTTCGTTGGGGCCGCGGACGTCGGCCGGAGGGATGGTGGGACATCGGCGCCATCGTGTCACATCACGGGCCGATGCACGGCCCGAAGCAGCTCGGGCTTCCCAAGACGACTGTCCGACCGGGATTCGACGGGAGGCGATGCGTCCCACAGCACCGCCGTCGGCCGGGTGAGTCCGCCGTCGCATACCGTGGGGCCGTGAATCTTCCCGACGTCCTGAGCCTGGCGCGCTCCCTCATGGAGGAGGCCGACGTCGGCGACTGGGATCTGGCCTTCGACCGGGCGCGTCGGCGGGCCGGCCAGACGGATCATGCACGACGTCGGCTCACGCTCAGCCGCCATCTCATGAGCCTGTACGACGAGGCCCAGGTCCGCGAGACGATCCTGCACGAGATCGCCCATGCCCGCGTCGGCCCCCACCACGGGCACGACGCCGTCTGGGCCGCCGAGGCGAACCGGTTGGGGGCGACGGGCCGGCGGCTCATTGACGCCCAGGCTCCCCGGCTACGGGGACGCTGGGTGGGCAGGTGCCCGGCGGGCCACGAGGTGGACCGCATGCGCCGTCCGGCCTCACCAGTCTCGTGCTCACGCTGCGCCTCTCGATTCAGCCTGGAGCACCTCCTGGCTTGGAGCCTCGACGGCGAGCCCGTCCCCCATGAGCGGATCAGCGAGCGCTACAGCCGCCTGTTGCGCTTGGCGAAGCGGGCCGCACCATAAGGCCTCGTGTAGGGTGCTTGCACCAACCACCACCCCACAAGAACGGAATCGTCGTCATGCTCGTGACCACCACCCCCACCGTCGAGGGCTACCCCGTGACCCAGTACCTGCGTGTCGTCTGCGGTGAGACCGTCGCAGGAGTCAATTTCCTCAAGGACATGGCCGCGGGGTTCCGAAACTTCGTGGGAGGCCGTTCCCAGTCCTACGAGGAAGAGCTGATCCAGGCCAGGGAGACAGCCCTGGCGGAGATGGTTCAACGCGCCCAGGAGCTCGGCGCTGAAGGCGTCGTCGGCGTCGACATCGACTACGAGACACTGGGGGCGGACAACGGCATGCTCATGGTGACCGCCTCAGGCACCGCGGTGCGGTTCTCCCCTGTCTCCTGAGCGGAACTGAGCCCCAATCCCCCTCAGGGGACGACTTGAGTCACCGAACCAACCCGTCCGCGAATTTCCCAGATTTTTCCCAGGGATCTGCCCCTCGTCCTCACAGGGTGAGGGCGTTACATAGTAGTTGCCGCCGGACAGGGACGGTCTCGAGGGTTGGGGAGCCCAGTGACAGATCGATCCCCTGAGATGAAGTTGGGTCATAGGGAGCCTGACATCATCGTTTCGGCGAAGGAGGAACCGCCTCCTCGGGTGCATGGGACCCCGGGTTGCAGGTGGGACCTCGCGAGGCTTGGGCCCGCGGTTCGGACTTCCGAACCGCGGGCCGAGTCCTTTCTCGGCCCGTCTGCACGCCGATAACCCGCGCGTTCATAGGTTAGTCCGCGAGTTCGTACCCTGAACCCCCGAACGCGCGGCATAAGGTACGAACGCGACGGCGGCCTACGCGGCCGACTCCTCCTCGGCGACAGGGTTGCCCACGCGCAGCATGAGGAGCAGCCCGGTCGCCAGCACCGCGACAATCCCGAGGATCCCCCAGTAGTTCGCACCCTGCCCGACCAGGCGCGTCCCCAGGTAGATGAAAATGCCGTACATCGCGGGCGCCATGAAGGAGACCGCCCGCCCGGTGGTCGCGTAGA
>ERZ772940.518-NODE-518-length-17199-cov-3.88637_pt1 | contig 17199 bp, 16 predicted proteins | sample MGYA00511682_ERZ772940 | MGnify/ENA primary metagenome ERZ772940 (study PRJEB29015, sample SAMEA2737922) | human oral metagenome | biome: human oral; feature: human-associated habitat; material: dental | place: China | collected 2031 ... | reverse complement strand
AACGAAATTAGCGTTTTTCTTGCGAATTATTTTTACAAAAGCAAGGTATTTTTATAGTTTTATATTAGAACTTCTAGAATTCCTAGAAAAACTAGAAATAACTATATAGGGGGCAAGTTCTTGGAACTTGCCCCCTACATTATTATATAATATGTGCAATGCGCTTACTGTGCGCTTTCAAATTCTTTCAAGAAGCGAACATCGTTTTCTGAGAACAGACGGAGATCGCTGACACGATATTTAAGGTTGGTAATGCGTTCCACACCCATACCGAAAGCGTAGCCAGTGTAAACCGATGAGTCGATGCCGCAGGCTTCAAGGTCGTGTGGGTCTACCATTCCGCAACCCAAAATCTCTACCCAACCCGTGTGCTTGCAGAAGCCGCAACCTTCGCCACCGCAGATATTACAGCTTATATCCATTTCGGCACTTGGCTCGGTGAAAGGGAAATAGCTTGGACGCAAACGGATTTTGGTGTCTGCACCAAACATTTCACGGGCGAAAGTAAGAAGCACTTGTTTCAGGTCGGTGAAGCTGACGTTCTTGTCTACATACAGTCCTTCCACTTGATGGAAGAAGCAGTGGGCACGTGCGCTGATGGCTTCGTTGCGGTAAACACGTCCGGGGCAGAGCACACGGATAGGTGGCTCGTGGGTAGACATATAGTGTGCCTCGTCGTTAGAAGTGTGGCTGCGCAGCAGAACGTTCTTCGTAACGTCCATTGTGCTTGAGCGTTCAATGAAGAAAGTGTCTTGCATATCGCGTGCAGGGTGGTCGGCGGCGAAGTTCAGCATCGTAAACACGTGCTGGTCGTCGTCGATTTCCGGTCCCTGATACAAGGTAAAGCCCATTCGTGCAAAGATGTCGATGATTTCTTTCTTCACCAACGTCAGCGGGTGGCGTGTACCAAGCTCGATAGGATAAGCTGTTCGGGTAAGGTCAATATCGCCACTTTGCGCCTCGTTTGTTTCCAACTGTTCGCGCAAATCGTTAATCTTGCCTTGTGCAAGCTGCTTCAGCTCGTTTATTTTCATACCCACCACCTTTTTCTGGTCGGCAGCTACGTTGCGGAACTCGCTCATCAAGGCGTTTATTTCGCCCTTTTTACTGAGATATTTCAATCGAAGCTGCTCTACCTCTTCGGCGTTTTTAGCCGATACGGCACTCACTTCCTTTAATAGTTCTTCTATCTTTTCGAGAATCATAATTCCTAATTTTAGTGCAAAGGTACAATATATAATTTGAACAGGGAAGTACAGACAAAGAAAATTATTGCGTTTACAACATTATTATAAAATAAAATTTGTGTTATTATAAAATAAAAGTAGTACTTTTGCATCAAAATTTGAGAACTATATTTATTAGAATATGAGAAAAGCAATCTTATTCGTTGTAGTGGTGTGTGCCGCAATGGTATGCTTCACAACAAGCTGTAACAACAAGAAAGTAGAGCCGGCTGATTCTACCAAAACCGACTCGACAACCGTTGCGGATACAACCGAGGCAGAGGATTCGGCAACAGAAATCATTGCAGAAACGCCGATGCCCAAGGCTGCCGACCAACTTTTCGACGATTTCTTCTTCAACTTCATTGCCAACAAGAAGCTGCAACGCAATCGCATTAAGTTCCCACTGCCTGTGGAAACGAACGGAGAAGTTACGAAACAGATAGCCCACGACCAGTGGAAAATGGAGCGTTTCTTCCGTCCGCAAGGATATTACACGCTGATTTTCGACAATGAAAAGCAAGCCGATTTAGCCAAATCGACCAAGCTCGACACGGTGATAGTGGAAAAAATCAACTTGAAACAGGGTCTTGTTGAGCAATATTGTTTCGACCATCAGGACGGTCGCTGGGAGATGAACAAGATTAAGAATATCGGTTTCTCGCAAAACCACAACGCTTCTTTCTTGAAGTTCCTGCAGAAATTCCTCGCTAACGACGGCCGTGGAAGCATAAAAGAGCCACTGTCCTACTACGGTCCAGACCCCAATGGCGAAGAAACAAGCAAGGTGAACACCACTATTCCTGCATCGGAATGGAGCACTTTCCTTCCGGAAGTGCCTGGAAACATAATCTACAACATTCTTTACGGACAGAAATACGATAAGAGCAAGAAGAAGATTCTTGTATTCCGAGGACTCTCTAACGGTGTTGAAACCCAACTTGAGTTCAGACAAAGGGGCAACGATTGGCGTTTGGAGAGAGTTGTAGCCTACTAAGCAAGGGTGTAACTTTGCAGTAAAAGGAAGAACGAAGTACGAGGAAAAGACAATGACAGACGAGAAAGACTACAGCCTGCTTAGGCACAACACGTTCGGAATTGATGCGAAATGCAAGCGATTCATAGAATATAATACGGTGGAAGAGGCGCAACAGGTGGCACAGATGCTTACCGAAGCCGACCGTCCGCTGCTTATTCTCGGTGGAGGCAGCAACTTATTGCTGACTGCCGACTACGACGGAACGGTGTTGCATTCGGGCATTCGCTTTCTCGAACAAATCGACGAATGCCACGTTCGCTGTGGTTCTGGCTACGTTTGGGACGATGTGGTGGCTTATTGCGTAGCAAACGGACTGTATGGAGCCGAGAACTTGTCGATTATACCGGGCGAAGTGGGTGCCAGTGCTGTGCAAAACATTGGTGCTTACGGCGTGGAAGTAAAAGATTTGATAGTGTCTGTGGAGGCAGTAGAGTTAGAAACAGGGCGCATACGCCACTTCACGAACGACGAATGTGAATATAGCTACCGCCAAAGCAAGTTCAAGCAGGCGTGGCGCGACCGTTTTCTCATCACCGCCGTTACCTACAAACTGTCTACAAACTATGCTCCAAAGTTGGACTACGGTAACATTCGTGCTGCCTTGGCTGTAAAAGGAATCGACTTTCCCACGGCAACGGAACTCCGAGAAGTTATTTCCGAAATACGAAATGCGAAGTTACCCGACCCCAAAGTATTAGGCAATGCAGGCAGTTTCTTTATGAATCCAGTGGTTCCGACGCAGAAATACAACGAATTGGCACAGCAATACGAGGGTATGCCCCACTATACCATCGACAGCGAGCACGAGAAAATACCTGCAGGTTGGCTGATTGAGCAATGCGGTTGGAAAGGAAAAGCAATGGGCAGAGCTGCCGTACACGACAAACAAGCATTGGTATTGGTGAATCGTGGCGGTGCAATGGGCAGCGAGGTGGTACGCCTTTGCGAAACCATTCAGTACGACGTGATGCAGAAATTCGGCATCGAAATCAACCCTGAAGTGAACATACGCTAAACTGAAACGATGAAATTACGTTTTTTAGGCACAGGAACTTCCAACGGAGTACCCGTCATTGGCTGCAGCTGCAAGGTGTGTAAAAGCAGCAATACGAAAGACAAACGACTGCGCACGTCGGCTTTACTCGAAACCGAAACTACACGCATACTCATCGACTGCGGTCCCGACTTCCGCCAACAGATGCTTCCCCTACCCTATAAAAAGATTGACGGCATCTTGGCAACGCATATCCATTACGACCATGTAGGCGGACTCGATGACTTGCGCCCCTTCAGTTGGCTTGCCGACATAGACATTTTTGCCAACGAGGACACCTGCGAAGGACTGCGCCACAACTTTCCTTACTGTTTCAAAGAGCAACTCTACCCTGGCGTACCCAAGCTAAATCTGCACGCAATCGCCCCTCACAAGGCGTTTCCGATAGGCGATTGCACTGTCGTACCCATTGAAGTGATGCACGGAAACCTGCCTATCTTGGGCTATCGCATAGGAAACTTCGCCTACATCACCGATATGAAGACCATCAACGCTACCGAACTGCCTTATCTTGAAGGTGTTGAAACCCTCGTAGTGAATGCCTTACGTTGGCAGCGTGAGCACCATTCGCATCAGCTCATCGCCGACGCCATCGCCTTCAGTCGGAGCATCTACGCCAAGCGCACCTATCTAACCCATCTCACACACGAAATAGGACTGCACGAAGTAGCGCAGCAACACCTTCCCCACAATGTATTCTTTGCCTACGATGGTTTGGAAATAGAAGTGTAAGCAAGCATAGGCTGTTTGGAAGCAAGGCTTGCGGTGCGCTTTATTTTCCATAGTTTCTAGTTCTTCTAGAGTTCCTAGAAGCCCTAGAGCCCTTAGTAATTCTAGAATATTTATAAACTATCAGAATCCTAAAAAGTGAGTATTTTTGTTGAATTACTTGTGAGATTAGTTTTTTTTCTCTACATTTGCACATAATAATAACATTGTGCAATAGCAGAAAGCGTGAGTCTTTTATCACACTAAAAAGAAAATTAGGAGGGAAGAAAAAATGTCTATTTCCAAGACAAGACAGATGTTCGTAGACGTGGCAAGGCAGATTTTTGCCAAGAAAGGCATTGCCAACACAACAATGAACGATATTGCGGAAGCCTCAGGGAAGGGGCGCCGCACGCTATACACCTACTTTAAAAGCAAGGACGACGTTTATTACGCTGTTATAGAAGCCGAGTTGGAACGCTTGTCGGACAAGTTGGACGAGGTGGCATCGAAGCGAATACCGCCCCACGACAAGATTATCGAACTCATCTACACCCACCTGAGTATGATAAAAGAAACCGTAATGAGAAACGGAAACCTCAGAGCGGAGTTCTTCCGCAACATCTGGATGGTGGAGCGTGTACGCAAAAACTTCGATGAAGACGAAATAGAACTCTTTAGAAAGGTATATACAGAGGCGAAAACCGATGGCGATTTTGACATCGACAACGTAGATTTGGTTGCCGACATCACCCACTATTGTATCAAAGGACTCGAAGTTCCCTTTATCTACGGTCGTCTTGGACACGGTCTGACCGAAGCAAGCAGCCGCCCACTCGTTGCAAAAGTGGTGTACGGAGCGTTGGGTAACAAGATAGGAAAGGGCAAAACCGACGACAATAATTATAAATAAGGTGGACGTATCTTATCAAGAACGAGCTATAAACATATCAAGAAATAGATATTAACAACATAAACACAAACAGAAAATGGGATTATTAACAGGTAAGACAGCCCTCATCACAGGTGCTGCACGTGGAATAGGTAAGGCAATCGCCATTAAGTTCGCAAGCGAAGGTGCAAACATCGCATTCACCGACCTCGTTATCGACGAGAACGGAAAGGCTACTGAAGCTGAAATTTCAGCACTCGGCGTAAAGTGCAAAGGCTATGCAAGCAACGCAGCCGACTTCGCTCAGTCTGAAGAAGTGGTGAAGCAAGTGAAGGAAGAATTCGGCAGCATCGACGTACTTGTAAACAACGCAGGTATCACAAAGGACGGTTTGATGCTCCGTATGACCGAAGCACAGTGGGACGCAGTTATCGCTGTGAACCTCAAGAGTGCGTTCAACTTCATTCACGCTTGTATTCCAGTTATGTTGCGCCAACGTGGAGGCAGCATTATCAACATGGCAAGCGTGGTAGGTGTGCACGGTAATGCCGGTCAAGCTAACTATGCAGCATCTAAGGCTGGTATGATTGCCCTTGCAAAGAGTGTGGCACAGGAAATGGGACCAAAGGGTTTGCGTGCCAACGCTATTGCTCCGGGCTTCATTGAAACCGCTATGACACAGCAACTCTCTGACGACATTCGCAAAGAATGGGCTTCTAAGATTCCATTGCGCCGTGGTGGAACTACCGAAGACGTTGCAAACACAGCCCTCTACCTTGCTTCTGACCTTTCAAGCTACGTGTCTGGACAGGTCATTCAGGTTGATGGCGGTATGAATATGTAAAACTCCTTTCGACTCTTCTATCCCCCTTGCCTTCATCGGTGAGGGGCGATAGTCTTTTAAAAACTATGCAAGTTCTCTACGAAGACAACCATATCATCGTCGTTTATAAGGAAAGCGGCGAGATAGTACAAGGCGACAAGACAGGCGACAAACCGCTTTCAGAAACCATCAAGGCGTGGATAAAGGAGAAATATGCCAAGCCGGGCAATGTGTTTCTTGGTGTGGTGCATCGTTTAGACCGCCCCGTATCGGGATTGGTAGTCTTCGCAAAGACTTCGAAAGCACTCTCCCGACTGAACGATATGTTCCGTAAAGGCGAGGTGAAGAAGACCTATTGGGCAATGGTACAGACACCACCAGCAGAGCCCGAAGGCACGCTGACAAACTGGTTGGTGCGCAACGAAAAGCAAAACAAGAGCTACGCATACGACCACGAAGTGCCCAATGCAAAGAAAGCAATACTGAAATACAAGACTGTTGGGCAGACCGAGCACTACACACTGCTCGAAGTGAACCTGCTCACAGGTCGCCACCACCAAATACGCTGTCAGCTTTCAGCCATCGGCTGCCCCATTAAAGGCGACTTGAAATACGGCGCACGCCGCTCAAACCCAGACGGCAGCATATCGTTGCTGAGCCGTACGGTAGAATTTATACACCCCGTAAGCAAGGAAAACATCTCCGTTGTTTCGCCCTTGCCTGCTGAAAAGGTGTGGGATAACTTCCGAAAATAACCATTAAATGACAACACCTACTGCATTAAAACGCATCACAGCGTGGCTTAAACGCCTCTCGTTTCGCACAGGCGTAACGGTTTTGGCTATGTGCATTCCGTTCTACATTGCCTCGTTTGCGCAATTTGCCCTCCCCCTTTCTACTGCTACGAAAGGCGTTTTGTGGGCTGTTTTCTTCGGTTTGGCAAAGGCTTTCCAATACAGCGGACTCACTATCTTGGGCGTAGAAGGCTACAAACGGCTGAAAGCAAAGCTAAAACAATCACGTACTTAAATACGAAAAAACGAAGTATCGAACCGTCGCAACCACGACTATCCAATACTTCGCCTTTCTATTTTCTTCTTTTCAGTCTTACAATATCCTTGTTTTTCCTCTCTTGATACTCGTGTTTACTTTCTCACAATCACCGAGCCGTTAGCCTGATGCGTAGCCAAGACAAGCACTTCGGCTATCTGAACGTGGGCTGGCGCACTCGCTGCATAGAAGGCAACGTCGGCAATATCGTCGCCCGTCAGTGGCTTCACGCCCTTGTAAACATTATCGGCACGAGCATCGTCGCCGTGGAAACGAACATTCGAGAAGTTGGTTTGCACCAATCCCGGCTTCAGGTTCGTAACACGCACATTGCTCTCTGCCACGTCAATGCGCAAGCCGTCGGTAATGGTTTTCACCGCTGCTTTCGTGGCACAATACACATTTCCGTTCGCATAGGCAGCATCGCCAGCCACCGAACCTATATTAATAATGTGTCCTTCGTTGCGCTCCACCATAGCAGGCACTACAAAACGAGTCATGTTCAGCAGTCCCTTTATATTGGTGTCAATCATCGTGTCCCAATCGTCGAAGTCGCCTTCATACTCTTTGTCCAAGCCCAATGCAAGTCCTGCATTGTTTATCAGCACATCAATTTTTGCCCACTTGTCCTTTAAGAACTCCACTGCCTTCCTGGCAGCTTCGCGTTCGCGCACGTCGAACTGCATCGCCAGCACCTCGGCACCCATACCTTCGAGTTCCTTTTTCAGTGCATCGAGCTTTTCTTTCCGACGTCCCGTGATGATGACGTTATATCCACCTTGTGCAAACTTCTTAGCGCAAGCCTCGCCAATGCCGCTTGTTGCGCCCAAATAAGTTACAATTTTCTTTTCCATGTATTATCTTGTCTAAGTTGAGGTGTCGTTCTTACATTACACCTTGTATTAATTGTTTGTTCTTCATCTGCCGTTTCTGCCCTGTCGGCAGCAAACGAAACCACAGACAAAGGTAATGGAAATTATTTACTCTACAAAATTAAATGCCACCACTTATCAACTTTTTTATTGCTGAAAATATTTACGAATGTTAAAATAAGCCCTATTTTCATCATTCTTTCCCTAAAGTTTTGCACGTTTAAAAAGAAATGTGTACCTTTGCACTCGCAATTCAGGAACAAGTCAATTATAACTTATTTAATAAATTGCAACTGGTTAATATCGCGGGTTGGAGCAGTTGGTAGCTCGCCAGGCTCATAACCTGGAGGTCGCATGTTCGAGTCCTGCACCCGCAACTAAATGAAAGAAAGTCGCCCAATACGAGCGACTTTCTTTCGTTTTATATCCCCTACTCTTTTCTTTCCCACCCACCAAGAAATCGCCAGCACTATGCAGAAACGAAACAATAGAAGTGTAAATATTTTTTACAAGCATATCTATCGTGTAATCATCTAATTATCAACGTATTGCAAAACCTGTTGTTTTGCGTTCCAAAAGCGTAGGTTTTGCACGGTAAAAGCGGCTGTTTTGCATCGCAAAACCTACGCTTTCGCAACGCCAAAGCGCAGTTATCACTTTTTAACGGAATAATTTTGACAAAGTAAGGGCAATTTTTGGATTCTTGCACCGAATTGCAAGAAGAAAATAATCGGATTAATCTTGTGTTGCCTTATCTTCAGAAATCTGTGATTTCTTTGCTGCCCGTGCCTGCTCAATTTTATCTTTTATGCTCTTTATATGTGCAATGGCGTGCTTGCGGGCACTGATAATCTGATAGCGATAAACAAGGCAGGTGATGGAGAAATATATGGTAGTTTGTATCCAAAGGGCAAACACTTCGGTGCGTATGTCGGCAAAGGTTCCCCCCATAGACGACAGACGGAGGAATCCGCGCACACCGAAGGTAGACGGAATGAGCCACGACAGTCCCTCCCAAGCACCTGGAATGTTGCTCTGCGGCCAACTTACTCCCGTCAGGAAAAGGAAGGGAATGGAGGTGAACACGACAAGCAACATTACGTTTTCGCGATAACGGACGACGCACGAAATCGTCATACCGAAGAAAATAACAGATAAAAGATAAGGCACAAGCAAGCGGATAAGGTCTATAGGGTGCGCCAACATTGTGAAATTGAAGAAGCGTGGCACTGCCAAAGTAATGTAAGCCGTTACCACACAGTATATCATGAAGTAGCAAAGCGATTTGCCCAGTACTATTTTCAGTATGCCGTTGTGGTGCTTGCTGATGGGTACAAGGTCTTGATAGCGGTTGTTTTCGCGTGCCGTACCTGCCGAAAGACCAATGCCGAGCAGCAGTGTCTGTTGCAGGATAAGTATCAGCACACCTGGCAGAACGGCGTTGCCATATCCTCCCGTAACGTTGAAAATGGGCTCTTCGGCTATCTCCATAGGCTGTGTTCTCAACTCTTCGTCGCGCACGGTAACCGTTCCTATCCCCTCTTTCTGCCGTTCCTTGCCCATATCGAGCGACACATGGATTGCCGTTAGATAAATGGCTTTATAGGCAAGCATAATACTCATATCGCAATAAATGCTGACGTGGGCTTGCTCGCCACGGTTCAGTGTGCGCTCAAAGTCTTCAGGAAAGAGCATGATACCGTTGGCTTTTTGCTGTGCCACAAGGGTTTGCGCCTCTGAAAGACTGTTACAATAATAGGCGGCCTTTACATCGGGCGAGGCATCAAACATACGAATGAACTGGCGTGAGGTAGCCGTGTGCGACTGGTCTACTATCACAACAGGCACATCGCGCACCACCTCGTTGTTGTAAATCCACGAGTAGAGAAGCGGATAGAGCAACGGCACAAGAATGAAGAAGATAAGCACACCTTCGTCCTTGATGGTATTCTTCATCTCTATCCACCAAATGTAGCAGATAGAAACTATCAAATTGTTGCCTATGTCTGTACGACGGCCGTCTGTTTTCTTACCCATAAATCACTCTCGAATCTTCTTTCTTGTGGAAGGAAATGAATTTAGCGCAGAGCTTTATAATGTCTTATTCTATTCTTGTTTTGTATGAGAAGCGTAGCGAACTACGCCCCAACAGTTGCTTTAAGGTATATACACATACTCCAGCATAGCACGGCGAATGTTGCGCACCGTAAGCAATGGAAGGGCTGCAAATGCCACGAGTGCCACCACGTGCGGCCACGCATTTATGAGCGGATAGCCGTTGAAGATGCTCATTTGGTACACCATATAATAATGTCGGAGGGGTACGAGCTGTGCCATTGCCACGATGGGCGAATCCATTGCAAACAGCGGATAGGTTGCACCGCAAGCCGAAAAGCCCACCACAGCCCATAATGAACAAATACTCATCGACATACGAAGCGACGGCATCAGTCCGAAAACGAACACGCCGAAGCCTTGCGACGATGCCACGGTGAGCAGCGCAAGCAGCAGCATCTTGGCGATTCCACCAGGGTGAGGGAAACCTAAGTAGCCGTAAACGTACCATTCGTAGCCCAAAAATATGGTGAAAAACACAAGGAACTGCGGCAACAATTTGCCCGAAATGGCGATGAAGATATTCTTTCCTGCCATTTGCAGCCACTCTCTCGAACGTCCGAACTTCAGTTCCGTGCCTATCGAGTATGCCGTAATGAGCAACATAAAGAGCATCAGCACACCCGGCACCATAATTGTAGATAGGTAGATGTTGTAGCTCAGCCACGGATTGCCTATCGTATGCACATCAAGAACAATGGGTTGGAGCCTTGATTTTATTTCGCGTTCGGTCTTTCCGAACATCTCAAGCTTAGCCGAACCTACGGCCGCAGAGCCAAGTGTGGTGATGATTTTCAGGTCTTTGAAAAGCAAGGAGCCTGCTACGAGCGTTACATTGCTGTAATAGAACGACACTTTGGGCTGTCTTCCGCTGATGAGTTTCGCTGTCGTGCCTTCGGGAATGTACAGAAAGGCATAGATTTTTCCTTGCTGAATGGCGCGCCTTGCTTCGTTTACATTCGTGTAATGTGCCACCACCTTTGTGTTCTGAAAGGCATCTAAACGGCGCACAAGCGTGCGGGTAACGGTAGAGTTGTCGTTGTCCACCACGCCGCAAGGCATATCTTCGGGCTGTCCGGTGTTCATAAGCGACGTGAAGAAGAGCAGTATGATAATCGGAAAGACTATCATACAAAACAAGTAGATAGGCGTATGTATCATCTGTCCTACCTCTCGTGCAGCTATTCTTATGATGCGTCGGAACACGGTTGGGGTCGTTTTTGCTTTGCTTTCTCTATTCTTCTTGGCTTTACTTCTTCAGTATCACCGACATACCGGGGCGCAATCCGTCGAACTTGCCAATGGGCTTTGCCTTTACTTGGAAGGTCTTCAGGTCGTACTGACCGTTGGCTTTAGTGGCTTTCCATACAGCATAAGAACCTTGGTCTTTGATGGCGGTAACCTGTAAGTCTATTTCTTTGTTGAACGCAGGCAAGAAACCTTTCAGCTTTGTGCCCACTTTCATACCGTTCAGCTGGTCTTCTCGAATGTTGAAGGTTGTCCAAACGTCGTTCACCATTGATATGCTCATAATGGGACTGCCCAATCCTACAAGTTCGCCCACCTTCGGATAGATGGTAGAAACCTCGCCGTCGGCAGTTGCCCGCTGCACTGTTTCCTTCAAAATAGACTTCACCACGTCTACTGCCGAGCGTGCCGCCTGTGCTTGTTTCTTCGCTGCTCGCTTCGTTTCTTCGCGCTTTCCGCTCGTTGCAAGTTCGTATTGGGCACGTGCAACATCTACCGCCGACTTCGTAGTTTGGAATGCTGCTTCGGCTTCGTCGCGCTTTTGGGCAGAAATAACACCCTCGTTGTATAGTCGGAGCAGGCGTCCGTAAGTCTTTTCGGCTATGTCGTTGGCTGTAATGGCTTGTTGATAAACCTTGTAGGTTGCCGTTATAATCTCCTGTCGGTTAGGTGCTTCAGACAAATCGCTTAATGCTTCGGTTGCGCCTGCTGCTGCGGCGGCAACCTTTTCCTGTGCGCTGACCTCTGGAATTTCGAGTACTGCCAACACGTCGCCTTTATGAACGAAGTCGCCTTCCTTTACTCTGATTTCGCTGACACGCCCTGGCAGTTTGCAAGCCACACGGTATTCGCTGACTTCCACTTCTCCTTGTATAATCTCTTCTTCTTTTCCTAATGTGAAATAGCCTATTACTGCCACCGATACAACTACGGTAGCAAAGCCGAGAATGGCTAAAAGAATATTGTTATGTTGCGATTTTGCTGACATAATGAAAGCCTTTTATATTGTTTGTTTTGTTTCAATTGTGATTTTATTTCGATACTTTGAAGCACACGAAGCGAAGTTTGGCTGTTGCAACTTCTGCTATATTCAGTCGTTTTTACAGTTCGCCGAGTGCCTTTTTAAGGCCTATCTGTGCGGTGCGTACGGCTATTTCGGCATCTATAATGGCAGTTTTTGCCGACAGCCAAGCTGTTTGTGCCTGCATGACATCGGTAACAGTCATTACTCCTTCGGTAAATCCGAGGTTGGCTACACGCAAGTTTTCTTCTGCCGATGCCATATTCTTGTTCGCCGTAGCAAGGCGCGAGTTTGCATTCTTCAAGCGGAAGCGGTTCTGTTCCACCTCCAAACGTATCTTGTGGCGCACATCGCTCAGTTCCATTTGTGCCATTTGCGTAACCGAACGGGCAGCCCGCACCTTGTATTTGCCTTCTCCCCAGTTCCAAATAGGTACGTGCAAGACGAGCCCAATGCTCCAAACGTCTTTGAATTTCTGCTCGAAACCATTGAAGGAATTAGGGTTTGTAATGGTGTAACCTGCTGTTAGGGCAAGGTGTGGACGATAAAACGACTGAATGAGCTTTGTGTTCTGCTTGGTTATATCGACCGTATTCTGCAGTATTCTCACTTCGGGACGAGCGTTGAAAGCCGTATCTGCATCGTTATAATTGGTGGGTGTGAAGGCTGAAAGCTCGTCGGTATTCTCGTCTTCGAGCTTCAAATCGCCGTCAAGAGGCAATCCGCAGAGTTGGCAGAGTGCCATTTTCGCAAGCGAAATGCCGTTTTCTATTTCCGTAATGGTAAGATTTGCCGTGTTCACTGCTACCGAAACCTTTAGTCCGTCTGCCTTTGTCGCTACGCCAGCATCGTACATCTTGTTCACATTATCGTGCAGTTTGCTTATCAAATTGCGATATTGCGTGGCAAGTTGTTCCTTCTTTCGGAGCGAAACAATGAGCCAATAGGCGTTGTCTACTGCGAAAAGAACCGTCTGTCGTTTCAGTTCAATGTCGTTTTGGGCAAACTCTTCGCCAATGGCAGCTATGTCGTTCATCGCCTTTATGCCACCTCCCATATATATAGGTTGCGTAACCATAATGCCTGCAGCATACATATTCTTTGTATTTGTGCGCAATCCCTGGCGTATAGTCTCGCCAATGTTGTTGCCTGCCTGCGACAATGGAGCGGTTATGTTGCCCAAAACATCGCCCAAACGTTGTGCTGCTTCGGCTGAAATAATGCCCTGCTGCACCAACTGACTGATGCTTTGACCTATTTGTCCGTTTAGTTTATCCACCGTAGCCGACCCCAACGACGATAAAGTTTTCTTCTGTTTATCGTTCAGCAGGGATACTTCGCGCGACAGATGTTCGTATCCTGCCATACCTGTAACGCGTGGCAGATATTTGGTCTTGGCTGCTTTGTGAGTGTTTTCAGCTATATCGGCTGTAACACGCGATATTGCAAGCTGCCTGTTGTTCGCCAAAGCCATTTCGCGGCAGCGTTGCAGCGATAGCGTTTCTTGCGAAAAAGCCGATGGAACAGCTGTGAATAATATGCTGAAAAGCAACGTTAGTCTCATCATATAAACTTTGTTGTAAACAGAATACAAAAGTAAAGTATTTTAAATGTAAATCAAAGAAAATTGTTCTATACTTTCTTTATTTTCGTTAAAGGGCAGAATTTTAGAGAAAAAAGGAACAAGTTTTATTTTTTTTTCTTACTTTTGCATACGCAATTGTACTTAATACAAAACTTAGAACAATTTCATTAAATGAACAAGAAGGGCTTTTTATATAAGGTATTCGACCTTTATTATGATGGTTTCAGGAGTATGACGCTGGGCAAGACACTGTGGTTAGTGATTTTAGTCAAGCTCTTTATTATGTTTTTTATTCTTAAATTGTTCTTTTTTCCTAACTTCATAAAGGAGAATGCGAAGAAGGGAAACGAAGCCAAATTCGTAGAAACGGAAATGCTGAAACGGAATTAACCCCGTTATTGTGGGACTTACAGAGTTCTTTGACGGTAAAAAATCTGCAAGCAACCAATAGTTTGCAAAACATTACTGACGGTAAAAAGCTGCGAATAACGAGTGATTGACGAAACACTCTGACAGCAAAAAGCCGTGAATAAAAAGCGAACAAAATAAATTCTAACATTATATTATTCAACAATGGGAAATCTATTATTAACCATCGACCCAGATGTAGTGAACTGGTCGCGTGCCCAGTTTGCGCTTACAGCCATTTATCACTGGCTGTTCGTGCCACTCACGCTTGGCTTGGCACTCATTATGGCAATCATGGAGACGTACTATTATCGTACGGGAGAAGAGTTTTGGAAAAAGACAGCCCAATTCTGGCAGCGTCTTTTCGGTATTAATTTTGCGATGGGTGTTGCCACCGGCATCATCTTGGAGTTCGAATTTGGAACAAACTGGAGCAACTACTCTTGGTTCGTGGGCGACATTTTCGGTGCGCCACTTGCCATTGAGGGTATGCTGGCTTTCTTTATGGAATCTACTTTCGTAGCGGTCATGTTCTTTGGTTGGAAGAAAGTGTCGCGCGGATTCCACCTTGCGTCTACTTGGCTCACAGGTATTGGTGCCACTATATCGGCTTGGTGGATTCTCGTTGCCAATGCGTGGATGCAGAATCCTGTCGGTTGCGAATTCAATCCCGACACGATGCGCAACGAAATGACATCATTCTGGGAAGTGGCTTTAAGCCCTATGGCAGTGAATAAGTTTACTCACACCATTACTTCGGCTTGGGTTTTGGGTGCCGCTTTCTGTGTTGGCGTCAGCTGTTGGTACTTGCTGAAGAAGCGTCATGTGGAGTTTGCACGCAAGAGCTTGAAGATTGGTGCAACCGTAGGTCTTGTTTCATCGTTGCTTACAGCGATGGTTGGCGACGAATCAGCCTATCTTGTAGCAAAGCACCAGCCTATGAAGCTTGCAGCTATGGAAGCTTTGTATGAAGGAGGCAAGGGTGAGGCACTCACAGCAGTTGCTCTTGTCAATCCGATTTCGCAGCCCGACTATATGAACGCAACTGAACCACCTATGAAGATAGCTGTGCCTAACGTGCTTTCGTTCCTTGCCACACGCGATTTCAACGGTTATGTGCCGGGTATACGCAATATTATAAACGGCTATACAAAGGACGACGGCACCGTTGAACCATCGCTCAAAGAGAAGATGGCACGCGGTAAGCAAGCCATTGCAGCCCTCAAAGCTTATCGTGGCGGACAGAAAACGGAAGCCAATATAAAGACTTTGAAGGACAATATGAAGTACTTCGGCTATGGCTACATTAAGAATGCCGACGAAACCGTGCCTCCTATCGGCATCAACTTCTGGGCATTCCGCATAATGGTGGGCTTGGGTTCACTGTTCATTCTTGTATTTGCCATTATCCTGTTTGTAGTCTATCGCAAGGACATTACACGTCCTCGCCTCTTGCAATTGGCAGGTGTTGCCCTCATTCCGTTGGCTTACATTGCGAGCGAATGTGGCTGGTTGGTAGCCGAATTCGGCCGTCAGCCTTGGACAATTCAGGATATGTTGCCAACGTGGGCAGCGGTGAGCGACCTCAACAGCGGAAGCGTAGCTCTTACGTTCTTCCTCTTCCTGTTCCTCTTCACTGCTATGTTGTTGGTAGAAATTAGCATTATGTGTAAACAAATAAAGAAAGGACCAGAACTATGACATACGATTTTTTGCAACACTACTGGTGGTTTCTCATTGCACTTTTAGGCGCATTGCTCGTCTTCCTAATGTTTGTGCAGGGTGCCAACTCTATGATATTCCAGTTGGGTAAGACCGATGTAGAACGCCGTATGGTGGTAAACTCTACGGGTCGCAAGTGGGAATTTACCTTCACCACGCTCGTTACGTTCGGCGGTGCATTCTTCGCATCGTTCCCACTCTTTTACAGCACCAGCTTCGGTTCGGCTTATTGGGTGTGGGTCATCATTCTTTTCTCGTTCATCATTCAGGCTGTAAGCTATGAATTTCAGAACAAGGCAGGCAATCTTCTTGGCATTAAAACCTTCCAGACCTGTTTGATTATCAATGGTATCGTGGGGCCGTTGCTCCTTGGCGGTGCAGTGGCAACCTTCTTTACAGGCTCTAATTTCATTGTAGAAAAGGCGAATATCGTGAACGAAATGCAGCCCGTCATCTCGCATTGGGCGAATGCTTCTCGCGGTCTTGACGTGTTGCTGAACCCTTGGGTTGTGATTTTCGGTATTGCGGTTGTGTTCCTCGCTCGTGTGCTGGGCATACTCTACATTAATAATAATGTGTCTGACGATGCCATTCGCTCACGCGTTCGCCCGCAATTGTTGGTGAACACGGCGTTGTTCCTTGTTTTCTTCCTCGCTTTCTTGGTGAAAACCCTCATCGGCGAAGGCTATGCAGTAAACGCAGAAGGCACCATCGTGATGGAACCAATGAAGTATCTGAACAATCTTCTCGATATGTGGTACTTGGCACTCGTTCTTTTGGTGGGTGTGTTGCTGGTGCTTTTCGGCATCGTTCGCACCCTTATGCAGAAGGATTACATCAAGGGCATTTGGCCAACAGGTATCGGCGTAGTGCTGGTTGTTATCGTATTGTTCCTCATTGCAGGCTACAACAACACGGCATACTACCCTTCTACTGCCGACTTGCAAAGCTCGCTGACCATTAAGAACAGCTGTTCGAGCGAGTTCACCCTTACCGCAATGTTCTATGCAAGTATGATTGCACCGTTCGTTCTCGCCTATATCTTCTACGCTTGGCGCAGTATCGACAGCAAGAAGATTGACCGTCAGGAAATAGAAGAAGACGACCACGCATATTAAAACTCTTTTTCATTTCATCGTTTTATCCTAAATAGCGATAAAACAATATCTTCCCACACGATGTACCACAATGTTGGTGCATCGTGTTTTTGTATATTCCTACAATCCGTAATGCAGGTTTGGGCGTGATTTATCACGCTTCTTGCAGTGAAGGCAAAGTGGGTGCATATAGAAATTCTAGGAAAACTAGAATCTATAGAAACCCTTTTCGTAAAACTATAAAACAGCCTTAACTTTGTAAAGATAATTCGTAGGAAAAACGCTAATTTCGATTTGGCACTGCGAAAGCGTAGGTTTTGCGATGCAAAACAGCCGCTT
>ERZ772940.515-NODE-515-length-17244-cov-6.86486_pt1 | contig 17244 bp, 8 predicted proteins | sample MGYA00511682_ERZ772940 | MGnify/ENA primary metagenome ERZ772940 (study PRJEB29015, sample SAMEA2737922) | human oral metagenome | biome: human oral; feature: human-associated habitat; material: dental | place: China | collected 2031 ... | reverse complement strand
GAAGGCGGTCATCAGGGGCAGGGTCCATTCCCATACCAGGATTCTGCCTCGCGATCCCGGCCCGGGTGAACGATTCGCGTGGCTCGGATGCACTGAACCGCATGATGATCGGCCCGGGGATGACGACCGGCCCGGGGCGGAGCGACGCGCCGCTCGTCGCCGCCCATCGACGCCGCCCGCCAGGCCGTGCGCGCCGTCCGTACTAGGATCGAGCCATGCCGTTGACCGCAGCAGATGTTGAGAGGGCGCTTCTCACGCTTCCCGCGAGTGACCGCGCCCGCAGCGAACGATGAGGGTGCTCACCCATCCGGACGCGCATGTCGCAGCCCTCTCCCGCGCGACCCCGGGGAACCGGGTCCAGGAGGCGCCGCCCCCCTACGCCCGGCGGGCGCGCGACGCGGCACGGGTGGCTGAGTACCTGGAGGGCGCCGCTCCCCCGCGCCCGGCAGGTGCGCCCTCACGACCCCGGAACCGGGTCACGGATTGATCATGTGCTCGTCATGGCCCCGAGGATCCCGGTTCCCTCCCTAAGATCGTTCTCGTGACCACGGTCGTTCCTCCCGCCTCCCCCGCACCGGCGGTGGCCTCTCCTGCGCCGTCCCTCGACGTCGCACCGGGCTCCGTGGTCCGGGTGCGCACCCATGAGCCTCGGCTATATCGACGTGAACGCGATACACGTCATACCGAGCGGGTACCCTGAACTCACACATACGAACCGCCCCACCTACCACGAGGACCATGTTGTGACACCGATGATCGACCCGGCTTGGAAGCCCTGGTACCGGTCTCAGCACAACGATCGCTGTCACTGGTCCGGGGGAGAGTTCGAGCAGTACGTCGCAGACATCCTCTCCCACCTCCACTCCGACTTCATCAACCCTGATTCCATGGGCGCGGACGGCGATGGCGGGTGCGACGGGATCGCCGACGGAGGAACAATCCTCTACGCGTGCTACGGGGCCGACCTGCGCCGTGGCCTCGACACCGCCGACACCACGAAGGATGGTCGAACCGCCAATAAGCTCGCCTCAGATCTGAATCGCGCCCTCGACCAATGGTCCACTTTCACAACCTGGCGTTTCGTCACGAACGCCTCTATCGGACCGAAAACGGTCAACCGCATCATTGAATTGCGTGAGAAGCATGGCCAGGATTCTAGCCGTCCCATCAACGTGGAACTCTGGCAAGCGCCCGACGACTTATGGAGCCACGCCGTCTCATGCCTCACGGAGAAGCAGTTAGACGACCTCATCCCAGGCGTCCCCAGGGCCCAGGATGTCGAGTTACACGACCTCGTCGAACTCATCGATCAGTTAACGGGTAGCGCACCCGATCCGGCCCATATCCGAGAACATATCAGGGCTGTCCCCAAGACGAAAATGAATTTCAATCAGATCCCTCAAAACAATCAGCACGAGTTCAACGAAGGACGCATTCAAGCCTCAAGGATAGACAACTGGTTCGCCGAGCAGTCATCCCCCGACCTCCGCGACGCGAAGGCCCGCCGCTTCCGCGACATATACGAAAGAGAGAAAGCGGCAACAACCATTCCCTCGGAGATCGTGGAGGCAGTGTACACCGCTCTTGGCGGTGAAGGATTTCGCCACTCGTCCCCTCGCGCGAACGCCGTCTACGCCGTGACCGCTTATTTCTTCGACTCCTGCGACATCTTCGAAGAGCCCCCACCGGACCACAACTCAGGAGGTGACACGAATGTTGCTCCCGACTAAAGGAATCTCCCCCGACCGGGCGCTGCTCAGCGTGGGCGGAACCCTCATCGGACTGCTGGAGACACCCGCGACCGTGTCCGCCCTGTGGGAACGGTTCCAGCGAGACACTTCCCGTAATGGCCGCCACAGCAAGATCGCCTTCGATTGGTTCGCGCTCGCACTCACCATGCTTTTCACCGTTCAGGCCGTGCGCTGGAACGACAATCAGGAGTTGGAGCGCCGCCATGTTCCTGCATAAGCTCGGCTCCTCCGACTCCCGATTCCGAACGCTGGTCTTCCACGACGGGATGAACATCCTTCTGGCGGACAGGACCAGCGAGTCGACCATGGGCGACAGCAGGAATGGGGCGGGCAAGACAAGCTTCGTCAAACTTCTGAGATACCTGCTCGGCGGCAATTTGGACGCAAGCTTGAAGAATACCGATCTACGCGATCACGCCTTCAATGCCTCCGTCATTTTGGGCGACTCCCCCACGATGATCGAGAGGCCGCTTTCACCGACGACAAAGATCACCGTTGACGGATCCTCGTGGCGCATCGAGGAGTGGAAAGCTCACCTGGGAACCGAAGCGTTCGGTCTTTCTCCGGAGGTGGCACGCCCTACAGTGGGACAACTCGCCGGACAACTGGTACGCACATATTTTCAGGATGCTATTAAAACCTTCCCCCGAGAATCGGTCATCGATAGCGGCACGAGGATCGGGTACCTTCTCGGGTTCTCATCGGAGGTTCTCGACAAGGCGGTGGAGGTAGCCGCTCTGAAGAAGCATCGTCAAGAATTGAAGAGTGTCATCAAGAGCGGCGCCTTGCCCTCCCTCAGCCTTGAGGACGCCGAGCTTCGCGCTCGACTTGCTCAAGCGAGGGCACGACGCCAGCACCTGAAGGATGACCTCGCCGCCTTCAAGGTGGATGAACAGTACGCGGACCACCAGCGTGAGGCCGATGACCTGTCCGCTCAACTGCGGATTCTCAACGAGTCCGCCCTGGCTCTTCGTCGACGACAAACCGAGATTGAGCAGGTCACCAAGGCCGAGCAACCGACTCTTTTCATGGAACCTGCGCCCGTCTCGTCCGAAACCCGGCTTCAGGAGTTGTACGATGAAGTCGGCTTGCTTCTTCCTGACGCCGTCACACGCCGCTTCGACGAGGTCACCGAGTTCCACGCCTCCGTAGTCCGCAATCGGCAGTTCTTCCTCCGATCGGAACTTGAATCCACCAAGAGCCGGCTTCGTTCGATCGAGGAGGAGATCCGGCGCGTCGACGCCGAGCGCGCAAAAGTCATGGGCCTGCTGGAGCAGTCGATGGCTTTGGATACGTTCCGGGCCGCCGAGGCCGATCTGTCCAGGCTGGAGACCTCCATCGCCGACCTTGAGCAGCGGCTCGAGCAGGCCGAGGCCCTCGCGGAAGGACAGCTTCGTCTCAAAGCCATGTCTCTTCAAGCCGAGACTGCGCTGCGTGCTGAGCGATCCGAGCGAGCCTCGTTGCTCGATGATGCCATGGCGCTGTTCTCACGGCTCGGAGAGGAGATCTACGACGATCGGAGCGTCTCGCTCCTCATCGAGCCCACGAAAGAGGGTGTCCTCAAGGTCGTCCCGAAGATCGACGGTGACGCCTCGACCGGGATCTCCGAGGTCAAGATCTTCCTCCTGGACGTCGTGTGCCTCATCTCGGCAATCCGCATTGGCCGCGCGCCCCGCCTCCTCGTCCACGACTCACTTCTGTACGACTCCATGGATGATCGTCAGGTCGCCTCCTGCCTCAATATCGGCGCGCGCTTGGCCGATGAGCACGGTTTCCAGTACATCGTCACCATGAACTCGGACCGGCTTGAATCCGTCGCACAAGAAGGGTTCGACCGTCGCGACTATGTCATCGACCCAGTCCTGACCGACAAGGGCGAGTCGGGCGGACTCTTCGGATTTCGCTTCGTGTAGTCCTCATGACGGTCGAGCTACCTCTTCCTGCCGACCCGCTCGTAGATCCCGACGTCCTCCAGGGCGCGCATCTGGTCCTCGACTGCGCGAGCGAGAAGCGGATCGTCGATCCGCAGGCCCAGCTCGACGTTGCGCTCCTCGGCGCTCAAGGAAAGATTAGCGCTCGTCACGACGAGGATCTGGTGGTCGACGACGAGGAACTTGGCGTGGTTGCGCACACGCCGACCCTTGTCATCAACGGCCGGGCATAGGACGACGGCCCGCTCGAGGCGCCGTGCGGCTTGGAGTGTCGAGAGCGCATGGGGCTGCGGCCCGAGCCCCTGGTCAGCGACGTCGGCATCCATGTACAGGCGCACGCTCACCTCAGGTCGGGAGGACACCCCCGTCATCGCCGCCCACAGTCCCGATGACGGAGCCAGGTTGTAGGTCGAGATCGTCACCGAGTGATACGCACCCTCGACCAGGCGTCCGAGGGCAGCCGTGACACTGCCGCTGAGCCCTGCTCCGCAAGCTCGCTCGGGCATCGTCCATACGGGTGTCGTCTCGCACTCGCGCCCCCGAGCCGCCTCGATCGCCCGTAGGACGAGCACCGATGTCTCCCGCATCCGTGGTCCGACGCCCGCCGCCTCCATCAAGGGCCGCAGCACCCGGCGCCGCCCGGCGTCAAGCGTTCCGAGAGTCTGGGTGAGGGTCCGCCCCGAGCCAAGAGCCCGCGCGAGCGTCCCCGCCTCCCGGCCGCTCAGCTCCGCGGCGAGCGCGGCCACGGCATCCTCATCCACATGGGTCCTCACTGTGTCGCTCACGGGTCCTGCCACCCCACGGGAAGCGGCATCCTCATCCACGCGGATCCTCGAAGAAGGCGAGATCGGCGAAGGGCTCCCCGCGGTGCTCCCCGTACTCCCCGGGCAGCGGCACCACGAAACGGCGGTCGAGGAAACGATTGGCCCTCTCGCACGAGGTCTCCGAGACCATGGTGCAGCAGTGACAGGCGGCCCCGTGGAGGAAGTCCTCGGGATCGCGCGGAACACGCTGGGAGCACACGGGGTCCGAGGAGCAGCGCATCATGCCGGCAAGTGCGGCCCTCACGATCTCCCGGAGCCGATGCGGCTCGCTCAAGCTCACCAGCCCCCCGAGGGTTCCGTCGGAGTCGGAGGCAGTCGTCATGATGAGCAGCCCGGCGGCCGGGTCGCGCTGCTCCATGTCATCCTCGGCCTCGCGCCGGGGCCAGGCGTAGATCCGCTCGCTCAGGCTCGCTGCGGCGTATCCGGAGGACATGGCCATCTGACGGAGAAGGGCGTGGGCGAACGTGTGCACCAGCCAGTACCTGGGCGGCGCCATCCGCGTGAGATGGTTATCGGCAGCGGCCGTCTCCGACAGGCGGTTGTCGTAGTTGCGGCGATGCGCCTCTACATGGGCTTTCCACAGCGCGGAGTCCGCGACCTTCTCCTCCCACTGGTGCACCCGCTCCTCGTCCAGTTCGAGGAAGACTCCTTCCCCGCGATCCACTGTGGCGGGTACCCATTGCGGCATGCGATTGCGGCACAGGGGGACGAGGCGCGCTCCGGCGTCGGCCACCCGCTCAACCTCATCCACCCGGGTGAACCCGAGGATGGCGTTGACCCTGCGGAGCCGGTCGACGGCGAGCACCCGGGTCAAGCCATCCATGCTCGTCCCGCCCAGGGGGCGCGGGGAGACGATGAGTCCCGACTCGGGGTCCTCGTGCCGGGGCTCGGGCGGCTCCTGCTGGAGGTAATGCCACTCGGGGACGAGCAGGTCGATGGGGTCCCAGCGCCTCTGGGCCGACTGCTGCTCGACGGCGGCCGGCGCGAGCGCGCGATCGAGCGCAACCGCAAGATCCTCATCGCTCAAATCCGCCAGGCGGTTCGGAAGATCGACATCGGCCCTGATGAACTTGCGAAGGAAGGGCAAGGCATTCCGGTAGGCGGTGAGATCATCGACTCCTCTCAGAAGCTCCGCATCACTCCGCCGTTGCGCCTCGAGGTCGAGGCGTGGCATGTCGACGATCGACTGGAGGACCGGGAACCACAGGTTGGAGGCGCCCACCAGCATGAGCCGGACCTCAGCGGTGCATCCGTCCGGTGTGAATCCGCCGAGATGCGGGAACCGCCCGCGGCACTGCGGGAGCTTGGCGCGGCCCACCTCTCCCTGAGCCTCGTTCATGCCGCGCCGGGCACCGCAGGAGCGGCAGTGGACGACGGCGCTGGCGCCCCGGCCGACACTGGCGTCGGTCATGGCCAGGCGGGGTCTTTCCGCTTTCGGGCAGCGACCGCCCTCATGGACCCACCAGTCGTAGGGGAACTCGTCGACGTGCCCGTCGGGGCAGACCAGGAGGTATCGGGCGGGCACGCACAGGGGCGCGCTCCTGCCGCGGCGCGGCTTTCGTGCACCCGTGGCGGCGGCATGTGCCGTACGCCGCCCGGAGCAGCCCTCGTGGCGGACGACGGCCTCGTCGCTGCGGAAACGATGCGTGTTGGAGTACCCCTCGACGAGCTCGCGCAGAGGGGCGAGCAGGTCGCATCCGGTGCAGCGCAGCCACTGCGGGAAGATCCGCGCCGGGATCCCGAGGTCATTCCCCTCGCGGGAGTAGGGCGAGGCGGTCTCCTGGTGCGGGAAAGGGCGCAGCTCGCTCACCTGGCGCCCGAGCCAGACCCGGACGGTATCGAGAAGCCTCGGCGCCTGGATCTTCGGAACGTGCCGACGGCGTTCCCAGATACGGTCCCAATCGTCCAGACCCGTGGGCATGACCGTGAAGTGCGGCAGATCGATGATCGAACCGGGTCCGTTGGTGTAGAGGAGGGAGGATGGGCGAGCGGTGCCCACCTTGGCGTAGTTCTTCCGGGCCTGCCTTTCATCGAGGGCGTCGCCGTCGCCGAGCGGGTCGACGTCCCACCCCTGGGCGCGCAGGTCCGCCTGGCGCTCCGGGCGGTTGCTCGGCGTGCGTCTCACCGCTGGTCCTCCTTCGGGCTTTGGGCCTCCCAGCGCGGGGCGTCGTCGGGCTCCGTCCAGGCGAGCCTGGCCGGGTCCGGGGAGACCAGCAGGTTGATCTCGGGCTGGACCTCCCGCATGGAGTTGGCGACGACGAAGGGAGCCCCGTCCGCGCTCCTCCGGCCACTGGACTCGGCGCTGCGAATGAGCGCCTGGTAAGGCGGGCTCCCGGCCGACGAGGGTGTCTTCTCGTAGGCAAGGAACTCACGATCCTGACGGACTCGCCGGGCGAGCTGCTGCCATGTCCTGAGTTCTCCGAGCAGACGGATGCGCGCGTCCTTGGCGGACTCCTCGTCCCCCGCCTGCGCCGCGCGTTCGGTCATCGTCGCCACGAGCCGATCGAGCGCCGCCTCCTGCTCGTCGATCATCCACGCATTCCGCTCGGGGTTGAGCCCATTGGGAACGCCGCCCTGAGTGACCCTGGTGGCGGCGACGAGAGCCCCGGGCAGGCCCCGCTCTAGAGAGGTGGAGGACAGCGGCGTGACGGACAGGGGCTCGACGCGGGCGTAGAAGGTCTCGTGGTAGTGACGGAACTGTTCGAAATGAGCGAGATCGCGAGGGCGCACCCAGTTGCACAGGGTGACGACGAGTCCCGGACGACTCGGGTCGCGGCCGACGCGCGAGGAGGCCTGGATGTACTCGGCGGTGTTCTTGGGTTGGCCGACGACGAGCATGAGTCCGAGCCGCGAGACATCGACTCCCACCTGGAGCATGGAGGTCGCCAGGATGATGTCGTAGGGCGAGCGGTCCCGCGAGGGCAGCTGCTTCCCGGCGCGGCGGGCCCGTCCTGCGCGAGCTCTCGCTGCGGTTGTGTCGTGCTCGACGTCGAAGGGCAGGGCCATGTCCTCCAGAGTGCGGGTGATGTCGGCCGAGGCGATGCGGCTGGTGAGCTCGCCGAGGGTGAGAGTGCCGAAAGTGGTGCCGCGACGCCGGGGGAGGCGGGAGGCGGGCAGGCCCTTGGTGACGGCGGTCTGAATGTCATCCTGGACGTAGCGGGCCATGCCGGCGAGTTCGCGAGTCGCCGAGTAATAGCCGACGAGAGTCATGTACGGGTCGGCGGCCGGGGGGCGGTCCGGTGCGGGAGCCTCGTCCCGGTCGAGGAGCAGTTGACCGGCGGCGAGCAGCACCTGGGCCACCTGGATCTCCGCGTTGGTCATGCGCACGCCGGTGGGGGCGAGTCCCAGGTAGAGACGGCCGGGGTCATCGGGTGCGGGGGCCTGCTCGTGGGAGAAGAAGGTATCGGAGGCGTCGAGGACCTGGGGCGGGAAGACGGTGATGTGGCGCCCGTAGAGGCCGCGGACCTGGTCGCGGGCGTTGCGGACGGTGGCGGAGGAACCGACGAGGAGCGGGCGGACGGGGAGGATCCGGCCGTCGTGGTCGGTCATGCGCCAGGTGGTCATGGCGTCGACGGCGACCTCGAAGAGACCGATGGTGGTGCCGAGCGCCCCGGTGATGAGGTGGAGCTCGTCCTGGATGACGAGGTCGGGCGGGCGCAGCCGGGTGGTGGGACGGATGGCGGCGGCGGGCATGCCGGCTTCCTTCCTGTGACCGGTGATGGCGGTGCAACCGAAGGCGTCGATGGTGCGGTCGTGGGCGGGATGGGGCAGGTAGCCGTGGCGCTCGCAGCGTCGCCCGACGTAGCCGAAGAGGGAGGCGGCCTGGCCCTCGCGGGCGAGGCGGGCGAGCTTGTCGACGGTAGCGATGACGAAGGCGGGCACGAGCCTGTAGATCTCCTCATCCGTGGTGAGGACGGGGATGCCGTCTCCGACCCGGCCGCCCTCGGAGAATGGGCAGGCGGCGAGCGGGTCGGAGCAGCGCACGTAGATGCGGCCGGCCCTGGTGTCGGACTTGACGCAGCTGGGATCGATCGTCCTGCCGCACCAGGGGCAGCGGCCAAGCTGGAGAACGGTGAGGCGGTATCCAGCACCGCCCTGCTCGTTGACGCGGGCGATCTCGGTGGCGGCCTCCTCAACGCGCTTGGGTGAGACCGCAGTGCCGACCCACAGGCCGATACGGAAGGGCTCGTCGCCCCAGGTGGTGGGGTCCTCACGGCGGGCGAGCTCGGCGGCGCAGATGAGGGTGGTGGCGCGCTGGAATTGCTGGGAGGTGAGCAGGCGCAGAGTGTAGCGCATGAGAACGGTGACACCGGCGGCGCCGTCAAGGGGCCCGTCAGGTGTGTCAACTCGCCCCTGAAGGCGGCGGGCGGCCATGGCGTAGGCGGCGAGTCCCAGGTAGGCCTCAGTCTTGCCACCGCCGGTGGGGAAGAAGAGGAGTTCGAGGGTGGACATGTCGCCGCTGGGGCCGCCGGAGCGGCGTTCCAAAGTTGGTTCGGTCAGGGCGCGGATCTGCATGAGAATGAAGGCGAGCTGGAAGACGCGCCAGTGGTGAGGAAACCGGCCAGCTAAGGCTTCGGCTCGGGCATCGGCGACGGGGATCTCGGGATGTCGGTGACGGATATCGGCGATCTGGGAGTGGATGCGCTGGTCGGCCATGACGCGGTTCATGAAGGCGAAGCAGCGGCGGGCCTCGGCTCCCGACCGGGTGTCGGCCACGAGGAGGTCAATGCCGTCGGCGAGCTGGTCGGCGACCTGACGGGCCTCCTCGACGGGTTCCTCGGCCACCTTCGCCAGGTGCTCCGGGAGTCGTGCGCGATGCCGCTCCTGCTCGTCGAGCCAGGCGGTGTAGGCGGTGGCGATGGGCCGCAGCCCGGTTTCCAACTGGGCGGGTGTGGCGGTGGCGAGGTGGGTCATGTCGAGTTCGGCGCCCTCAAGGCTGCGGGCGGTGACGGGTGGGGTTTCGACGAGGGGCAGCCAGTCGGTGCGCACGCTCGTGGCTCGGCGAGTGCCAGGGGCCCGGCTCCAGGTCGCGGAGCAGGTGCGTCCGACGGCGAACTCGAGGCGGTCGCGGTACTGGAGGGCGAGGCGCTGGTCCTCGATGTCTTGGTCGGCCAAGAGTTCCGGGGCGGTGGTGACGTCGCGGACGGGGAGGAAGGCGCCCGCTCCGTCGGCATCGACGGCCAGTGAGGTTTGGAAGAGCCAGTCCTCAACGGGGATCCGCCGCGGCGCGACCCGGTCGTTGCACAGGGCGATCTCGACGAGGAGGCGGTCGGCATCCTGGTAGGCATCGGCCCGGAGGATGACGTGTCCGCGGAGCACGTAGTCCCTCGTCCGGCCCGGGACGAGATCGGCGAGACGGATGCGGATGGGGAGTTCGGCGGGCGTGCGCCGGTAGCGGGTGTGTGCGATGCGGCCCTCGGCCTCGGCGCGCTCACGCTCGGCCTGGGTGGGGCGCTCGGGGTGGTAGGTGGCCCAGGAGGCGTGGACGGTGACGGAGTCGATGCCAGCGGGGACCTGGAAGCGCAGACCCATGGAGGCGGGGATCATGAGGCCACGACGCTGCGGGTCATCATCCTTGCCGTCGCTGGCGTCCTCGTCGATGCCGGAGCCTGCCTCGTCTTCTCCGACGACGGGCACACCGGTGGAGACTCCGGCATCGAGATCGTCGACGTCAATGGCGTCGGGATCGTCGGTCCCGGGATCGGTGCGATTGAGGCGAGTGGGGGCAATGCGGCCGACGAGGTAACGGGCCACTGGTGAGACGTCGAGAACCTCCTCGTCTCCATCGTGAGGACCCAGGAGCTCGCGGCGCAGGATGTCGACGAGATTGGCACGCGCGGTGACCGAGGTGCCGTCGGGCTCGTGGGCGAGTTCGTAGGGCGGGCGGGGCGACGGCGTGGGGCCGGGCATGGTGGTAGTCATGCGCGATTCCTTCTGGCGGAGCGGGAGGCCGACTCGGCGGCGCGGCGGTGGTTCTCCTCCAGGAGTCGATCGAGGAGCTCGACGCGAGCGGTCGGGGAGATGGTCCAACGGGTTGTCTTGCGGTAGGTGTGGAAGCCGTGGTCGAGGGGGATGTCGTCCCAACCGTAGGCGGCGGCGACAATGCGATCGAGTTCGCGGTGAATCTCCCGCATGCGGTCGACATCCAGGTCCGTGTCCCTGGCCAGGCCGGGGTCGTTGACGAGGTTGTAGAGCCTGGTGAGGCCGAGGCTGCGGCGCAGCATGATCTCCCGTCGCTCGGTGTCGAGGGTCCTGCCGATGGCGTCGAGGGCCTCGGAGGACTCGGGCCGCGGGAAGGTCTCGAAGACATCCGACGGTGAATAGTTGATATCCGTACGCATCGTGGACGTGTACCGAAACACCCACGATGTGTGGAGACTCGAAGACAGAACAGCTTCCAGCGCATATTCGTCGCATGCGAACACGGCGAGTTTGTGGCTGAGCACCTGTTCCGTCGGCACGCGCACGGGCATGACCGTTTTGCTCACCAGAGCGATCACCAGCACCTCATCGAGCCCGGCGATCGCCTTCCTCATTGAGGGAGCCCATGCCGCAAAACGCCACCAGTACTGACGACGGTATTTTATCTTGACAACATCGCGTTGCGGTTTTACGGTCTTAAGAACTCGCGCAAACGGTTCACGATAACTTGAGGCTTCTTCACGCGAACACATACCGAAATCAATGACCCATCGGGAGGCCGAGAAGTCAGGACGGGAGTTGAGATCCTCGCCATTGAGGTAGGGGAAGAGGACCTCCACATTCCTCGGATCCTTCTCAACCCACATCGCCGCCTCATTAGGATCGAGAATGAAACCCTTACCCAGAACGATGCAACCTTGGAAGGCCATGTCTGTGTTCTCAGTCAATCGTTCCGGGTTTCCCTCGACGCGGCCCGCGGGCTCCAGGAGCGTCGAGATGCGGCGCACGGGCGCCCCGTCGCAGACGATCTCGCTCTGCGCACTCACTTCGCCCTTCGTCCCCCACACGTCGGCGTACTCCAGGTTGGCACTGCCCACGGGCCAGGCCTCGGACTGGATGGCCCGGGTGATGGTGAAGTCCTTCTGCACCATCTGATCCAGCCCAATCATCCTGGTATCGCCCTGCGCCACCGTATTGGTGGCGATGAGCCCCAGGGTTCCCGTTGACCGCATTAGGCTGAAGGTACGTAGGAGGAAGTAGGCGACGAGATCAGCGCTTCCTCGCCGTCCCTCGGCAAGAACGTTGACATACCAGTCACGCACGTTCCGCCCCATGGCGCCGGTGAGTTTCTGACCGCCGAGGAAGGGCGGATTGCCCACGATGGTGTCGAATCCGCCGCGGTTCATGACATCGGGGAAGACCAGCGGCCAATGGAGGCACGTCCAGCACTGGTAATCGGTTTCCACCGTCGGGCTCAGTCCCCGCTCGATAATGGCGTTGAGCATGGCATCATCGGGCTTCTCAACCCGAAGGCATCGTTCCACGGCCACCATGAGGTTCTCGTAGGCCGCGTTGAGCTTCCTCCCCGGTCCTCCACCGAGCTCGAGGCCCGCGGCGATGACGCCGTCGGCCACGCGCCGGGCCAGGGCGGTGTGGTCGTCGACGCGCGCGAGGCCCTTCGCCTTGGCGCGGGTCGAGCGCTGCGGGTCGTTCTCCGACACCGGCTCGCTGAGCAGACGGAGCTCATCCTCCATGGCCTTCGCCAGATCCGCGAGCGCCAGTCCGTCCACGGCGTGGGCGCCGTCGTCGAGGTCGAAGAGCCCCTGCCCGTCGGCCTGCGAGGGGGCGATGTGGAGGCGCTCGACCTGCCGCAGGTCGATGACGCCCAGGAGGGAGTTGCCGACTCTCACCTTGTGGTCGACGAAGGAGAAGGGCAGGCCCGGATCCAGCGAGACGAGCCACAGGGAGAGCTTGCACATCTCGATGGCCATGGGGTTGATGTCCACCCCGTACAGGCAGGAGGCCACTACCTCCCGCAGCGCCCGGCGCTCCAGGGCCGCCGGGCTCTCCTCGGCGAGCCCCTCCTCCTGCCAGGCCTCAACGAGCCGCTCGGCCAGGTACCGGGCCGCGGCCACGAGGAAGGCTCCCGATCCGCAGGCGATGTCCGCGACCTTCAGCTGGAGCAGCTCTCCGGCTGGCAGCCGCCGCCACCGACTGCGCTCCGGCGTCTGGTACGGGCCCGGCCGGTAGACGAGGGGCTCCAGGGCGTGGATCACCACCTCCTCCGCCAGGGAGCGCGGCGTGTAGTGGGCGCCCGCGTTCTTCCGGGACGGCGTCTCCACCACGATGAGGTCGCCGGGCTGGAAGACGGTGGGGCGCCCGCGCAGGTCGCGGCGGATCGCACCGATCCACGGTTTCAGGCTCGCGCGCAACGCCTGGTCCCCGCGACTGACCTGGATGAGGGCGCGCTCGGCGTCCTCCGAGGCGTTCCCGGTGACAAGGGCCTTGGCCAGCTTGCTCGGAGACAGGAGATTCTTCTCGAGGGAGGGCTGGTCCGCCTTGACCCAGGCCAGGATCGCCGCCGCCAGGGAGGCGCCGTCAGCGTGCTTCTCGACCAGATCGTCGAGGATGCGCAAGGGGACCTCCGGTTCGTTGCCGTCCTTGCCGATGAGCCCCAGGATCGTCTCGGCGGCCCGGCGGCAGGTGTAGCCCAGCAGGCCCTCGTAGACGTAGCCGATCTGCTCCACGTCGATGTCGCGGAAGGAGATGCGGCGGGCCTCGTGCCCCGCGGTGCGGGCGACCTGCACGGCGCGCAGGACGTGCAGCATGACCCGGTCGGGGATGCTGATCGCGAGGGTGCCGCGGGCGGTCGTCGCCGTGAGGAAGGGGAAGCGGGAGGCGTCGAAGAGGGAGCCGCCGTAGGCCGGCAGGCGCGTGTCCTCGAAGTTCGCCCCCTCGGCCAGGGCCCGGGATGTGGCCAGGAGGCGGTGCCAGGCGCGAGCCGTGTTCTCCAGGGATTCCTCCCCCTCGGCACGTTCGCGCTCCTCCAGGGCGTCCAGCACCCCGGCCATGCCGTAGCCCCGATGGAAGAGGGCCGTGCCGGGCAGGAGATCGCGCTCCTCGGCGAAGAGCAGGAAGACGACGCGCATCATGACCGTGACGGCGGCGTCGTAGACCTCGCCGGCGTCCTCGGGCAGCGGATCGGCCCCCTCATGCCGGACGGTCGCGCGCCCTGCCTCGGAGAAGGCGGCCACGAGCAGTTCGACGGCCCGACGCACCTGGACACCGAGGGCCTCGGTGATCTCCGCCGCCGCAACGACCGACTCGGCGAAGAGGGAGGGGAGGCGGTCCTTCTCCTCGCCTCCCAGCAGACGCCGGATGCTCAGCAACTCGATGAGGGCGTCCCGGGTCGCGGGCTCCTCGATCCAGGTGAGGGCATCGACGATCCCCGAGGCGAGCATCGTGCCGGGCGCGGCCGAGACGAGGGCCCACCAGCGTCCGTCGGTGACCACTCCGATAGTGCAGGCCGAGTCGGGCGCGCGCAGCATCGACTCCATGCGGTCGATCGGGCTCGCCGCCCAGGAACCGGGCAGGATCTCACGCAGGTCGTCCACCGGGTCGATCACGAGCACGAGTGCGCCCACTCGCCCCTCGACCGCGAGTGCGCCGGTCGGGGTCACCCGGTCGCGTCCGTCCGGGGAAGCGGCGGCATAGGCGGCGCCCAGGGCCTCGGTGGTCGGGATACTGTACTCGCCCCAGCCGAGGACGTTCTGCAGGACGGTGCCCACCCAGGTGTCGCGGGCCTCACGGTATGCGGGGAGGGCATCCGCGGAGGCCGACCGGCTCGCGATCTCGCGCACCTGCTGGTATGCGTCCCAGGCCCTGTCGAAAGCGGGCTTGGCGTCGCGCAGAGCCTCGCGGGCGCGGGAGCCGGAGGCGGGGATGCCGTCGGGGTAGATGCGCTTGAGGGCCGGCAGGGCGAGGAAGGGGCCGTCGGCGTCCACGAGGGAGAGCCAGCCCCGGTGCATGCGAGCGGGCTCAGGGGCCGGGGTTCGCCTGCGTGCGGGGCTCATGCGGTGCGCTCCTCATCATCAGTGGTCCGCCAGGCTGCGGCGTCGGCCTCGCTCACGGCGAAGACGAGAGCCACGCCGGAGAGGTAATGCCGCACGTCGCGGTACCGTTCCTCGATACCCGTGGCCTCACGCGCCTCCTCCTCGTCCAGGGTGTCCAGGCGCTGACGCATCTGGGCGATATCACGGGTGTACTGGCGTCGCTCGTCGTCGCCCCATAGGGACAGCTGAGCCCCCAGTTCCGTCTGCGCCTCCTCCAGGTGGGCCAGGGTCTCGCGCAGGTTCCGGCGGAAGGCCGTGAAGATCTCGTGGGCGCGGGCGACATCCGCTCGACGTCGCCCGTCAAGGTCGCGCGCCACCGCCTCCTGCTGGCGCTCCGCCCGATGCTCGGTGGCCGTTTCCAGGCGCGAGCGCAGGCGGCCGCCGTCGGCCCGCCAGAGCGCGGCCAGGTGCTCACGCACATCGAGGTCGGCCAAGGCGAGAGCCTCCGGTTCGAGAGCCGAGTCCAAGAGCCTCTCATCCTTGCCCTCGGCGAGCTTGTTGCCGTGCAGGCGGATACCGGTGACGAAGACCTCCTCGTGCAGGCGCAGCCCACCACGACCGACGAGAACCAGGCGGGACACCGCGGCCGCGCAGGTCTCGGTCAGCCCCGGCACGACGATCGCCGTCACCCGGCTGAGCCCGGCGTCGGAGGACACGAGGCCCGCGCGCAGGGTCCGTGCGGCCTTGCGCATGAGGAGGTGGCCGAGGTGTATCGGGACGATCTCCTCGGACACGGCGAGCATGTCCTCCGCACCGTCGAGGTCCTCCAGCACCTGGAAGGTGATAGAACGGTAACGACCCGGAGCCAGGCGCGTATCGAGGCCCCGCAGGGCCGGCTGCCAGGCCGCGGACAGACCGGGGATCTCGAAGACGGGGGCGTCGGTCAGCTCCGAGCCGCACTCGCGCAGGCGCGGCTGGCCGGTGAAGGACAGCGCCTCGTCCAGGACCCGCCGCTGAGCCTGCGGAGTGAGGTGGAGGGAGATCTTACGCTCGTCGTACTCGGCAGCCAGTCGGGTGAGCCTGCGGTTGAGGTCGAGGGAGCCGGCCATCGCCCGGTTGACGGCGTTCTCGCTGCCGGTGCGACCGCGGCGTCTCCCCGTGCGACGCAGGAAGCGGTTACTGATCTCCTCGTCCGTCAACAGGTTGACCTCCCCGAGGTCCTGCTCCTGGCGGGCGACCTTCTGGCCGATACGGCTGAGGAAGTCCAGATCCCCGCGCAGGAGGCTCCGGGTGGACGCCCCGGCGTCGGGCCTCAGGAGGAAGACCTCCGGCGGGTGATGCTGACCGTAGCGATCGATCCGGCCGATGCGCTGCTCCAGGCGGGAGGGGTTGAAGGGGACGTCGAAGCAGACCAGACGGTGGCAGTAGGACTGCAGGTCGATGCCCTCGCCGGCGGCGTCGGTGGCGAGCAGAACGCGCACCGGATCCTTGGCCGGGGAGACGGTGAAGGCGTCCCTCACGGCCTCGCGGGACTCGGCGTCCGTCGAGCCCTGAATGACGGCAAGGCGGCCGTCGCCGTAACCGCGCGACTCCAGGACCCGTTGCAGCCAGCCGAGCGTGTCCGCGTACTCGGTGAAGACGACGACGCGCTCGTTCGTCCACGTGCGCCCGTCCGGGCGGCAGATCGCGTTGAGGAAGGCGATGAGCGCCTCGAGGCGGGCGTTCGGGCGGTCCTCCAGGTCCTCGGCCCAGGCGAGGATCGACTCGAGGTCCTCGGTACTCGCCGCCGAGAGCGGGCCGTCGCGCTTGGCACGACGCAGCAGCTCGAACTCGGGCTGGGCCTGGCGTCCCTCCTCCTCGTCCGACTGGCCGGAGCCCATGACCTCCGCGTAGTAGTCATCGCCCTCGTCGTCCCACGCGCCTCCGAGGGCCGTGGCCGCAAGGTAGCCGCGCATCGTCCGGGCAAAGGCCCAGGGGCTGGACAGAAAGCGCTTCTTGAGCAGGAGGGCCGCGATGTCGAGGCTGCCACGGCGCCCCTGTGCGCGGGCCGAGGCGTCCAGGAGCTCGCACAGACGGGTGAAGGCGGACTCCTCCTGAGCGTCGGGGGTGTAGCCCAGGATGTCGATGCGGCGGCGGTGGAAACCAGCCCCGTCAATCTGGGTCTTGAGCCTGCGGACCGAGACCTCCGCCAAGGCCGTCGGGTCGATCTCCGCGCCACGGGAGAAGCGGTGCGGATCGATCATCTGCAGCAGAGCCGTGAAGGACTCGGTGTAACCGTTGTGAGGGGTGGCGGAGAGGAACAGGCGGTGCTCGCACTGCTCGGCCAACTCTCGCACCGCGGTGGTCCGCTTGGAGTCCACGGCGTAGCCGCGACCCCGACCGGTCGCCGTCGGAGCCGCTGGTGCCACGTGGTGGGCCTCGTCCACGACGAGGACGTCGAAGGCGTAGCGGCGAGCCGAGGTCGATCTGCGCGCCTCGGCCAGGACATCGCGCAGCAGACGCTGAGCGCGCACGCTCGGCAGCCAGGCCATCGACACGATGACCCGCGGGTGGAGGCGGAAGGGATTCGCCGCCAGCCCCGAGGAACGGCGGATCTGGGCGAGTTGCTCGGAGTCGACGATGACGAAGTCGAGGCCGAACTTCTCCCGCATCTCCTGCTGCCACTTCAGGCGCAGACCCGCCGGGCAGACGATGATGACCGAGCGGGCGCGGTGGCGCAGGAGGAGCTCCTCGATGACCAGGCCCGCCTCGATGGTCTTGCCCA
>ERZ772940.514-NODE-514-length-17279-cov-28.5073_pt1 | contig 17279 bp, 13 predicted proteins | sample MGYA00511682_ERZ772940 | MGnify/ENA primary metagenome ERZ772940 (study PRJEB29015, sample SAMEA2737922) | human oral metagenome | biome: human oral; feature: human-associated habitat; material: dental | place: China | collected 2031 ... | reverse complement strand
AGAAGGCAGCCTGAAGCACAAAACAAGCACTGTCCGAAAAACACCTAGCAGTCCAGTGGTCTGCTTCCGGGACCTGCAGAGGGAAACCGATGAGGCTATCGCCCTGTTCGGCAACGAGGCCGCCGGCGGGCTAGTGCTCCTCAAGCCGTACAAGGAGTACCTGGAGGAGTATCTGGAGAAGATTGGCGAACTGCGGGCCAGGTTCGAGCCGGGGCAGATGATCGCCTCGGAGGCCGAGCAGAAGGAGTTCATCCGGCGGTTCGGGAAGATCCTGCGGCTGCGCAACATCCTGGCGAGTTTTGACGACTTCGGAAACGACGACGTCATCGGCGAGGCCGAGTTCCAGGACTACCGCAGCGTGTACGTGGATCTGTACACCGAGATGCGGCGGGCGGCCGATGTGGAGAAGGAGGTCGTCAACGACGATCTCGTCTTCGAGATCGAGCTGGTCAAGCAGGTGGAGGTGGGAGTCGACTACGTCCTCATGCTGGTGGAGAAGCACCGCGAGGAGGCGGGCGACGGCGAGGACAAGGAGATCCCGGTGGAGATCCGCCGGGCGGTGATGTCCAGTCCTAGCCTGCACAACAAGCGGGACCTCATTGAGGAGTTCGTGCACACGGTGTCAGCCTTCGGGGACGTGGACGAACAGTGGCGGGCATTCATCGAGCAGCGGCGCAGCGAGGAGCTGGCGGCGATCATCCGCGATGAGAAGCTGCGCGAAGGGCCGGCGAAGGCGCTGGTGGAGGCGGCGTTGCGGAACGGGTACGTGCCCACTGAGGGGACCGCGATTACAAGGATCCTGCCGCCAACCCCCAGATTCCGCCGCGCGGCTGACGACAGCCACGACGAGAAGAAGCGCCGCGTCCAAGCCGCCCTGGCCGCCTATGTTGAGAGGTTCCGGGGGCTGGGAACGACGGAGTAGGGGTTCCAGGCGCGAGTGAGGACATTCTGCGGGACGGCGAGTGCCTCCATCTCGGTCCTGACGGAACAAGATTTAGTTTGCATATATCAAACTATCAACAAAGTCAGCGACCGAACCGTCATAAAACGCAACAGAAACCAACTATACTAGGTCCATGAAATACCTTTGGCAGTCTCAATGGATCATTTACTCGATCACGTTCTCGGTACTGATTCTTATAGCGCTCGTCGGAGCGTCATCAATGTGGCCACCAACATGGCAAAAATCTCTTAATGATGCAGCCGCATCCGAAGTGGAGCGCAGAAAGCGGGTGCGCGACACTTTCTCTCCATCAGAAGAAGCAGCCCTAAATGAGATGACTGCAGGTAAATCGAATGACGAACCCCCCTTCGATGAGGATGATTTTCCATTATCGAAGATAGTTGCCACGCTACTCGAAAAAGACGACTCAATCACTCTCATTTCCGAGATAACCGAACGCAGAAACGCCTTGGAAGCCGCCGCATTGCGCCGCCAGGTTTCTCTAATCGAGAATGTCGCAGACATAAATAGAGCAGTTCATCTTTGGAAAGTTTGTGCACTCATAAACGCTTGTATTTTTGTAGCCTCGGGAATGAAATGGTTTTTCCCGAGAAGCATTGGCTACTTGAAAACGCTGTACGGAAAACACATCACCAATATAAGTATCATCGGTGCAATAGTTGGAATTTTTATGGCATATCTTAAAGAGAAGCCATTCACTACTGACGCCTCAAATCTGCTTTCAGCAGTAGGAGATCTGTTGTCAGTTTCATTTATTCTAGCGCTCATTCTAAGTACTGTGCAACTGTTTCATTCGGTGTTCGTGGCCGCATTTGAGTTACCCCCTCAGCGTCGCGCACACAACGGACTTATAACAGGCGGATTACTTCTGTTAATTTTCACTCTAATGATCTTCGCCATTTCAGGAAAGTCCTCCGAATGGCAAGCTAATCTTGAACTAAAAGTTCAAGACTATCTGCCACATAACTTCAACACAGCACGAATAGTCGCAATGATTATGGCTGCTCTACTCTTCACCTCCATGTGGAAGGCATGGAGGATTGCACGCACAGGTAGGTTTAAAACGAGTAGCCGACTGTACTATGCTTCCTTCATTCCTTTTTCGTTAGCCATGCTAGCTACAATAGCTTCGGCGCTCATGAACGTTCCCCCACTGGCGTCATTAATTTTGACTAAAGTCAGTGTCTTTGCCTTCACCCTGCTTTTCGCAGCGGGAAGCTATTTTTCCCTGAAGGAGTGGATTACGGGATACCGATACTTGCGAACACAAAAACTGGAGGTGAAATACTGCGGTTTTCGATGGTGGGCGTTGATCGCATGGACGTCAGGCTCCACTATTTCACTCACCTTGGAGTACATTATGCGGAACTGGCAGCCAACTTCGTCTAATTACGTCGCTTACCAGCATTTATCCACGGCGTACACTATTCTAACTGTACCTTTAATAGTATCCTTTATTCCGGGGGCTATTGTCACGCTCTTATTCTTCAGACGAGTCCATAGGAGATATAGTGAAGCTCTCCTTTCAAAGGCCCCCAGACACCCTCTTTCGACTTAGATTTCAGCCTCGGCAATGTTCAACCACACTACAGGCTATATCATGGATGATTGTTCCTTAATTCATCGCCACAGGAGCACCGTCAAACATTCTCGTTTCAACCACAGTTATTGTGTCAGCGACCGCGATTAGGATGTGGTCACGCAGGCGACGGTTAGCCTGGGCGCAACTGACGTCGTAGCACGAGAATGTGGGCTGCAGCACCGACCTGTCGTCGATTTCCTCGTTCGAACTCTTCTCCATGCTGGGAACTACTTGAGCATTCACATCTATCGCCACAAGAATCAAACTTCGAAGGTCAATCCTGGGGCCGAAGGCCCTTGAGAACTTGGCGAGCCTCGGCAGAGTCGTCGTCATAGGCGCCCATTGCCTGGGCATCGGCCACTATGTCTCACAGGGTCTCCTCCACCCGACGCCGGCGGGGGACATTCCGCGCGGCCGGGTGCGGTCCGCTCCAGGCGGGGACAGCCCACGCGTTCGGGGACAGGATTCCCGTCCCCGACGGCGTCGAATGCCCCCGCCCGCGACAACATGTCCCCGGACGCGCAGGATGTTCCCGCCCGCGAGGACACAACACATCTCAACCGCCGCTCTTGTACCAGGCGACGGCGATTTGGACGCGGTCGCGCAGGTGGAGCTTGGCCAGGATGCGGCTGACGTTGCGGCGCACGGAGGCGGGCTGCAGCACGAGCCGCTCGGCAATCTCCTCGTTCGACATGCCTTCCGCAATGAGCCGAGCCACGTCGAGCTCCCTGGGCGTCAGCACCCCGAACCCCTCCCGCAGCCCCTCGCGCTGCGCCCCGGGCAGCACCCGCGGAACCCCACGCGCAATGAGCTCCTTGGTGACGCGCGGCGTGAGCACGGCGTCGCCCTGCGCCACCGCCCGCACCGCCTGAGCCAGCTGCGCCGCGCGCACATCCTTGAGCAGGAACCCCGATGCCCCCACCTCCAGAGCCCCGAAGGCGTAGTCGTCCTCGTCGTAGGTGGTCAGCACCAGAACCTTCACCGTCGGGAACCGCCGCGCCATCGCCCGGGTCGCGCTGATCCCATCCATCCCCGGCATGCGCACATCCATGAGCACGACGTCGGGCAGCCCCGTTGACCGGTTCAGCCCCTCCAGGACCTCCAGCGCCTCCTGCCCTTCACCGGCCTCCGCCACCACGTACAGGTCCGGCGCCTTGCGGATCATGAGCGCCAACCCCAGGCGCGCATAGCGCTGGTCATCCACGATCATGACCGACATCGGCCTCAGTTCCTCCGACTCCGCGCCCACGCCTCAGCCCTCACCGCGAGTTCTCGGCACCGTCGCCGCGACCCGCCAGCCGCCGTCGGCCTCCGACCCCCAGTCCAGCGAGCCTCCCACCGCCTCGACCCGGTCCCGCAGCCGCAGCAGGCCGGTCCCCTCCACGGGTCCACCACGGCGGCCATCGCCCTCCCCGCCCCTACCGCCTGAGGCGCCGTCATTGCGAACCATCACCGTGACCGCCGACTCGCCGTGGTCCCAGGACACCTGCACCTGCGACAGCGCGGGCGCGTGCCGCACCGCGTTGGTGAGCGCCTCCCGGGTGAGCGCGAAGCACAGGTCGGCCTGCCCGGCGTCGTCGGCCCGCTGCCCAGTCTCGGTGAAGACGACCGTGACGCCCAATGACCTCACCCGGCCGACGACGCCCCTGATCTCATCCCAGGATCGGCGACCGGCACCGTCCCGGTCCGGCGACTCCGCCGGCTCACCCTCGGCGTCGGCCAGGGCCCTCACGGCCCGGCGAGTCTGCTCCAGGCACTCCCGCGCCACCTCGTTGATGCCTCCGAGCGCCTCGTCGATCTCCGGGTCGGCCCCACCAGCCAGCCCCTCGGACAGGGCGATGATCGTGGTCAGGCCGTGCCCCACGGAGTCGTGCAGCTCGGCGGCGATACCGGCCCGGCTCACCGCGCGGTCGCGCTCGGCCCGAAGCATCCGAAAGCGCTCCCGCTCGGCTTTGGCCCCAGCTTGCGCCGCCCGCCAGTTCGCGACGCTGCGGGTCATCATTGCCGCGATGACCGTCAGCAGGACGGCGACCACCTGGCTGAGCCACTCCTCCATCAGGACCCCGGGCGGGGCCACCAGGACCGCGCTGGCCGTCGCCATGAGGCAGGCCGCGCCGATCACCGCGAGGTGCTGCCACAGCGGGAGCCGGCTCACCGCACTCCCCAGCGCCACCAGCACCGGGAAGAGGAAGAAGTTGTTGAGCCCCAGCGCCGAAGCCGCCACGTACACGGCACACTCGATCAGGAAGACCGCCAGCGGGTACCTGCGTCGCGCAGTGAGGAGTGCCGTGGACCCCATGGCCGCCAGAATGAGAATCGCGAAGCCGATTCTGGTCGGGGCGATCCCTGCAACCAGGCCGCCGGCACCGACGCGGCCGGTCAGCACCGCGCTGCCGATCATGCCGCCCTGGTAGGTGGCGCACAGGATGAGGAGCAGCGTGGACAGGATGCCGGGGCCGGCCTGCGCGGGCGCCGGCTGGCGCACCCACTCCCCCAGTGTCCGCCAGTCGACCCGCATCCTCATGGCCGACGACGAACCGCGCTCTGCACCGAACACCAGCGCCCCTCCTCCCCGTCGCGACCGTACCCTACGCCCCGAGACCTGAACCCCGACCACGGCCAGCGGGCCGCGAGCGGCCAACCTACTCAGTCCTAGCGATCTGCTGCCCCTCCCACCTCGGGCCCATCGTCACTCGGCCGCCAGGACAGTGCCGATCGGGGTCCGGGTGGCGCCCCGGATCGGAGCGAGTAGCACCGCGACCAGGGCCAGGAAGGACAGGAGGGCCACCAGCAGCACTGGCCCGACGCCGGGGCGCACTACCAGCGGCATCCCCGCCCTGGCGTAGAAAAGGGACTCGCCGGCCGTGGTCACCACCAGCGGCACGAGCGAGATCAGCAGGGCCGTCCCCACGTACAGGCCCGCCTCGATGACCACCTGCCGGCACACGCCGCGCACCGTGCTCCCGGCGCAGCGCAGCACCGCGAACTCACGCTGCCGGGACCGGGAGGACATGCCGACGACGGCCACGGCCCCCAGCAGCGCCATCGCCCCGAGGATCGCCGCCAGCACCAGCGAGTCCACCTGGTTGATCGCCACGTTCAGGCGCGCCGCCTCCACCACCGCCTGCCCCGTGGCGAGACTGGTCGTGAGTGCCGCGGTGAAGGAGATCGCCAGGGCCAGCAGGCCGATGGCACTTGCCGACGACTCGCTGCGCCACAGCGCCGAACGCCGCGCGATGAGCCACGGTCCACCCAGCCGCGCCAGCGGCGCCGACCACAGCCGCAGCAGCCGCGGGATGAGCGCGGGCGCCAGCAGCACCACGAGGACCGCGAGCAGGAGCGACGCCAGGATCGCCTGGCCCCCACCGGTCGGCAATCCGTCGATCTTCCTTCCGGGTGGGGCCAGAAAAGCGACGAACAGCTGCCCCGCACACGCAAGCGCCCACACTCCGGCCAGGATCCATCGCCCCACCCCCATGCGGCGTCGGCCTTCCGATGCGGTGTCCCGCACTGCCTCCACGGCTGGCGTTCTCACGGCGGCGCGTGCCGGGCCCACGGCCCCCAGGACCGCGACGGCGACCACGACCACCACGGTGAACAGAAGTGTCGTCGGTGTCTGGGCGACCTCGATCCGCCCCATGCGCGCGGCCGCCAGGCGGGTGAGCACCGAGGCGAAGGGCTGGGCCGCCACCATCCCCAGCAAGATCCCGGGCACACAGGCCACCAGGCCCAGCACCGCCACGGTGGCGAGGACGGCGGCGAGCACCTGGCGGGGCAGGGCGCCGGCGAGCCGCCACAGGGCCCAGCTCGTGCGCAGTGCCTGCACGCAGGACTGCCCGACGACAGCCACCACCGGAACCGTCACCATCGCCGTGTAGAAGGCCACCGAGACGCCCGGAACCGTGAGCTCGGCCGGGTCCACTCCCGCCGCCCGCGCCGCGGCGACGACGTCGGGCCGGGTGACGGTCATGCGGTGCACCAGGCAGACGTTGATGAGCCCCGCGGCGAGGGCCAGCACCGCCACCGTCCCCGACCAGGCCCGCCACTGTGTAGCCAGGGCGCGCAGCGTGTAGCGGGTCATGCCGCATCTCCCGTCTGGTTGACGGCGGCCAGCAGCTCGTCGGGGGTGGCACCGCGGCGGTGGTCGACGATGCGGCCGTCGCGCATGATGAGCACGCTCTCGGCCAGGGCCGCGGCCCCCAGGTCGTGCGTCACGAGGATGACGGCGGCCCCGTCGTCGGCCAGGCGCCGCAACTCGGCCAGGACGAAGGCGGCCGATCGGGTGTCCAGGGCCCCGGTGGGCTCGTCGGCGAAGACGACCGGTGGGCGGCGGTAGAGGACCCGCCCCAGGGCGACGCGCTGCTGCTCACCGCCCGAGAGCGTGGTCGCGACCGCATCGGCGCGCGACTCCAGTCCCAGTCCGGCCAGGACCTCCCGCACCCGTGCCGAGTCGGGGCGCCGGCCGGCCAGGGTGTCGGAGATCGTGATGTTCTCCCGCACCGTCAGGTAGGGCACGAGGTTGTAGGCCTGGAAGACGAAGCCCACCCGGTCGCGGTAGAGCTCGGCCACTCGCGCCGCCGGGAGCCCGCCGAGGTCGCGCCCCATGAGCGAGACGCGCCCCGACGTCGCCGGCTCCAGCCCGGCCAGGCACAGCAGCGCTGTGGACTTGCCCGAGCCACTGGGACCGACCAGCGCCGTCATCCGCCCCGGCATCATGGCGCAGGAGATGCCGTGCAGGATCTCGATCGTTTCCCCACCGGGGGTCGGGAAGGACTTGTGCAGATCGCGCGCTTCCACAGCCGGCGGAGCGACCAGGTGTCCGGCACCGGCGGCACCGCCCTCCCCGGTCGCGCTGCCCCGGCCCCCGAGGCCTTCAGCTGTGCGTCCCCGAACTGGTTGAGCCGACCGGTCCGACTGCATCCGTTCACCTCGAGCTGCCATGACCCTTGCGCCGTCCTCTCCCCTGTGAATCCGCCGGAATCGCGGGACGCCGTCGGACGCCCGCGGTTCAACCTAGGCGGCCGCCTCGGCTCCCGGGCCCGCAGACCGAGAACTGTCCACAGATGATGACAACCGGCCCCACAGGCAGCACGGCGGGGGACATTCCGCGCGGCCGGGTGCGGGCCGCTCCAGCCGGGGACAGTCCGCGCGTTCGGGGACAGGAATCCGGTCCCCGACGGCGTCGAAAGTCCCCGCCCGCGACGACATGTCCCCGAAGGCGCAGAATGCACCCACCGGCACCGCGCACCGCGCACCACACACCGCACGCCCCCACCCACACCAACACGAGGGCCGGTCGCAGTCGGCCTCTCGACCAACCACAACCGGCCCCGCGCACGGACCCTCAACGGGCCCTCAGCCGCAGCCTGACGACGTCAGAACGCCGCGACGACGGCCCCGTCGGGCCAGGTCTTGTTGATGTAGTCACGCAGCTTTTCGTCGTTGAGGAGCTTGGCGAGCTTCTTGAGGTGCTCGTTGTCCTTGTCGTCCTTGCGCACGACGAGCTGGTTGGGGTACTCGGAGTCCTTGCCGCCCTTCTCCAGGACGAGCGCGTCCTTCTTGGGGTTCAGCCCGGCGTCGATGGCGTAGTTGCCGTTGATGACCGCGGCCTCGGCGTCCGGCATCGACTTGTAGACCTGGGCGCCGTCAACCGTGGTGAACTTCAGCTTCTTGGGGTTGGAGGTCACGTCGGTGTCGCTGGGCAGCTCGGCGGACTTGTCCAGCTCGATGAGCCCGGCCTGGGCCAGGAGCTTGAGGCCACGGGCCGTGTTGGCCGGGTCGTTGTTGAGGACGATCGTGCCGCCCTCCTTGATCTCCTTGACATCCTTGTAGCCCTTGGAGGTGTAGATGCCCATGGGCTCGATGTGGACGTCGGCGATGGAGACGAAGTCGTAGCCCTTCTCCTTGTTCTGCTGAGCCAGGAAGTTGGGGGTCTGGTAGAAGTTGGCGGCCAGCGAGCCGTCCTCCAGCGAGGAGTTGGGCGTCTGGTAGTCGTTGATCTCCTTGATGTCCAGCTTGATGCCGGATCCCTTGGTGAGGTTGTCCTGGACCCACTTGAGGATCTCGACGTGGGGCTTGGGGGTGGCGCCGATGGTGATCGTGGCGGTGTCGCCGTCGACCTTGATGCCCTTGACCTCGCCCTTACCGGACTTGGAGCAGGCGGCCAGGGTGAGGGCGGCGGCGGTGGCCAGGCCACCGGCGATGACGGTGCGCCGGGAGATGAAGGAGGACATGGTGGTTCCTTTCGCGGGGCCGGGCGGCCCCCAGTGACGGGAGAGAGGAAAGTCTTGAACAGTGCTGGGGCCGACGGCGCGGCTGCCCGGTTCTGGGCGGCTGCGCGCCTACCCGGCTGGTGATCGCCTCAGCGGTGGTTCACCAGCCGGCTGAGCATGTCGCCGACCAGCTGGATGATGCCGACGATGCCGACAATGACGACCACGGTGATGACCATGACGTCGACCTGGTTGCGCTGGTAGCCGTACTGGATGGCGAGGTCACCCACGCCACCGCCGCCCACGGCGCCGGCCATGGCGGAGTAGCCCAGGAGGGTGATGATGGTGACGGTGGCCGACTGGATGAGGATCGGCAGGGCCTCGCGCACGAGGACCCCCCAGGTGATCTGCCGTCCGGAGGCCCCCATCATGAGGGCGGCCTCGACCTTGCCGCGGTCGACGTCGTTGATGGCCGTCTCCACCAGGCGCGCGTAGAAGGGGATCGCGCCGATGGTCAGCGGCACGCAGGCCGCCTGCCACCCCAGGGAGGTGCCCACGAGCAACCGGGTGAGCGGGATGAGGGCCACCATGAGGATGATGAAGGGCATGGAGCGCCCGATGTTGACGATCTGGGAGAGCACCCAGTACAGGGTCGGGTTGCGGAACTGGCCCCGCTTGCCGGTGGAGACCAGGGCGAGCCCCAGCAGAAGCCCGAGGATGACTGTGATGGCCCCGGAGACGAAGGTCATCGCCAGGGTCTCAACGAGGGCGTAGCCGAGCTTGTTCTGGATGGCCGGGTTGTCGAACCAGGTGCGGCTGCTCGGCACGGCGGCGGCCTGGCTCAGCGGAAGGAGGATCGGGTTCATGAGCGGACCTCCGCAGCAATACCGGCCTTGCGCAGGGTGCTCACGGCCTGTTCGGTGTCGGACGCGGGGACGGTGACGGCCAGGCGCCCGATCTGGGCCTGCCCGATCGTCTCGAAGACGCCGGCGGCGATGTCCCCACCGAGCTCGGCCACCATGGACATGAGGGCGACGGCGGCCGGCTGGCCCGGGTGGGCGGTGATGGAGACGTCGATGACGCTCTCCCCGTGGGCGACGGCGGCCTCGGGCACCTTCGGGAAGGGCACGATCTCGCGCGAGAGCCGGGAGTTGACGTCGAGCACGATGTCCTCCAGGCGGCCGCTCTCGACGATCTTGCCGGCCTCAAGCAGGCTGACGGAGTCGCAGACCTGACGGACCACGCTCATCTCATGGGTGATGATGATGACGGTCAGGCCCAGGGTGTCGCGGACGTTCTTGATGAGGTCGAGGATGGAGCGGGTGGTCTCCGGGTCCAGGGCCGAGGTGGGCTCGTCGCACAGGAGAACGGCCGGGTCGTCGGCCAGCGCCCGGGCGATGCCGACGCGCTGCTTCTGGCCGCCGGAGAGCTGGGAGGGGTAGGAGCCGCCGCGGTCGGCCAGGCCCACGAGGTCGAGCATGCGCTTGACGACCGGGTGGCGTCTCCCGCCGGGGACACCCGCGAGCGCCAGCGGGTAGGCGATGTTCTGCGCCGTGGTGCGCTGGTCCAGGAGGTTGGCGTGCTGGAAGACCATGCCGATGCGACGTCGGGCCTCACGCAGCTGACTGGACGACAGGGCGGTCATGTCCTGGCCGGCGACGCTCACGTGGCCACTGGTGGGGCGCTCCAGAGAGGTCAGGCAGCGCACGAGCGTGGACTTGCCGGCCCCGGAGGTGCCGACGATGCCGTGGATGGAGCCGGCGGCGACGTCGAGGCTGAGCCCGTCCAGGGCGCGCACCTCCTTGCCGCTGCGCAGGCGGTAGACCTTGTGGACGTCGCGCAGGGAGATCATGGGGGCGTCAGCGGAGCCGTCCCCCTCGGTGTCGGTGCTTCCGGCCTCGGCACTCTCGGGCTCGGTGTCCCGAAGCTCGGCGCTCACGCCCTCCCCGTACTCGACGCGCTGGGAGTCGGAGGAGTCACTCTCCTCATGCCGGCCGGGGTCGGCGGTCGGCTGTTCGCTTGTGCTCACGTGTTCCTCCATCGTTCCTGGCGGAAGCACCCGCACCATGAAGGGGGTTGCTGCAATGTCGTCGAGCCAGGTCTCTCGGTTGCTCTAGATGGCCACTGATAACTTACGCAGCGCCGCCTTGGCGGCGCAAGCGAGGCCACTGCCAAGGGACCGAGGTCACGCCCGCACCCGGTGCCGTGCCCGAATTACGAGACGAGCCGGGTGGGCGAGCCGTGCGGGACGGGCTGTACAGGGCCCGCTGGCCGGCCCCGCTGTCGGGCCGGGCCGTACGGCGGTCGGGAGCCAGCCCGCCGAGGTTGTCACGCGAGACCCGCTTTCGGCCCGGGCCGTACGGGGCCAGCCGGCCGGGACAGGCCGTACCGGGCCGGCCGGCTTTCGTCCCGCACCCGCATCCTCGGCCCGGCCATCACCGCCCCCACGGCCCGGCCATCACCAGCGTTCCCTCAACGTCCTGGCTATTCCCAGGTCGCGTGTCGGCGCCGCTACTCGCGCCGCACAGGGCAACGTGTTTGGATCTGCTCATGAGTGCGACCTCAGAGCCGACCGCCCCCGACATCCTGGGAGAGCCGTGGGTGGCCCGCCGTATCCCGGTGACCGAGTCACCCACGAAGGCACCCGGCGCCGACCACGCCGTACTCGTCTTCCAGCGCGAGGCGGCCGGCCGGGCCAGCCGGCCCCGGCACTCGCGAGCGGTCCTCTACCTGCACGGCCGCAGCGACTACTTCTTCCAGACCCACCTGGCCCAGGCCTATCTCGACGCCGGCTTTGAGTTCTACGCGCTGGACCTGCGGGCCTGCGGGCGGGCCGGCGTCGGGTACCCCTCCCCGCACGACGTGCGCGACCTGCGCGTCCATGACGAGGAGATCGCCGAGGCCCTGCGCATCATCCGCTCCGAGCACGGGCACGACGTCGTCGTCCTCAACGGGCACTCGACCGGCGGGCTGCAGGCGGTCATCTGGGCAGCCGACCACCCCGGGACCGTGGACGCGCTGGTCCTCAACTCCCCGTGGCTGGACCTGCGCGGGTCGGCGCTGGTGCGCTCCTACGGCTCGGCCTTCGTGGACCTCCTCTCGCGGCGGGACCCCGAGCGCGTCATCGGCGAGCCGGGCAGCAGCGACGAGGACAACTACGTGGCGGCCCTGCACCGGCGCTGGCGCGGCGAGTGGGACTGGGACCTAGCGCTCAAGCCTGCGCCGTCCTTCCCGGTGCGGGCCGGGTTCCTGGCGGGGATCCGGCGCCTGCAGCGCGAGGTCCACCACGGGCTGGGGATCCGGGTGCCGATCCTCGTGTGCTGCTCAACGGCCAGTGGCGGCGTCAAGGCGAGCCTGGAGGAGGCGCAGCGCTCCGACGTCGTCCTCGACGTGGAGCAGATCATCGACCGCTCCCAGTACCTGGGCGACGACGTGACCGTCCGCCAGATCCCCGAGGGCGTCCACGACCTGGCCCTGTCCGGGCCGCTGGCGCGCGCCGAGTACCTTCAAGCCGTCATGCGCTGGCTGGACAACCGCCTGCACTGAGCGCCTGCACTGAGTCGCTGAGCCTCAGTCGCGGCGCGCGGCGAGGTCCTCGGTGAGCTCGTCGCTGACCCGTTCGACGACCTGGAGGGTGTCGAGGAAGTCGGCCATGGTGCCGTACCAGGGGTCGGGCACGTTGAGGACGCTGCGGGAGGCCCCACCCGCGGTGACCGCCTCGGCCTGCTGGGCGGAGGCCGGGTCGAGCTCACGGTACATGCGGATGCGGTCGGGCTCGGCCCCCAGGCCCGCGGCGCGGCGCTGGAGGACGTTCCAGTGGGAGTCGGTCATGGCCAGCAGGAGGTCGGCCTCGGTGATCTCGGCGTCGGTGACGCGGTGGGCGGTGTGGGAGGCGATGGCGATACCCGTGGCGCGCGAGACGTCGTCGACGCCGGTGCCGTAACCGGCCTCGGTCAGGACGCGGCGGGCCCGGGAGTCGATGGGGTTGCCGCGCTCCTCGTCGGAGACGCCGGCAGAGGTGACGGCCACGCCGCCCGGCCCGGAGTCGGGGATGCCGGCGGCGGCGAGGCGGTCGCGCAGGACGACCTCGGCCATGGCGGAGCGGCAGATGTTGCCGGTGCACACCATGATGACGCGGTAGGGGCCGGCGCCGCGGCGGCCGGGCAGCGGGGCGGCTGAACCGGCAGCGGACGCAGTGGAGGAGGCGGCAGAGGCGGAGGCAGCGGAGGTCGTCTCGGTGCTGGCGTCGGAGGAGCTCACGCCCCGAGCCTTGCGCACGCCGCGGCCGCCTGTCCACTGACCCGTCCACTGACGCAGCCTCCCGGCCGAGGACTTGCGCTCGCCGACACGAGGTGAAGCGTTCGCGCGTTCGTAGGGTAGGTCTCGCGTTCGGGGGTTAAGGGTACGAACCGGCGGCATAAGGCACGAACGCGACGGCGGAGCCGGCGGCGGGCCCCGGCTAGAGCGCGCGGCCGTCGAGGACGTCGGCGACCCAGGAGCGGGCCACGACGAAGTCCTTGTCGCTGGTGCCGGCCAGGACCGCCGTCGGGCGGGCGTCCAGCCGCGGGTAGGAGCCCAGGAACCGCACCACCGGGCAGGTGCGGTGCAGCCCGATGAGGGCGGCCTGGACCCGTTCCTCGCGCACGTGTCCCTCGATATCGATGGAGAAGCGGTAGCGCCCCAGGGAGTCGCCCACGGGCCGGGACTCGATGCGCGAGAGGTTGACGCCGCGGGCGCTGAACTGCTCGAGCATGTCCAGCAGGGCGCCGGAGCGGTCGTGCGGGAGGTGGACGAGCAGGGTGGTCTTGTCGGCGCCGGTGGGCTCACCCACGCGGCCCGGCCGAGTCACCTTGACGAAGCGGGTGACGGCGTCGGGGTTGTCCGCCACGCCCCCGGCGATGACCTCCAGCCCGTACTGCTTGGCGGCCAGCGGGTTGCACAGGACGGCCTGGAAGCCGGTGTCCCCCTCGGTGGTGGCCAGCGCGCGGGCGGGCGCCGAGGTGGAGGTCCCGGCCACGTACACGGCCTCGGGCAGGTTCCGGTGGACCCAGCCGCGGCACTGGGCCCAGGCGTGCGGGTGGGTGGAGATGGCGCGCACGTCCTCCAGGCGGGTGCCGGGGCGGCCGGCCAGGACGAAGGTGATCGGCACGGCCATCTCGGCGGCGATGACCAGGGGCGTGGAGGCCACGAGGTTGTCCAGCGTGGCGTTGACCCCGCCCTCGACGGAGTTCTCAATGGGCACGACGGCGGCCTCCACCATGCGCTCGCGCAGGTGGTCCAAGGCGGTGGGCACGTCCGGGCAGGGGTCGAGCTCGACGTCGGCGGGGGCGACCTGGCGCAGCGCCATCTCGGTGAAGGTGCCGGCCGGCCCGAGGAAGGACCAGAGCGGAGCGGGAGCAGTCATGGGCACAGGGTAGCCAGTCCCGGCGGCCGGGCCGGCGACGGCTTGCTCCGTGGAACGCAGGGGCCCTCACCGGCGGGTCCCGTCCCGCCGCCGGGCCTGGTCAGGAGGGAACATCCCAGGAGCGTCGGAGCGTCTGCCCCAGGCACCCCATGACTGCATCCTCATGGCCCACAACGGCTAGATCAGCACAGCCCCCGGCGGACCGCCCACCGGAGCCTTGTCGGGACACCTGGCGCCCTCCCACAGACTCCCCCACCGCGGCCGTCGCAGGACGCCTCGCCCTCCCGCGACGGCGGCGGGCCTGGCAGGCTGGAGCCATGAGTGTCTTCCGCAAGCGCGACGACGGCCCGGTCTCCACCGCCCTGGAGGCGCAGGGCCTGACCTGGCTCGCCGAGGCGATGGCCGACGGTGGGGCGCACGTGGTGCCGGTGACCAGCGGCCCGGGCTGGCTGGAGGAGCCGCGGCTGACGACGACCAGCGTGACGCCGGCCGGGGCGGAGGCCTTCGGCCGGGCGCTGGCCGTCACCCACGCGGCGGGCGCCCCGGCCTTCGGGGCGGCGCCTCCCGGCTGGGACGGCCGGGCGCAGATGGGCCGCTCGGACATCCGGTTGCGGCCGCACGCCGCCGAGGAGGGCGAGCCGCGCCGCTGGGGCGAGTTCTACGCCGAGGACCGGATCCTGCCCTACCTGCAGCCCAGTCGGGACAACGGCTCGATCAGCGCCGCCGGGGCCGAAGTCGTCGAGCGGTTGTGCGAGCGTCTGCGCGACGGCGACTTCGACGCCGACCAGCCTGCCCTCGTGCGCGCCGGTGCCCGCGAGCGCGGCGCCCGGGTCAAAGTGGCCCGCACGCACGGGGACCTGTGGTGCGGCAATGTCCTGTGGACCCCGGCCGATGAGGCCGCCCAGTGGGCGCCGCCGCGGGCCGGCCTCGGGCCGCAGGAGCTCGACCCCGGGGAAGCTCCCCACGGCGGCACGGCCGGCAAAGCGGTCGGCGGGCCGACGGTGGTCGGCGTGCTCATTGACCCGATGGCGCAGGGCGCGCACGCCGAGACCGACCTGGCGGCCCTGGGAGTGTTCGGGCAGCGCTACCTGGATCGCATCTACGCGGCCTACCACGAGGTCTCGCCGCTGGCGAAGGGCTGGCGCGAGCGGGTGGGCCTGCACTCCTGGCACATCATTATGATTCACGCCTTCCTCTTCGGCGGAGGCTATGGCGGGGAGGCGGTCGCCGTGACCCGCCAGTACCTGTGAGCCGATGCCGGCCAGGACATCGCACCCATTTTGTCCGCCTGGGACGACTTTGAAACCGGCTAGAAGAAGAGCCGTCCGCGTTTGTGCTGGTCAAAGCAATTCGCCTGCGCGTCGACCAGCAGAGACGACGTCAAAGTCGTCCCATCTGGACACTTTTCGGGCTACGAGGCCCCGTAGGCTGGTCGGGTGAGACCTCGACGACGTCAACAGCGCCTGGTGCGCGGGGTCGTGTACGTCCTCGTGCTGCTGGTAGTCATCGGCATGATCCTGGCGGTGGTGGGGCCGGCCCTCGCCAGCGCGGCTCCGGCGGCGCCGGAATCCGGGGCGGCGCCGGCGTCCCAGGCGGTGTCGGCGCCGGCGTCCGATGCTGCCTCGGCCTCGCGGCCGGCGCCGGTGGTCGTCCTGGCGACGAGCAATCTCACCTGGGCGGACCTGCGGGAGCAGGCCTCCCGCGGGGGCGCCGGTGAGGACTCCGGTTCCTCCGGCACCGGCTCGGCGGCCACCCACCTGCTGGCCTTCGCCTGGCGGGGCGAGCCGATGAACCTGTCCGTGCGCACCCCGGCGGACCGCACCTGCCCGGCCGATGCCTGGCTCACCCTGGGCAGGGGCAAGCGCGCGCGCGCCATCGAATCGGCCGCTTCCTGCGCCGGCCCCACCACCGCGATCCCCCGCGACACCCCTCTGGCTGGAGCGCTCGGGCGCGACGTCTCGATCCGGGCCGTCGGCCCCGGCACGCAACTGGCCACGGGGACACTGGGGGGCTCGCAGAACATGCCCGGCCCCTTGGTGCCGTCGGTGGCTGAGGCCCTGGCCGCCGACGCTGACCTCACGCTCGTCGACACCGCCCGGGCCGCCTCCACCGACGCCGAGCGGATCGCCGCCCTCGACGTCGCCCTGCGCACGGTCCAGGAGCGGGCGCGCCCCGGCACCCGCATCATCATCGCCTCCCTGGCCGACGACGAGGCCCCCGGCCCCCAGATGGCGGTCCTGCCCGCGGGCACGAGGAGCGCGCGCGGCACCTCCGAGGGTCTTGTCGTCGGCGACTCCACGCACCAGCCGGGCCTGGTCCAGCTGACCGACCTCACCCCGACTCTCGTGTCCGCCCTGGCCGGCCGCCGTGACCCGGCCTTCGACGGCCAGGCGCTCACGCTGCCCCAGACCGGCCGCGCAGGCGTGGCAACGGCCGGGGCCACCAGGGACGCCCGCATCTCGCGGCTCGCCGACGACGCCCTGCACGCCCGTGCCTCCCAGGCCACGGTCATGCGGGCCGGCGCTCTGCTCATGGGGCTGACCGTGGTGCTCCTGGTCTGGGCGGCCGTCGCGCTGCGCGCCCCGAAGGCGAGCCGGCGCACGGCTCTCCGCCGTCTGGTTACGTGGGTGGCCGTCTACCTCAGCGGGCTGCCGACGGCGTTGCTGCTGGTCAATGCCGCCCCGTGGTGGCGCGTGGGGGCTCGGGCCGGTTCCCCCTCGGGATGGGCCTCGCTCGTCGCTATGGCCGCAGCCGCGCTGGTCGCGGCCGGGATCGTGGGACTGGCCGCCGGGATCGTGGCGCTGGCGCGGCGGCGCCGGCGACCCCACCTTGCCGCCTCACCGCCTCCTTCGCCTTCAGCGCTCGGCGCCTCGGCCGCCGCCGAGCCGGCCGGTTCAGCCGGCGCCCTCTGCGCCCGAGGGGAGGCCACGGCCGAGCCGCAACCGGACGGGGCCGAGAGCCCCAGGCCCTCTGCGTCGGCGTCTGCACCCCGCAACGGGACGAGCCTGACGGCACTGCTGGTGGCGGCGGCGATCCCGCTGGCCTGGCTGGTCGACGCCGCCGCGGGCGCGCCCCTGGCCTTCAACAACCCGCTGGGCATGAACGCCGTGGTGGCGG
>ERZ772940.511-NODE-511-length-17307-cov-5.08683_pt1 | contig 17307 bp, 14 predicted proteins | sample MGYA00511682_ERZ772940 | MGnify/ENA primary metagenome ERZ772940 (study PRJEB29015, sample SAMEA2737922) | human oral metagenome | biome: human oral; feature: human-associated habitat; material: dental | place: China | collected 2031 ... | reverse complement strand
CGTGGTAAAATATGACCATGTATCTGGCACTAAAGACCGACCAAGCCGAAGTGGAGTTATATCTACTGACTGGTGATGGTGAAATAGCGAAGCAAAAGATCTGGCTAGCTGATCGGGAGCTGGCCCGGGATCTGCCGGGTGAGATAGACGCTTTGCTCGGTGGTAAATATGAGGAATTAAAAGGAATAATTGTCTTTAAGGGGCCGGGATCTTTTACCGGACTACGGATCGGAGCTGCTGTAGCTAATGCCATCGCCTATACTCAGCAGATTAACATAGTGGGTACTACCGGGGATGAATGGCGAAATAGTGGGGCCAGGCGCTTGCAAGCAGGTGATAACGACAAAATCGTCCTGCCGACTTATGGGGCGAGGCCGCACATCACTTCAGCAAAGAAATAAATAGCGATCAACCTACCTTAGCTAAAATATTCGTTGACTAATTTGATTTAAGCAGCTAAAGAGCCCGGTCTGCCGGACCATGTATGCTACAATTGACGTAGGTAGACTTTTTACCGCATGAACTAAGTGATTAAATCTGATATACATTTCTAGCCTTGGCTAGAACCGGAAAGGAAGCAATATGATATATGTACTGATCGCCCTAGTGGCGTTTGCTATTGGTGGCGGAGTAGCTCTGGCTGTCGCTAAGTCTCGTAACGCTAAGGCGGAGACGACTGTTGATCAGATGATTGCCGATGCTAAGAATAAGGCTAGTGAAATCATCCTCAATGCCAGTCGTTCAGCCAAGAAAGAAGCTGACGATATTCGTCGTGAGGTGAAGAAGGCTGAAGATAAGGTGGCGGAGCGAGAGCACTCGTTGATCAATAAGATCAGTGAGCTGGACACCAGGTCAGAGAAGCTACGCCAGAGTGAGCAGGAGATAGAGGATTTGAAGGGTGAGATCATCCAGATCAAAGAGCAGGCTCATTCCAAGCTGGAAAAGATCGCCGAGCTGACCAAGAAACAGGCGGCCGAGAAACTGATGAAGACGACTGAGAAAGAGACTAAGGGTGACCTAGTCGAGCTGGTCGATAAGCTACAGCGAGATGCTGAGAGTGATGCCGAACAGCGGGCTGAGATGATCATCGTGACGGCGATGGAGCGCCTTGCTTCTGATGTGACAGCTGAGCGGACTATCACAGCGATTGAGCTGCCTGATGATGAGATGAAAGGGCGCATCATTGGTAAAGAGGGGCGCAATATTCAGGCTCTACAACGAGCTACCGGGGTGGATATCTTGGTTGACGATACGCCGGGCATGGTGGTACTCAGCTCATTTGATCCGGTGCGACGCCAGATCGCTCGCCTGTCACTAGAGATGCTGATGAAAGACGGCCGGATTCACCCGGCTCGGATTGAGGAGGTGGTAGCTAAGGCAGAGCGCCAGATCGATAAAGAAGTTCAGCGAGCCGGCGAGGATGCTGCTCGGGAAGCCGGTGTAGTTGGCATCCCGACAGAGATGGTGCATTTACTGGGCGAGCTGAAGTTTCGTACCAGCTATGGGCAGAATGTTCTCAAGCATTCTATCGAGATGGCTCAGCTAGCCGGGATGATCGCCGAAGAGATCGGCGCCGATGTGCGCATTAGCAAGACGGCTGCTTTGCTCCATGATGTAGGTAAGGCGGTAACCCACCGGATAGAGGGTAAGCACCACCATATCGGGGCAGCACTGGCTCGTAAATACGGTATGGACGAGCGGATCGCTCATGCTATAGAGGCACACCATGACGATATTGAGGCGACTACACCTGAGGCTATTATCGTTCGGGTCTGTGATGCTATGTCAGGTGCCAGGCCAGGGGCTCGTAATGTCAGTTCGGAGAACTTTGCCGAGCGGATGAAAGATCTGGAGAACATCGCTACGTCGTTTGACGGCATCGACAAGGCTTACGCTATCTCGGCGGGGCGAGAGATCAGAGTGATGGTCAGTCCTGAAAAGATTGATGATCTGTCGTCGGTCAAACTGGCTCGAGATATTGCCAACAAGATCGAATCAACTATGCAGTATCCGGGTACGATCAAGGTTAACGTTATCCGAGAGACCAGGGCGATAGAGTACGCTAAATAGCGCAGTGATTTCCTCGTTAATGTAGGGAGAGATATCAGGATACTGGAGCACTATATTAACAAGTAGCTAAAGTAAGAAAGGGAGTTTACTCATGGTATTAAGAACAAACAGGTTAATCTTACGGAACTGGAAAGAAGGTGATGCGGATGATCTATATAAATATGCTAGTGACCCCGATGTAGGACCAAGTTGCGGATGGCCACCACATCGGGATATTGCAGAGAGCCTTAACATTATTAAGAATGTACTAATTGGGGAGGAGTCGTATGCGGTCTGCCTGCAGGAAGACGACAAAGCCATTGGGGATATTAAACTGAAGCTAAAGCATAGTGATGTAGTCAAGAGAGATGACGAATGTGAAGTCGGTTGTTGGATTGGCAAGCCTTTTTGGGGTCAAGGTCTAATGTCAGAAGCCTTAGAGGAAGTGATGCGACATGCCTTTGAAGATATTGGTATGAATAAGATAAGGGCTTGTTATTACGAGGGTAACGATAGATCAAAACGCCTTCAGGAGAAAGCCGGCTTCAAGTATCAGTGGATTAATAAAGAAGCTGACGTTCCGCTGATGCATGAGAAGCGAGTTGAGTATGTGAACGCCATCACTAAAGAGGAGTGGCTTACTAAGCGGAGCTCTACAGCCTAGAGCGTAGTGGGTTGGCACCCTGCATTTGCCATATTGCAGATATCTGATATACTACTTAACGTATTTGTCCGGCACCGTAGCTCAGCTGGTCAGAGCGTGGGACTCATAAGCCCGAGGTCACTGGTTCGAGCCCAGTCGGTGCTACCAAGTGGACTATACAATTGATCGCGGGGTGGAGCAGTCTGGTCAGCTCGCTTGGCTCATAACCAAGAGGTCGTTGGTTCAAATCCAACCCCCGCCACCAAGGAATAATTTAGCCCTCCTAGCGGAGGGCTTCTATTTTACTTGTTGTCTATGATATCAATCTACCAGCTCGACGGTGGCGAGCTGAGCTAACTTCTTCTGAATAAAGCTGGTTAGCTCGGCGCTACTGCGTTGTCGATTCCAGCTATAGCTCCCTGTTTGGTTGGGGGTGCTTGGTTGATTCATTTTCTTCATCGGATGTCCTTTTGTTAGATTGTTTATTTGTTGCAACTGCTAAGATAATAACAAATATAAGCTATATTGTCAAGTGCTAGACCATGTAGTATCGATAATGCAATATAGTAAAATACAGCTATGACTAAGTATCTCCTGGCCGTGTCGGGTGGAGTAGACTCAATGGTGCTACTGGACATGGTGGCGACAAACTACCATGGCTTCCGGGAGAAATATCTTAGTGGAGCGCAATTTCCGGCAGATTTTGTAGTAGCACATTACGACCATGGTATCAGAGGAAAAGTATCTGCTGAGGATGCCGAGTTTGTCCGGCAGCAGTGCCGTAACTACGGAGTGACAGTGTGGTGTGGTTGCGGTAAGTTGGCTGCTGCTACCGGTGAGGCAGTAGCTCGTCAGTATCGTTATGATTTCTTCCGGCGGGTGGCGGAGGCGATAGCGAGAGATGATCCGGTTTACTTGGTGACGGCGCATCACCGGGATGATTTACTCGAGACCATCGCTCTTAACATAGTGCGAGGGACGGGCTGGCGAGGACTAGCGCCGATGAATCAGCCACGGGTACTCCGACCGCTCCTTGATATAGCTAAAGCAGAGTTAGTTAGCTATGCCATAGAGCATCGTCTCACCTGGCGAGAAGATCAGACTAATGACAGCCCGAGATATCTGCGCAATCGTCTCCGGGTTTTGTTGGCTAGCTGGTCACCGGCCGACAAAGCGGAACTAATCCGGCTATATGAGAGGCAGAAGCATTTACGCCGGCAGATTGAGCGAGAGTTAGAGCATTACTGTGCTCGGCATAGTACCAGAGATAAGCAAGGTCAGCTAGTGCTGCGTCGTTATGATCTGATCATGCTCCCGGCGGATGTCGCCATAGAGATACTTCGCCGGTTGACGAAGGGGTGGCTCACCCGCCCGCAGCTCGGTCAATTATTACTCTTTGTCAAGGTGGGTAAGCCAAGCAAACAGCTGAGCTGGAAGCGACTCAATGTCCGACTGGATGTGCATCGGGTCTATTTTTACCCGGAAATGTGACTATATTTACCGGATAAAAATGCGAAAACTTCTCATTTTTACCAAGTTTTCGCATTTTTGCTGTTATACTAGTAGGTATCGTGAAGTATATAGAACGGGCAGAGTATCTGAAAACTCTGCGAGAGCTAAAGGATAAACATATCATTAAAGTGATTACCGGTGTGCGTCGTGCCGGTAAGTCTACTTTGATGCAACTCTTTAGAGAAGAAATAGCTCAAAAAATAGATAAGAGTCGGATCCAGTCATACAACTTTGAAGATCCAAAGTATAATGACATGACTAACTGGCGGGAAGTCTATGACTTGATAGATAAGAAACTAGCGAAAGGTAAGCTGAACTATATTTTTCTTGATGAAGTCCAGGATATTCCGGGATTCGAAAAGCTGCTTGATGGACTCTATATCAACGAAAACATAGATCTGTATGTCACCGGCTCAAACGCCTACCTACTTAGCTCCGAGCTGGCGACTCTTCTTACCGGTCGGGCTTATGAAATAAATATCCTACCTTTTTCGTTCAAAGAGTTCGCTCAGACTTATACCACCCCTGTCGATAATAGTATAAAGTTTGAGCATTTCATGCGTTACTCAGCCTTTCCCCAAGCTACCGAGCTAATGCATCAGAATCCTGCTCTGGTTATGAATTATCTAAGAAGTGTATATGAAAGCATCTTGGTAAAGGACATGCTCCCACGTAAACAGATATACGCTGAGCGTAGTTTTGAGAACGTAGTTAACTACGTGATGGATTCCATCGGTTCAAGCTTGTCGCCTAATGGTATTGCTAGGGTTCTCGCTAGTGACAATAAAACGGTCGACTCTCGAACGGTTCATTCATACTTGAAGTCGCTCTGCGATAGCTTCGTACTTTATAAAGCTGAGCGGTTTGACATTAAAGGTAAGCAGAACCTGACAACACAGGAGAAGTACTACACTGTTGACCTTGGTTTTCGCAACTTACTACTTGGTAAAGAAGTCGGTCAAGATGCCGGTCATTTGTTGGAAAATGTTATCTACTTAGAATTGAGGCGACGAGGTAATGAAATATGGGTCGGTAAGATCGGCGAAAGAGAGGTGGATTTCGTTGCTCGTGATAACGAAGGCTACCTGACGTATTATCAGGTTGCTTATACGGTGCGAGACGAGACAGTACTGGAGCGTGAGTTAGCACCCTTTGACAAGATCCCTGACCACAATCCCAAAGTTCTTATCACTCTTGATCCGGAAGAAGTTTCCCGGCGCGGCGTGAGGCAGATTAACGCCATTAACTGGCTGCTTAGTGATTAAGTAAAGTTCGGGGTGGGATGTCTGCATTGACGACAGCGGATATTTCAACTAAGCTTATGTTTAATAGTAAGGATGGGAACGAAAAATAATGGATATGTCGGCTGATGAAGATGGGGTTATGATCAGTACTAAGTCGCTGACTAAACGCTACCGAGTGGGCGGACATGACCTGCTGGCGACGAATAATGTCTCGCTATCAATTAACCGAGGTGAATTCGTGGCGATCGTAGGTGAGAGCGGTAGCGGTAAGAGCACACTGTTGCAGTTGCTAGGCGGGCTAGACAAACCAACCAGTGGCTCGGTAACCATTGGCGGAGTGGATATTACCAATCTGAGTGATGGTAAGTTGTCTAAGTTTCGTAGCCGGACGATCGGCTTCGTCTTCCAGTCTTTTTATCTCCAACCGTTCTTGACTCTGCGCCGAAACATCGAGGTGGCGGCGATGCCCGGTCGGATGAAGCGGGACATCAGGCGAGCTCGGACTGATCAGCTGGCTGAGCAAGTCGGATTGGCTGATCGGCTGGACTATTATCCTCGCCAGCTATCAGGTGGACAGATCCAACGAGTGGCGATCGCCCGAGCGCTATTCAATAAGCCACCGATCTTACTGGCTGATGAGCCGACTGGCAATCTCGACTCACAGAATAGCCGAGGCATCATTGCCCTATTTCGGCAGATCTGCGATGAGTGGGGTACGACTGTGGTGGTAGTGACGCATAGCCGAGAGGTGGCGATGATAGCGGATCGGGTAGTCACAGTAAAAGACGGAGCTATCGTATGATCAAGCTTAGCGACATTACTCTGCTCTCTCTGACCAAGCTTCATACTCGGAAGATCAGGACGATTATCACGATACTGCTTACCAGTATGCTGTTCGGTGTTTTGGTCATGGGGTCCTTGGTGACTAACGGTGTATTTCGAGGAGTAGATAGCTTTAAGCGGAACGGGCTGACCGGACGCTACATCGTTAGTGTTGCTAAAGCGTTTGATAGTAATGCCGGCGCTACAATTTCTAAAGACCCTACCCTGATAGCCGAGGCGAAGAAGCGGTATCAACAGCTGGTCAAAGCTAAGACAGTGGAAGCGAAGCGACTAGGTATAGACTACTTGCAGGAAAGTGACGATCCGCCGTATTCACGCCTTGATGATAACAGTGAGATGCTCAAGCCGAGCGATTCTAACGGCATCATTCACCGGCTTCTCAAGGAGAAATTTAGCGGTCAGCCGGTTATTGATGAGGCAACACTTAGGAAGCGTGCCGGCAAATATCATAGCATCGGCATATATAAAGAGCTGTACTACACACCGGTGACAGGGTCATCTTTATTACCTCTGAAGGACGGCAGAGAAGCTTTTCACGATATTTCCAAAGATGCGGTGAAGAACGCAAATGATATCAGGTCGCCACTTGGTGATGGTCGCCTAATAACAGCTCCGGACAGCCTGGTCAGCTCGTTTATCTTGCCACATAATGCCGGCTGGCAGCCGGATGGCCAGAGCTTGCCGATCATATTGTCCCGAGATATGGTTGAGTATTTACTGGGCTTGGGCAAGCTACCGGATAACGCCTCGACTAAGGAGCGCTTGGATCGGCTACACCTCATCTATGATGAGGTAAAAGACCTAACTTTTCAGATGTGTTACCGTAATGACGTATCGCAGGCACAGATCCAACAAGCTATCCGGCAACGACAGGAGATCAATGCTAATAAAGGCAAGAAGGACTATCAAATGCCTTCTCTGGTCTACACTTTACCTGATGCAACTAAGTGCCAGAACGCCATCACTATCCGAGATACTCGGACAGCCGAGGAGAAGAAACAGGATGCTAATCAGAAGATATTTGATGCTGCGTTTGGTAAAAACATTTGGCCGATCAGTGCTATGGTGACCTTTAAGGTGGTCGGTGTGTCTCCGGCAATGAACGATAGCGTGACGGATCTCAGTCAGCCCGGCAAGAAAGAGCGTTCACGGAGCTTTAAGGATATAGCTAATGATCTACTGCGAGTGGATAGTATCGGGCAGGTCATACCCCAATCGCTCTATGACCGGCTCCCGAATAAGTATGCCTATGCCGGTATATTTAGCTACACGCCAACTTACACATTTGGCAATGAAGACAATGTGCTGTACTTCGTCGAGTTCGCTACGGCGAAAGATGCTCAGAAGTTTATCGATGAGCAGAGCTGTAGGACGCAGTATGACGGCACTTGCAAGCCGAGCGGGAGACTATATATGGCGGATCTCGTCTTTAGTAATAGTTCGGCGATCGACGATATTCAGAAGCAAGTTCGGATATGGCTCCATTACGCTATGTTGGCGGTGATCGTGCTGGCGGTCGTTATCATGTGGATCACGGTCGGTCGGACGATAGTTGATGGTCGGCATGAGACAGCGGTTTTTCGGGCGATCGGCTTTAAGCGGATAGATATCGCCGGCATCTACATCGTCTATACTATCCTTTTGTCGCTCTTTATCACTCTTTGTGCCTTCGGGCTGGGTGTCATCGGAGCGCATCTGCTGGACGGACAGCTATCGTCCGGTTTAACTGCCCAGGCGCAATATGGCTTTAATGAGCTGAGCTCGGCCAAACGGATCAGTCTGGTCGGTTACGATTGGCATCAGTTAGGGTTGATCGCTATCATCTGCCTGGCTACCGGTCTCCTTAGTGCCGTCTTTCCCCTGATCCGTAATGTCCGCCGTAGCCCGATCCGAGATATGCGGGAAGAGTAGCCTACTCAGTAATATGCTAGAATATACAGCATGAAACCAGATAACAATACTCCGCCGAGGCGCCCTGCCTCGTCGAATCGCAACAAGTCGGGTCATAGCCCGAAGAACTTGGTTTTCTACGCTGTTTTGATTATCTTTGCTGTGGCAATCTTTGGTCTGATCAAGCGAGAGGGGCAGTCAGCTGAGATATCTTTCTCTGAGTTGGTGAATCAAGTTAATCAGGGTAAGGTCGCTAAGATCGTCGAATCGGGGGCGAATCTGTCAGTCTACATGAAGAATAGTCAGGGTCAGGCAGAACAGTCACCATCCAAGGTATCTCGGATTCCTTCGGGGGCAAGCGCATCTGAGCAGGGATTAAAGCTCAGTAAGACCAAGTATGTGGTCGTTCCGCCGGATAACACCAGTGACATTATCTGGAATATCGCTTCGATAGTCGTGCCTGTCCTGCTGATGCTCCTGCTGTTTGCCTGGATGATGCGCCAGGCCGGGGCGCAGAATAATCAGTCGCTTAGCTTTGGTAAAAGTAAGGCGAAGCTCTACGGTATGGACCGCACCAAGACCAAGTTTTCCGAGATTGCCGGTAATGACAATGCTAAGCAAGACTTAGCCGAGGTGGTCGACTTCTTGCGCCACCCCAGGAAGTTCCTCGGTCTCGGCGCCAAGATCCCTAAAGGAGTCTTATTGGTTGGTCCACCGGGGACGGGTAAGACGATGATGGCTCGAGCGGTGGCCGGCGAAGCAGGCGTACCCTTCTTTAGCATCTCCGGCTCAGAGTTTGTCGAGATGTTCGTCGGTGTCGGGGCGAGTCGGGTGCGTGATCTCTTCGACAAGGCGAAGAAGAATGCGCCGTGTATCATCTTTATCGACGAGATTGATGCCGTAGGTCGCCGTCGTGGTAGCGGTATGGGCGGTGGCCATGACGAGCGGGAGCAGACCTTGAACCAAATCTTGGTGGAGATGGATGGCTTTGAGAAAGATCAAAATGTCATCGTCCTAGCGGCAACTAACCGAGCTGACGTACTGGACCCGGCTTTACTGCGCCCGGGTCGATTTGACCGACGGGTGAATATCACCTTGCCGGAGCGTCAGGATCGCTTGGCTATCCTGAAAGTGCACTTCAGAGAGAAGCCGACTAACGCTGATGTCGACTTAAACGCCCTAGCAGCTAAAACGGCCGGTATGTCGGGGGCAGACCTAGCTAATATCGCTAACGAAGCGGCTATTCGGGCAGCTCGCCTGGACAAGAAAGAGATAGATAATTCTGATGTCACTGAGGCGCTGGAGAAAGTAGCGATCGGTCCGGAGAGGCGCAGTAATATCATGCGTGAGAAGGATAAGATCATGACGGCCTATCATGAAGGTGGGCATGCTCTAGTGGCGCAGGTACTACCGGACAGCGATAATGTCCATAAGGTGACCATTATTCCCAGGGGTGCTACCGGCGGCGTCACTTGGACGATTCCTGAACATGATCGACCTTATACTAGCATGTCAGAATATAAGGACGAGTTGGCACGAGCCATGGGTGGTCGGATCGCCGAGGAGGTTATCTACGGTCGAGACCATGTCACGAGTGGTGCCAGCTCAGACTTGCGCCATGCTACGGCGATTGCCCGGGATATGGTGATCGAGCAGGGTATGGGTAAGCGACTAAGCGACCAATCTTTCCACGAAGACGAGGGCGGACTCATGATGGACCGGATTACCAGGGAAAAGCCCTACTCGGATAAAACCGCCGAGGAGATTGATCAAGAGATTCGTGACCTGATAGAGGAAGCGACCAGGCGAGCCCGGGATATCATCAAGACGAATCGAGCTCTACTGGAGAAGCTCAAAGATGCTCTCTTAGAGCATGAGACACTTGATGCTGATGAAGTAGCGGCAATCTTAGACGGTATGGTCTTACCGGAAACGGCGAAACTATACTAAGAGGGGCGACATGTTATTTCTGAGCGGAGATAAGCTGGTCGCCGATCGTAATAAAATCCAGCGTCAACGTCGACGCAATCGGGCGCTGGTGGCTATCGCTCGAGCTAATCAGAAGATGAGTGTCCGCCTGGCGGCAGTCATCTTGTCCAGCTCGACTTTGGTCTCAGCTTTGCTAGGGATCTATCGAGATCGTTTGCTTAATTCAATGTATCTTGATACCTACAAGGTGGGGATAGATGCCTATACAGTAGCCTTTACCATTCCCGATTTCATGTACCTACTCTTAGTCAGCGGGGCGCTGGCAGTGACCTTTATCCCGGTCTTTAACTCTCGTCTGGCTAAGAACAATCGGGAAAGTGCCTGGCAGATGAGTACCAGCCTGATCAACTTCTTAGCGCTGGTCACCATGGCGACCTCGGTGCTAATCATGATCTTTGCTCCGATTTTAGTTAGATATGTCGTCGGGCCGGGACTGTCGGAGTCGGGTCAAGAGCTGGCTATCAGTATGATGCGGGTGATTGCCATTAATCCCTTCTTGTTTGCTGTGGCGACGGTCATTTCCTCGGTACAGCAGGCGGTCGGGCGGTTCGTCTTTAACGCTCTAGCGCCAACTATGTATAACTTAGGCATTATTATCGGGGCGATTTGGTTTACTGGTGGGATTAATCTATTCGGTCATCAGATCTTTGGTGGCGGGATCATGGGTGTGGCGCTGGGGGTGGTACTGGGGGCGGTACTTCAGCTAATCGTATCCAGTCTGGGGCTGCTTGGACTGGGCTTCGACTACCGGTTTAAGATTTACTGGCGCAATCGGGGCTTTCGCAAGATCCTGACCCTGCTGCCGGCTCGCTCGGCTGATCAGGGGCTTGACTATGTCAGCTCGATCATTGACACTAACCTGGCTAGCCGAATGGCGGACGGGACGATCCGGGCTTATCAGCAGGCAAGTACACTCTATAATATGCCGATTAATTTGGTGGGGGTGGCGATTGCTACAGCTGCTTTTCCTCAGTTAACTGAGCGAATCGGCGAGGGACGTCGGGACCTATTTGCCAAGGAGCTTCGTTCGGCGATGCGGATGATCATCTGGTTTAGTCTGCCGATTGCCATGCTGATGTTCTTCTGCCGGGGCTATATTGTCTCTATCATTGACCGTGGTGGCAACGGAACTATCGCTATGCTCTTAGGTATCTTTTGTTTAGCTATCTTCCTCAGATCAGTCTTTCACATTATGTCGCGGAGCTTCTATGCTTTCCAAGATACTAAGACACCCTTACTAGTGTCGCTGGTGACCTTAGCTGTCTCGGTCGGGCTGGAGATTTGGCTGGTTTTCGGCTGGCATATGGGGGCGGGAGGTATCGCTTGGGCACAAGTGATCTGGGCGCTTTTGGAACTGACCAGCCTAACGGTACTAATCTTGCGTCGGGTGCCGAACCTATTTGATAGCCAATTCTGGCACAAGATCAGTCGGATGCTGATTGCCTGTGGTGTGATGTCGATCGTTACTTACCTGATGGTACAGCGGATCAACCTGAAGTTTGAGAATCAGAATATGATCATGGTATTAATCCCGCTAGCTGTTATCGGGACGGTCAGTATCCTGGTTTATCTTGGTGTATCTCGACTGCTAAGGATTGAAGAGGCGGAACCGATCATTACTAAGCTTGGTCGGATAGTGAGCGGGCGTTTTATGCTGGGTAAAGATAAATGACTAGTCTAGCGAACTTGCGCAACTTTTGCATCATTGCTCATATTGACCATGGTAAATCGACTCTGGCTGACCGGATGATGGAGTTAACCGGTACAGTAGAGAAGCGAGCCATGAAGCAACAGCTGCTCGACTCGATGGAGCTGGAGCGGGAGAAGGGTATCACCATTAAGCTGTCGCCGGTTAGAATGCGCTACCGGGGCTATGACCTTAATCTAATTGATACGCCGGGGCATGTCGACTTTTCTTATGAGGTATCACGCTCGCTAGAGGCCTGCGAAGGGGCAGTGCTGGTGGTTGACGCTACTCAGGGCATCCAGGCTCAGACTCTGACGAATGTCTACTTAGCGATGGAGGCTAATCTGACTATTATCCCGGTACTTAATAAGATTGATTTGCCGGCTTCAGATACAGCCAAAGTCAGCACTCAGCTCATCAGCCTGCTAGGCTGCGAAGAAGCGGACATCATCAAAGTCAGTGCTAAGACGGGGCAGAATGTTGATCAAGTGCTAGAGGCGATCATCAAGCGTATTCCGACACCGCAGGGCGACCAAGTGGCACCGACCAGAGCGCTAATCTTTGACAGCTACTACGACGATTATCGGGGTGTTGTACTGTATGTGCGACTAGTTGACGGACAGCTGGCTAAAGGTGCTTCTATCCGGATGATGGCGACTGGGGCGAAGGCATTGGCACTGGAAGTAGGACACCTGGCGCCGGACATGATGGCTGATTCGGCTCTGGCGACCGGTCAGATCGGCTATATCGTGACTAACCTTAAGACGACCCGGGAGGCTCGGGTTGGCGATACGGTAACGGTCGGGTCGGGCGAGCCGGACTCGGCTAAGGTCAAGCCTCTGCCGGGCTATCGTGAGGTCAAGCCGTTCGTCTATGCCGGCTTTTTCCCTACCTCTAATGAGTACTACGATGCTCTGAAAGAAGCAGTCGAGAAGTTGAGTCTGAGCGATAGCGTTTTACACTACACACCTGAGAATTCGCCGGTACTGGGCTTTGGCTTGAGGCTTGGTTTCCTAGGGTTACTTCATATGGATATCGTGCGAGAGAGGCTGGAGCGGGAGTATGGACTGGAGCTCATCGTCACTAATCCCTCAACGAGCTATCAGGTCAAGCTAACCGATGGCACAGCGCTAACCATTGAGTCGGCTGACGAGCTACCTGATCGGAGCAAGATAATTAGTATTGCTGAGCCATGGATTGGTGGTGAGATAGTAGTGCCGGTTGATTACGTTGGTTCGGTCATCCAACTAATCGTCAAGAAGCGAGGGTTGCAGAAGAGCATTAGCTACATCGGTGAGCGAGCGGTGATTGATTTCGAAGCACCGATGGCGAATCTGCTGACTGATTTTTATGATCAGCTCAAGAGCTTGACCTCGGGCTATGGGACATACAATTATGACCTAATTGGTTACCGAGAGGGTGATCTGGTGCGGGTTGATTTCTACGTAGCCGGTGAATTGGTGTCGGCGCTCAGTCTGATGTGCCATCGCTCCGAGTCGGCGAAGCTAGGACGAGAAGTAGTTCGCAAATTAAAGGAGGTAATTCCCAGACAACAGTTTGCCGTTAGCTTACAGGCGGGTATTGGCGGTAAGTTTATCGCCCGAGAAGATTTGTCATCTTATCGCAAGGATGTCACGGTCAAGATTCATACCGGAGATCCCGACCGGCGAGCTAAGTTACTTGACAAGCAACGGCGAGGCAAGAAGCGGATGAAGCGCTTCGGTAAGGTTGACATCCCCGCCGACGCCTTCACGGTGATGCTCAAGCGAGACTGAGTGAAAGACGACGGCCTATTGACAATTTAGGTGACTTGCCACCGAAATTGTCAGTAGATACCGGGTTTTGTTAGACCTGGTAGAGTGATATCTCTACTACTAAGCTAATAGTTTAGTTATGACATCTCTCTATCTAGACTATCTTCATTTAGCAGGAAGTCTAGAATGTTCATGATGACAATGCCGTTCTCTTCACGGCCCGGTAGCATCAGATCGCCGGTGACGATGATTCTTTTGAAGAAGTCGTCGATATTATTAAGCGGACGAGCCTCAATTGCTCTCTTCTCGGTATCGTTTATGGTGAGTGCTGACTGGATGTAATATTTGCGGTCGCCCCGGTTAGCCACGAAATCGATTTCGACATGCTTCTTGCTCTTTTCCATAGTCTTTAGGTCACGCTCATAAATCTCTACAACTCCGACATCAACCTGATAACCACGGTGACGGAGCTCATTATAGATGACATTCTCCATGATATGATTCTCTTCTATCTGGCGGAAGCCAACAAACGAGTTGCGAATACCGATGTCGGTGAAGTAGTATTTCACCGGAGTATCCATATACTGTTTACCCTTGACATCGAATCTCTTGGCACATTCGATGATATAAGACTCCTCTAGCTTGCTGAGATAATCGTTGATAGTATTATGGCTCAGACTTACGTTTACCTTGCTCTTAAAAGTATTCTCCAGCTTATACGGGTTAGTCAGTGAGCCGATACTGGAGGCAACGATCTCGATAAGCGATCGGAGAGCAGTATCATTTCTCACGCTGTGACGTTCGATGATATCTTTGAGGTAGATGTTTTGCTGAACCTCGTTTAGATAGGACATCTTTTGCCTGCTGTCGGAGTAGTGCATGATGAGAGGGAGGCCACCATAGCGGATGTATTCCTGCCAGCCATCATACTTATTGCCCTCATAGGAAGTCATAAACTCAGCAAAGCTAAGCGGATACATATGAATTTGTTCACTCCTGCCGCGAAACTCAGTCACGATATCACTCGAGAGAAACTTGGAGTTGCTGCCGGTCACATAAACATTCAGATTGCCTTTAGCGAGGAAGCTACTGAGGACACTCTCAAATCTATTGACTAGCTGGATCTCGTCTAAGAGAAGAAAGTACTCGGAGTTATCCTTTACCTGGTCTAAGATAAATGCGTGGAGAGCCTCACGATCGTGAAGCTTCTCATTTTCGAGTAACTCCAGGTTGAGATAGATGATATGATCCTCCGGTACTCCATCAGAGATCAGGTAATCCTTGAAGATAGGGTTTAAGAGATATGACTTCCCGCATCGACGGACGCCGGTGATTACCTTGATAAGGGGGATGCCTCTCCGATCAATTAGCTCCTTTAGATAAGTATCTCGTTTAATTTCCTTCATGTAGACTCCTTTTCTGCTCTAATTAAAGCACACATTTGTTCCTATTGACAATTTAGGTGACTTGCCACCGAAATTGTCAGTAGGAATACATTCGACTACTGTTAGTGCTAGTAACTACAAACGCTTGTTATATGGATTTTAGCTGCTTCTTCCGGTGAGGTAACCTAATTTATGGGCTAACGACTAGCAAATGGATAACCTTATTTATGAGATAATGCTGAAGTCTGCCCAGCTGATACCAAACAAAATCTGTTTACCGAGAAGGCGTAATGACTTATTGATTTGTCCTAGATAGGGAAATAGTCATTGTATCCTGCTGGGACTTGACATGGAGTGTTATTTTGCTACAATTAAGCTAATCACCATGACCAGACAGGCCTAAGGTTTCGACCGACCGCCGATGCTGGTCATTATAATTTTAGCGTTTTTCTATTATTGCCAATTACGCTAATATAGTCCCTATACCTGCCGAGTAAACTAGAATACCGTCTATTGGGGCATAAGAGGCGCATCATTTTGCCTTTTTCAATTAAATAATCTGCCAAGCAACTAAAATCGCCGTCGCCGGATACGATAATAGCTTTATCATATTCTTTGAAACACCTAGCTGAGGCGTAAAGCACTAATTCAGCGTCAACATTGCCCTTATAGGTGTACTTATCGTCAACCTTATACTTTACCGTTGGCTTAAAGACTAATGAATAGCCCATCTCCGACAGATGTGTGTAAAGCTGTTCATTTCCGGGTACCATTCCAATAAATAGATAAGCTTTCTCTACATGATATTTATTTTTGAGGTAGAGTCGAAACTTCTTAAAATCAAGCGCCCAACCCTGAGATCTAATGCCAAGATTTAGATTCTGACTGTCGATGAATGCATATACTATGGGAGTTTTGTCCTTACGCTTCATGAGGACAGTATAGCAAGATTACTCACGGCTGTCATTCAGTCGCACCTTATTATCCAAACCCATCGTATATGAGTAAAAATGTGAAGATTTAACTTGGTAGTGTAACTAATCAGTCGGATGAAAATGCGAAAACTTCTCATTTTTACTAAGTTTTCGCATTTTTGCTGCTACGTTATTAGACAAGATCCCTGACCACAATCCCAAAGTTCTTATCACTCTTGATCCGGAAGAAGTTTCCCGGCGCGGCGTGAGGCAGATTAACGCCATTAACTGGCTGCTTAGCTACTGAAGCTATAAGACCACGCTGTCGACAGACGGAGCTACCATGTATCATCCAGCCACTATTTAACCTATGCTATCCTACGATGATTGCACCGTAACCGCCGACGGCATGTATCATCCAGCCACTATTTAACCTATGCTATCATCTATAGTATAGAGAGTCAGAGCAATATGGGTATAGCAAAGTTAGGAAAACAGATAAAGGAACACAAGGTATTCGTGATCGTACCAATAGTTATACTTATTATAGTTGTGCTTGCCCGTACCTTCATCTGGAGAGACTATACCAAAGAGCAGATAGAAATGGCTATATATTTGAAAGATAAGTACGGTGGTCAAGAGTTCGTAGTCGGAAAGCCGGTGCGAGAGGGAGCAATGTTTGCTATTGAAGGTTATTTAGTTGCCATAGCCTATCCTGCCAATAACAGTAAAATAAAGTTCAGAGTAATACACTCGTCGTCAGCCAGGTATGATGAATACGCCGGAGCTGTCTGGTCTGACGAAGAATCAAAGAGACTAAAGTCGGAGATATACCGCCTATTTGGCGGTGGCACCGACTACACCGTCGAGATAAAGTCAGCATTGGAACTTCAAAATGCACAGGTAAACTTCCATGGTAAAATAATTGCTCTCGACGACATAGCCAAGATTTACGGCAAACAAATCCCCTATGGCTTAACCATCAAGAGGCTGAAGAAAAACCTATCAGACGACGAGAAAGAGGACATTATAAATAAACTGATTGAACTATCGGCGTCACTGCCGGATAAAACGGATACTACCGTCACATATATATCTGAAACAAGCGAGAAAAGAGAGTATGGCCTGGCGGTGCCACTTGATAACCTTCGTAAACTAAGCAACAGACAGGATAAAATTAACCTATTCAGTGAATGGAGGATAGGCGGATTACAGGATTATGACTTACGTCAGGACGGATTTAACTAATACTTATTAGCTTAAATCAGTATAATAGCGCTAAAGCTAAAAGGGGTAAAAGCTAAGCAATAGGAGGATGGCTAAGTCATGAGCTTCGTCAAAATGATCTGTCAACACTTTTCTAGACAATTATTTTAGAAAGCGCAGTGCGATCGGTT
>ERZ772940.510-NODE-510-length-17312-cov-3.72655_pt1 | contig 17312 bp, 15 predicted proteins | sample MGYA00511682_ERZ772940 | MGnify/ENA primary metagenome ERZ772940 (study PRJEB29015, sample SAMEA2737922) | human oral metagenome | biome: human oral; feature: human-associated habitat; material: dental | place: China | collected 2031 ... | reverse complement strand
GCAGAGGGGACCGAGCCCCCTTTAGGCTCGCCACCCGCAGCTGGCCGTGGCCCTACGCCCCCTAAAAAGCTCAAAGCTCCCGACGCTGGTAGAGGCCTACGTCCGCAAAGCCCAGGCGACGGTAGTACTCACGCGTGCCCACAGAGCTGATCACGTTGACGCAGCCGTAGCCTGCGGCGCGAGCGACGTTGCAGGCACGCTCCACGAGCTCGCGACCAAGACCCCTGTGCTGCGAGGACGAGTCCGCCCTGCCCAGGTGGGCGACCTGGCCGTAGACGTGAACCTCTCGGATCATCGCCTCGTTTGGACGCACGGGAAGCTCGTCTGCGTGAACATCGAGCACACCCGAGGCGAGCTCGTCCCAACACGGAAGCGAGAGGCGCAAAAAGCCCGCTATGCGGTCTTTTGGTGTGACCCACTCGAGGAAATGCTCGTGCGTGGTAGCCGTACGATAGCCATAGTCGTGGATGTGCAGGGCCTCTAGATCAAGCGACGTATGCGCGATCTCGCGAAAGCGTATGTCACGGACGTCCCCCGCAAGGCCCAGACGGGCGATTTCTCCCTCGACCATCTGTCGCAGGTTCGCCTTCTTGTTACCCACGAGGATGTCCTCGGCGCTGATGTCACGGATCATGCGGGAGATGCGGACATAAGGGGGCGTCGCCAGCGTGTCGGCCACGAGCACGTCCAGAAGCTCGCCCTCGGTGTAGGGACGCCAGCGCCCTCGCTCGTACTCGCTGACGAGCCGCGTGCCCGCGACGAGCGAGCAGGGATAGAGCTTTACCTCATCGGGCAAAAAGCCTGGGTCACTAACGAAGGCCCGAAAGTCAGCCTTGTCGTCCTCGGGCGTCGAACCGAGGAGGTTCACCATGAAGTGCGCGTGGATCTTGAAGCCAAAGAGCCTGATGAGCGAGAACGCACGTCTGATCTGAGAGACGTCCATGAGACGACGGTTGGCGTCAAGCAGCTCCTGGCGCGTGGACTGGATGCCAAGCTGGATCTTCGTACAGCCAAGCCTTCGCATGAGCCTGAGCTTGGAGGGGTCTATCGTATCAGGTCTCGTCTCGATCACAAGACCCACCACGCGATGGGCCGCCGTCTCGTTGCGCCGCTGCTCGACCGCAAGCTCATCCAGGCTCGCCGCCATGTGACGAGACGCCTCCCAGAAAGGCGAGCGAGCTCCCGTGCCAGACATGGCGCCAGACTCACCGGCCGCAGCACACGCCTCGCCCCCACCATAGAGACGCGCGAAGCCCTCGTTGTAACTCTCCTCGCCCGCCTCGACCCTCGCCTGCTCTACAGCCACGAGGCGCGCGATCTCGTCAGCCGAGTTCGAGATGCCCAGGTCGCGATAGAACGCATACCGCTCGCGGAGCCTGTCCCAGGGTGCGGGCCACTCGTTGAGCGCACGAAAGAGCTCTCGCACGAACCATATCTGGTACGGTTGGGAGTAGTCGGTCCATGTGCCGCCCAGCACGATGAGCTCGACCTTGTCCGTGGCGTGACCCATCTGGTCGAGTGCGCGCAGGCGTGTCGAGACCTGAAGATAGGGGTCAAAGTAGTTCTTCTCGGCACATCGGCAGGCAGGCTCGCTCCAAAGGTAGCTCTTAGGCATGCGCAGGTCACAAGGACAGTACACGCAGTCGCCCGAGCAGGGATGGGGACGCGTGATGACCGTGATGGTCGCGACACCCGACGCCGTGCGGCGCGGCTTCACGCGAAGGACACCCAGCAGACGCCGCTCGAGCGCGGCGTCGATGCCCCAGGCTCGCCAGCGCTCGGGATCCTCCTGCTTGACGTGCAGGTAGAAGGGCAGCAGACGGCGCTTCGAGAGGTGGTGGGCGTTGCCAAGGATGCCACGGTTGTGCTCGCGCACGATGCCCTCAAGCTTGACCGCAGCCTTTGGGTCCACGCCCTCGGGCAGCTCACGCAGGTGCGTCACTATGTCCAAGAGTAGCTCTTCCATGGTCTGCCATTATAGAGCTGCCGACCAGGGGACGGCAGGTTTTGGGGCTTGTCGATCCTATAGAGCAGTATTCTGAGATTATCCTGTATAATTTGAGTGACAACTGTACACGAGGATGCCGCATCCGCGTGGAATATGATGGCTGCCCTGTCCCCGCATATCCACAGTGTCGCACTCGGTACCATCGAGTGGCACGCGCATCGCGCACTCAGTAGCGTCGAGTGGCACGTGAATCGACATATGCGCAGTTGCCGGAAGATCTTGTGCCACTCGATGACGGCGAGTGGCATGTTTATCGTACACTCGGTGGCGCCGAGTGGCGCGGTCTGGGCGATAGCGACACGGTCCGGGCGATGGATGAGTGATCAGCGCTACGATCGTGACGGGCCTTATCGCCACGCACGTCAAAGCGACGTCCGTACCAGCCGCCCCGTCACGCGCACGGGCTACGGTGGGGGCAGGCTACGGACAGGCTACGGTAGCGTCATAACGGACAGAATGGGACAGAGATGGGACGCAGGCACAGCCGGAGAAGGACGTACGAAACATGACGCCAGAGGTCGCACGTCGCATGAACCGCCTGAACGAAAGCTTCTACCGCGACAACGCCCGATCCTTTGACCAGACGAGGCAGACAGCCTGGCCTGGCTGGGAGCGCTGTCTTTGCATTGGGCATACGACGGGTGCGCTCCCGCGATACGGAGGCGTGCGCGTCTTGGACGTGGCCTCTGGCAATTTGCGCCTCGCGCGTTACCTGGCCGAGAGGTTACCGGGCGTGAGGGTCTCCTACCACGGCATCGACAGCTGCCCCATGCTTGCAAGAGGCGTGCGGCTGCCCGAGGGCTGGGACGTGACGCTCCAGGACCTCGATGTCGTGGGCACACTTCTTGACAAAAAGCTTGAGGAAGACCTCGGGGTGCCTGGGGGAGACCTCGGGGTGCGGCTTGAAGAGGACGCGGCGGACCTCGGGGTGCAGCTCGAAGGGGGCGCGGCGGACCTCGTTGCTTGCTTTGGCTTTTTCCACCATGTGCCCACTACCGAGGCACGCCGAAGGCTCCTGCAGGAGCTGCTCTCTTACACCCGGACTGGCGGCTTGTGCTGCGTCTCGCTCTGGCGCCCCATGTCCGACAGGCGGATCGCCAGACGTGCCCGTGAGTCGACCCGCGCGGGGCTTAGGTCGCTCGGCCTGAGCGAGAAAGAGCTGGACAAGGGTGACTACCTGCTTGGTTGGCAGGGCAAGCCCGACACCTGGCGCTACTGCCACCACTTCGACGAGGAAGAGATTGACCGGCTAGTGCGGGCTGCCCAAGGCACAGCAGGGCTCATCGCACGATTTTGCGCAGACGGCAAGGCGGGTGACCTCAACTCCTATCTTGTGCTCACGAGGAGCTGAGCCTGCCGAAGCTCGCATCCCCGCTCCAGCCGAGCACTCGCTCGCGGGCGCCCTCGATATCGAGCGTACCCTCGGCAAAGCCCTTTCGCACGAGTTCGGAAGGCAGGAACTCGTCGTACTTGTCAAAGGTGGGAAGCTCACCGGGAAAGAGCAGGCTCATGGGGTCCAGCTCCGCCAAGAAGACGCCCTCGAGCGCAGAGAGGAACTCCTTGGGTGTCGCGGCCATCCTGAACTGGATGAAGTAAGGACGGCTCACGTCGACGCCCTTGATGCCCAAACGCGATGCCAGCTTGAGCTTGATCACGCGCTCCAGGGCGAGAAACGCGTACGTTCCAAGCCACGGGAAGAGTACCCAGGTATCTCCGCCCACATTGACGAGGGTCTCTTGCGTGATGTTTGCGGCCACGGCCTGGGAGCGGGCGGCGGCGAGCCTTGCGCGCGCATTTGGCCCGAGGTAGGGGTAATCACGCTGCTCTGCGAGCACGCCACGCATGCGCTCGAGGATCCTCGTGTGTATGTCGCCAGGACACTCGCCAAAGTACGCGGGCACCTTGCCCTTGACCTGTGTCACATAGACCAAGCGGTGACGGTGGTCGACCTCCTCGACGATCCAGACGTGACCGGCGATGGCGAGCTTCTCGCTTGCGGGCGGCGGCTGCACCACTGTGCCCAGCTCCTGGCTCTCGCAGCGCACCCGGTACTCCTCGCTCTCGACAAAGACGCCGTAGAAGCGGAAGTTGTTGCACACGCGCTCGCCCGCGAGTCCGACGATGAGGCCACCGGTCTCGGTCCTCTCGATCTGCTCGGTATCGATGAGGTGGCGAAGCAATACCCGGTAGTCATCCTGGCTCACGTTGGCAAAGGGCGCAAGCGAGAGGACGCGCCCCGCCAGCACCGCAGGACTCTGCTCTCCGCAGGAGGCCAGCGTAGCCATGGTTTGGTGATAGAGCAGGCTGTAATGCCTGCGCCCCTCGCGCGGCGGCTCAACCCAGCGCTCCTCTCGATAGAGTTGGATGAGCGCGATGCCCTGGAGCAACTTCCAGGGAAGGGTCTCGGGCAGGAGCGCGCGGGGCTCGCTGGGATCCTCGCGCATCACGAACCACATCTCGGGAGGCTGGCCACGTCGACCCGTACGACCCATGCGCTGCAGGAAGGCCGAGACGGTGAAGGGCGCGTCCATCTGGAAGGCACGCTCGAGCCGCCCAATGTCGATGCCAAGCTCGAGGGTCGCCGTCGTGCAGGTGGTGAGCGCCACCTCCTCGTCGCGCATCAGCTCCTCGGCAGACTTGCGAAGGCTCGATGACAGGTTGCCGTGGTGGACAAGGAAGCGGTCTGGTTCGCCGCTCCTCTCGCAGTAGGAGCGCAGGGTGGACGTGACCTCCTCGCACTCCTCGCGCGAGTTAGAGAAGACCAGGCACTTACGGCCACGCGTATGTTCGAAGACGTAGGCGAGACCAGGGTCTGCGTCCTGGGGCGCACTGTCCGTGATGTCTGCGGCAAGCTCCCCCTGCGAGGGTGAGACGAGCGTGGTCGACACCACAGCCGGACGCCTCGCGATATCGGCGAGAGGTGGCTCGCCGTCCCCATCGATGCGCTCGACAATGGCGTCAACGTGTATGGACGCACTCGTCGCGCCCATCCCGTGCGAGCGCTTCTCCGTAACCCGCTCGGCTGCCTGAGGACCGTAGCTATAGAAGTGCTCCATCGAAAGACGCCAGGTCTGGCCTACCTCCTTGACCTGCGGCACCACAGTGTCGCGCATCGATCCCGCACCAAGGATGCGCGCTGTCGCCTCGGTGTCGCCGATCGTCGCGGAGAGGCCGATGCGTCTGGGCCGCACGCCGGCCATGCGAGAGAGCCGCTCGATCAGACAGAGCGTCTGCGCCCCACGATCGCCGCGCAGCAGCGAGTGCACCTCGTCCACCACGACGAAGCGCAGGTCCCCAAAGAGCTTGGGAATGGCCGCGTGGCGGTGAAGTAGCATAGCCTCAAGGGACTCGGGCGTGATCTGCAGGATGCCAGAGGGACGCTTCATGAGGCGCGCCTTGTGCGAGGCCGAGACGTCGCCATGCCAGTGCCAAACGGCGATACCCCCCTCCTCACAGAGGTCCACAAGGCGGTAGAACTGATCGTTTATCAGGGCTTTCAGAGGTCCCACATAGATGCAGCCCACCGTGGCCGGCGGATCCTCCCAGAGGTTTGTGAGGATGGGAAAGAACGCGGCCTCGGTCTTGCCCGAGGCGGTCGAGGAACTAAGGAGCACGTTGGCATCGGTGTTGAAGATCGCGTCTGCTGCCGCGACCTGAATGGCTCGCAATGACTCCCAGTCGTGCTCGTACACGAAGTCACGCACGAACGGCGCATACCTGTCGAAGACGCGGGGGCTGGCCATGTCACTGCCCGTCTTGCGCTAGATCGTGAACTCGGCATAGCCAGGAGCGACGTCGGAGGCGTCGGTGGGACCGCCACCTGAGCCGCCTGCCGCGACCTCACCCGCACCCTCACTCGCCGTCGCGTGCACGAAACTGTCCGAGCCCAAAAGCCCCTCGACCGTCACGCCGGGATCCTGCAGCATGATATCGAGCATCTCGATGAAGTCGCGGATTACCTCTCGCGGCGTCACGAGCGTGTCTGCTCCCACTCGCGAGAGCTCGATCTCCAAGAAGCGTGCGAGGTCATCCTCCATAAGCCTGCGCTCATAGCCAAAGAGTCCCGCATGGATGTCCGCGAGCTTCTCGACGAGGATCAGCAACTCCTCGGGCGTGAGGGGGGTCAGGCGAATCACGGGAGCGAGAAGGTCCACCATACCCTCGCGCCCAAAGCGCCCCTGCGTAAGACGGCTTCGCAGCGCCTCGTACGAATAGAGCCCACGCCTGCGGTCCTCGACGCACTGCGGCGTACCACTCATGATGATGCCCAGGTAGGAGGCCTTGCCCTGGAGCGTGTCATTGTACATTGTCAGTATCTTCTCATAGTTGTACTGGCGGCTGATCGCGTTGGGGATCTTGTACAGGTTCACGAGCTCGTCCACGAGCACGACCAGGCCCTCGTAGCCCGCACCACGCAGGAAGCGCGCGAAGAGCTTGAGGTAGTCGTACCAGTCGGCATCGGTGATGATGACGCTCACACCGAGCTCGCTTCGGGCCTCGGCCTTGGTGCGGTACTCCGCCCGAAACCACTTGATGACGGATGCCTTGGTCTCGTCGTCCGCCTCTATGTGGGCGCGAAAGTACGCCGAGAGGAGCTTGGCGAAGTCGAAGCCGTGGACCATCTCTTGCAGCTCGAGGATCACCGCATGGATGCGCCGCTCGACCTCGTCGGCAAAGGATGCGTCGGCCGGTGGCGTGCCTGCCGCCGCGACCTCAGACTGCACGCCCGAGATCCAGCGGTCCAGCACCAGCGAGAGCGCCCCGCCCTCGGGCCGTGTCTTTGTGGAGAGATTACCGATGAGCTCGCGATAGGTGGCGAGACCCTGTCCCTTCGAGCCCTGCAGGCGTCGCTCCGGCGAGAGGTCGGCATCTGCGACCACGAAGTTTCTGCCCATCGCGTGGTTGCGTATCGTCTGCAAAAGGAAGCTCTTGCCACTCCCGTAGCGCCCCACCACAAAACGGCAGGACGCACCACCATCTGCCACGATCTCGAGGTCGCGAAGGAGGGCCGCGATCTCGGCCTCACGACCCACCGTTATGTAGGGCAGACCCACGCGCGGCACGACCCCACCCTTGAGCGAGTTCACAATCACGGTCGCGATGCGCTTGGGCACGCGTGGACGAGCCACTGCGGTGACCGGTGACGCGTCGGGGGCAGCCTTTGTTGCGCCCGCGCGAGGCGAGGCCCCGCTTCTTTTTGCCTTGCTCACAGAAGGACCTCCCTCACGTCCTCGACGTAATCCTCAACGAGGTGCGGAGCGTCTTCGTCTACCTCGATCACGGTATCACCCACCAGATCGAGGAACCGCTCGTTTATCATATCAGTCTCGAGGGACACCATGATTCCCGTCTGCTCGAGGGCGCCCACGTCCAGGCTACCGTCAAGAAGCCCGCGTAGAATCTGCCTCTGTACGGTGGTAAGGACAACGGCCCCTGGGCAAGAGGCGCCGTCGCTTGGCCCCGGTGTGAGGCCTAGCTCTGGCGAAGGCAACTTCTGCCCCTCCCCGACGGTCGCCACGACATTGGTGGGCGCCAGTTGCGACCTCATGTGTGGTGCCAGCTCCTCGCGCTCCTCGCGCTCCTCGTCTACGAGCAGCGCCTCGCGCGTGCGTCCCGCCGCCACCCGTATGCCGCCCAGCTTGCTGCGGTCGATGTGCACCTGCGCGGCTTTGATGGCCTCGCGCCTCTCTAGACAGGCCGTAACTTCCTCGTCTACGATCTTGAGCAGGTACTTGGGAGCCTTGCGCGGTTTGAGCGAGGGCAGGTCGCCCGCATGCTCGCGCAGAAGGCGATCTGCCGTGTGCAGGATGAGCCCTAACCCACGGCTCGGCAGCCGCTCGTCGCAGGGACTTGCCACCCACCAGCGAGAGTCCTTGCACAGGTAGGTCTCCCCCGTCGGCAACTTGACCGTCACGTCTGGATGAGGCTCGCGCTCCCAGAATACGGCAGACGAGAACATCAGGTAAGGATAGCTATACTCGAGGCCAAAGAGCCCATCCACGAAGCTCGTCTTGCGGCGGCGCCTGCAGTGGTCAACGAGATGAGCGAAGATGGCGCACAGGATCTCCTCAAGCTCGCTCGCATGCAGTCGCATGGCCCGAGACTTCGCGATGTGGTAGACCGAGACCTCCTCGAGGGCGGATATAAACTCACTCACGGGCGGCAGTCCCGGCGTCGCATCGTCCCATAGCGCCGGGGACTTCTGTGAGAGAAGCGCCTCTTGCGCCTGACGCAGCACGCTCACAGCCCGCAGGGCGTGTCCCCAGGAACTGGGCATGAGGTCTGCCGACTCGCAGGACGAAAGGTCGAGGCCATGATAGATGGCGTAGTCCCTCATCCAGTGCGGCAGGTAGGACTCAAGGGCACGACACCCCAGATCCTCGTGGTAGGCGTGATAGATCCGTGTCAGCTCTCGTAGGCCGTCTTCCCCCGGCGTTACCCCGACGCCGCAGAGAAGCTCGTATATATGGACAAAGAGAAATGCCAGTGGCGCGCGGGGTGTCCGTCCCTTGCGAAAGCGCGTGCGCCAACAGAAGTAACCGCGCAGCACCTGGTCGGGCATGCTCTCGTAGGTTGGATAGTAGCTCACGAAATTGCCCGTAAAGGGACAGTCATCGGTATAGTCCTCCATGAGGACCGCCTGCTTGAAGAAGAGCTCTGCGCCTCCCTGGTAGTAACCGCGCTGCCGCCCACGGCCCTTGGCGAGCGCGCGCATCGCCTTGATCTGCGATGGAACCCTTTTTGATGAGGACAAGGACGCCTCCCTCTCCTGCTGTGGCGAACGGGGCCGATCCAAGCGCTGAGTCTGTCGAGTTGTGGCCAGCTGCGCCTCCAACAGCTGACGGCCCGTTCTTAGTATGGGCTCGTCCTCGTAGGTGCCACCGCTGACAACCTCCCCCTGCCTGGGGCTCAGCTCCTCGATCACCTGACGGATTATCTTCTCTGCCCGAGACACGCGCCTCCCTTATCGTGAGCGTACGCATGTTCGTAAGTATACACCAGCCAGAGCCACCTCGGCGCACAAATCAGCTGCCGTTACGAACCTTTCGGCCCAGCCTCAGGGAGCGCAGCCGCGCTTTGTGCTCGTCACTCACGCGAAAACTCTCGCACGCCTTCTGGATCGTCTTGTTGTGTACCCAATCCGGAAGCCGATGCGCCTCTACGTAGGGTAGCGCAGCCTCCCACTGCTTGGCAAGCGCCGTCGCAAAGTACCAGGCAACCATCATGCGCACGTAGTACTCCTCGGACCTCAGGTCAGCAACCCTTCTAAACTGCACAGGATCAAAGCGCTCGTCCAGGAAATGCCGCATGAGCAGGCCCAAAGCAAAGCGCTGGGTGTAGGCCTCGTCCGTATCGATCCAGCTGTCAATGTATGGCAAGAGCCGCTCTGCCTCTCTGGAGAAGGCCTTGGGCGAGAGAGCGTCGCAGGTGGCCCAGTTGTCAATATGAGGCAAGAAGCGCTCAACTTCCACAAGACAGCGCTCAAAGTCGGTCTCGTCATTCAGGATGAGGGCATGGAGCTGATTTTCCTCAAAGTAGTGATGTGGCAGCTCCCTGAGAAACGCCTTGGTTGAGCACTCACGCGAGAGGGACCTCGCCAGCTTGCGAAGCGCGGGCATGCGCACACCGATCACACGGTCTCGCTCGACCGTCGGCATGAGGCGGGCCTGGAAGTTCCCATAGGCCTCATCCTGCAGGCAAAACAGCTCATCCACGATCCCATCCCTCGTCCGAGCTGCCACCACGCCGCCTTTCGCCGCCTTAGCCATGGTCGAGGTCCCCCTCCCGACCACTGATCCTGACATCACCCATGTCCGCCTTGGCCACCAACCGCCTTGTGCCTGTGCCCTGGGTGAGCGTATCCGCCCGGGAACTCTGCCCGTTGACCATGATGTCACCCATGGAGGTCGAAAGCTCAAGCCTCAGTTCACGCAAGTTCTCCACCCCGCTCAGCTCGACGTTCCCCATGTTTGCGGAGAGTTCCATTGAATCTCCAAAGCTCACGTCGCTCGCGCTCACCGTACCCATATTGCTACGCAGGGAACAGGACACACAGCCGAGCCTCGTGGCACTCAGGTTCCCCATGTTCGTGCTGACATCCGTATGGCCTGCATTCACGTCCAGGATGCGAACGTCCCCAAGCGCAGTCACGCCGCTGAGGTCACGTAGCTGTACCGTTTCAGGAATGGTAATGGTGATCGTGGACGCCGTGCGTTTGAGTTCGCGCAGGGACGTCTCTGTCGTCTGGCTGACGTGGAGCACACCGTCTTTGACCGCATAGTCGAAGCGTTCGTCGTGCCCGCCCCCGTTGCTATAGCTGATGTGCGCGGAGCCACCACTCTCGATAGTAACGTTCGTAAGGGACGCGTCAAAGGTAACGCCATTGAACGTCTCTGTGATGTCCTCGTCCACCGAGCTCACATTGTTCCCTCTTTCCGTGCCCGGCATGCCAGGCAGAGGCTCCCCGAACAAATGTACCCTGGCAAAGCGAAGGCTGCCCACGATGATGCAGGCCAGCGTCACAAGCACCAACACGCCCAGATAGACTCTCTTCCAGTTTCCACTTCTCATGACGATGCGCCCCCTACCTCACGATCCTTTTCTCGCACCTTCGAGGACGACGTGCTCCCAAGAGCCATACGGACCACACGCTCGATCACTGCCGCTATGGGCCAGATGATCCAGCTGATGTACCACCTGAACGTCAGAAAGCTCCAGATGAGATATATACAGGTAACCGTCGGCCAAAAGAGGGACAGAATGTCCTGGGCGACCCGGCTATCAGGACGCGGAGACTCACGGTAGACTGCCGGGTGCTGCGCCCTCCCGCAGTCAGCGAGGTGGGTCTTGGCCTCATCGGAGCTGAGCGCCCGCCCCGTTGGCTTTGTGGCTGAGGAGGAACTGATGGCATCCTCGATGCCAAGCGCCTGGGCAACCTCGTCTAGGTTGCCGAACTCGGAGATCACGGTGCCTATCGCCTCGTTCTCGCTTACGCCCTTCGCGATGAGCTCACTGTACTTGTCCTCCATCATCTGTCCCAGCTCGCGTTTCGCCCGGAGCAACTCCGGTGTGTCCGGCAGCGTGGCGAACATGGACTCCAGGTAGCCTAGGATGGTGTCCATCAGGTGCTCTCCCCCTTCGTGAATCGCTCTATGACGTCCTTTGTGAGCTCCCATTCCTCGCACTTCGAGCGATAGTGGCTCCTGCCTGCCTCGGTGATGCGGTAGTAGGTGCGACGTTTCCCGTTGGCGGCGTCTTGAGAAAACGACTCCACGAGGTCGTTTCTCTCCATCCGAGCGAACGCGGAGTACAGCGTCGTCTCCTTGATGACGTACTTCTCGTCTGACGTCTGCCGGATGAGCTTGGATATCTCGTAGCCATACGAGGGCTCTTTCAACAGCAGGCAGAGTATCATCGTGTCGATGTATCCACGAATGACGTCGCTGCTGATACCCGCCATCTCTGCCTCCCGTCTATGTTACGTCTGTCGTGGTATGTCGTGAGCTCATCATACTATGGCTGTCGTAGTATGTAAAGGATGATGAGGAAGAGATCGGCGCGTACGAGCGACGATGTCGCCACGTGAGAACGCGTACTGACGTCACGGACCCATCGGCAGCACACCGACGTCCCCGGCGGTGATGGGCAGCTCCTCGCCCGCATCGGTCCTCACGAGCAGTGCGGTGTCTGGAAGGATGTCGAGCGCGACCCCCGTGACACGACGGTCGCCCCCACAGTTGACCTCGACGCGTTTGCCAAGGGTGCAGCTCTCCTCGCGCAGGCGGAGCAGGAGGGCCTCCGTCGTCTTGGCGGGATGCGCAACAAGCTCACCCAACAGCTGGCCCAGACCCCGCGCGATGGAGGTGAGCAGGTCCTCGCGCAGGCACGCGAAGGCAGGCAGCGCCCCTGCGGCCGACCCCAACTCCACCGCGAGCGAGGTCGCCGTCGTAAGCGGCAGGCGCTCGGCCGGTGTAAGCAGGTTTATGCCAATGCCCAAAACGACACAGGCAAAGCCATCCCCGTTGGGGGCCAACGCACCCGGCACCAGCTCGCAGAGAATACCTCCAAGCTTCTTACCCCCGCAGAAGAGGTCGTTGGGCCACTTGAGTCTGAGCGCCAAGGACGGCCCGATGTCGGGAGGCTCGATGTCGGGAGGCTCGATGTCGGGAGGCTCGATGTCGGGAGGCTCGACGGTGCCATCGAGACCTCTCTGTCTTAGCACGGCGCGCAGGCCATCCAAACAGGTGAGCCCACAGGTGCTCGTAAGCCAGCCGCCGCCCAGCTCCACGAGCATGCGAGCGGGAACGGCGGCGACGAGGCTCGCGACGAGGGTCTCGCCTGACCTGCTCTGCCACGTGCGATCCAACCGTCCGCGCCCCGCCGTCTGCTCGTCTGCGACGACGACATCAACGGGAAGCGGCAGGCCCCCCACTGCGGCAGAGCGCGCTGCCGCGAGCAGGGGGCCTGCCAGATCATCGGCTTGGACATCGCACCCTGCGCCGGGACGGTAGTGCTCCTTCGCGTAGTCGTTGGTGGAGCCGACCCTCGCAAGATGGATGAGCGCATGCGGGCAGCGGGTCGCCACAGACGCCTATTCGCCGTCGTCCCAGATGAGCGACACCGCGCCGATACCAAGGTTCGTGGTGAGTGCGGGACCCCCATCCTTCACGGTGACGTACGCATCGGGACGCTGCCTATGTATGCTGTCAACGAGGCGATGTAGGGCCTTGGTATCTTCTCCATAATAGGCGACCATCAGGTGCTTTACGTCTGCGGGCACACGCAGCAGCATGGTCTTTGCCATACCCGCAGTGCCGCGAGCTACCCAAGCTGTCGCGATGGCACCGCGCTTAAGCTCAAAGACCGGAAAGCGGTCAAGCGTTGCCGTCACGGAGCGACGGGTGTTGGTAAGGCGACCACTACGACGCAGGACCGCCATGTCGGGTACCGAGAACAGCGTGTGTATATGGTCACGCCTGGCCTCGACCGCAGCCACGATTTCCTCGAAGCTCAGCCCCCGATACGCCGCAGCGCGGGCCGTCCTGACCAAGAGCTCGAGAGCGGAGCCAGCGGCGTACGAGTCGATAACGCGCAGCTCGTCGTGGCGCTCGCCAGGCGTGTCCTCATCGACGATCTCCTCGCCATAGAAGAACTTCTCGGCGTTGAGCGCACTGCGATACCCCGCCGAGAGCCGCGATGATATCGTGATGCAGAGCACGTCGTTGCCTTGGGCAAAGGCCTTCGAGAAGGCCTCGACGTAGACCTGCGGGAAGGCGGGCTCCGTGTGCATCGTGAGCTCGGGACGCAAAAACTCCCGGTAGTTCCCGCACTCGTTGGTGTAAAGCTCCCTGTGGGTGACTCCATCCACGCTGTAGTAGGTGGGGATGAGCGTGACGCCCAGCTCCTCGGCCTCGTCCCTCGTGAGCCCGGAGCTTGATTCGGTAACGATGGTCAGCATAGCGCGTCCTTTCCCATGCGACGGAACCTTTCGTACCTCGCATCGACGAGCTCGTCGGCGGTCATCCTCTCGAGTGGCTCCAGCTCCTCGACGAGACGCCCTGCGAGGCGATCGGCGAACGCCTCGCTGCCGATGTCATAATCCTCTATGATACCGTCGGCCACGCCTAGCTCACAGAGGTCCGTCGCGCGGATCTTGAGGGCGTCGGCCGCCTCGGACGCGCGATCGGCTGTCTTCCAGAGTATCGACGCACAGCCCTCGGGACTCACGACGGAGTACACTGCCCCCGAGAGCATGAGCACGCGATTGGCAAGTGCGAGCCCAAGCGCGCCGCCCGAGCCGCCCTCGCCCATGATCACCGAGATAATGGAAACCTTGAGGCCACTCATCACAACAAGACTCTGGGCTACTGCCTCGCCCTGCCCCCGCTCCTCAGCCCCCATCCCGCAAAATGCCCCGGAGGTGTCAACGAGGCAGATGACAGGACGGCCGAACTTCTCGGCCTGGTGCATGAGACGCTGGGCCTTGCGATAGCCCTCTGGGTTGGCCGAGCCAAAGTTGCGGCGCACCCGCTCCTTGGTGTCACGCCCACGTTCGGTACCGATCACGGTCACGACCTGTCCGCGCAAGCGTGCGATACCGCCCACGACGGCCCCGTCATCACCAAAGTAGCGATCGCCGTGCAGTTCCACGAAGTCATCGAAGACCTGCTCGGCAATGGGCAACACGGTGGGGCGCTCACCTGAACGGACGATGCCGAGAAGCTCATAGGCGCCCTTCTCCTTTTCGGCCTCCTTGATCTTTTTGGGGTCAACCTGCTTGTTCCCTGAGATGGCGCCCACGGCGGCCTTAATGTTGCCGAGGAAGCTCGAGGAGGTCTGGCGCTCGTCCCGCTTACCCTCAAGGCGAATCACGGGAAGGAAGGGTCCCTCCCCCTCGACCCGCGCGACGCCATGGAGGGCAAGCAGCAGCGAAAGCTCTGCTGGCAGGTTGCTGCGCTGAGCGATGCGGTCAACGAAGCCATGCTCAAGCTGGAACTCTGAGCGCTGAAAGCCCGCAGGCAGGCGCTTGTGCAGGGTCTGCTCGATGACACGGGGACCAGCGAAGGCAACGAGGGCATCGGGCTCTGCCAGGCAGATGTCGGCCTCCATGGCAAAGCTTGCCGTGACCCCGCCCGAGGTGGGATCGGTGAGCACGGCGATATAGAGCAACCCTGCGTCACTATGGCGACGGACGGCACCCGTGGTCTTGGCCATCTGCATGAGGGAGGTCGTCCCCTCCTGCATGCGCGCGCCGCCCGACACGGTGAAGCCCACGACGGGCAGACGCCTCTCGGTTGCCAGCTCGAAGAGACGACAGATCTTCTCGCCCACGACGCTACCCATAGAACCCATCATGAACTCGCCGTTCATCACGAAGATGGCGCAGCGATAGCCGCCGATGGTCGCCGTACCGCAAATGACGCCCTCGGGTTCCGATGACCTGGCGCGCGCCTGCTCGAGCTTCTCTGTGTAGCCCGGAAAGCCAAGGAAGTCCCGGGCCGTGAGGGCAGCGTCGATCTCTTGGAAGCTCCCGGCGTCAACGGTCATGCCGAGGCGCTTGCGGGCGCCTATCCTAAAGTGATGGCCGCAGCGCGGGCAGACCTCGAGGTTCTCGGAGATGGACTCCTGGCTCGTCGCATGACGACAGCCCGGACAGCGCACCAGCACCTGACGCACCGGTACCTCAACCTCGACCTCCGTGACCGGTCCCTCGAGGGCGTTGGCGCTCTTGCTCTTCTTGTTGCTACTCATACAGATGCTCCATGAGGTTGGTGTGGTACATGCCCGAGATGAACGCGTCGTTCGAGAGTATGTCCAGCTGCAACTCGGAGTTGTCCGAGATGCCCTCCACCACGAACTCGCCGAGGGCCGAGCGAGCCTTGCGCACGCACTCCTCGCGCGTCGGAGCGAACACGATGAGCTTACCGAGCATCGAGTCGTAGTACGGTGGTACGGTGACACCCTGATAGAGGGCCGTGTCAAAACGTACCCACGGTCCACCGGGTATGTGCAGGGTCTCGACGGTGCCGCAGGAGGGCAAGAAGTCGGGTGTCTCAGCGTTGAGGCGGCACTCGATGGCATGACCGCGTATGTGGATGTCGTCTTGGGTGAAGGCAAGCTCGTTTTCGGCGGCCACGCGCAGCTGCCACTTCACAAGATCAAGCCCCGAGACAAACTCGGTCACCGGATGCTCCACCTGAAGACGGGTGTTCATCTCCATGAAGGCGAAGGTCTCGTCACTGTCCGAGTAGAGGTACTCGATCGTGCCCACGCCCAGGTAGTTCACGGAGCGTGCGAGGTCACGAGCCGCCCGGTGCATATGCTCGCGCACCGCCTGTGTGATCGAGGGACTGGGACTCTCCTCGAGGAGCTTCTGGTTGCGACGCTGCACGGAGCACTCGCGCTCGCCGAGTGATACCACGTTACCGTGGGCGTCGCCCAAGATCTGTACCTCAACGTGGTGGGCGGGCGAGATGAAACGCTCCATGTAGCAGCCACCGTCACCGAAGGCGGAAGAGGCCTCGCTCGAAGCCTCCTGGAAGGAGCTGCGCACCTTCTCTAGGGACTCTACCTTTCGGATGCCACGGCCACCGCCACCGGCGCGGGCCTTGATGAGCAACGGGAAGCCGATGCGCTTAGCCTCACGCTCGGCCTCGTCGGCATCGCTCAGAAGATCGGAACCCTCCACGATGGGGACACCCGCCGCCTTGGCCGTGCGACGGGCCTCGTCCTTATCACCCATGCATTCGATGACCTCAGGCGAGGGACCTACGAAGACGACGCCGCAGTCCCTGCACTTGCGCGCAAACTCAGCGGACTCAGAGAGGAATCCGTAGCCGGGGTGTATCGCCGTCGCGCCAGACTCAACGGCCACCGTGATAATGGCGTCCATGTTGAGATAGCTGTCTGCGGGACGGGGTCCCCCGATACACCAGGCCTCGTCGGCGACCTGCACGTGATAGGACCCGGCGTCTGCGGTAGAAAAGACCGCGACGGTCTGCACGCCCATCTCCTTACAGGCGCGAATGACGCGCACGGCGATCTCGCCACGATTGGCAACGAGGATCTTCTCAAACACTAGCGCTCGCCACCTTTCGTTTCCGTGGCGTCCACCAAGGCGAACGACATGCTCGCCTTGCAGCAGAGGCGGCCGTTGACAGATGCCTCGCCCTCCGCAAAGTAGAAGGGGGCGCGCTCGCGCGTCAGGCGGCAGATGAGGTCGATGGTGTCCCCCGGGCGGATGGAACTCTTGAAGCGTACCTTGTCAAGGCCGGTGTAGAGCGGCGTCTTACCGCTGCCTTCCATCTTGCCCGCAATGAGAACACAGCAGTTCTGGGCGAGCATCTCGCACTGTATGACGCCCGGAACGATGGGGTTATTGGGAAAGTGGCCTTGGAGGAAGAACTCGTCCCCATGGATGGCCAGCTTGCCGTGGGCCTCACCATCCACCACCTCGGACTCATCGAGGAGCAACATCGGCGGACGATGCGGAAGGATCTTCTCAAGCTCGGTTCTGTTCATGTGAGGCCCCTTGTCCTAGTAGATCTTCATGAGGGTACCACCAAACTCCACAAGGTCACCGTCCTCGACGCAGACGTCAACCACCTCCCCGTCGACCTCAGCCACGACCTCGTTCATGAGCTTCATCGCCTCCATGACGCAGAGGGTGTCACCCTTCTTGACCTTGGAACCCACATGCACGAAGGGATCGGCGCCCGGGGACGGTGCCGCATAGAAGACACCCACCATAGGAGCCTTCACGAGCGTGAGCTTGCTCATGTCGTAAGGTGCGTCATCACTATCG
>ERZ772940.508-NODE-508-length-17338-cov-7.46711_pt1 | contig 17338 bp, 10 predicted proteins | sample MGYA00511682_ERZ772940 | MGnify/ENA primary metagenome ERZ772940 (study PRJEB29015, sample SAMEA2737922) | human oral metagenome | biome: human oral; feature: human-associated habitat; material: dental | place: China | collected 2031 ... | reverse complement strand
TTCAAAGCTATAACCCAGAAAAAGGGCAAAAATTGGAAGAACTCTTCTTCCAATATGGCCGATATCTACTCATCAGTTCGTCTCGTGATCGGACAGATGCCCTTCCTGCCAACCTACAAGGAGTCTGGAATGCTGTAGACAATCCACCTTGGAACGCTGACTACCACCTCAATGTCAATTTGCAAATGAACTATTGGCCAGCCTACATGAGTAACCTTGCTGAAACTGCCAAGCCAATGATCAATTACATTGATGACATGCGCTATTATGGTCGTATCGCTGCTAAGGAATACGCAGGTATCGAATCCAAAGACGGGCAAGAAAATGGTTGGCTGGTCCACACTCAAGCAACTCCATTTGGCTGGACAACTCCTGGTTGGAATTACTATTGGGGTTGGTCGCCAGCTGCTAATGCTTGGATGATGCAGAACGTCTATGACTACTATAAATTCACCAAGGATGAGACCTATCTCAAAGAAAAGATCTATCCTATGTTGAAAGAGACTGCTAAGTTCTGGAACTCCTTCTTGCACTATGACCAGGCCAGTGACCGTTGGGTGTCTTCTCCATCCTACTCACCAGAACACGGTACCATCACCATCGGAAACACCTTTGACCAGTCGCTAGTCTGGCAGCTATTTCATGACTACATGGAAGTTGCCAACCATCTGAAAGTCGACCAAGACTTAGTCACAGAGGTCAAGGCTAAATTTGACAAACTAAAACCACTTCATATCAACAATGAGGGACGTATCAAGGAATGGTACGAAGAAGACAGCCCACAATTCACCAACGAAGGGATTGAAAACAACCACCGTCACGTTTCCCATCTAGTTGGTCTCTTCCCAGGTACGCTCTTTAGCAAAGATCAAGCTGAATACCTAGAAGCTGCGCGTGCTACCCTCAACCACCGTGGAGATGGTGGTACTGGTTGGTCTAAGGCCAATAAAATCAACCTCTGGGCTCGTCTCTTGGACGGTAACCGTGCCCATCGCTTACTCGCTGAACAGCTCAAATACTCAACCCTAGAAAACCTTTGGGATACCCACGCGCCTTTCCAAATCGACGGAAACTTTGGAGCAACTAGTGGGATGGCAGAAATGCTCCTCCAATCTCATACTGGCTATATTGCGCCATTGCCAGCCCTTCCAGATGCTTGGAAAGACGGTCAAGTTTCTGGCTTGGTTGCTCGAGGTAACTTTGAAGTCAGCATGAAGTGGAAAGATAAAAACCTTCAAAGCTTGTCCTTCCTGTCAAATGTCGGCGGAGACCTGGTTGTAGACTATCCAAACATCGAAGCTAGTCAGATCAAGGTCAATGGCAAACCAGTCAAGGCAACGATTCTCAAAAACAATCGTATCCAACTAGCAACACAAAAAGGTGACGTCATTACCTTTGAACATTTCCCTGGTCGTGTAACCAGTCTGACAGCCGTTCGACAAAATGGAGTCACTGCCGAACTTACCTTTAACCAAGTAGAAGGCGCTACCCACTATGTCATCCAAAGACAAGTGAAAGACGAAAATGGTCAAACCTCTGCGACCAGAGAATTTGTAACCAATCAAACCCACTTTATCGACCGATCACTAGATCCTCAACATGCCTACACCTATACTGTCAAGGCTATGCTGGGCGATCTTGCCACACAAGTTTCTGAACAGGCCACTGTCGAAACCTATAGCGAGTTGATGGACGACCGAGATAGCCGCATCCAGTACGGAGCTGCCTTTGGAAACTGGGCAGACTCAGAATTATTTGGAGGAACAGAGAAATTTGCTGACCTTTCAAAAGGAGACCACACAGACGAAGATCTCACTGCCACTATTCCTTTCACTGGCGTTGGTATCGAAATCTATGGACTGAAATCGTCTGAACTAGGTCTTGCCACTGCTAAAATTGATGGCAAAGAGGTCGGCGAGCTTGACTTCCATACTGCTGGAGCAACTGAAAAAGGTAGTCTCATTGGTCGCTTCACAGGATTATCTGACGGACCTCACACATTGACTCTTAGTGTTAAACGTGAGCACAAAGGACGTGGTAGTGAGCGCTCGAAAATTTCATTAGACTACTTCAAGATCCTAGCAGGAACAGGCAATACGATTGAAAAAATGGATGATCGTGATTCGCGTATCCAGTATGGTTCCCAGTTTAAGGACTGGTCTGACCCTGAACTCTACGGTGGTACGGAAAAATACGCTGATATTAACAACAGCGACTCTAGTACAGCTTCAGAAGCTCAGGCAACCATTTCCTTTACAGGGACAGGCATTCGAATTTATGGCTTGAAGAGCCTTGCCCTTGGACGAGCACGTGTTACACTAGATGGCAAAGAAATGCCCAGTCTAGACTTCTACACTTCAGGTGCAACTGAAAAGAGAGCTTTTATTGGCGAATTTACAAATCTCACTGACGGTCCGCATACCCTGACATTACAAGTTGATCCAGATTCGCCAGAAGGTCGCAAGAAAATCTCTCTAGACTCCTTTGATATCATCAAAGCTCCTGCTGTTGGTATAGATAGCCCTAGCATCGCGCCTCTTAAGGAAAATGACAAAGAAATTTCCTTAACCCTACCATCTGGAGATTGGGAAGCCATCGCAGTGACCTTCCCAGGTGTTAAAGATCCTCTAGTCTTGCGTAAGGTGGATGAAACGCATCTAGTTACAAGTGGAGATCAGACTATCCTATCAATCCAAGACAATCAAGTTCAAATCCCAATTCCTGACGAAACCAATCGCAAAGCTGGAAATGCCATTGAAGCTTATACCATTCAAGGAAATACCACAAGTAGCCCTATCGTAGCCGTCTTTACTAAAAAAGATGAAAAGAAAGTTGACGAGAAGCAGCCAACTACAAACAAGGGGGATGAACCAGCTCCTACTGTCGAGAAACCTGAGTACACTGAGCCTATCGGGACTGCAGGGCAAGAAGTGCCACCTACTGTAGAAATTCCTGAGTACACTGAACCTATCGGAACGGCAGGGCAAGAAGAAGCTACTACTGTTGAAAAACCTGAGTACACCGAACCTATCGGAACAGCAGGGCAAGAGGAAGCCCCTACTGTTGAAAAACCTGAGTACACTGACCCTATCGGAACTAGTGGGGATCAGGCCGCTCCATCCCTTAGCCTTCCTGACTATCCAGTTCGAGTCTTGAAAGACAAAGAAACCGGAGTGGAAATCATTGGGGGAGTCACTGACTTAGAAGGAATTTCTCACATCTCTAGCCGACGTGTCCTAGCTCAAGAACTCTTTGGCAAGACCTATGATGCTTACGATCTACAGCTTAAAAATCCAACCAATAATAGCTTGCAGCCAAAAGGCTCTGTCTTAGTTCGCTTGCCTGTTTCAGCTAGCGTCGAAAATATCTACTACATCACTCCGACCAAGGAGTTGCAAGTCCTTGATTTCACCGTTCGAGACGGAAAGGTAGAATTCATCACTAGTCATTTCAGTACCTATGCTGTCGTCTATCCAGCTGCTGGAACAACCTCTAACACAGAGGAGAAACCAAGTGCTTCAGATGAAGAAACCTTGACACACGAGGCTGAACAACTTTCAACTAGTCCTAGCCTAGCTAAAGCTGGAAATCATTCTCCTAAGGAACAACTTCCAGCAACAGGGGACGCATCCAACCCACTCCTCTTCTTGGCAGGCCTCAGCCTAGCCCTCACAGCCACTTTTATGTTAAATGGAAGAAAGGATGACTCCAACTAACCTTTAAGCATACAAAAACAGGATGAAGATCACCTTCATCCTGTTTTATTTTGTAATCCAAAGTTAGTTTTACAGTAGGTATAAAACGGCTAGGGTCAAGAGACTTGCTAGAAGTCCAACTCCCCAAAAGAAGAAGTCAACCTTCCACTCGCTCCAAGGATTGCCCTTGCCTGAGAATCCTCCAAGCTCAAAATGATGATGCACAGGTGTCATACGGAAAATACGCTTTCCACCACTAAATTTGAAGTAGGTGACCTGCATCATAACAGAGCTTGTCTCAAAAACATAGATAATCCCAATCAGCAAAAGGGTCCATTCTTGGTGGAGGGCCATAGAGATTGCTGCCAGCATCCCACCAAGAGCCAAACTTCCCACATCTCCCATGAAGACCTTGGCAGGCTTGTGGTTAAAGACGAAGAAACCTAGCAAACCACCAATCATGGCAAGAATCACAAGAAGAATATCCAGTTGATTTTGCATGTAAGCAATCACACCATAGGCCGATAAGCTAATCACTACGGAAATACTTGCTAAGCCATCGATCCCGTCAGTCAGATTCACCGCATTTGAAAAGCCAACTAGCCAGAAAAGGGCAAAGAAGATATAGAAAATACCCAGATGAACTTGGTAGCCAAAAACTGAAAGCATGTCACCACCACGCTCATAAAAGAGGTAGAAAATCACTCCTCCAAGCAGCTGGAGAGCAAGCTTTTGCTTAGGATTCAATCCTTCGTTGATCTTACGGAAAATTTTGAGGAAATCATCCAAAAAACCTACCAAACCATACAAAACCAAGATAAACAAAATCATGCCTACATTGTTGGTCAATTGTTGGGTAAAGAGAGCGACAAGGAAGCTCACTACTACTGCAACGATCAGGAAGACAAGACCTCCCATGGTTGGAGTCCCAGCTTTAGCTTGGTGTTGCTTTACATCCTCGTGCATCTGCTGTCCTGTAATCTGTGCTTTTCGATAAAATCGGATAAAGGCTGGAATACCTATCAAGGTCAATAGAAAGGCTAGAACTCCAGCACTAATGGAACTAATCATGTTAATCTCCTAAAGTTATTTTCATTTTTTTAATGTCTTTGAGGGCTGTATTGGCACGGACACTTTGTTTCTTGACCGTTTTGCCACTACCTTCCCACTCGACTTCTATATTTAGCCATTTGGCAAATGTTTGCACATTTTCATCTGTCCAGCCATACATATCAGGCATTTCTTCGACCTTATCAGACAGAATCAAGATCTGCTGATTAGCTTCCAAATTATCTCCTTCAGAAACCGAGAGCTCCTTGATCTTGGTTCCTGTTCCGATAACGATTGGTTGGACAAGGTTACGACGCAATTCCTCTGCTAGGTCACCCGGAGTAAAGTCCTTGGTAGCTGGCATAGCATAGCTTGTCGTCTTGCTGACCTGATCCAAGCTCTTGGCAGTTGACTGAAGATTGAGGGATTCTTTCATGGCAGAAGCTCGCTCAAGGATCGGGTTGGCAAACTCTCCAAGCTGAACACCTGAATAATGCTCTGGCTGTTGCACCGTCACATAGAGGATAAAGTCAGGGTTTTCTGCAGGATGCATCGACACAACAGAGAAGATATAGTTGGTTTCACCTGTAAGGTAACCCCCATTCTTCTCATCGGCAATCTGAGCAGTCCCTGATTTCAGGGCGACATTCTGACCTGGAACATTGACATTCGGCTTTCCTATGCTGTGGTTGTACATGGTACCGTAGACAGGATCTGTTCCGACCATGACCATGTGCTCCCGAGTAGAGGACGCTGCTGCTTTTGACACAGGATTTCCGACGATTTCCTTTTGAGACTTACGAACAGACTGGTCATTTGGATCATAGAGGGCACTGATAAATTTCGGCTCCAACATAACCCCATCATTGGCAATGGCTGTAAAGGCACGAAGCATCTGTGTCTGGGTGACAGAGATCCCTTGTCCAAATGCACTCATGGCAATATTGACAATGTTATCAGCAGGTAATTGACCTGTGTACTCATCTGTCAGACCAAAACGGGTCGGTACCCCAAACTTAAAGCGATTGAGATAGTCCAGCCAGGTTGCATCTCCCATCTTTTGCTCAAGTAAGGTCATCCCGATATTACTTGAGTGGGCAAATCCTTGAGAGAAAGTCATGGTGCCACCACTGGTCAATCCTTCATTGACGTCCCAGTCTCGAATGGTCGCATCAGCTATTTTCAATTCACTACTGTTAAAGTATTCCCCACCAGGGAAGGTATTGTTATCAATAGCTGAGGCCAACATCATCACCTTCATGGTCGATCCTGGCTCGTAGTTACTTTGATAAAGGATATCTCGCCAGACAAAGTCTTTTGTGATGCCATCCTTGGTATCTGCGTTAAAGGTTGGCCGTTGGGTCGTAGCCAGGATTTCCCCTGTTTTAGCGCTAACCAAGGTAGCCGTCATATACTTGCCTTTTACCTTTTCCTGGAAGGCATCCATCTGCGTTTCCATAAAGGATTGCAAGGGACTAGAAAGGGTTGTGTACACATCCTTTCCATCTACCGTTTGTTGGGAAGCTTGATCTGTACCCGGAACAATATTTCCCAGGCGATCCTTCTCATAGGTAATGATCCCATCTGTACCTGCCAGAATGCTATTTAAAGAACTCTCCAATCCAGATGTCCCAATCAAGCTCTTGGTGCCATCCTCATTTTCATGGAGTTGTGCTAAACCGATAAAGGAAGAAGCAAACTGACCATTGGGGTAACTACGATTAGGGCTGGTTGTAAAGTCAACCCCCTCGACACCAGCAGTTTTGAGGTCGTTTTTAATGGCCATCATATTGGCATAGGTGATCCCATTTCCCTTGGTACCAAAGGATACCTGTTTCAGATCTGGTTGAGAAAGCTGTTCTTTGACATAGGACTCCTCCATATCCAGATACTTATGGAAAATTTCAGCTACCTTATTAAATTGAGAATCCTCTACATAGAGAATTTTGCCTGTTGCTGACTTGTAGGTCTTGTCAAGAATAGCATAGATATTATAAGATGTCGCATCCTCTGCAATAGGTGTCCCATTTCGATCATAAATGGTCCCCCGCTTGGCTGGAATCGTCTTGGTTGTTTGGTGAACCTTTTTGGCTTCTTGAACCAAGTCCTTACCAAATTTTTTACCCGTTCCGATAATGACCGCAAAGTTGACCAAAAAGACAGCGAAGAGTATGACAGCCAATAAACTCAGGCTTTTCCCTACTCTTCGGCGATTTTCTTCTGGAGATTTACGGTTACGGACGGCATAACGGATGATTTTTTCTTTCCACTGTTTCATTTCTTACTCCGTTGCTCGGATATTCTCGTTATTCAGCTGCAAATCCTTGGAGTTTGCAATCTCTTTCAAACGTTCTGAACGAATCAATTCACTGACCTCTTGCTTGGCATCGTCGAGCTCTGTTTTCTTTTCTTCGATTTGAGCATTGACCTTGGTCAATTCATTCTGAACTTGTAATAGCTTGGTCTGCATAAACACAACGCTAACTGCCAGGATAATCATTGTTGCAGCAATCGAAACATAGAAGGCCTTTTCCACACGTGAAAAACCTTTAAACTTCGTTTGCAATAACTGGCTTGTTTTTTCGATTCTTTCTGCCATGTTTTTCCTCTTACTTGTGAATTTTTCTAGCCACGCGCAACTTGGCTGAATGCGAACGGTTGTTGGCTACTAGCTCTTCGGCACTTGGCAAGATCGGCTTACGGGATACCAATTCCATCTTAGGCTTAAGTTCATCTGGAATGAAGGGCAAGCCTTTGGGAACTTCCACTGTTGAAGCTTCCTTGAATAATTGCTTGGTCAAACGGTCTTCCAGCGAATGGAAAGTAATGACCGAGATTCTACCATCCAGAGTCAGCATGTCCATGGCCTGCTGGATAGATTCATCTGCCGCACCCAGCTCATCATTGACTTCGATTCGGATAGCCTGGAAAATCTGCTTGGCAGGGTGTCCCTTTTTCTTGAGCTCCTTGGCAGGCTTGGCCGACTTGATAATCTCTGCCAACTCTGTCGTTGTCTCAATTGGTTTCACCTCACGAGCTTGCTCAATCTTGCGGGCAATCTGTTTAGAAAACTTATCCTCCCCATACTTGAAAAAGATCCGAACCAAGTCATGATAGTCATAATGATTGACCACCTCATAGGCTGTCAAACTAGCTTCCTGATTCATCCGCATATCCAGTGGCGCATCCTTTTTATAAGAAAAGCCACGCTCACGCTGATCTAGCTGAGGACTGGACACTCCCAAGTCATAACAAATTCCATCAATTTCCTGGACACCAGCCTCCTGCAAACGTGCCCGCAAATGACGGAAGTTATCCTTGATAAAGGTTACCATCCCCTTTTCGATATAGGGTGCCAACCGTTTTTGCGCATTGTCAATAGCATTCTGGTCCTGGTCAAAGGCATAGAGATGCCCTTTTTCGCTCAATTTACTTAATAAATATTCGCTATGGCCTGCTCCGCCCAAAGTTGCATCAACGTAGATACCGTCAGGTTTTACGTCAAGCATATCAATCGTTTCATGAAGCAAGACCGTTACATGATGAAATTCTTTTGTCATATCTTATCTATTTTACCACAAATCTGACCAGCTTGCACTTGTCAGACAAGGCTAGAGACCTTCGAAAAAAATTCTCAAAAAAATGTCATATATACTTGATACATCACTCTTGAAAGAATATAATATAGTCAAATATATGCGACACATCAGAAAGGAGACTCTATGAATCGTGTCAAAGAATTCCGCAAGGAGCTGGGCATTTCCCAGCTCGAGCTCGCCAAAGATATCGGTGTCTCGAGACAGACCATCAACATGATTGAAAATGACAAGTACAATCCAACTCTGGAACTCTGTCTCAATCTCGCCCGCAGCCTCCAAACTGACCTCAACAGTCTCTTTTGGGAAGACGATTTTTAAAAAGGAGCAAACAAATGAAAAAAGAAACTCTCACTGACAAACTCATCAAACGCATATACGGTATTTCTGGCCCCCTTGACGAACACAAACGGCGCGAGGCCGATCGTATCGGGAATCAGGTCTTTATTGTCCTCTTTTATCTGATGACATTTGGCAATCTCATTCCCTTTGTCCTTGCTTATAAATACCCGCAAATTGTCGCTATTGGTTATCCTCTCGTGGTGTTTGGCATTTCGATGATGGCTGCCCTCTATGTGGTCTCCCAAACCAAGAAAACGGGCATCACAGCTATTGATACCGAAATGTTAAGCCAAAAAGAAAGTAAACAGCTACATTTTCCTGGTCTAAAAGCCGGTCTGATTTACGGCATGGGCATGTTCTTTGGAATCCCCCTTCTGAATGTCCTAACCGATGATAGCAAGGATTATCTTGGTTCTCTTTTAAATACGGGGCATTTTGTATCAACTATCCTAGCTACCTTCTTCTTCGGATTGACCATACAAATTATCGTCTCTCTTCGCATTCGAAAAGCAAAGAAAGACCAAGAAGACGACTAGGAGGTGCCTTATGAAATTACTAGCTAGACTACTGATCATTCATGTTTTTATCAGTATTTTCCTTTCCTTCGCCCTTATTTCAGGAGCCGTTTCTCATACAGTTTTAATACTCCTACTCCTCTTTCTTCCTGCGCTAAATAAGGGACTTGAGAAAATGCAATCAAAACGGGTACCTATCCTCAACGCCGCCCTCTTCTTTTTCCTCATATCCTTTCCACAACTTTTAACCAACCCTGTCCAATGGAAATTTCTAATATTCCTAGTCGTAACCATCATCTCAAGTTTGTCCTACTTCTATAACTTTTATCAAGTAGTTAAAGAAGTAGATCAAAAACAGTTGATTTAGGAGATTACTCCCATGAAAAAAGAAGATTTCACCACTCGCTTACTCAAACTATTCTTTCACATACAAGGCCCCTTTGATGAATGCCGCCAAGAGATAATCTACAGAGCTTGTGCCCGAGCCTTGATTCAAATCGTTTACTCTTCCCTTCTACTCTTCTTGTTCTATCTCCTATTTGGACGCTTCATAGAATTGGTTCGAGAGGCTATGCCCTACCTCTATTTTGGACTCATCTTCATCCTCTCATCTAGGGTGAGACTAGCAGTTCGAGACTTACATTTGGACAAGGACGACCAGTCCGAGATTCATCACAAAAGCTACAGCAAAAGTCAAATCAAAGTTCGTAGTTGGGGTGTATTCATCAGTATTCCAATTGGCTTGTTTTTCTTATCAGCCTTTCACAAACTCTTTGTTCAGCATCTTCCCCTTGACACCTTTTGGGATAATCTCTCCCAAATTGAAAGATTGCTACCTTTGCTAGTATGTAGCCTTGGGGCTGGAGCAATCTTTGGAACCATGACCTACGCCTTTTTATCGGAACACGAGGTGAGACACTCTGAATCAGGAATGCATAAGGAGAATATAGAAAAATGACCAGTATATATGATTTTTCCGTTTTAAACAAAAACAACCAAGCAACTCCCCTGGAGAGCTATCGTGGTAAAGTGCTCTTGATTGTCAACACTGCTACCGGATGTGGGTTAACGCCCCAGTACCAGGGACTTCAAGAACTCTATGAACGCTGTCAAGATCAGGGTTTTGAAATCCTAGATTTCCCTTGCAATCAGTTTATGGGACAAGCACCCGGTAGCGCAGAGGAGATTAATAATTTCTGTAGCCTACATTATCAGACTACTTTTCCTCGTTTTGCTAAGGTCAAGGTCAACGGCAAGGAAGCAGATCCTCTCTACCTTTGGTTAAAAAACCAGAAATCTGGCCCTTTGGGAAAACGAATTGAATGGAATTTCGCTAAGTTTCTCATTGGCCGAGATGGGCAAGTTTTTGAGCGCTTCTCTTCCAAAACAGACCCCAAAACCATCCAAGAATCTATCCAAAAATTACTCTAATTTCTTTTTAAAATGCATCCTTTCATTTAGTTTGAGCCCTGAAAGGATGCGTTTTTTCTTTAAAAAGTAACTTATTTTCTTTAATTTATATTTATTTTTTGCTTTTTTGCTATTGCATTTCTTTCTTTAATTTAGTATATTTGTTATATTAAAAACTATTTGTCATTTTAAGGGAGAAATGGCCTTTTAAATTTTTTTATCTTAAAATGAAAGCGCTTTATAAATAGGGAGGTAAGAGGCTTACAAATTATCAGAGAATTGATTTATCGTAAAATATAGATGCAACCAAGTTAAGCTTGGGCTCGGGTAGTAGCTGACTGCCTTTCTAAAAACTAGGAGTATATTATGAATCGATACCTTTTTGAAAAAGGGCAAACATTTAGCATTCGGAAGTTGACTGTAGGTGTGGCCTCTGTTATCGTCGGACTGGCGTTTTTTGCTTCTGGAACCGTGCGTGCAGACGAAACGTCTCCTGCCACAACATCCAATTTAGATCAGCAAATGAAACAAGTCGCAGATATAGAAGAGACCAAGGCTAAACCAGTCAAAGAAGAAGACCGTGTAGAAGCTGAAAAACAAGAAACACCTGTTGCAGATACCAACAGTGCTGACTTGCTCCCTGAAGAAATTCAAGACCGTGCCTATCCAGACACACCTGTCAAAGAACTCGACACGACTACTATCGTTGACAAGAAAGCTAGTCCAGAAGTAGAAACTAAGAGCATTCTAAAGGATAAGGAAGAAGCTCCAAAAGAAGCTGAGAATGGAAACCGTGCTATTATTAACGGAGGACAAGACCTCAAACACATCAACTACGAGGGACAACCTGCTACTGCTGCCACTATGGTTTACAGCACTTACAATGCAGGGGAGCAACGCTACCTCGTTTCAGGATCTGGTATCTTTGTAGCACCTAACCTGATCCTTACCGTCGCTCATAACTTCCTTGAAGCCAATAAAGAAACTGGCGAAGGTCACATTCGTGGTGGAAAATCTGCCCAGTTCTACTATAATGTTGGTTCAAACAGCGAAAAGAAAAACTCACTTCCATCTTCTGGAACTACGGTTCTATTTAGAGAAAAGGACATCCATTTCTGGAATAAGAAAGAGTTTGGAAAAGGCTATAAGAACGACCTTGCTCTTGTAGAAGCTCCTATTCCTCTTCCGATTGCTAGTCCAAACAAAGCAGCAACCTTTGCACCTTTAGCGGATCACAAGACGCATCAGCCGGGAGAAGCCATCAGTACGATTGGCTACCCAACTGACTCGAGCTCAAAAGAACTGAAACAACCTATCCTAGCCGGTCAGCTTTACAAGGCAGATGGGACCATCCGAACTGTTGAATCCTATGATGATAAGGGAACGACCGGTATCACCTACCAAACCACTTCTGTATCTGGTTTGTCTGGTGGTGGAATTGTGGATAGCCAAGGAAAAGTTCTGGGGGTTCACCAACACGGAACCGTTGACAATGGTGTTCCTGAAAAGGATCGCTTTGGTGGCGGACTCGTCCTTTCACCTGAACAACTGAAATGGGTGAAGGACTTGATTGCCAAATATGGTGTGAAAGGCTGGTACCAGGGAGACAACGGAAATCGTTACTACTTTACTGATGAGGGGCGTATGCTTCGGAATGAGAAAGCTGTTATCGGAAGCAACGAATATTCCTTCAACCAAGATGGGATTGCTACCTTGACCAAGGGAGTTGAATACGGTCGTGTGGTTATCCAACACGAAGACGAAGAAGGAAATCCTGTCAAAGATAATGATACCTTCATCGAACAGACAGCTGTTGATTCGCCATTTGACTATAATTTCAAAAAAGAAATCGAGAAAACGGACTTCTATCAGAAGAATAAAGACAAATACGAAATTGTATCCATTGATGGCGTAGCAGTCAATAAACAACTAAAAGATGCTTGGGCTGAAGAGCACAATGTTGTCAGCAAAGTGCCTGCCGGTACACGTGTCATCAAGGTGGTCTATAAAGTCAACAAAGGCTCCTTCAAAGTTTACTATCGTCAAAAAGGAACCACTACTGAACTAGCGGAAGCGACAGTTGATAACAATGACGGCCAAGAGTATGACGTTTCCTTTGTCAACACCTTCCATGCAAAAGACATTGCTGGCTACCGTCCAGTAAAAGCTAGCTTGGAAGCAAGGATCCAGCAAAAAGGTGTTAATGAGGTCGTCTTTGAATACGAGCCAGTAGCTGATACAGCTAATCCAACGACTCCGACTCCACCAGTGGCTCATCCAGAAGATAAGGAAACTGAGATTGGAAACCATGGACCTCTTCCAAGCAAGGCTCAACTTGATTACCACAAGGAAGAATTGGCGGCCTTCATCCACTACGGAATGAACACTTATACCAATTCTGAATGGGGAAATGGGAAAGAAGACCCTCGATACTTCAATCCAACCAACTTGGATACAGACCAATGGATTCGCACTCTGAAGGAAACTGGCTTCAAACGGACCATTATGGTGGTTAAACACCACGACGGTTTCGTTGCTTACCCTTCTAAGTATACGAATCATACCGTAGCTGCTAGCCCATGGAAAGATGGAAAGGGTGACCTTCTCGAAGAAGTTTCCAAGTCTGCTAGCAAGTACGACATGAACATGGGGGTTTACCTATCACCATGGGATGCCAACCATCCAAAATACCATGTTGCAACCGAAAAAGAATACAACCAATACTATCTCAACCAACTGAAAGAAATCCTTGGTAATCCGAAATACGGTAATAAAGGGAAATTTATCGAGGTTTGGATGGACGGTGCGCGTGGTAGCGGTGCCCAAAAAGTAACCTATACCTTTGATGAATGGTTCAAATACATCAAAGAAGCCGAAGGAGATATCGCTATCTTCTCTGCTCAACCGACAAGCGTTCGCTGGATCGGAAATGAACGTGGTATTGCAGGCGACCCTGTTTGGCATAAAGTCAAGAGAGCCAACATCACAGATGATGTAAAAAATGAATACCTCAACCACGGCGACCCTGATGGTGATATGTATTCTGTGGGGGAAGCTGACGTTTCGATCCGTTCAGGCTGGTTCTACCATGACAACCAACAGCCGAAATCACTCAAAGAGTTGATGGACATCTACTTCAAGTCTGTTGGTCGTGGAACCCCTCTCCTTCTCAACATTCCACCAAACAAAGAAGGAAAATTCGCAGATGCGGATGTGGCTCGCTTGAAGGAATTCAAAGCAACCCTAGACCAAATGTATGCGACTGACTTTGCCAAAGGTGCCACTGTAACAGCAAGTTCTACTCGTCAGAACCACCTCTACAAAGAAAGTCACCTGACTGACGGTAAAGATGATACTAGCTGGGCGCTCTCAAATGATGCCACAACTGGTAGTTTCACAGTCGATTTAGGGCAAAAGAGACGTTTTGACGTTGTCGAACTCAAAGAAGATATCGCCAAAGGTCAACGTATCTCTGGTTTCAAGATTGAAGTTGAAATCAACGGTCGCTGGGTGACTTACGGAGAAGGTTCAACTGTTGGTTACCGTCGCTTGATTCAAGGCAAGCCTGTAGAAGCACAAAAAATCCGTGTGACCATCACAGGAGCACAAGCTACACCAATCTTGACCAACTTCTCAGTCTACAAGACACCTACTAGCATTGAGAAGACAGACGGTTACCCTCTTGGACTTGAATACCACTCAAATACAACAGCGGATACAGCCGGTACAACTTGGTACAATGAATCTGAAGGTGTTCGTGGCACTTCTATGTGGACCAATCAAAAAGATGCCAAAGTAAGCTATACCTTCACAGGAACCAAGGCCTATGTCGTCTCTACAGTCGACCCTGGTCATGGAGAAATGTCTGTCTACGTTGATGGCCAAAAAGTTGCGGATGTGCAAACTAAGAACGCTAGCCGTAAACGTAGTCAAAAAATCTTTGAAACAGGCGATTTAGCACCTGGCCAACACACTATTACCCTCGTTAATAAAACAGGTGAACCAATTGCTACAGAAGGAATCTACACCCTAAACAATGATAGCAAGGGAATGTTCGAACTCGAGTCTACTAACTACGAAGTCGAAAAAGGAAAACCAGTCACTGTTAAGATTAAACGTGTTGGTGGAAGCAAGGGAACTGCTACTGTTCGCTTCATCACAGAACCTGGAACTGGGGTTCACGGTAAAGTTTACCAAGATACAACTCAAGATGTGACTTTTGAAGATGGAGAAACAGAAAAGACTGTGACCATCCCAACGATTGACTTTACAGAACAAGCCGACTCTATCTTTGACTTCAAAGCCAAGCTCACTTCTGTCACTGATGGTGCCCTGCTCGGTTTTGCTACCGATGCAACCATCCAAGTGATGAAAGCTGAATTGCTGATCAAGGATCAAACAAGTTATGATGACCAAGCTAGTCAGTTGGATTACAGTCCTGGCTGGAACCATGAAACCAATTCCGCAGATAAATACCAAAAGACGGAGTCTTGGGCTTCCTTTGGTCGCTTAACTGATGAACAAAAGAAAAAGACAACCGTAACAGCTTACTTCTACGGTACTGGACTTGATATCAAGGGCTATGTTGATCCAAATCATGGTATCTACAAAGTCTTCCTAGATGGCAAAGAAGTTCCTTACCAAGATGGCATGGGAAATGCTTCAACTATTGACGGTAAGAAATACTTTAGCGGTCGTGCAGCCCAACGTCAAGGCAATCAAACTCTGGTTAGCCTAAAAGGTCTGGACGAAAACTTGCACGCAGTCACCCTTCAACTAGATACTGATCGAAACGATTTGTCTCAAAATATCGGTATTCAAGTGGACCAATTTATCACTCGTGGCGAAGGTAGCGAACTCTACAGCAAGGCAGATATCATCCAGTCTATCTCTAAATGGAAAGACGATCTGTCCAACTTTGACCCAGCAGGCTTGAAAAATACGGCTACTGCACGCCAAGCTTTCCAAGCAAATCTAGAAAAATTGAGAAACCAACTCAGTGCTGATGCAGTGGATGTTCAAGAAGTCATGTTGACGGTCAGTGCCCTACAAGATATCCTATCCAAGGATGAGAACTATCAAAGAGGCCAAGAGGAGCCTAGTCCAGAGCAACCGGAACAGCCAGAAGAACCTGAGAAACCTGACCAGCCTGAGCAACCAGCTGAACCAAAACAACCGGAAATTGAGTATGATAAGGCTATGGACAGCTTAACAAAAGCGATCGAGAAAAAAGTCGCTGAGCTTGGATCCAACAAGGAAGCTAAGAAGCAATTGCTAACAATTGCTGACCAAGCCATTGCTGCAATCCAAGAAGCGAAAACTCAGGAAGCAGTCAATAAAGCGCTAGAAACTGCTCTCGAACAAATCAACAAAATCGAAGCAGCTCAACCTGAAAAACCTGCGCAACCGGAAAAGCCTGCTCAGCCTGAGAAACCTGCTGAGCCTGAAAAACCAGCTCAGCCTGAAAATCCGACTCAACCGGAAAAACCTGCTGAGCCTGAAAAGCCTGCTCAGCCTGAAAAACCAGTTCAACCGGAAACGCCAGCGCAGCCTGAAAAACCGGCGCAACCGGAAAAACCGGCGCAACCGGAAAAGCCAGCTCAGCCTGAGAAACCTGCTCAACCGGAAAAGCCAGTTCAGCCTGAGAAACCGGCTCAGCCTGAAAATCCGACTCAACCTGAGAAGCCAGTGCATCCGGAAAAACCGGCTAACCCTGAGAATCCAACGCAACCGGAAAAACCGGCGCAACCGGAAACTCCAGCTCAACCGGAAAAACCTGCTCAGCCTGAAACTCCAGCGCAGCCTGAAAAACCAGTTCAACCTGAACAACCTGCTGAACCTGAAAATCCGACTCTACCGGAAAAACCGGCGCAACCGGAAAAGCCTGCTCAGCCTGAGAAACCGGCGCAACCGGAAACTCCAGCGCAACCAGAAAAGCCAGCTAACCCTGAGAATCCAGCGCAGCCTGAAAAACCGGCTAATCCTGAAAAGCCAGTGCATCCGGAAAAACCTGCTCAACCAGAAAAACCAATTACTTCTTCAAGTCCTGAGGAAGGGGTCAAGGACCTTGTCTTTACACTTCCAAGTTTGGAAATTGTCAATAAGGCAGTACCATTCAAGACTATCCGTCACGAAAACCCACAATTAGACAAAGGAAAAGAGCATGTTCTATCAGAAGGAAAAGACGGTCTTTTAGTTGAGTATGTTGAAGTGGACCGTGACAATCGCAAGGTTCTCCAAACAGAAGCAACTCCAGCTCAAGATCGAGTGATTGAGGTAGGTAGCAAACAAAGCTCAGTTGGTACAGAAGCACCACCAGTTGTGACTCTTCCTGAGTATGTTGTCCCAAGAGAGACTGAAAAATCTGCTCCAGTCGTAACAGACAACTCACCAGCAAAAGATGAAAAAGCTCCTGTTACAGCTACGGTCAAAGAAGACAAGGAAAGAGAACTCCCTGCAACTGGAGAACAAGAAGCAACTGCCTTCCTCTTCTTGGCAGCCATTACTTCAATCTTGTCTCTCCTCATCTTCCAAAGGAATTTCAAAGACTAATAACCCTCTTTGATTGATTCTTTCTAATTATTCAGGCTCTTTGTCAACTGTAGTGGGTTGATGAAAAGTTACAACCTGGAGAGGACCAAATTGGTTCTCTCCTTTTTGATGTTCAAAGCAATAAGAATTCTAGTTTTAAAGTTGTCAAAGTTCCGGAAGCCAAAAGCATTTCGCTTGA
>ERZ772940.498-NODE-498-length-17513-cov-29.9371_pt1 | contig 17513 bp, 12 predicted proteins | sample MGYA00511682_ERZ772940 | MGnify/ENA primary metagenome ERZ772940 (study PRJEB29015, sample SAMEA2737922) | human oral metagenome | biome: human oral; feature: human-associated habitat; material: dental | place: China | collected 2031 ... | reverse complement strand
CAGGCCGCGCCCGTCCATGCGCACGCCCTCGGTGAGGGTGCGGTGGCGCACGATCTTCTTGGTCACGGAGCGGAAGGCGGCCTTGAGGGCCTTGGTGTCCTCCTCGGTGGGGAAGGACTCGGCGAGCTCGGCCAGGACCTCGTCGCGCACGGCGTCGGTGGCCAGGTCACGGGCCTGCTTGCCCTCGGTGGCAATGGCGGCGGCCAGGCCGTGGGCCTCGGCGGCCTTCTCGACGGCGTCGTACTGCTCGTCGGTGTAGTCCAGGTAGAGGGGGAACTCGGCGGTGGGCTTCGAGGCGTGATGGGCGACCTCGAGCTGGGCCTCGCACAGGGCCTTGATGTGGGGCTTGGCGGCCTCCAGGCCCTCGGCGACGACGGCCTCGGTGGGGGCCACGGCCCCGGCGTTGATGAGCTCCCAGGAGTGCTCGGTGGCGCCGGCCTCGACCATCATGATGGCGACGTCGCCGGACTCCAGGACGCGGCCGGCCACCACCATCTGGAAGGTGGCGCGCTGCTGCTCGGAGTAGCGGGGGAAGGCCACCCAGTGCCCGTCGATGAGGGCCAGGCGGGTACCAGCCACGGGCCCGGAGAAGGGCAGGCCGGCGATCTGGGTGGACATGGAGGCGGCGTTGATCGCCAGGACGTCGTAGTCGTCGTCGGGGTGGATGGCCAGCACGGTCTCAACGACCTGGACCTCGTTGCGCAGGCCCTTGACGAAGGAGGGGCGCAGCGGGCGGTCGATGAGGCGGCAGGCGAGGATGGCGGCGGTGCCGGCGCGGCCCTCGCGGCGGAAGAAGGAGCCGGGGATGCGGCCGGCGGCGTACTGACGCTCCTCGACATCCACGGTCAGGGGGAAGAAGTCGAACTGGTCCTTGGGGTGCTTGCCCACGGTGGTGGCGGACAGGACGACGGTCTCACCGTCGAGGTAGGCCATGGCGCTTCCAGCGGCCTGCTTGGCCAGGCGGCCCGTCTCGAAGCGCACCACTCGCTTGCCGAAGGAGCCGTTGTCGATCACTGCCTCGGCGGCGGTGACCTCGGGGTCGTCAATGAACATGAAGTCTCTTTCTCGCGATCGTCGTGCCGGGTCCGTGGCCTTCGATCGAGGCCCACGGAGCCGAGTCCTGCCACACGCAGATCTCCATGATCCAACGGCGCGAGCGCGGTTCCGGAGGCCACCACCGAAAACCGACGGGGCCGGCCGCTCCCCGGGTCTCTTCCCAGGGGCGGACTGCGCCACCTGCGTACTCCTGGCCGGCTCGCACGCTGGGAGAGCATCAATGAGCCGGCGAGTACACGAGGGCACAGCCGCGCAGATTCTATCGTGCGCGGCCTCATGATGCCGATCAGCGCCGCCGGGTGCCGCGTGAGATGGGACGCGCGCAACCGATGACTTCCCGAATCGGCCTCGCCTGATCGTGACAAAGCGGTGGCCAACGGCAGGACGAAGCGGGCACGCGCCCCGCGCCCCGAGACGACATCAAGGCGCTCTCCGCCTCACTGCTTCTGAGCGCGGACGAAGCGCCTCTCAAACTCAAACGCCGTGCGGCCCGGCTCCTCTCCAGATCCAGAGGGGCCGGGCCGCACGGCTCGAGGCTGTCAGCGCACTCAGCGACGGATACCGAGGCGGGCGATAAGGGCGCGGTAGCGCTCGATGTCCTCCTTCATGAGGTAGTCGAGCAGGCGACGGCGCTTACCGATGAGCAGGTAGAGGCCACGACGCGAGTGGTGGTCGTGGGCGTGGCCCTTGAAGTGCTCGGTGAGGTTGGAGATGCGCTCGGTGAGGATGGCGACCTGGACCTCCGGGGAGCCCGTGTCACCCTCGTGGGTGGCGTACTCGGCGATGATCTCTTGCTTGCGCTCTGCGGTAACCGACATGCGGACTCCTTCGGGTCTCGTTGCACGGAGCGCCGGGGCAGGTTCTCCCGGGCATGAGGTATCCGTGGCCGATCGACGGCCCGCCAACCTTACCAGCGCCGCCTCCCTCCGATCGCGCCAGAGGCTGTGTGAACCGGCACAGTGACAGGCCTGAAGCGGGATGCGGCGGTCAGACCCCGACGGCGTGCACCCGGCGACAGCTCGGCCCACCCGCCGGAGCTACTGCGCGGTGACGTCCTCGGGACGGATCGGCTCAGGGACCGGGACGTCCAGGATCCGGGCGGTGTCCTCGATGTCGGCGCGCATCTGGACCAGGAGCGCATCGAGCCCGTCGAAGGCGAGCATGGGGCGCAGGCGCTCGACGAGCTCGATCCCCACCTCCTCGCCGTAGAGGTTGAGGTCGGCTCGCCCCAGGACGTGAGCCTCGACGGTGCGCTGGGGGACGTCGTCGAAGGTGGGATTGGTGCCGATCGAGATGGCGGCGGGCAGCCGCTGGACATCGCCTTCGTCTGCGCAGCCGCGGATCAGCCAGCCGGCGTAGACCCCGTCGGGCGGCACGACGCCGGCGGTGGCGGCCTCCAGGTTGGCGGTGGGGAACCCGAGCTCGCGGCCGCGGCGCAGACCCCGCACGACGACGCCGCGCAGCCGGTGGGGACGGCCCAGGATCCGGCTGACCTGCCCCATGTTCCCGTCCTTGAGGCACTGACGGATCCAGGTCGAGGACCAGCGCCTCCCCTCGTCGGAGCGGATCTTCGAGACGATCTCGACCTCGAAGCCGTCGGCACGACCGAGCTGCTCCAGGGTGGCGGCGTCCCCGGAGTTGTGGCATCCGAAGCGCACATCGTCCCCGACGACGACCGCGCGGGCACCGAGCAGACCCTCCAGCCAGGTGCGCACGAAGCTCTGCGGGCTCTGGGCGGCGAAGTCGAGGGTGTAGGTGATGACCAGGACCGCGTCGAGGCCGAGGTCCGCCAGGGAGGCCAGACGGTCGGTCAGGGAGGTGATGAGAGGGAGGTCCAGGCCCGGCTGGTGGACGCTACGAGGGTGGGGGTCGAAGGTGACCGCGACAGCCAGGGGCCGCCGACCGCCGCGGGCGAGCTCGTGGGCCAGATCGACGACGCGTCCCAGGACCGCCTGATGCCCGCGGTGGACGCCGTCGAAGATGCCCATGGTGACCACGGAACCCGGTCCCCCCGGAGCGCTCAGGCTCGCTGGCACCTGCTCGGCGCCGTACCAGACCTCCACTGTCGCTGTCCCTGCTCTCATCGGCCCGCGGGGCGCACCGCACCCCTGTCTGCATCCGCACCCGCACACCCCTACCCGCCCCGCCGGGTCGGGAGAGGCGCTTGTGCGGGACAACCCTGCCACGGAGGCGGCGCCGAATGCGACCCGGCCGCCTCGACACGCCTTGACGCGTTTCGACCGTCGGTCTATTCTCGACACCGACTGCCAGTCGAATAACGTCGAGAACCGCTCCCGCATCTGGGAAAGAGGCCGCGAGGCCGGAGAGAGCCCCAAGGAGGCATGCTGTCATGCTGATGCGACTTCTCAAGGCGGACCTGGCGCGCGGCGCCGTTGTGGCCGCCACCCTGACCGCCCTCATCGCCCTGGCGGCCACACTGATGTCGGCCGGAACGTCCTTGGTCGTGGACAGCCTGTCGGCAACGCACCGGCTTTCCCAGCGGGCCAAGCTGCCGGACCTGGTGCAGATGCACACCGGCCGGATCGACGACAACACCTTGCAGGCCATCGACCACTGGGCTGAGGCACGCAGTGACGTCACCGACCACGAGGTCATCAAGACCCTGCCGGTGGCGCGCCAGGAGCTGTCCATCAACGGCGTCAACCAGTCCGAGTCCTACAACGAGCCCGCCTTCGTCACCTCCCCCAAGCGTTTCGACCTCCTGCTCGACGACGACGGCAACCCCGTGGACCCGGGGCCGGGGGAGGTGGTCCTGCCGATCCACTACCGAGTGATCAAGGCCGCCGACGTCGGTGACGCGGTCACCGTCACCGCCGGAGGCAGGACGACGACGCTGACTGTGGTGGGTTTCGCGCGCGATGCCGAGATGAATGCCGCCATGATCCCCTCCAAGCGCCTCGTGGTCTCGCCCGAGGACTTCTCCGTTCTGGAGCAGCGGCTCACTGAGCCCGAGTACCTCATCGAGTTCACCCTGACCGACTCCGCCCGTCCCGGTGGCGTCATCGACGCCTACAAGGAGGCTGGCCTGCCCAGCACCGGCGTCAACATCAGCGCCTCGATGATCCAGTTCATGAACTCGCTCAATGTCATGCTCATCGTGGCCGTGGCCCTGGTGGTGGCGATCGTTCTGGCCGTTGTCGCCATTCTCGCTCTGCGCTACGCGGCCCTGGCGGCCATCGAGACGGACCTGGCACAGATCGCCGTGCTCAAGGCGATCGGGGCGCCGTTGAGCCGGATACGCCGTCTCTACGTGGTCAAGTACCTGGCTCTGTCAGCGCTGGGGGCAGCCCTGGGCTACGCGGCCGGCCAGCCCCTGGCCGCCGCCCTGGAGGCCCCAACAACCCTCTATCTGGGTCGGCCTCCGACAACCCTCTGGAGCGTAGGGGCGCCCATCCTCACAGTTCTGGTCCTGACCCTCGGAGTCATCGGCTTCACCTGGTTGGCTCTGGGGCGCATCGGACGCATCTCGGCCATTGAGGCCCTGCGCAGCGGCACCAGCGCCTCCCTGCGCCCGCGCCGGCAACGCTGGAGGCTGTCGGGGCTACGCCGTCTTCCGGTCCAGGTGTGGCTTGGCGCGCGTGAGGCGCTGCGTCCTTCCAACGCTCTGCTGCTCGGCGTCCTGACTCTGTGCACCCTCACCATGGTGCTGCCGGCGAATGTCGCCACCACTCTGAGCAACCCGCAGATCGCCACCTATCTGGGAGCCGGCCAAGCAGATCTGCGCATCGACGTGCGTTCCGGGGTTCAGGACCTGGCCACTGTGGAGAAGAGGATCGACTCCGACCCTCGCGTCACCCGGCACGCCACGATACTGCGCCGTAGCTACAAGATGGCCACGACCGCCGGCGGTTGGGAGACGGTGCTCATCGATATCGGGGACCACGAGGCCTTCCCCATGAAGTACCTCTCCGGGCACGGTCCCACCACGAACGACGAGGTCTCTCTGTCCTACAGCCAGGCCCAGGTCACAGGCGCTAAGGAAGGATCCACCGTCACCGTCCAGACCGCCGACGGCACGAAGGACCTCACGGTCACCGGCGTCTACCAGGACATCACCAACAACGGGAAGACCGCCAAGGCCACCTTCGACGATGGTGCTCCCGCCCTGTGGCAGATCATCTACGCCAACTTCCGCTCCTCCGACCAGGCCAGTGCCGTCGCCCGGGACCTGCGGCAGGAGTATCCGGGAGTTCAGGCGATCGGCATGAACCAGTACGCCTCCCAGTTCTTCGGGGCCACCGGCTCCCAGGTCCGACTCATCACCACGATGGCCTGCGTCATCGCACTGGGGCTGTCCTTCCTCATCACGGTGCTGTTCACCGTGCTCATCGTCTCGAGGGAGCGGCCTCAGATCTGCGTCCTCATGGCACTGGGCTCCACCCGACGAGACATCGCGGGACAGTACCTCATTCGTTTCGGCGTCCTGGCCCTGACCGGTATCGCGCTGGGGCTCCTAGCAGCCTTCACGCTGGGAAGCTCCACGATCGGGGCGCTCATGGCCACGCGCGGGGCCCCCGACCTCGAGCTCCTACCGAACCCGTGGCTGGTGGGGCTGGCTCTTCCCGGGGCGCTGCTGGCCACCGTCGCCGGCGCCGTCGCTCTGGCCCTCACACGCCTGCGCACCATGCCCCTGACCATGACCCTGACCACCGGCGAGTAAGGAGAGACACAATGCGCACCTCCACCCACCGCGCACCGGCTCAGCAGTCGCGCAGCCGGCCGGCCCCGTAGGCGACGGCCAACCCGCCCTGCGGGCCCGGCACCTGTCCAAGAGCTACCACTCCCCCGTCCTGCGAGACCTCGACCTGGAGGTAGAGCAGGGGCAGTTCATCGCCATCATGGGGCCCTCCGGGTCCGGGAAGTCCACCCTCCTGCACTGCCTGAGCGGCATGGACCGGCCCGATGCCGGCTCGGTGCTCCTGGGCGGTACTGACATCACGAGCCTGAATGAGAAGGAGCTGGCGGCACTGCGACTGACGCGCTTCGGATTCGTCTTCCAGCAGGCGCACCTCATGACCACCCTGTGCCTGCTGGACAACATCGTCCTGCCCGGGTTCCTGGCGGGTCTGCGTCCGCGCTCAGAGGTCACGTTGCGTGGAGAGGAGCTGATGGAGCGCATGGGGATCGCCGACCTGGCCGCCAGCGGCGTCACCGAGGTCTCCGGCGGCCAGCTGCAGCGCGCCGGCATCTGCCGGGCCCTCATCAACGACCCCGGGATCGTCTTCGCCGATGAGCCCACCGGTGCGCTCAACTCCGCCACCGCCCTCCAGATCCTCGACCTGCTCGGGGAGATTCACGCCTCGGGGACGACTCTGGTCATGGTCACCCACGACTCCCAGGTGGCGGCCCGGGCGGACCGGGTCCTGGTGCTCGTGGACGGGCGAATCATGGAGGACCTCTCCCTGGGCAGGTACGAGGCGGTCAAGGGGCCCTCGCGCCTGGCGACGATCACCGAGGCCCTCCAGCGCCGCAGCGTGTGATGGGGCCGGGTCAGTGGCCTCCGCAGCCGCAGCCGCCGCCGCTCGAGGTGGGCGCGGAGACGTCGCGCAGCCCCAGCAGGTTGCCGGCCTTGTGCCCGGGGGTGACGCCCTGCGGCGCCCCCGCCCCCAGCACCGTCGTCACCGCGGAGGCGATGGCGACGGCGTCGATGGCCTCCGGGGAGGTCTGCGCGGGCTCGGGTCGGTAGCCCTCACCCACTGGCTGGGCGACTGCGGGAGCGGCGGCCCGCTCGTCCTGCTCATTGCGCTTGCCGTGCCCACCGCATCCGCAGCGGCATCCGCCGGTCTGGCTCATCATGTCTCCTCACGAAATGGTGCTCATCGGGTGTGCTCGCGCCGGACTGGCCGGTAGCCCGTGTACGCGTCTCAGGCCGGGTCCAGGACCAGCACCGGGCGCGCACGCGGACCCTGGTGCCTCAACAGTGCCACGAGGCGCCCACCGGGGGCGAATCCGGCCACGACACGCTGCTCAGCCGCCCCCGGGGAGGCCTGCGGCCGCCGGGTCTCGGGTGCCTCGGCCCGTTTCAGGACCGCGGCGTCAAGGGGCCGGCCGTAGCGCAGTGCGCACGCCTCATCCTCGGTCAGAGCCAGCCGCTCGAAGCAGCGCCGGGCGACCTCCTCCAGCGCAACCGTGGTGACCCCGTGAGGCTCGGGGGCCGAGGCGTCGGCCTCGACCTGGGCGGACAGGTCCGCCAGGGTGTGGGCCTCGTCGATATCGAAGGGGCCGACTGCGGTGCGCCGCAGCGCGGTCAGATGAGCCCCGCAGCCCAGTGCCCGCCCCAGGTCGCGGGCCAGGGCGCGCACGTAGGTGCCGGAGGAGCAGGAGACCAGGATGTCGATGTCGACGGCCTGCACCGAGTCCGGGCCGTAGCTGAGGGCACCGTCGGCTTCGACGATCGCCTTGCGGGGCTCTGCGGTCAGGCGCAGCTCGTGGATGGTGACGGGTCTGGCCTGCAGCTCGACGTCCTGCCCGTCACGGATGCGTTGGTAGGCTCGCACGCCGTCGACCTTGATGGCGGAGACGGCGCTGGGCACCTGCTGGATCGGCCCGGTCAGGGCGGTGAGCGCCTCCTGGAGGCGGTCCTCGGACAGGTCCTCGATCCGGCAGCCGCGGGTCGCGGTGATCTCCCCGTCGGCGTCCTCCGTCGTGGTCTCCGCCCCAAGGCGAACGGTGGCCTCGTAGGTCTTGTCGGCCCCCACCAGGTAGGTGAGGAAGCGGGTGGCGCGCCCGATGCCCAGCAGCAGCAGGCCGGTGGCCATGGGGTCGAGGGTGCCGGCGTGCCCCACCTTGCGGGTGGCGGCCAGGCGGCGGGTGGCGCCGACGACGTCGTGGCTGGTCAGCCCCTGGGGCTTGTCCACCACGAGGACCCCGTCGGCGGCCGTGACCGCGCCGCGGGGGACGTCGGGGCGACGACGTGCGCGTTCGTGGCCGCTATCGGGGCCCGTCCTGTGCACCAGATCTAACCGCTCGGAGGCCGTCACAGGTCCTCGGCGTCCGTTGCGGATTCCTGGTCGGCCTCCTCGGCCTCACGGTCGCCGTCCTCGGCCTCCTCATCCTCCTCATCGTGGCGGTAGGGGTCGGCGTCACCGGCGTAGGTGGCGCCCTCGGCGACCTTGGCGATCTGGGCGTCGCGCACCCGGGCCTGGGCAAGGGCGTCCTCCAGGGTCTTGGCGGTGGTGGGAAGGGCATCGAGCTGGAAGGACAGTGAGGGGGTCAGGCGGATACCCAGCGCCTTGCCGACCTCGGAGCGGATGAGTCCCTTGGCTGAGCGCAGCGCCTTGGCCGTCTCCTCCCGCTCCTCATCGCTGCCGTAGACGGTGTAGAAGACGGTGGCCTGCTGGAGGTCGCCGGTGACACGGACGTCGGTGATGGTGACGAAGCCCAGGCGCGGGTCCTTGATGCGCCCCTGAAGGAGACGGGCGACAGTCTCATGAATGCGGTCGGCGACCTTGCGGGCGCGGGCGGCGTCGGCCATGGCGGAGCTCCTTCACGTGCGGGGTCCGGGCCTGTCAGGCCCGGGGCTGAGCGATCGGGACCGATCGGCGCGCCGTCCTCGCCCATGAAAGAGCGGACCCTTCCGAGGCGGTCCAGTGCGCCTCACTATGCTACGCGGAGCGGCAACACGGTCACCGCAGCCATCCCCGAGCGCGAACGGATCAGGAACAGATCACAATGAGCTCCTCCCCCGGTGCATCCTCCTCGAAAGACGGCCCCACCGCTACGCCACCGGCCCTTCCTGAGGCCGCGGCGACCTCGGCGTCAGGGACGCTCGATAGCACTGGAATGGCTCTGGTCATTGGCTGCTACACCCTGTGGGGCGTCTTCCCCCTCTACTTCCACCTCCTCTCGGCCGCCGGCAGTGTGGAGATCATCGGTCACCGGATCCTCTGGACGCTCGTGACCTGCCTGATGCTCACCGCGCTGCGGCGCCGCTGGGCGCAGCTGGTCCATGTGGTGCGCTCACCGCGCCTGCTGGGGATGCTGGCCGTCTGCGGGCTGCTGGTCTCGGTCAACTGGCTCGTCTACGTCTATGGCGTCAACAGCGCGCGCACGGCCGACGCCGCCCTGGGATACTTCATCAACCCGTTGGTGACGGTGGCCCTGGCCTCACTGGTGCTGCATGAGCGGTTGCGCCCGGCACACCGGGTCTCGATCGCGCTGGCCGGCGCCGGAGTGGCCCTTCTCGTGCTGCTTCAGGGCTCGCTGCCGTGGATTTCCCTGGCGCTGGCCTTCTCCTTCGCCTTGTACGGGCTGGTCAAGAAGCAGCTCGGGCCTGATGTGGACGCTCTGACCGGGCTGACGGTGGAGAGCGCCGTCGTGACTCCCGCCGCGCTCGCCTACTTGGGCCATCTGGCCTGGCAGGGGCAGTCGGCCTGGCAGGCCCCCAATCAAGGAGGATGGATCCTCGCGCTGCTCGTGGTGGCCGGCCCGGTCACGGCGGTACCCCTGCTGCTCTTCGCCGCCGGGACCAGGCGCGTGCCGTTGTCGGTGGTGGGGATGGGTCAGTACATCGCTCCGACCATCCAGTTCCTGCTGGCCTGGGGCGCCTTCCATGAGCGAATCCCTCCGGCCCGATGGGCGGCCATGGTGCTGGTGTGGGCGGCTGTCGCGGTCTTCATCGGCGACGCGGTGCGCCAGCTCATTCGCCGTCCTCGTCCTCGTTAGCCTCCGGCAGGCCGGCCTGGGGGCCGAAGCGCTCCAGGAGCGGTCCGATGATGTCCATCGGCAGGGGGAAGACGACTGTGGAGTTCTGGTCGGCACCGAGCTCCAGGAGGGTCTGCAGGTAGCGCAGCTGGAGGGAGGCCGGTGACTTCGAGAGCGTGTCCGCCGCCTGGCGCAGCTCCTCGGAGGCCTGGAGCTCACCGCGGGCGTTGATGATCTTGGCGCGGCGCTCGCGCTCGGCCTCGGCCCCACGGGCCATGGCCCGCTGCATCTGCTCGGGGATCTCGACGTCCTTGATCTCGACGACGCTGACCTCCACGCCCCAGGGCTCGGTGAGCTTCTCGATGATGTCGCGCAGGTCGGCGTTCAGGGCGCTGCGGTGGGCGAGCACGGTGTCCAGGTCGACCCGCCCGAGGACGGACCTCAGCGTGGTCTGCGCGATCTGGGAGGTGGCGATCGCGTAGTTCTCCACCGCCATGACGGCTTTGACCGGGTCGGTGACGTTGAACAGGACGACGGCGTTGACGCGCGCCGGCACGTTGTCCTCCGTGATGACCTCCTGGGGCGGGATGGTCAGGGTGACCACTCGGGTGTCGACCCGTACCAGGCGCTCAAGGAAGGGGACGACCAGGTGCAGGCCGGGCTCGTAGACGGGTCGCAGGCGCCCCAGCCTGAACACGATGCCCCGTTCGTACTGGGTGATGATCTTGAGCGAGAGGACCAGAGCGAGCAGGACGAGGACGGCCAGGGCCACGGTGGCGGTGGTGGAAGTAGTCATGGAGGATCCTTCAGGAAGGTGGTCGAGGTGGCTCAGGGCTGGGGTCGAATCATCTGCTTGTGGTGTCGGTGGCCTCATTCCACGCCGAGGACCATGAGCGCCGGGCCCCGCCGCGGGAGCCATCCGACCCGGGCTCGGCCATGGCGGCCGGGACTCGCTTGCGGGTACGCAGGGCGGTGACGCGACGCAGCTCCGGCTCCGCGGAGGCTGCAGTCCCGCCGTCCGCCTTCCTGGCACCGTCGGAGTCGGCGAGGAAGGAGACACGCACGGTGCGCCTCGTGGCGGCCGCACGCGCCTGAGCGGCGGCGATCGCCTCAGCCGCCTCACGCACTGAGCGGTAGCCCGAGGGGCGTGCACTGATCGACACGGGGACGGGACCAGCGCTCGCCGAGCGACGAGCCTCCTCGGCCTCCCGGTACTCCTGCGAGCCGACGTGGGGCAGGTGGGCGGGCGCGTTGTCGGGGGTGTTCCACAGGTGACGGGCCAGCGGCAGGACTCCGACGACGATGACGACGATGGTCGTCGTGCCCAGGACGATGAGGTCTCCAGTGGCGTGAAAGGCCACCATGAGCAGCATCGGGATGAAGACACCGACGCAGGCGATGACCAGACCCACACCGCGGTGGAAGCGTCCGGCGTCGGAGTAGGGCCACGGGTCGACGGGCCGGGTGATCTCCCGTGGGCCGGGGGTGGGCGAGCAGCTGTCCTTGGACGGGCAGCGCCCGCAGATCGCATGGGCACCCTCATAGCGGATGACGCGCTTGTCCGGGTCGAAGGCGGTGGGCCACAGCCACTGGTCCTCGTGGCATCTCCAGCCGTCGACGTCGTCGTGGTACATGAAGTCCGAGTGCCGCCAGGACATCGAGTGCCGGGCGCTACGCGAGCCGAGGACGTCCACGGCCCACGCAGCGGCCAGCATGATGAGCGCGTAGGCGGCGATGAGCCACACGCTCAGGTCGGGTGAGTCCATCAGTCGTTCAGCTCCGCACGCTCACCGTGCCAGGCCTTGCGCCCACCCGGGATCTCCTCGTAGAGGGCGTCCTCAGCGAAGGTGTCTACCGTCCGTCCACGGCGCCAGTTCCTCAGTCCCAGGAAGGCGATGTAGAGGTAGGGCAGGACTCCGCCGAGGATGAAGATGAGGTCTCCGGGCATCCGCCCCCACTCGATGATCGTGTTGACCGAGTTGGTGACGTAGGTGAGCTGGCGGGCCTCGAAGTAGCCCGTGCCCACCGAGTAGCGCAGCTGGAGGATGCCCAGCGGCAGCAGGGTGGCGAAGCACATCCAGGCCAGACCGATGTTAAGGCTCCAGAAGGAGATCTTGGCGAGCTTCTCGGGCCACTTGTCGACCGGCACCAGGTAGCGCAGGGCGAACATCCCCAGCGCCAGCGCCATGAAGCCGTAGACGCCCATCATGGAGGCGTGGGCGTGGTTGGCTGTCAGCGCGGTCCCGATCTCGTAGTAGGACACGATGGGCAGGTTGACCAGGAAGCCGAAGACACCGGCCCCCAGGAAGTTCCAGAAGCCGACGGCCATGAGGAACATGACGGCCCAGCGGTGCGGGAAGGGACCGGCCTCCTTGCCGTGGCGGTTGGCGCCCAGCTGCATGAAGGCCCAGGCCTCCACCGTCAGGAAGGTCAGGGGGATCACCTCGGCGGCTGAGAAGAAGGCGCCCAGAGCCATGTGCTCCACCGGCGTGCCGGAGAAGTACAGGTGGTGCATGGTGCCGATGACGCCGCCGGCGGAGTACAGGATGATGTCCATGAAGATGATGCCCAGCGCGATCCTCTCGCGGACAACGCCCAGCAGAACGAAGACGTAGGCGACCATGACGGTGGTGAACAGCTCGAGGAAGTCCTCGACCCACAGGTGCACCACCCAGAAGCGCCAGAACTCGGCGACGGTGACGTGGGTTCCGGTGCGCGCCATCATCCCCACGGCGTAGAAGGCGGGGATCGCCAGGGCGGCGAACATGAACAGCCAGGGCATGTTGGCCACGTGCTCATTGCTCAGGCGCGAGCGCATGGCGCGCCAGATGATGAACACCCAGACGAACAGGGCCACGGTGAGCAGCACCTGGAAGACGAAGGGAAGGTCGAGGTACTCCCACTGCTGGGCGAACAGCGGCCCCTTGGCCCAGCTCAGGCCGTGCTGGCTGGCCCCCTCCGCCAGGCAGGACAGGACGACGACGACCGTGGCCGCGATGAACAGAGTCCACACCAGCACGTGCTGCTTCTTCGGCTCACGTCTGGCGATGAACGGGGTCAGGAACAGACCGGCTGCGAGCAGCCCGATGGCGGTCCAGAACAAGGAGAGCTGGACGTGCCAGGTGCGCGCCAGGGAGAAGGGCAGGAGCCGGCCCAGGTCGAAGCCGAAGAAGGACAGCACGTCGGCCCGGTAGTGCTCGGCCAGGGCTCCCAGGAGCGTCTGGACGAGGAAGAGGGCGGCGATGGTGAAGACGTACCAGGCCACCACCCGCTGCGACTTGGTCAGCCCAACCTCCTCAGGCTGTCGGAAGGACAGGGCCGGAGCCTCCTCGGAGTGCCAGCCGATCTTCTGGCTCCAGCGGCCGTAGATGGCGAACATGGCCCCGGTTCCACCGATGAGGACGATCAGCGACAGGACCGACCAGATCATGAGGTCGCCGGTGGGCGCGTTGCCGACCAGGGACTCGGCGGGCCAGTTGTTCGTGTAGGAGTAGTCGTGGCCCGGACGCTGCGCGGACGAGCCCCAGGCGGTCCAGCCGAAGAAGGCCGTCACCTGCTTGACCTGGACGGGATCGGTGATGAGATCCGGCTTGAGGCCGTGACTGCGGGCATCGGGCCCGAACATCGTGGTGTAGTGGCTGACGGCCTCGTTGTAGGCCTTGACCTGCTCATCGGTCCACACCAGGGTTCCCGTGGAGGGGTCGTAGCGGTTGGTCCGCATCATCTCCTTGGTGGCGGCCGCCGGGTCGGTGACCCCTTGGGCGGCGAGCTGGTTCTTGACGCTCGTGGCCTCCATGCGAAGGTACTCGGCGGTGAAGTCAGGACCGAGGTAGCCGCCGTGCCCCAGGATGGAGCCGTACTCCATGAGGCCTCTGGCCTGGAAGAGCTTCTGCCCCTCGGTGATGTCCTGTGTCGTGAAGAGGGTCTCGCCGCTCTCGGTGACCACCTTCTGCGGCTGAGGCATGGAATTGGTGTAGGTGCGGTAGGCCAGTAGACCCATGACGGTGAATCCGAAGAGCATGACCAGAGCAACGCCCTGGATCCACCCCTTGCCGATGAGGCGGGCTCGCCGGGAATCCGTCCCTTCAGCCGCAGCAGCCGATGACATGAGGTACCTCCGTACATCTCAGGAGACGGCGGACGTCTTCCGCGTCGTCACAGCCACCGTACAAGCGTCGCGCGGGTTACTGTCGGAACGATCCGGGACTTCTCCGTTGATATATCGACCGATCAGCCCCATTTCCTCAGATTCTCTCCGTTTATATTCAACACGTGGAACGACGAGACGATCGCGGTGTCACCCATTTTAATCATTATCATGTTTCCTATTTAAGGAAGGTTGATACAACTTCAGCCCCGCTACATCGACACCCGATCGCGATATCTTGTCACCATCCCCTCCATAGATCCGAGAAACAGCAGTACAATGAGTTACACGAAAAGTTTGCCACCTCGTTTGTAAGGCACAACGATGTCCCTTCTGCCCCTAGCCGCACAGACCGCCAACGACGTCGCCCAGCAGTGCGTCGACACTGAGACCTTTCCCCTGTGGCTGCGAGTCACCCACTTCATCAACTTCCTCCTCATGGGTGTTCTCATCCGCTCTGGAATCGAGATCATCGCCTCGCACCCGCGCTTCTACTTCAAGGACCAGTGCGAGCCCGGCTCCGAGTGGCTCCGGTTCACCAGGGACAAGGTGCCCCTCGAGGAAGGGGCATTCACCGCCCGGGATGATCAGCGCGACCTCTCTCCCCTGCTGTCCCTGCCCGGCAGGGCAAAGATCGGGCTGGGGCGCGCCTGGCACGGGGTAGCCACCAGCTTCTGGCTGCTCAACGGCGTCATCTACGTCGCCTTCCTCGTAGGCACCGGGGCGTGGCACCGCCTGGTTCCCACCACGTGGCAGATCCTGCCCGACGCCTGGGACTCCCTGTTGACCTACGCGCACCTGCGCACCCCGTCCCTGTGCGACTTCACCCCCTACGACAGTCTCCAGCAGCTGGGGTACTTCTTCATCGTCTTCATCGCCGCTCCGCTGATGATCGTGACGGGGCCGGTCATGTCCCCCGCCGTCGTGGGACGCTTCCCCTGGTACGCCAAGATGTTCGGTGGCCGCCAGGCCGCCCGCTCCCTGCACCTGATCGGCATGTTCATCTACCTGGGCTTCGCCATCGTTCACGTGGGCCTGGTGTTCATCGTGCACGCTCCCCACAACCTCACCCACATCGTCTTCGGCTCCTACGACCCCAACCGGGTGGGTCAGGCCTACGTCACCGTCATCGCGACGATCGTCGTCGTTGTGGCGCTGTGGATCGCCATGTCCTACTGGACACTGACAGACACCCGTCGCAGCCAGCGGATCCTGTGGGACGCCACACGAGCGATCCGCCGCATCACGGTGGACCGATTCAGCTCGCAGCAGGCCGTCAAGAAGCCGTGGACGGAGAAGGACATCTCCACGTTCCACTGGGTCAACACCCGCACCCCCTCACGGGAGGAGTCCCCGGAGTACCAAGAGCTGGCGGCGAACAACTTCGCCGACTTCCGCCTCGAGGTGGGTGGCATGGTCTCAGCCCCGGCGTCCTTCTCCCTGGCGGAGCTCAAGGCGATCTCCAGCCAGTCCCAGATCACCATGCACACCTGCATGCAGGGCTGGACGGGAATCGCCAAGTGGACGGGGATTCGTGTACGGGACCTGCTCGAGCAGGTCGGTCAGATCGATCCCGAGGCCGGATGGGTGATGTTTGAGTCCTTCGGCATGGCCCAGCACATGCACGACGGGCGCCCGGTCGAGCCGTACTACACGTGCCTGCCTCTGGACATGGCCCTCGAGGATGACACGATCCTGGCCTGGGACCGCAATGACGAGCCGCTGTCGGGCATGTTCGGCGCTCCGCTGCGCCTGCGCTGCGAGACGAGCCACGGGTACAAGATGATCAAGTGGGTCCGGTCGGTGACGTTGATCCGTCACTACAGCGAGGTCGGTGACGGCATGGGCGGAACCCGCGAGGACTCCGGGTACCAGGACGTCAACGCGCGCATCTGACGGCCTCATCTCGCTCGAGCATTGTCGTGGGCGTCCGATGCGCGCCCGTCACTGACGATGGTGGCCGGCCACCCCAGTGCGGGGCGACCGGCCACCATTGATGAACGCGGACGTTCTCAGTCGCGAGGCTTCTCGCGCATCTCCCAGGTCTCGATGACGTCGCCCTCGGCGAGGTCCTTGAAGCCCAGGTTGATACCGCACTCGTAGCCCTCGCGGACCTCGGTGACGTCGTCCTTCTCGCGGCGCAGCGTCTCGATGGACAGATCGCCGTTGATGACGACGCCGTCGCGCACCAGGCGGGCCTTGGCGCCCCGCTTGATGATGCCCGAGCGGACGATGGAGCCGGCGATGGAGCCGAACTTCGAGGAGCGGAAGATCTGCCGGATCTCGGCGGTGCCGAGCTCGACCTCCTCGTAGACGGGCTTGAGCATGCCCTTCATGGCGGCCTCGACGTCCTCGATCGCGTTGTAGATGACCGAGTAGAACTTCATGTCGACGCCCTCGCGGTCGGCGATCTCCGAGACGCGCTCGGCGGGCCGGACGTTGAAGCCGATGATGACGGCGGAGTCCACCGTGGCCAGGTTGACGTCGTTCTGCGTGATGGCACCCACACCACGGTGGATGACGCGCAGGGCGACCTCCTCGCCGACATCGATCTTGAGCAGGGAGTCCTCCAGCGCCTCGACCGCGCCCGAGCTGTCGCCCTTGAGGATGAGGTTGAGGGTGTCGACCTTGCCCTCCTTGAGGACGTCGGTGAGGTTCTCCAGGGAGACCCGCTTGCGGCGCTTGGCCAGCATGGCGGCGCGCTCGGCGGCCTCACGCTTGTCGGCGATCTGGCGGGCCGTACGGTCGTCGGGGGCGACGATGAAGGAGTCGCCGGCGCTGGGCACGTTGGTCAGCCCCAGGACCAGGGCCGGGCGTGCGGGTCCGGCCTCGGTGAGGTTCTCCCCGTGCTCGTTGAACATGGCGCGCACGCGCCCGTAGGCGCTTCCGGCCACGATCGGGTCGCCGACCCGCAGCGTGCCGCGCTCGACCAGGATGGTGCTCACGGCGCCGCGTCCCTTGTCGAGCTTGGCCTCAATGGTCACGCCGCGGGCCTCGGTGTCCGGGTTGGCCCGCAGGTCCAGGGCGGCGTCCGCGGTCAGCAGGACTGCCTCGAGGAGCTCGTCGATGTGGAGACGCTGCTTGGCGGAGATGTCCACGAACATCGTGTCGCCGCCGTACTCCTCGGGGACCAGACCGTACTCGGTGAGCTGGCCACGGATCTTGTCCGGGTTGGCGCCCTCCTTGTCGATCTTGTTGACCGCCACGACGATCGGCACGTTGGCCGCCTGGGCGTGGTTGAGGGCCTCGACGGTCTGGGGCATGACGCCGTCGTCGGCGGCCACGACGAGGATGGCGATGTCGGTCACCTCGGCACCGCGGGCCCGCATGGCCGTGAAGGCCTCGTGCCCGGGGGTGTCGATGAAGGTGATCGGGCGCTCCTCGTCGTTCAGGTTGACGCGCACCTGGTAGGCGCCGATGGACTGGGTGATGCCCCCGGCCTCACCGGCGACGACGTCGGTGGAGCGGATGGCGTCCAGCAGCTTGGTCTTACCGTGGTCGACGTGCCCCATGACCGTGACCACCGGGGGCCGGGGCACGAGGTTGGCGTCGTCCTCGTCGGGCTCGAGGTCGATGTCGAAGGACTCCAGGAGCTCGCGGTCCTCGTCCTCGGGCGAGACGATCTGGACGTTGTAGCCCAGCTCGG
>ERZ772940.496-NODE-496-length-17689-cov-6.85352_pt1 | contig 17689 bp, 21 predicted proteins | sample MGYA00511682_ERZ772940 | MGnify/ENA primary metagenome ERZ772940 (study PRJEB29015, sample SAMEA2737922) | human oral metagenome | biome: human oral; feature: human-associated habitat; material: dental | place: China | collected 2031 ... | reverse complement strand
CGGCAAGACCGTGCGCGGGGCCCGCCTGGGGCAGACCTCGGCGCCGCACCTCCTGGCGGCCCTGGACCAAGCCACCGGTGTCGTGCTGACCCAGATGCGGGTAGCCGACAAGTCCAACGAGATCCCGGCACTCAGGGAGCTTCTCGAGCCCCTCGACCTGGGCGGGGCGGTGGTGAGCGCCGATGCGATGCACACCCAGACAGGCACCGCCCAGTGGATCGTCGGCCGAGGTGGTCACTACGTGTTCACTGTTAAGAACAACCAGCCCGGTGTGCGCAGGACGCTCAAGAGGCTTCCCTGGAAGGACGTCCCGTCCGTCTCGAGCGTTGACTCCTCTCGCGGGCGGCGGGTGCGACGTACCGTCAAGGCGGTCGAGGCTCCCGCCTGGGTCGACTTCCCTGAGGCGGCTCAGGTGCTTCAGGTCCGGCGCACGAGAACCACCAGGAACCGTAAGAGTCCGGGCAAGAACGGTAAGGCCAAGAGGACAACCGTTGAGGTGGTCTACCTGGTCTGCTCGCTGCCTATGGAGCAGGCTCAGCCCGAGCAGGTTGCGGCCTGGGTCCAAGGGCACTAGGGAATCGAGAACCGGCTCCACTGGGTCAGGGACGTGGTCTTCGATGAGGACCGCCACCAGCTGCGCACCGCTCACGGCCCCGAGATCATGGCCGCCCTGCGCAACCTGGCCATCGGCCTCATCCGCCTGGTCCACGGCCCCGGCGCCGGTATCGCCTCGACCACCAGATCCCTGTCACGACGCCCAAAACAAGCCATCAAGCTCATCACCCAGCCAAGCACCTGACCCGACTTTGCCGACCCCCTGCACGACTCCCCTACTCAAACCTCCGTCATGCAGCGCATGCTTGGGGTCTGAGTCGGGGAGCTCCAGGCACCTGCCCTTTGAGGCGGGTGTTTTGCGTTGTGAGGACTGGCCGCTGCTGCTCGGTCCGCTGGGCCTGCGTTCCGGATCAGGTTCCTGGTCGGCGAGACACGTCTCTCGGTCCGTGCCTGCCTCCCACATGTCGCTGTCCGTGCCCGGCGTCTCTCGGTCGCGTATGGATGCGGCGTGGTCTGCATGTAGTGCGTGGTGGGTGGCGGCATGGGCCTGCCGGGCGGCGGTTCGCAGGGCAGGGCTGGCCAACTGGTCGAACAGTGGGGTGAGGAGTCCGAAGGCGCTGGTGGTCTCGGCTGCATCTTTGGCCAGGGGCAGCTTCGTCATGATGGCCGCGGGTGCAGCGTCGTGGGCCGAGTTTGGGTCGTCTGCTGCTGCGTCTGGTGCCGTCGGTGGTGGCATGGCTGTGGGGTTGAGTCTGTCTGGTGGGAAGATGACGGCGTCATACTCGTCCCGCTCCGGGTTGACCAGTACCCGGCTGAAAAACACTTGGTTGAGTAGCTTTTTGAGGTGGTCGGGGGCGGCGGTGTAGAGGCGGTGGCAGTCCTCCATCAGGTTGAGGGCTTGGTCGAGGTGGGCCCTCACGAGAGCGGCATCGACGTGGTAGCCCTTGAGGGTGCACTCGATGTCGTTCAACTGGCGGCTGATTCGACCTTGTTCCTCCTTGAGCAGCTCGAGTGGCACGGCTCCGGCGTAGTGGGCGTGGAGGAGGCTGCGGCGCTCGGTCTCCAGTTGGCTGCGTCGTATGCGCAGGGCGCGGGTGTCTTTCTGGGAGTTGGCTTGGATACGGTCCAGTTCGGCGCGGAGGTAGTGGGCGATCTGCTGGCAGTCCTGGGGGCTGAGGGCGAGGGAGCGGTAGAGGTCGGCGACGCGCTGTTCAACTTGGTCGATCAGGACGGCGCTAAAGCCACAGGTGTGCAGGCGGTGGCGGCGGGCGCAGACGAAGTAGCGGTAGACGTCGCCGCCCCGGGCGGTGGTGTTCTGGACCAGCAGACGGGCGCCGCAGTGGCCGCAGACGGCGGTGGTCTTGAGGTGGTGGTTGTGCAGGCGTTGGCGTTCGCCGTTGCGCCGTGAGGTCAGGATGGTTTGGACTTTCTGCCAGGTTTCGGCGTCGATGAGGGGCTGGTGGCTTCCGGGGTACTCGACGCCTTGGAAGACCACGGCGCCGCGGTAGTATGGACTGCTGTGGAGCGGCCGGAGGCGTCGTTGGAGCAGCGGCTGGAGGCCTATGCCGGGGTGTTTCATTGCAATGCGCGTACGGCCTTGCAGCGCAGTGATCGGGGTATCGAGGTGCTGGCGGCGGCTGTGCGGGATGGGGCTGAGCAGCAGCGGCCGGTGGGCATGGTCTGGTTGTTCCAGTCCGGTGCGGTGGCCACGGTGGTGCTGGACTTCCTGGTGGACCGGCAGAGTGTGCGCCCGCCGGTGGTGGCGGTCGATGGCCAGGTGGTGTCTACTCCGGCCTTCGTGGGGCATCGTGAGCGGGATGGGGCTGGGCGGGAGCGGTTTCGGGCTCGGATCGTGCTGGATGGGCTGGCGGTGGCGGTGGATGCGGGTGCGTACCAGCCGTGTTTGAGTGTGCGGGTGGTCTGGGACATGCCGGTCTGGCCCTTGTGGCAGCTGACTGGCTGGGTGGTCGATCCGCACTACCTGGTGCGCCTGGAGACCTTCCGCCAGCGGGCGGTGGAGGTATGCCTGCTCTGGCGCCAGGACACTGCCACCGTGGGACCGGCGGTGGGGCTGCACGAGGGGCTGGAGGGCTCACCGGCCCTCTCCTGACCGTGTCTATCTCCGGGTGGGACGCGCCGAAGCGCAGCGTCTTCTTTGTGAGAATCACAGCCGTTTGGGAGCTGGTTTGGTCTTGTTAACAACAGCCTGGTAACGATCCAGTATCGGTGTTTCCGCCCCATGCTGTTCTCGAGTCAGCGCTAGCTTTGCGAACCTAAATTTGCAGAAACCAACATATTTTTTGTCATATTCTTGAGTTTTTTACGGTCAAGGTCCAAATGTGTTTGATTGTCCGAACATTTAGGTGAAACTAGCTTGATCAGCGGAAATGCAAGGAGTTGAAACTCTTCTGAACAATCCTCTTGACAAGATAGTTCTGGAGCGCCTAATCTCCTCAATCGAGGCCGCCATAGGGTCCTGTCGCGAAACCGACCTGGGCGCTTGCAGTCTCTTCCCTGTCTGTCCTCTATTTCTCGAAGGAGGTGAATTATTGTGAAGGTTTACACTCCTCCGACTCTTACCCATGTCGGATCCTTCAAGTCTCTGACCAAGTCGCTTGGGCGTCTGCGCTGCCGTGACATCTTCAATGCGCGAGCACTTTGGACGGTTACCCCAGGTTGCTGAGGAATCCGGGTAGCCGCGGCGCAGTGTATTTCTGCGCCGCGGCCACCAGCATAGTATTCTAATTTTGCCAATGGGAGTATCATGTCGGCAGTAATTCTACCTGACCACCCTATGCATGATGATGTCTGCTTATCGCTTTGTGAAGCCGCCAGAGGCAAGGTGCTCGTGCGATACCCGTCAGGACGCCCTTGGATAGTCGGGACGCAAAAAACACAGGGTATGATAATTGCCTCAACCCCTACGTTGACGGGAGTTGCGATATCTGGAGCCAATATCAATAAGCAAAAACTAAGTGAGCAGATTGGAAGCTGCAGTAGTATCGGCTCTGCTGAGCGTATTGCAGTCGATGTGACACTGTCTGGTGGAATACTGGTCATTCGCAACGAGAATGAAATGCGCATATATGGGCCTCCGCATCTAACGCGCACAGTATTCTGGACTCGTTATAAAGAGGTCGATGTTATAAGCGATGATCAGTATGTTCTTGCTCAACTTGTTGAATTTGAATACGATCGCCAGGTTCTCGCTGCCCGTTTGACAAATCTTGAGGTATCGCATCCATTCACGAATCTACCGATATGGCAAGGTGTTCACGGGGTAGGACCAGGGCAATGCCTAGTAATAAAACGTGATACAGCTCCACGGCCCGTGAAATGGTGGCAGTACCCAGATGCCAAAGAAAGCATAGACCACGTAGCGGAAGAGTTGCGCGGCACGATCCGCACCGTAGTGAAAAGCAAGGTCGCCGGTCATAGAATTATTAGTACTGATCTTTCTGGCGGACTAGACTCAACAACCTTAAGCTTTTATGCCTCTGAGTTAGGCGTACCACACTATACGTTATTCTTGCAAGCCGCAGAAAGCTCCAACAATGATTATAAATGGGCATCCCGCGCGGCACATAAAATTAGTTCACGACATTTAGAAGTACCATACAGTGATGTTGTAGATCCTGTATCTGTTGAGACCGATATATCGGTGAACAACTACCCCGAAGGGCCGACTCCAATGTCGGTATCAATCGCAACGGTTCCGGTTTTAGAACAGATATTGGCACCTACTGGTTCAACAATTCATCTAAACGGTCATGGCGGGGATGCTCTGTTCGGTGAAGTATCATCATTGATGTGGTCTTTACTCCGTACATCGGATCCTCGTCGGTTCAGCTGGCTATGGAAGTATCGGATTATGAACCGAATGCCACTCACGGCCATGCTCCGTCTTTTATTCCCACGAAGAACATTCGATCAAGAAATTGCTGATCTTGCGGAAGGAAAATTCCGAAGTCCTAACAGTGACTTTGTGGGCTACTCTGACTGGATTGAGTCGCCACATTTTCATCCAGCATTAACGTCACTCGTGAAAAGTGAAGTTTCAGCAATAGCTCGCAGGGCCGCAGATTCGAATGTTTGTGCGATACATCAAAATCGAACCACAAATCAGGTTCTGTCTTATCTAGCGGTGCATGGAACAACGCTACGACGAATGAATAATATTGCATGCGGTATCCAGTTTGAGAGTCCTTATCTTGACCCGCGTATAACAGATGTAGCATTATCCTTGAATATTGCTGACCGCGTTATGAAACGTCCTATTAAACCTCTTTTAGCGCGAGCTAGGCCTCCTGCTATGAGTATCGACTATTTTGAACGTCTCGACAAGGGTGACTATACCGCAGAGATGTTCACACAGTATCATCAAGGACATGATCGGATGAGAACACTATTTGCCGATGAATGCATTTTGGAAGAGATTGGTTTCATCGACCGACAGAAGCTGCTCAAGTCTTTGAACAACTATTCGCTCGATGGTGCAGATTACGGCGAATTGATTGAGCTCGAGTTTGCTGAGCGTTGGCTTCGTTCTGTTAAAGCAGCGCGCACTGCTCAGCTCTCAGGAAGATGATTTGAATGAAGATTAAATTGCGCAACGGTGTAGTTCTTACGCACAGCGAATCTGGTGCTTTCTTACTGGACGCTAGACGCGGCGTGTACTGGCATTTGAATCAGTCGGCCCTTAATCTTATCGAGTTTATCGATCAAGAAAATCCAGTTGAATTAGCTACAGCGCAGATGTGTAAAACCACAGAGGTTGAACCAGATGTTGTCCGGTCGGACTACTTAGCCTTAGTAGACGAGTTGAAGCGCGCCAAATTGATAGAGTGGAGCTCCAAATGAGTAGCCCCGTAATGCCCGAAATAGGATCGGCTAGTATTCGTTGGAGTACTGCATTAGTAACGAGAGCTGTAGTTGCAGCTGCAATCGTTCTTTCGAGAGTTCGACCGGCGATAATTCGGTGGGTACTACTTCGGGTAGTTAAGCGGGGACAACGACCGTCGATCGACCGAGTTTTAGACATACGGCGTAACGTTGTTACGGTATCTTCACTATGCGCCGGTGAAGGTTGCCTTCCTCGTTCTATCGCGGTTGCCATACTAGCTCGTTGTTACGGATTTGGCGTTACTTGGCGTACAGGAGTAAGGGAGTATCCTTTCACCGCACATGCCTGGATTGAAGTCGCAGGCACTCCTGTTGGTGAAAATGCAGATCTTTCTATGTTCATTACAACGCTCTATGCCGCGCCACTTTATCTTGGAGAGAAATAATGAGTTCTATTACGCCGTCCCAGTCGTCAGATAATCTGCCTACAGAGGGAAAGCGGTTTTCAAGCGTCAATCGTATGGCTCGAATCAGCGATGCACTTCCTCTTCTGCGACCCTATAGAAAGCAATTAGCGCTTGCATTGATTATCGGCTTGATTGGCGCCTTGGTTGCAGCTGTACAACCGCAAGTTATCTCGAACATTGTGGATAGTTTTGCTGGCTCAGTACCGGCTCGGCAGATTGTTAGTGTCGTGTTGTTGTTGCTATGCTCGGCCCTATTGACTAGTTTCCGTGAGCTTCTCGTTGAACGCGCTGGTGAGCGGTTCGCTTTCGATACAAGGCGACGGTTAGTTCAGCATATCTATCGCCTTCCTATAGGTAGATTCGACAATCAGGATAGGGCCGATCTTGTGTCTCGCGTGACCAATGACGTTTCCGAGATCCGCTCAATTCTATCAGGAGGATTGATAGATCTTGGAGTTGGCCTAGTCACCGTTGCGATCTCAATTACAATGATGGTTATCATCGACCCTGTGCTTGTTGTTATTGCAGTAGGTGCTGTGGTATGTGTCGTTATTTTTGTGTTTGCGTTCGGTATACGAATGAAGCCCGTGGGGCTACGAGTACAGTATGAGCTTGGTAGGTTAGCGGGAACGGTGTCTCGATCCATTGGCAGTATTAGAACAATTAAAGCTGCTTTGGCTGTTGATCGCGAATCAAGGACGGCTGTAGAACATGCAAAAAGTGTGCTTGAGGCAGGACTGAAAGCTGCAGGTCTTCGCGCTTGCATTCAGACTATCACAGGTCTATCTGTTCAGATCCTTTTAATTGCGGTTGTCGGTTTAGGGGCTTTAAGAGTTTCGGCAGGCGAAATCACTACCGGACAACTCAGTGCATTTATAATGTACTTAATGCTTTTAATTACTCCCGTGGCGCTCGTGGGAAGTGTCACGTCGCAACTTAGTGAGGCGTTGGGAGCATTATCTAGAATAGTTGAGGTTGAGTCGTGGCCCCAAGAAAGCGATTGTTCAGTTCCTAACATAGATCTTGCGAAACCTGCTAACGCCAATGCCGTCATTGAATTCGAGGGAGTCAGTTTTTCATATCAGCATTCCGCTGATGAGAATGGATTGACTAACGTGCTTCGTCACCTTTCGTTTAGGGTTGAATACGGGTCTACAACTGCGTTAGTCGGCCCCTCTGGCGCAGGTAAGTCAACCGTGTTGGCGTTGATTGAACGGTTCTATGACCCCCAGGAAGGTACCATTCGATTTGAGGGAACTGACGTACAGAAATTGTCTCGGGATGCTATTCGCTCTTCCATAGCGTACGTTGACCAAGATGCCGCAGTTATATCAGGGACAGTTCGAGAGAATTTGCAACTCAATAGTGATGCAATCTCCGATGATGAATGCGCTAATGCATTACTTAGCGTTCGCTTGATTGAAGACGTTTCAGATTCGGCAAGCTATTTGGATAAGGATGTGGGGGAACTTGGACTAGGTCTGAGTGGAGGTGAGCGGCAAAGGCTTGCGATTGCGAGAGCAATTCTTGCTGATGCGCGTATCTTGCTTTTGGATGAAATCACTTCTAACCTCGATAGTAAAAATGAGAATACTGTTGTGCAGGCCTTAAGGGGAACGTCTGCGGATCGAACTCTTCTTGTTGTTGCACACCGATTATCAACTGTGGTTGATGCCGATTGTATTCTGCTTTTTGATGACGGTCGCATTGTCGATTCTGGGAGTCATGAAGAATTGTTGCGAAGTTCGGCACTTTATCGTGACTTGGTTAAACGTCAGATGATAGCTTCAAATTAGGTATTGTGGCATATCATTCTTGGGTGATGTGCTACTATTGGACGTGCTGGAAAAATGGCTGACACTTGGAGGAGTCTGGTGAACTACCTACTGTATGACGCAAGTTGTGCTGACTGTGCAGACATTGCGAAGCTCACTGAGAATGTGTGTGCCGGTTGGTTGGAGATACGAAGCTTAACTGATCTGCCGACCCGTGAGATGCTCGACCGTCATGCGCCTGGTTGGAAGTGGCGTCCGATGTTAGTGACATGTCGAAAACAACGCATTCACGTTTGGTGGGGGGTTGGGATGGCGATCCGAATATTCTTAGGGATCGGCCCTGTTCGAGCCTTTAGGCTATTGACTGCTGCAGTATGAATATTGGCTCAGGGGTTTCAGGAGGCTTGGTTAATCGGTGTAGGCCAGTTATTGCAGCCTTTCGTCGCGCTGTAAGAAAAGATTCTGCGTCGACCTGTCTGCCTGATTCGTTATCCCGATTCCGGGGGCCTTCATCGCTGGCGTCTCTTGTGGTTGATTTAGGCGTCGCTGCGGCTGTCATTAATATTTTCTGGTTTCGAGGGTCGATCGCCTTTGATGGTCGTCTTCGTGCGGTTTTTGTTGCTGTGCTTATCTCGGCTGTATTGGTGCGTTGGCGACTGCCTCGTATTGCATTTGCGGTTTCGCTGATTGTGACCGTAATCGGCTGGGGGCTCGGATTTAGTGCTGATCCGCTTCTTGCGGCGGCCTGGTGCCTGTACCCGCAAGCGGTTCGGCGCGGCACCTGGTCGCAGTCACTCGGTGCATGGCTTGTTGTCCCGTTGATTCTTCTGCCTGCAACATTCGGTGGCCCCGTTTCCGAGGGGATAGGGCGACGAATTGTCGGTGGATGTCTCGCGATAGGCGCCTCCTGGATGCTAGGATGCGCCGAGGCCCACAGGCTCGCCTCTGCGCAAGAGGCCGCTCATCAACGAGGCCTAGTTCGTCGTGCCCAGCAACAAGTCTCTATCTCCCGGGAAGTGCATGATGTGGTCGGGCATGCGCTCAGCGTCATCCGCGCGGAGGCTGACGTCGCGCGCAGCACGGCCAGTGACAAGGACGAGCTGCTTCGGAGCCTTGCGGATATCGAGGAGCGCGCAGGTGGAGCCTTGGAAGAGGTTCAGCAATTGGTGCGAACCCTGCGCGCGGACGAGGTCGGGTATAGTGGTGCTCCGTCGTTGCCGGAGCTGCTTACGGCTGCGAGGGTTAGTGGTCTCGAGGTAGAGGCTGACGTGGAGATTCCGGCATTGTCAGCTGCGACTCAGGCGGTGGTTTCTAGAGTGGTGCAGGAGGCTCTGAGCAACGTGGTGCGCCATTCCGATGCCTCATCGTGCAGTGTGACTGCTGAGGTGGATGCCGGAGCGACCGCCGGATCCGATCGCGGCATCCTCACCGTCCGCGTCGATGACAACGGCACTGGTCTGCCCGCTCATCAAGCTCCGGGAGCCGGCTTGACGGGCATGAGGGAACGCGTGGAGGCGATCGGCGGCACCTTGAGCGTGTCCGGGCTCCCGCAGGGTGGTACGCGGGTGCTGGCACGCCTGCCGTTGCAGGTGGAGTCGTGACCGTGCCGATCACTCACGCTGCTGACGCGTCCATCGCTCCCATCACCGTGCTCCTCGCTGATGACGATGCCGACTTCCGTCGTGTCTACCGACGTCTGTTCGACGCTAGTGACGGGTTCCGTGTACTGGATGAGGCTGGGACTGTTGGGGAAGCAATTCGGAAGATCACCGCGTTGCACCCCGACGTGTCCCTGGTCGACGTGCAGATGCCCGGTGGCAGTGGCCTGGACGTCCTACGGGGCATCACCGATTCCGGAACACGAACGATCATGCTCACCGCCTTCGATCTGGACGAGTATGTGGCTGGAGCACTTGAATGGGGTGCTTCGGGCTTCCTGCTTAAGAACGCCTCCTCATCCGACGTCCTGAGCGCGGTGCGGGCTGTGCATGCTGGGCACGCATCGCTAGCACCAGAGATCACTGCACGATTGATGAGCCAGTTCGCTCAGCCTTCGCAGCCGCGGCACCCATTCGCTGATGTGCGACTGAGCGCGCGCGAACTTCAAATAACCCGGTTAGTGGCCCAGGGGCGGTCCAACCAGCAGATCGCCGACGAGCTCTTCCTCTCGTTGCCCACTGTGCGTACCTATCTGCGCCGGTTGTTCATGAAGCTGGACGTGAGCGATCGTACGCAGCTGGCTGTGCTCGCGTATCAGGCTGGGCTGCTGCACGAGCCCCACTGAACCCGTCCTCGTTCTCTGCCTCGAGTGTCTACTTTCGGACGACACGGCGCACAGTACGTCGGTGGGACGGTTGCACCAATGACCGTACCAACGCCTGGAAGGAAGTAACAGCGCATGATCGAGATCGTCGACGTGACCAAGAAGTACAGGGGCAAGACCGCTGTCGATCGGGTCAGCTTCACCGCGAGGCCGGGCAGGGTGACCGGGTTCCTGGGACCGAACGGGGCGGGAAAGTCAACAACACTGCGCGTCCTGCTGGGCCTAGACCGGCCGACGTCCGGTACGGCGCTGATCGACGGCAAGCCGTACACCAGATTGACGCGGCCACTGCGTGCTGTCGGAGCAATGCTCGACGGCGCGTCTGCGGTTCCGGAGCGTCGTGGCATCGATCATCTGCGCTGGATAGCGCAGTCCAACCGCATCCCGACGAAGCGCATCGCTGAGGCTCTTGAACAAGTCGGCTTGTCCGAGGCTGCCACCAGGCGGGTTCGCAAGTACTCGCTCGGTATGAGACAGCGCCTGGGACTGGCGGCTGCTCTGTTAGGCGAGCCCCGTTTCCTCGTGCTCGATGAGCCGGTCAATGGTCTCGATCCCGAGGGGATCCGCACGATCCGGGCTTTCCTTCGTCGCTACGCCGACGCTGGAAACACCGTGTTGCTGTCCAGCCACCTCATGGGAGAGACAGCGCAAACAGTCGACGACATCGTCATCATCAACAAGGGTCGGATCATTGCCAACGGCACCTTGGATCAGATAACGGCGGGACATGCCTCGCTCGAGGATGCCTTCTTCGCGCTCACTGGCAGCCACCCCGGACAGAGTTGGTGAACAGCATGATCAATATCGTCCGCTCAGAGCTCACGAAGGCCTTCACACTGCCCAGTGTTTGGATCATCATGGTCCTCCTGACTGCCGTCCATTTCCTGTTCCAATTCCAGTCCTTCTCCATTAACCAAGAATTGGTCGCGAATCTTCACGATGACGGAACAAGTTATGTTGACGGTGTTCAGGTTATTGCGGATGCGTCTGTTTTTACAGACTACGTCGCCTACATCTTCAACCCGGCAATCTTTCTGCCGCTGCTCGGCGCGGTGATCGCTGGCGCTGAGTTCCGCTCCGGCCAATTCGGTATGAGCGTGCTCGCCGTGCCCCACCGCATGCGATTGTTCATGGGAAAGATGGCTGCGGTTGCGGTCCACGTCATCGTCCTTGGCATGCTATGGATCGGCATAGCCAAAGTGCTGCTCTACCTGGAGTTCCGCACTTGGGAAACGGGCCGAGTGTGGTCACCGCGCTTCCTCCTCGCTGACATCCGCATCCTGCTGTTCATGGTCACTGCTGCCCTCTTTGCCTACGCCATCACCCTGATCGCGAGGAAGACACTTGTCGGTGTCATCGTCTCGGTAGTGCTGATCATGGCAACGATGACGCAACTGTTCTCCCTCATCTCACCGACCATCGATGCGCTGACCCCGTTCAGCGCGGCACGGAACCTGGTGCTAGCAGGAAGCGACGTCGCCGTCCCCCTAACCGGCAGCTACATCCAGGGGGCAACTGTGTTGATCGGCTGGGCAGTGCTCACCTGCGCCATCGCTGCTGCGGTCATGATTAGGAGAGACGCCAAATGACCCTGGCTACATCACGCCCCATCCGCCTGCGCGATACCATCACCGCCGAAATCATCAAGGTAGCGACTGTCCCATCCACGCCTATTATGCTGGCAGTCGTCCTCATCACAAACCTCGCGCTGGCTGTGATCGATGCCTCAAAGATCGGATTCTACATTCAGTCTGATCAAACCGAACCGGCATCGATTTCTTCTTTCGGCATGGCCATGCTCGCTCCCGTATATGCCTTCCTCGTGGTAGCTGCCTATGCCGCTGCGAGCGAATATCGCGACGGACAAATCCGCATCACGCTCACAGCTATGCCGAACCGATACCAGCTTTTTGCAGGCAAGACAATCGCAATGCTGGTCGTTGCTTTCGTTGGAGCCGCGCTTATGTTAGTCCCCGCCAGGATCATAATCGGGGTCTCCAATCACCTTGACATCGGAGCCATTTTTCTGGATATCGCGCATTGGATTGCGGCCTATCTACTCATGTCGGCTATCACCTTCGGTCTTGCCGGTCTCTTGCGCAGCTCGGCCGCCACATTGGGAATCCTGATTACCGCGCCCATCGTCGTTGGCACCGGCATTCTACAATGGCCCCGAGTTCTGCGGTTCCTCCCGGACCAAGCTGCCCTCAGCCTGATAGGAACTCCCGGCTACAATGTCACCGCACTGCCTGCCCCTGCCGCCGCAATCACTCTAACTATATGGGCAAGCCTGTGCCTGGCGGCATACGCTGCCGCCCTTATCTGCCGAGACGCCTAGCTATAGCGGATATGGTTTGGAAAAGGTCAGCAGTATGACCGTCATGAAACAATATTCAGAATATGGTTTTGTTTTATGTCGGCCCACATCGACATTTCAGAGTGTGCGGCAAAATGACGATTTGAACACATTGGGTAGGACTATTTTTACTATCACCATGTTCACTCGACTGCCCTTCCGTCCGTCCCCAGTGCTGTGTGGCCGCTATCGGTGAGGATGGAGGCCAGGTGGTGGCGTCCGGCGGGCAGGATGCGGGCGACGACGCGTTGTTGGGGGCGGGTCAGGATTTCCGATACCTGGGTGATCATCTGCTGGCGCACGTCCTGCGGGAGTGCCTGGTCGCCGCGGTCGTCGAGCAGGATGACCTCGGTGCCGCGGGTGCGAGCTTGGCGGGCGGCTTGGACCACGGGTGTGCCGGTGAAGAAGGGGGCGCGGATCTCGTCGCGCAGTTCGGCTTCCAGCAGGCGGGCCTGGGTGCGCAGCTCCATGGTCAGGGGCTGGCCGGTGGCGATGTGGATGAGCAGTGGGCTGGCGCGGTGTCGTACGGAGGCCATGGCTTGGGCCATAACCTGGTCGGTGGTCCGGGTGGCCTGGCGGGCGGCCAGGATGTCGGCGGTGTGGGCCTGGGTCAGGGTCAGGGCCACGTTCGCTGCGCTGAAACGGCGGACGATGATGGTCCACAGGAGGATGGTGATGACGTGTGAAAGCATGTAGGTGATGACCATGATCGGTGGTCGTTGGGTCGTCCCGACCCAGATCGCGGCGGTGGTGACGAGGAGAAGTTCTCCTGTCCAGGCGGCTTTGGGGCGCTGTCGCATCAATAGGCCGCAGCACAGCATGTTGCCGGTGCCGGTGGCCCATGAGGCGAAACCGGGCCAGTCGTGGGTGCGGATCGGCAGGAAGACGGCCAGGTGGGTTGTTGTGATGACGAGCAGGATGATCGTGATCGCCCATCGCGGTATGGACACCTCTGGCCAGCTGCGTAGCAGGAGGAAGGCGGCCAGCGCCTGGGCGCCCAGGCTGAAGGCAGCGGGAAGGGCGTTGGTGTAAGCCCCTGATCTGCTCTCCAGGATGACGACCAGTGTGTCAACGGCGATGGTGTAGGTGCCGACGGACCGTGCCCATGGACTCTCGATGGATGAGGCCAGTGGTTGGGGCCATGCGGCGATACCGGATGGTGGGGAGGACTGTTGATCGTCGGCTGATGGCTCCCATGTCATGGCGACGGTGGTGCCCCGGCCCGGTGCCGAATCGATGCTGGCTCGGGCGCCGACGTCGGTCAGGCGCCGTTGGATGGAGCCGGTCAGTCCGTGCCTGCCGGGGGTGGGGGTGGCTGGGTCGAAGCCACGTCCGTTGTCGGTCACAGTGATGGCCAGGCCGCTGGAGTCGCTGCGCATTGTGATGTGGCGGGAGACGTGGGGATGGTTCTTGTCCCCTGCGTGCTTGAGGGAGTTACGCAGGGCTTCCGTGACGGCGTCGGTCAGGGCCTGGGCCACGGATCCCGGCACGGTACGGCTGACGGGGGTACTGACGGAGACCTCGACCTCATGGGTTTCGTGGCTCATCGCCTGGATTCGCTGGGTCAGGCCATCGAACAAGACCGGACTGCTGAGCTCGGCCTGTTGGTCCAGGGCATGGGAGTCCAGTGACTGGAGGGCGTGGCGGGCGGCCCGGCGCAGTTGGGCCGAGCCGCCCAGTCCGGCGGTCAGGGAGACGAAGACGGACAGGATGTGGTCGTGGATGAAGCTGTTGCTGCGCCGCTGGGCCAGGGTGCGGGCGCGGGCCTGGGCCAGGGAGACGGTTTGCCGGCGGCGCTCGGCTGAGGCCCGGTCCAGTTTTCCGGCTTGTTGCAGCGCACAGCGCCGATCTGCGCCAGGGTGAAGGTCAGGAACAGTGGCGGCTGCTCTATGGACACCACTCCCAGGCTGCCGCGCGAGGCTGCCAGCATCATGATCTGCGGCGGTAGGAGGGCAATGACGTAGAGGACGCTCATCCGTGGGGACATGACTGCTGGTGCGGTGATCCCCAGGATGAGGAAGTAGCCGATGATCGGCGTATCCCGGGCGACGGTGACTCCATCGGGAAGCGACGGGATGAGGGGCACTGCCGCAGTCAGGAGTACCTCGACGGCGTAGCCGATCAGCACTGCCAGCAGCAACGACTGCCATATCGCGTCCAACCAGGAGCTATGGGATTCCACGCCTCGGGTCGAGCCTGATTCTCGACGATCCCGTTGGCGTTCCTTCAGCAGTGCCAGGGCTGCTACCAAGCTGGCCGCCAGCGGGAGTATGAGCAGTGGGATCATCAGCATCCAGAACGTCGCGGGAGGCACCTGGGCGGCGGCGGTCACGACAGCTGGAGCAGTACCGATACTGAGGCCGATGGCGGTGCCGCCGACGAAGACGGCGATCCAGCGGCGCAGCCGCAGTGTGTAGGGCCCGTCGATGGGCGTCAGGATGCGCGGCACGGTTTTCAGGGGCGGCCGTAGCTGACCAGGCCGTCCTCGGCGGCCCGCTGGAACAGGGCCACCCGGTTATCGACTGGGCGCCCGGCAGCCCGGTACTTGTCACGGATCCTGGCCACGTAGGTGTTGACCGTGTTCTCGGTATGACCAAGAGCGCGGGCCACCGTGCCGGATTTCTCCCCCATGGCGTACAGGGCCAGTACCTCGGCCTCCACAGGGGTCAGGCACTCGGTGACGAAGTCGGTGTCGGTATCCAGGGCCGAGGCCCAGTCCAGCCCGGCGCTGGGCCACCCCTCGAAGGCTGCCTGGGCGGCCTCAATGAGGTCGTTGGATGGAGCCGACTTGCGGACGATGGCCAGCACCCCGGCGGCGATGGCCTCGCGGACCAAGATGGGCTCATCTGCCGAGGTATAGACGATCACCGGGATGCCCAGGGCCTGCAATTGCTGGATGTTGGCCGTCGGCGTGCTGCCGTCGGCCAGGCGCAGGTCCAGGATGGCCAGGTCGCTCTCCGGCAGGCCGCCCGTGGCGGGCAGGCCCGGCAGCCAGTGGACCGTCCAGGGCAGGCCGGCCTGCTCGAACCGGCTCTGACACCCCACGGCGATGATGTCGTGGTCGTCGATCACCAGAACGGATCGCTGCTGACCCATCTGCCCTCCCCAGATCATTCACCGTACCTCGCGCCGGGCATCGCCCTGACGACCCCGGCGGACCGTCAACGAGACCCAACCGTTACAACCTAGCCTCGGGTTTTCATTGTTGAGGTGTTGAAAGTGGGGTGAAGGTACTCCTTTTCCTGGGATAATGCGGATTGCTTAGGTCCGTGCATGACCAGGAGAGGAGCACCTTCGTGGTGAAGAATAGCGGGTTGTACCCGTCTGTGGTGGCGGAGTCGGGGGACGTGCCTGCGGGGGGGCTGGCCGGGGGCGAGGCTGCTGACCGAAACCATCCGGGTCACGAGCCTGGACGCCTCGCTGTCGAAGGCTCTGTCGTCGTGGCGGGGCCCCTGGGCGGTGCACGACCCGGGCAAGATCATGGCGGACCTGGCGGTGTGCGTGGCCCTGGGCGGCCGGTGCCTGTCGGATGTGGCCCTGCTGCGATGCCAGGGGGAGGTCTTCGGGCCGGTGGCCTCCGACCCCACAGTCTGTCGGCTGGTGGGGACCCTGGCCGACCACGTCGAGGCGGTCGAGGCCGCCGTGAACCGGGCCCGCACAGTGGTGCGGCAGCGGGCGTGGGCCCTGGCCGGAGCGGACGCCCCCACGGCTGGTGTCTCGGCGGCCCACCCGTTGGTGATCGACGTCGACGCCACCCTGATTAATGTCCACTTAAGACAAGGAGGGCGCGGCCCCGACCTTCAAGAAGGGGTTCGGCTACCACCCCCTGACCGCCTGGATCGACCACGGAACCGGCCAAGGTGGGGGTGAGTGCGCGGTGATCATGCTGCGGCCCGGTAACGCCGGGCCGCAGCACCGCCGCCGACCACGTCGAGATCATCCGCCGAGCCCTGGACCAGGCCGGGCTCGGCCCCAGGCCCGGTAGAAAGGTGCTGGTGCGCATTGACGGGGCCGGAGGAACGAAGGAGACCATCGAGCTCCTCACCCGCCGGCGGGTGTCCTACAGCGTGGGGTTCACCCTGCCGGACCACACGCCGCAGATCTACGACACCATCCCCGAGGCCGCCTGGACCCCCGCGTACAACACCGACAGTGAGCCCAGGGAGGGTGCGGACGTCGCTGAGATCACCGACCTGCTGGACCTGACCGCCTGGCCCAAGGGGATGCGGGTGATCATGCGCCGCGAGCTACCCCACCAGGGCGCCCAGCTGCGCTTCGAGGACGTGGGCGGCTACCGGCTCACCGCCTTCGCCACCAACACAAAAGTGGGCCAGCTCGCCGACCTCGAGGTCCGCCACCGGCTACGAGCCCGCTGCCAGGGGACCGCATCCGCTGTGCCAAGGACACCGGGCTTGACCGCTTTCCCTTGCAGGGTTTCACGCAGAACCGTATCTGGTGCCTGATCGTGGCCCTGGCCTGTGACCTGCTGGCCTTCTCCCAGCTGCTCGCCCTGACCTCCACCCCCGCCCGCGCCTGGGAGCCCCGAACGATCCGCCTGCGGCTGATGAGCATCCCCGCTGTCATCGCCCACCACGCCCGCCGCACCGTCCTGCGCTACAAGGCCGACCACCCCTGGACCGACCTCCTGCTTGCCGGGCTCGGGCACCTCCAGGCACTCCCCGCCCCGTAGACACGCGGAACTCATCTCCTGCCCGCCACGATCCTGAAGGAACCCCCTGGCCCCTGGAAAGGCCCGACCACCGCGAGACGACACGCGGCAAGCCGTCACACCCAACCGGCATAATCCCAGCCACGACACCAGCAACGACGCCACCCACACCCCACTCAACCAGACCACGAAAGATCGAGGCTAGTGTCGCGTGTTGTTAGTTGTTTTGTGGTTGGTGTTTAGGATGATGGGGGGTATGGCGAATAGACCTGCTCCTGGACTGGTTCTGCGTGAGGGTGACCTGGAGGTGCTCGAGTCCTGGCTGCGTGCCACGACGGTGCCGGCTGGTTTGGCGCGGCGGGCGCGGATCGTGCTCCTGGCTGCTCAGGGGGTGGCTAACAGTCGGATCGCGCAGGCGGTGGGGGTCAGCGTCCCCACGGTGGTCTCCTGGCGGCGCCGCTACCAGGCCGGGGGTGTGCGGGGGCTGGAGGACGCGCCCCGCTCGGGGCGTCCCAGGCAGGTGCCTCGGGAGCGGGTCGTGGCCGCTACCTTGGCGCCACCTCCCAAGAGGTACGGGGTCACGCATTGGTCGAGCCGGCTGCTGGCCCGTCACCTGGGCATCGGCAACGCCACCGTGGCGCGGGTGTGAGCGTGTTCAATGGTTTGTGTAAGCCCCTCCGTTGGAAGGACTGACACTGATGA
>ERZ772940.492-NODE-492-length-17883-cov-16.1795_pt1 | contig 17883 bp, 22 predicted proteins | sample MGYA00511682_ERZ772940 | MGnify/ENA primary metagenome ERZ772940 (study PRJEB29015, sample SAMEA2737922) | human oral metagenome | biome: human oral; feature: human-associated habitat; material: dental | place: China | collected 2031 ... | reverse complement strand
CCGACACGCATACCAATTGGATGTACTTTTTGACCCACGATTTTACCTCCTTATTTTTCTGCCACAACCACAGTTACGTGGGTTGTGCGTTTGTTGATTGGTGAAGCTGAACCTTTGGCACGTGGACGGAACCGTTTCATGGTTGGTCCTTCGTTTGCAAATGTTTCAGATACGACCAAGTTTGCTTTTTCCAAACCAAAGTTATTTTCTGCGTTAGCGATTGCTGAGTTCAAAACTTTTTCAACCACACCAGCAGCTTTGTTTGGGGTGAATTTCAAGATTGCGATTGCATCGGCAACGTTCTTACCGCGAATAAGGTCAAGAACAAGACGTGTTTTACGAGGTGAAACACGCACTGTACGAGCCATTGCTTTAGCTGAAGTAATTTCTGCCATTGTGTCCTCCTCCTATTAACGAGTTCTCTTGTCGTCTGTTGCGTGACCTTTGTAAGTACGTGTTGGTGCAAATTCACCAAGCTTGTGACCTACCATGTCTTCTTGGATGTAAACTGGTACGTGTTTACGTCCATCATAAACAGCGATTGTATAACCGATAAAACTTGGGAAAATCGTTGAACGACGTGACCAAGTTTTAATAACTTTTTTCTTTTCTTCGTTCGCTTGAGCTTCAACTTTTTTCATCAAATGCTCATCGACGAAAGGTCCTTTTTTAAGACTGCGTCCCATTTAATAATTTCTCCTTTAAATAAGTACCACAGCGGCTTGGATAAGCGAGAGCAGCTCTCACTCATCCTACCGAGCTGGCGGATTTTTAATCTTATGCTTATTTTTCATTACGACGACGAACAATAAGTTTGTCTGATTTAGCCTTCTTGCTACGTGTCTTAAGACCAAGCGCAGGTTTACCCCAAGGAGTAGATGGCGCTTTACGTCCGACAGGTGCTTTACCTTCACCACCACCGTGAGGGTGATCGTTAGGGTTCATTACAGAACCACGAACTGTTGGGCGAACACCTTTCCAGCGATTACGTCCAGCTTTACCGAGGTTAACCAATGATTGTTGTTCGTTACCAACAACCCCAACGGTTGCACGGCAAGTTCCAAGAATCATACGAACTTCACCAGATTGAAGACGAATGAGAACGTATTTACCTTCTTGACCTAGTACTTGAGCGGAAGCTCCAGCCGCACGAACAAGTTCTCCACCTTTACCAGGTTTCAACTCAATGTTGTGGATGATGGTACCGACTGGGATGTTTGCCAATGGCAAAGCATTACCAACCTTGATATCAGCCTCTGGTCCAGATACGATACGTTGGCCAACTTCAAGACCCTTAGGGGCAATGATGTAGGCCTTCACACCGTCAGTATAGTGAACAAGGGCGATGTTAGCAGTACGATTTGGATCGTATTCAATTGTTTTAACAACTGCTTCAACATCGTCTTTGTTACGTTTGAAGTCGATGATACGGTAATGGCGTTTGTGTCCTCCACCATGGTGGCGAACAGTGATGCGGCCATTGTTGTTACGACCAGCTGTCTTGCTCAAAGAAATGAGCAATGATTTCTCAGGAGTGTTTGTAGTGATTTCTGCAAAATCCAAAGAAGTCATATTGCGACGGCCATTTGTTGTTGGTTTAAAAACTTTAATACCCACCTTATTTCCTCCTTAGATTATTCAGCTTCAGCTGCGAACAACTCAATTGCTTTTGAGTCAGCTGTAAGAGTAACGATAGCTTTTTTAGTTTTACTTGTAAATCCTGTATAACGACCAACACGTTTTTGTTTTGGCTTAACATTTACAGTATTAACACTAGCAACCTTGACACCATCAAAAGCAGCTTCGATAGCCTGCTTGATGAGCAATTTGTGAGCACGTGTATCAACTTCAAATGTGTATTTTCCGTTTTCCAAGTCAAGCATTGACTTTTCAGTGATAACAGGCTTTTTGATTACGTCGTACAAGTTCATTATGCAAGAACCTCCTCGATTGTAGAGATAGCTTCTTTAGTAACAAGAAGTTTGTCTGCATTTACGATGTCAAGAACACTTGCAGTTGTTGCAGTCGCAACAGTTACGTTTGGAAGGTTACGAGCTGACAAAGCAGCAGTTTCGTTTCCGTCTTCCAAAACAACAAGTACTTTTGAATCAATGCTAAGTGCGTTAAGAACCTTTGCAAATTCAGCAGTTTTTGGTGCTGCAAATGAAAGAGCGTCCACAGCAACCAGTTTTTCTTCAGCAACTTTAGCTGAAAGAACTGATTTCAAAGCAAGGCGACGAACTTTTTGTGGAAATTTGTAAGCGTATGAACGTGGAGTTGGACCGAAGACCACACCACCACCACGCCATTGTGGCGAGCGGATAGAACCTTGACGGGCACGTCCAGTTCCTTTTTGGCGCCATGGCTTACGACCACCACCAGATACTGCAGAACGGTTTTTAACCGCGTGAGTACCTTGGCGAAGGCTGGCGCGTTGGCTGATGACGACGTCGAATACTACAGATTCGTTTGGTTCGATACCGAAGACAGCGTCGTTCAATTCAACTGTGCTAACTTCTTTACCAGTTTGGTCAAATAGTTTTACGTTTGCCATTATAACTGTTTTCTCCTTTCTTATTGTTTAGCAGCCTTTACTGCTGTTTTGATAGTGATAAGAGACTTCTTAGCACCTGGTACGTTACCCTTAATCAAGATAACGTTTTTCTCTGGGATAACTTGTGCAACTTCAAGGTTTTGAATGGTTACACGGTTACCACCCATGCGTCCAGCCAAGTGTTTGTTTTTGAAAACACGGTTAGGGGCAACAGGACCCATTGAACCAGGACGGCGGTGATAACGAGAACCGTGTGCCATAGGGCCACGAGATTGACCGTGACGCTTGATAGCACCTTGGAAACCTTTACCTTTCGTTGTACCAGTTACATCAACAACATCTCCAGCTTCGAATTGTTCAACAGTTAATTCTGAACCAACTTCCAAGCCTTCAATGTTTTTGAATTCACGAATGAAGCGCTTAGGAGCTGTGTTGGCTTTCGCCACATGGCCTTGAGCAGGTTTGTTGCTCAACACTTCACGTTTGTCGTCAAAACCAACTTGAACTGCTTCATAACCATCTGTTTCAACAGTTTTCACTTGAAGCACAACGTTTGGAGCCGCTTCGATGACAGTAACAGGGATAAATTCACCAGATTCAGTGAAGATTTGAGTCATTCCCACTTTTTTCCCTAAGATTCCTTTTGTCATGAGAAAATATTTCCTTTACTTTATTTTTAAAAAGTTTTTTATGAGCGTTTTTCGTGCTCAAAAAAGTTTTTAACGAGCGTTTTTTATGCTCAAATCAAGATACAAAGGACGTCAAACTCAAAGTGAAAATAGACAAATCAGCGACGGTTCAAGATCCGAGATGATTTCGCTCTTTTCCACACAGAGTTTAGTCCGTGTTCAATTTTACTCGAACACTCGCCACTTCTGCTTTCGCCTTGATTACAGCTTAATTTCAACGTTAACGCCACTTGGAAGATCCAACTTCATCAAAGCATCAACGGTTTTTTGCGTAGGATTCACGATGTCAATCAGACGTTTGTGAGTACGCATTTCGAATTGTTCGCGAGAATCTTTGTATTTGTGAGTCGCGCGAATAACAGTGTAAAGACTGCGTTCAGTTGGCAATGGAATTGGACCAGCAACTGATGCACCTGTACGGGTTGCAGTTTCTACGATTTTTTCTGCCGCAGTATCAAGTGTGCGATGTTCGTAAGCTTTCAAGCGAATACGGATTTTTTTGTTTGCCATCTTTTCTCCTCTCGTCTATTTACGATAATAGGCTAGCTCCTCAAGAAAACCGACAGGTCGCTGCGTGGCAATGCAGCCGAGCGTGTCGCAACCTCTTGTATCATAGCTAAGGCTGTATTTTACAGCACCATAATATAATAACAGAAATGCCAAGGCTTGACAAGGGTTTTTGCTCTTTTTATTAAAAACTTCTTCTTTTTGTAAAGCTTGAAAGTTCTAAAATGAAGTTAGCCAGCACAAAGGTATAAAAAAACACCTCAGAGAGATATAATGTCATTCACCACAAACACATTAGAAAGACTCTGAGATGCAAGACTATTATACACCAAAAGGGAAACAGTTAACACTAGCAGACCGTAGAATGATTGAACGGTGGTTACGAGAAGGGCTCTCCCATCGTGAAGTGGCTAGGCGATTAGCCAAAGCTCCCCAAACCATTAACAACGAAGTCAAACGTGGACAAGTTAGCCAGCAGGTACGCAAAGGCAAGTTTGAACGGGTTTACTCAGCTGACTTTGCTCAAAAAGTCTATGAAAACAACCGTAAGCACTCTGTTAAGCAGATCTCTCTAACCAAGGAGCTTAAAGAAAAGATTGTCCACTACATCAAACAGAAATACTCTCCGGAAATGATGGTTAAGGCAAAAGGTATCCCTGTTCCCATCTCAACTATCTGTTATTGGATTCACCACGGACACCTGGGCTACCCAAGGGAAGCAAAAATGCGACCCCACAAGAAGTCGCAGTCATTGAAAACTGGATAAACAACTATCCAAAGAAAATACTGGATTACAAATCTCCTGGAGAGTTTTTACAAAAAGGCTAACTTGGACTTGAAATTTGATCTTTTTGTAAAACAAGTAACCGTCACTCTCATTTTTATACTAAAAAGGAGCTCTTAAAAATGCTCCCTAGTAGCTATTTAATCGAAGTTTGGCTAAATAAATTGAATTCCTCCATCTATTTGAACAGCTTGACCAGTCATATAGTCAGATTTAGGTGAGGCCAAGTAAGAGACATAGTCGGCAACATCAGCCGGAGTCTGTACACGTTCCATGGTAATCATCTTAGAGTATTGTTCTAAGTATTGACCTTTTTGTCCCCCTTTAAGTTCGACCATTTTTTCATCAATCAAGTCCCACATACTCGTTCCCACAATTCCTGGGCAATAAGCATTAACAGTAATATGTTCGTGTCCCAATTCTTTTGCGGCTGCCTGAGTTAATCCTCGAACTGCAAATTTGGTTGATGAGTAGGCACCTAAAAGATCAAAGGCAACATGGCCTGCAATACTTGAGGCGTTAATAATTTTCCGAATCTTTTCTCCGTCATCTTGTTCACGGAATTGTTCAGTTGCAGCCTGAATACCAAACAGTGTACCAAAAACATTGATTTTAAAGATTTGCTCAAAGTCTTCTGGTGTTTCCTCTTGTAAGGTTTTAATTTGCGCAATACCGGCATTATTGATATAGGTATCTAAGCGTCCAAACTCAGCAACTGCCTTTTCAACAAACTTAACATGAGCTTCTTTTTTAGAAACATCACCTACAACAAAACTTACTTTAAAGCCTTTTGCTACCAATTCATCTGCTGTTGCTTTTGCAGTAGTCTCGTTTAAATCAGCAAGAACAACCGCATAGCCATCTCGGCAAAGTTGTTCAACTATTCCTTTACCAATTCCTTGACCGCCACCTGTTACAACTGCAACTCGATTTTCATTTGTCATAATGGTACTCCTTTCATTTTTACCAGGCTAAACCAGTATCCAAAAATACTTTCAAATTCGCCTAACAACCACTATAAGAGTCATTTTATAGCTAAGAGAAAACGCTGTCAACTTTGACGAGGCAGAGCAAAGATACTTAATCATTCAAAAAAATTACACGTTTATAACAAAGGTAGAGAAAAGCAAAGCGAAAAGCATTATCAGCAAGGGTAGCAATCCAAACTGCGGCCAGGCCGTAACCCATTATAACCACGAGTAGGTAGCCGAGGCCAAGTCTGATAATCCACATTCCTAGGCTTGTTGCATAGAAAGGCAGTTTAGCCTGACCAAGTCCCTGCCAGACTGCTGTATAAATCAGGGTCCCCGACGTCATTAGACTACCGATAAAAGCGTAAAATATAACAATACTACTATAGACAATAACACTAGCATTACTAGTAAAAAGACTTGATAACTGCTCACCCAGAAGGAAGACTAAGCCCCCAACAGCCAGCATGAGCAAGCTGGCTGCCCAGTAGGTCTCGCGAACAATTTTCCTGAGCGCTTGATAGTCCTTTTGTCCCAGACTGTGTGCAACTAAGATAACAGTCGCTGTAGCCACGCCCATCCCAGGCATATAGTCAAATTGAGTTAAGGTTTCACCAATAGCATTCCCTGCAACAGCCTTGGTTCCCAAGCCAACAATCAGACTGACAACGATGACATCACCCGCCCGCATCATGAGTCTTTCACCTGAAGCCGGCAGGGCCAGATGGATGAGTTCTTTGTTTCTTAGGCGACTCTTGACGAGGTCCTTAAGATGGAGTTTAGAGGACTTCCAAAGAATCAGACTTCCCACTAAACGGGAAATTACCGTTCCCCAGGCAACACCTAGGACTCCCCAGTGACAGACAAAGACGGCTAGGGCCGACAGGAGGGCATTTAAAAAATTGGAAAAAAGACTAACATACATGGAAATTTTTGGCCGCCCCTGAGCCCGTAGGATGTTACCGAGAACTGTCATCAATCCTAGAAAAACAACTCCACCGCCAACGATAGCAAGATAGCTTCCGCCAGTCTGAGCAACATCTTTTTGCGTTCCCAAAAGAGACAAGGTTGCAGGGCCTGCAAAGATTGAATAAAGGCCCAGACAAAAGGTTAAGACAGCCGTCAATAAAAGGGAGTCCCAACTAGTCTGTTGAACTGCCTTTTCATCTTTTTGCCCTAATTTCTTGGCGATAAGGCTGGCGACTGCACTCCCCAAAGCAATCATGAGAGCCTGATAGATAGCCATAATATTATTGGCTACGGAGACGCCAGAAACGGCAACAATCCCAACCTGAGCCACTAAAAAATTGTCGACAAAACCCATCAGCATCTGCAGAAAATTCTCTATCATAGCTGGGAGGGCAAGTGCCATAATCTTCTTTTTAAATGTCATCATATTATATTATAAACAAAAAAGCCCAAGGGCTTTTTTCTATACTCCTAGATAATCTTCAACCGCCTTTTGCATATCAGCAGTTGCAACAACCGTTTTATGACGAACTTCTGCTTTTTCTAGGCCTGCGACTGCCTGAGGAATGGCAACTCCTGACAAGTTATGGAGTTCCTCGACTGCCTTGAAGTCATCCCCAGAGTCCTGACCGCTGACAGCCGATACCGCCACTCGCGGGAATTTATAGGGACTAGCTGTTGAGGCAATGACAACTGGTCTTTGGTCACCAGTTTCTTCCCTATAGGCATGATAGACCGCAGAAGCTACCGCCGTATGTGGATCTTCAATGTAGTTAGCCTCTTGGTAAACCCGTTTGATTTCAGCAGACGTTTCTTCTTCAGTAGCAAAACCAGCTACAAAATTCGCCAAAATCTCTGGACGAAGAGCCTCTAACTTGTATTCACCAGTCGCAACCAAGTTCTCCATCAGAGCCTTCGTTTTAGTAGCATCATTTCCCATCAGGTGGAAAATCAGGCGTTCCAGATTGGAAGAAACTAAAATATCCATAGATGGACTAGAGGTTACCTTGAAGTCCCGCTTCTTGTCATAAACTTTGGTTGCAAAGAAGTCCGTCAAGACCTTGTTTTCATTGGAAGCACAGATGAGCTTGGCAATAGGAAGACCGATTTCCTTAGCATAATAGGCCGCCAAAATGTTCCCAAAGTTCCCCGTTGGGACCGTCACATTAATCTTTTGACCATTTTCAATGTCGCCAGACTTAACTAATTGGGCATAGGCATAAACATAATAAACAATCTGAGGAACCAGACGACCAATATTCATGGAGTTGGCAGAGGACAGCTGCATCTTGTGGGCCAGCAATTTTTGCCCTAGCTCCTTGTCGTTGAACATCCGCTTAACATCGGTTTGGGCATCGTCGAAGTTACCTTCGATAGCTACGACGTGGGTGTTGCTACCTTTTTGCGTCGTCATCTGCAATTCTTGAATCTTGCTGACACCGCCCTTAGGATAGAAGACAATAATTTCAGTTCCGGGCACATCCGCAAAGCCAGCCATAGCCGCCTTACCGGTATCCCCAGATGTCGCAGTCAAAACAACGATCTTATTATCGACCCCTTGCTTCTTAGCCGAAGTCGTCAAAAGGTGGGGCAGAATGGACAGGGCCATATCCTTAAAGGCAATGGTTGAGCCATGGAAGAGCTCCAAATTATATTGATTCCCCAACTTAACTAAAGGTGCAATCTTAGGCGTATCAAACTTGCTATCATAAGCCTTGCTAATACAAGCATCCAGTTCAGCTTCTGTAAAGTCATCCAAAAAGGCAGACAGCACCAATTTTGCCACCTCTTGATAGGAAGCATCCTTGAGCTGGTCGAAATCAAGGTCAACCTCAGGCAGGGTCAATGGAGTAAAGAGGCCTCCATCGCTGGCTAGACCTTGCAAAATAGCCTGGCTAGCGGTTACCTGATTCTGTGCATCTCTGGTTGATTGATAAATTAGGGTCATGGTCTTGTCCTCTCCTTGATAGTCTTTGGAACATTATAACACAATTGTCAGAATATCTGGCAACCTTTCAGGACTTTCTTCGGTTTGTAGTATCCGCTATACTCAAACTGCATCAATAGCTCTAAATTCAGCTTCACCATTCTGGTTCGCTTCCTTAAGAGCTGCAGAAAAGAATCCCAAAGCTAACTTGAGATTCCTAAGCCTTTATTCAGTTGTTAAGTTAATGGTGTGTTCATTATTGTCCTTGAGGGTCAAACCATCAGAGGTCTTCTTATAGGAAATTTTTTCTCCCTTTTCAAAGTTAACCAACTTGCTGTCAGAATTTACCTTAGTAATTTCAATCTTACCGCTGACGCGGTTGACCTTGCCTTCAAATAAGGTGCCAGACACCTGCTTTTTATCAGAATCATAGCTTAAACCACCATTCTCAACTTCGCTGGAAAAGGCTTTAGTGAAACCTTTCTCATCAAGGTCTGAAGATTTAATGAGGGTGTTCATCAGATAGTTCCACTCGTCGTTAGAGAAATTACTCTTGTAGCTAGAGTAAGTCGAAGAAAAATTAGACTTCACTTCATCATAAAAATCATCATAGCTGACATTGTAGCTGACAGTTGCCTTGACAACATCGCCCTTGATAACCGTTTCTACCTTGGCATCATCCGTAAAGCTAGAATAAGCAATTTTCCCCTTATCAAAAGCCTTATCCTTCAAGTCCTTCTTCAAGCTACTTTGCAAGGTCGTAGCCTGATAGGTTCCATCAACATTCCCAGAAAAATGGCGGTAAAGAAGAATACCACCAACGATTAAGAAAATCGCAGCTAGAGCACCGACGATGCTCCAGATGATCTTCTTAGTCCGCCCTGGCTTGGCCTGAGGGGTCTGGTTAAAGCTATTAGCAGCCATTTGTGGATTGACAAGATTGGGATCTTGATAAACCTGACCAGGCATGGCATTGGTTTGTTGAATGTTAGTTTGACCGACTACCCCAGTTGAATTGACTGCTTGGGCATTGTTAAAGGGCTGATTGGGGGCCATTGGAGTAGGAGCCACATTCTGAGCGACTAGCCCTTCCTGGCTAACCACTTCAGCTGATTGAGGCTGATTGGTTACGGTCTGACCAACTTGAGTAGTCTCTTGAGAAAAATTTTGCGAAGCCTGAGGATTAGCAGAATCTGTTGAAAAAGCAGGCTCCTGAACTGCTGGTATTGGTTTTTGACCTGTTCCTTCAGCATCATTGCTTACTTCTGAGCCAAGCTCCGTCTGACTATTGAGAGACTCTGATTGGGCGCTCTCTGAATTTGAATTGAATTCTTCTGCTGACATAGTAGCTCCTGTTTAGATTAATTTAAGTTAATCCTACCATGCTTTGCCACAACTGTCAATCACCTTTGAAAGAAAATCCAACCCAAAAGAAGAAAGCCAGTTCTATTGAACTGACTTTCTCATTGACCTATTTTTTATCAAGTTTAACCTTTTCTTTACCTTCTAAAGTTACACCGTCAGAAGTTTTCTTGTAATCGTAACCTTTACCTTTTTTGAAGAGATCAACTTTATCAGACTTATCACTCGAAACTAAATCACTACCATCAAATTCCTTAGTAATAGTAATGGTACGAGACCAGCGATTAACATTCCCTTCAAAGACAGTTATAGTCGCCTTCCCAGTATCTGCATCGTATTTACCACCTTCGTCTTTAACAGATTCTTGCATCATTTCGTCAAATTCTTTTTTGAATTCAGACTTACTTTCAACCTGCATACCATAGCTGTCAGCCTCTTTCTTAGCAGCCTTATACATACTATCACGATCAACAGTAAGGCTTTCCGTTGCAACAGCCTTATCATCTTTGACAGTAACGTCAACCTTGAAAGTCATGTACTTGTTGTATTCACTATCAGAGTTATCTTTTTCCAATTTTTTAGTAAATTGCTTTTCTAAAGAAGTTGCTCGATAATGACCATCAATATTACCCGACATATACCACCAGGCAGTTCCGCCTCCAGCAATTAAAGCAATAGCAACTACAACTGATACAACAATGGTAACAATCAGCTTAACATTTGTTTTCTTCTGAGGCTGCATTGGAGCTTGACCTGGAACCACACCACCTGGCATTGAAGTTTGATTTTGATTGGATTCTTGTGACATACTAATCTCCTTTTAACTATTTAAGCTAATTTTAACATTCTCCCTTGAGGCTGTCAAATTACTTCAGAAAAGTACTAATTCTTCCGCAGTTGAATAGTCTTGTCTGCCTTAAGACTCAAGCCCGAATCGGTTTTGTCAAACGGCAGAGAATTCCCTTTTTTAAAGATGTCCAAAGGATTTGAAGTCGCCTTACTATCAGCAACCGTCAGACCACCATTTCCATATACCTTGGTAATATCGATTCCATGTGTCCACCGATTAACCTTACCTTCGAAAATAGTAGCCTTTGCAGTACCAGCCTCTTCATCATAAGTCAGACCTGATTGCTTGGCTAACTTCTTGGTATCCTCGTTGAATTTTTGTAAAAATGCCTCTTCGGTCGTTGGCGTTCCGTATTGTTCAAGGTCTTCCAAAGTGACTCCTGGTTTATCCTTGATTTGGGCTTCTAACATATTCCGATACTGCTCATAAGCCTTCTTGCGATCAAAAGTTATGGTCTCCTTAGCTGTAGCCTTATCATCCTTGACCGTGACATCTACTCTAAAGGTGATGTATTGGCTGGCATCAATGTGGCTACTATCCGAACTCTCTGAACTAGATTCTTTCAATTGCTTTACGGACTCCTCTTCCAAGGTCGTTGCCCGGTAGCTCCCATTAATATCACCTGACCAGTAACGGTAGGCCGCTCCTGCTCCCCCCAAAACTAAGACAAGTAATAAGAGGCTCCAAAAGATTCTCTTCCCTTTAGATTTCTTCTTTTTAGGCTTGGCATGTGACTGTGACCGAGAAGCCGATCGACGACTATAAGTTTGTTCTGATTCAAATTCTTCCGACATCTTAACTCCTATTTATACTCGTTGCAAATTAAAAATAGGAAGGAGCAGAGATATCAGCCACTAGAGGTGTGGTCTAACAGCACCCACTATGGAGATTACTGGCTCCCTCATAAAACTGGTAAAATCAGCCAGCGTCGCAACGAACTACAGACAATACCTTCATACAGTAAAGAACGGTGCGACATAGGGTAAAAACTGTCGATACTACTACAGTTTTTTCGGGCATAAAGAACTGCCATAGCAGTCCTTATGGTAAGTCCAGATACATGATATGAACTCGCCTTATCCGTTGGCTAAATTTAATTTTCGAAGAGCATTATTTGTGCTAAAGGCCAGCTTATCATCTAAGCAGGACCCTGTCAACGATATTTTCCTAATGTTTTTCAAATGTAATATTCTTGTTACTGACCCTTAGCAGATTTCTTGGAGGCTTGGGCAACAGCATCCTGGATAGTCTGCACATAGAGATCAGCCCCGTTGGTTGATTGAGAATAGTGAACACCATCAGTACCACCCCAAATATCAGGGTTGTCCTTGGCAGTTTGGTACCAATCTGCCACGGTAATATAATCGTTGTCCTTGGCTAACTGGAGCTCATAATCACGCACGGCTGACATCTTAGTATCTTCCTGAGAATCATAAGGAGTTACCAGAACTAGACGATGACCATCGGGGAGGGCATCTAAGAACTGCTGAATATCACTCTGATAATTATCTGGTGAATTGACCCCAACAGCTAGGACCACGGTCTCAGGCAAGGTGTTGGAATCAATATTGGTTTTGAAGGTTTCATAAGCCGCATCAAAACTCCGGCTTACTGAAGCATCAATTAAAGCATTGGGCATCTTGCTAGTAAAAGCATCCTGAGACCGCAGAGCAACCGAATCTCCAATAATCAGGACATTATTCTGAGCATTGGCATCACCAGCCGTCCTTTGGTTGGTCAAATTCATAGCTGTATCAGCCTGAGTAAGCGAATCTACCAGGACCCCAGATTCAAATTCCCCTAACTTAGGAGCCGTGACAGTGATGATTAAGCTAGCAAGCACTAAAACACCAGCCGAGCTGACAATCCATTTTTTATAGGGAGCAATATTAAGCTTGATTCCTAACATCTTAGGCTCTTTTCCAGCAATCATCGGTTCGATGGCATAGAAGGAGAGAGCTGCAAAAATTGTCGAAAGCACAAAGGTGAGCAAGCTGGCCAACCAATTTGGCATCAACTGTGAAAAGATGATGTAAAAAGGCCAATGAAAAAGATAAATCCCATAACTGATATCTGAGAAAAAGGTGATAACCACCGGCTCATCAATAGCAGGAATCTTATCGTGCAAGGCTCTAGCCGCATAAATCATCAAGCAGGCAAAGAGGCTGGCAAGAGCGAAGCCAAAGAGATAGGTCAACTGCCCTTCATAGCTCAAAACAAAGCCTAGCAAGACGAGTAGGGCAAAACTCCCAACGAATTGGGCTAATATTCGCCGAAGGGACCAACGCTCGACATTTTTCTTGAAGCGCTTCGTCGTATCGGCAACCCCTGACATGGTTGCATAGATTGCCCCCAGATAAAAGGGAAAACTGTGACTAAAGGTCGAGAAATAGTTAAAGGAAACGTTATCCACAAGAAAGCTACTGATAAACATTATCAAATAGCCAGAAAAAAAGAGGGCAGTTGAAGCTAAAAAGATAGCCCCTCGAAAATTGACACCAGTTAATTTCCGTTTGGACAACCACCAAACCAGAATCCCCCAGAAAATGTAGAAGTGAACTTCAACCGCTAAACTCCAAGTATGGAGAAAGAGGTGGGGATTAAATTGATTTTCGTAGTTGCTGCCGATGAAAATTTCATACCAGTTAGTCATAAAACCAAAAGCTGCAACAATTTGCCGACCAATGCTGGCAATAAAATCATTTCTGACCAAGAGCGTAAAAGGCATGGTAACCAAGACCATAATCACAACTGGTGGGACGATCCGATAGAAACGCCGCTTGAAAAAGCCCAATAAATCAATACTTCTTTTCCGGTGATACTCATCAATCAAGAGAGCTGTAATCAGAAAACCTGAGAAGGCAAAAAAGACATCAACCCCGATAAATCCGCCAGGTAATGCTTTCCTAAAAAAGTGGTAAACCAGAACCAACAAGAGTCCTGTTACCCTGACAAAAGAAAACCACTTAATCCTCATTTTTGATAAATTCCTTGCTTAAACCTTCCACTGTATTTCTTCCCGTCAGCGGTCGTTAGGGTCCCCTTACCATTAGCCTGCCCTTTGCTAAATTGGCCTTTGTAGGTCCAGCCTCCCTTGGCTTTAAAAGTCCCCTGACCATCAAACTGACCATTGACAAAGTTACCTTCATACTGGTCTCCATTTTTATAAGTCAGCTTCCCCTTGCCATTCATCTTATTATTTTTGACATGACCAACATAAACAATCTTATCCTTATCAAACTTCAAAGTTTTGTGGGAACCAAAGGGTATTTTCAAAACCGAGAGGGCACACAAAAGAAGGATAATAACTGCGGCTATCTCTAAACGCTCCCTAGTCAGTTGGCTAAGATAACTCTTCAATAAGTCCTTATTATTTTTATGTCTATTTACCTTTGTCTTTCTAGCCAAGACCGACACCCCTCTCTAACTAATTGATAGGTCTCTTCAAAATCGCCCGTAAACCAAGGATCTGGCACACCACCTTCAATAAAGAGTTGAATCTTGGAGGCCGAAGCTTGCGGAAATAGTGCTCTCAAATCTGCCACGTTTTCTTGGTCCATCCCAATGACAAAATCAAAATTATCCAGATCTGCCTGAGAAATCTGTTGTGAAGACTTGGTCTGATCATAAGGCACCCCATATTGTTTTAAAATAGCCTGAGTCCCTTGATGAATAGGGTTCCCATGCTCCCAAGAAGAGGTGGCCCGACTTTCAACATGAATATCAGTAGGGTCAACCATTGATTTCATGACAAATTCTGCCATAGGGCTGCGACAGATATTTCCAAGACAAACAAAACAAACTTTTTTCATAGCGCTATTATATCATAGAGATTGTAAATCTATAGGGGCAAAGCCTAGTCATTTTTAGGATTAATTCCTAGGTGTTCATAAGCTTTAGCAGTTGCCACTCGACCCGAGCGTGTCCGCATAATAAAGCCCTTTTGAATCAGGTAGGGCTCGTACATATCCTCAACTGTCTCCCGCTCTTCAGCAATATTGATGGACAAGGTTCCAAGGCCGACTGGACCACCGCCGTACATCTCAATCATGGTTTTCAGAATCTTCTGGTCGATGTAGTCTAAACCTTCTTGATCAACGTCCAACATGGTCAAAGCCTGGTCTGCAATCTTATCATCAATTAGACCATCCCCAATAATCTGGGCATAATCCCGGACCCGCTTGAGCAAGCGATTGGCAATCCGAGGAGTCCCCCGACTACGTTTAGCCAATTCAATCGCAGCTTCGTGGGTTATTTCAGCCTCAAAAATCTCAGCCGTCCGCTCGACAATCTCAGTCAAGTCAGCTGCTTCATAGTATTCCATGTGACCATTGATACCAAAGCGAGCCCGCAAGGGGTTAGACAGCATCCCTGCTCGAGTTGTCGCCCCTATTAAAGTGAAGGGAGGCAAATCTAGGTGGACACTGCGACTGGCTTCGCCAGCCCCAATCATGATGTCAATGTAGAAATCTTCCATGGCACTGTAGAGCACTTCTTCAACAGCCATAGGCATCCGATGAATTTCATCGATAAAGAGAACATCCCCAGGCTCCAAATCATTGAGAATAGCCACCAAGTCTCCAGCCTTCTCAATAGCTGGACCGGAAGTTTGTTTGAGGTTGACCCCCAACTCATTGGCGATGACAAAAGCCATAGTAGTTTTCCCCAAGCCTGGGGGGCCAAAGAGGAGGACATGATCTAAGGCTTCATCACGTAGCTTAGCTGCCTCAATAAAAATAGTCAACTGATCCTTGACCTTATCCTGGCCAATATATTCTTTGAAAGTTTGAGGTCGTAGCGTTCGCTCGACCTGTTCTTCACTTTCCATCATTTCATCATCCAAAATTCTAGTCATGTAATTATTATATCACAAAAGCCCTACTCCCAAATTACGGATTACCAAAGATTTTTATTAGATTTTTTGTTGGGAATTTCGATAGAATTCATGGATATAAGACCAAAGAATAAGTAAGTCCCTACTAAACTATTAAAAGATTTTCTGCTCTCCAAACAGTTGGCCTCAAAGGTAAAACGTGGGAATTTTGATAGGAATTCTAAAAAATGAAGCAAAAAAATACCCCATGACCGAAGCCATGAAGTATTGAAAACGTTGATATAATCGGATTGATTAACGTTTTGAGAATTGTGAAGCTTTACGTGCTTTCTTAAGACCTGGTTTCTTACGTTCAACCATACGAGCGTCACGAGTAAGAAGTCCAGCACGTTTAAGTGAATCACGGAAATCTGGATCAACTTGGAGCAACGCACGGGCAATACCATGACGGATTGCACCTGATTGTCCACCGTATCCACCACCATTAACGTGAACGAAAACGTCGTAAGAACCAACAGTTGAAGTAACTGCGAATGGTTGGTTAATCACGAGACGAAGGTCTGCGTGAGGAATGTATTCTTCTACATCTTTGTTGTTTACAGTAATTTTACCAGTACCTGGAACCAAACGAACGCGTGCAACAGCGTTTTTACGACGGCCAGTACCTGCATATTGTGCTTGTGCCATTAATTATGCTCCTTTCCTCTTAGATAAGACCTGAAATATCGAGAACTTCTGGTTGTTGTGCGGCATGAGTATGTTCGCTACCAACGAAAACTTTCAACTTCATACCTTGTGCACGTCCAAGAGTATTGTGTGGAAGCATACCTTTAACTGATTTTTCAATCAAGCGAACGGCATTTTTAGAACGCAATTCTCCAGCAGAGATTTGCTTCAATCCACCTGGATACATTGAGTGAGTGTAGTAGATTTTATCAGTTGCTTTTTTACCAGTCAATTTAACTTTTTCAGCATTGATAACAATAACAAAGTCACCTGTATCAGTGTGAGGGGTAAAGGTTGGTTTATTTTTACCACGAAGTACGCTTGCTACTACCGCAGAAAGGCGGCCAAGTGGGACATCAGTAGCATCTACTACGTACCATTTACGTTCAACTTCACCTGGCTTAGCCATGTAGGTTGTTTTATTCATGATTTCTCCTATAAGTCGTTTTTGTTTACAGTGTGGATGTTCCGGTCCACGAGTTATTTCCAAAGCTTTCCGGGGCTTCTGAAATGGGGTAAACAATACCAGCTATTATCATACCAAAATCTAACCAGCCAAGTCAAGTAGTTTTCCTTTACTTTATTGTAATTTACCAAGTTTTTTGCCGAATTTTCCCAACCTCATCTTCGAGAAATCACTAAAAATGCATCTTCTGTAAAAGCTTTAAAGCCTGTCATTCCATTAATTTTCTTCTAAACAAGGCCGGCTTGTAGGAAGTGAACTTAGTTGTCCTCGTCAAAATCTTCGAATTCAACCTTAATATCCTTGATAAAGGCACTTCTCCCTTTGAATGCACCACCTCGCATCAGCAATAGAATTTTGGCATAATCCTCAGGAGCCAATTTCTGCTTAAGTTCCTTTAGCTTTTCCTTAAGGGCACAATAATCAGCTGTGTCCATCTGCTGACTAGGAATCATATGACCTAATTCAGAAATTTCCTCGTAAATCATCCTGTCAAAAGCGCGTTTTTGACTTTCCTGCTTGCGAATATTATCAAGGACATAACTTCTGAACTTTGTTTTAAAATAGATTCGTAACTTTTCTTCATCATTGGCCAAATCTGGAAATCGCTCCAATAACTGATAAAGGATAATTCGTGCCTCCTGCCTCCAGTCATCATAGGTCCATAATTTAATATAATAATCTTTAGCTAGTTTGCTAACAGTCTTTTCAACACGGCTAAATGCACTTACAAATGAAGAATCATCCATATCCAATACCTCTTTCAAACAAAATAATAAACCAGCGGTAATGACTTCTTTGACCATACCATCATCAAACTCTTCAACTTCTTCTGGTAAGGCAGAATGTTTGTTAAAAATTTCCTTGAGTTTTTCTTTGTCCATCTAAATTCTCCTTTAAATTTTTTCTTAAATTATAATAGGACTCTGAAAAATTTGGTAGTGACATCAATGTCACTATAAAAGAAATTGGACAGCAATAGATTAGCCTTGACTACTTTAAGGTAAACTCCCAAAAGAACCTTATATCTACTTATTCGAAAATTTATCAAAAAAATACTTAAAAATATTTTAAAAATTTCTCAACAATCAGCAAAAATGAAGAAACAACAGCAAATAAGGACTAAAAGATCAAAATAAATCAGCTCTATGCTTGATAAGCCTAACACCAAATCGATGAAAAGAAAAGAGCTTGGGACAAAACTATCCCTCAGCCAACGAAAAAGCAACGGTTTTGATGCCGTTGCT